>Ga0157370_10000004_pt1 | contig 366426 bp, 338 predicted proteins | sample C35metaG_FD_113463 | JGI IMG/M metagenome (GOLD analysis project Ga0157370, IMG submission 113463) | Corn rhizosphere microbial communities from Kellogg Biological Station, Michigan, USA - C3-5 metaG | ecosystem: Host-associated > Plants > Roots > Rhizosphere > Soil | place: USA: Michigan...
AATTTCCAGTCAATCGCCAACCACTCAATCGACCGCAAACCCGCTCCACATCTACTTCTCCACCGCCTTAACCACCCCGCCGTCCCTTTCGTTTCGGCGCTGTCGTTTGCAGCGAGGGGCGAATACTAATGTGCGGATGCGCGGCTGGCAAGCTTTTTGTGAGTTGCTCGCAAAAAAAACTTGTTGAGCACCCGCCTACTGCGCGATGAGGCCCTGTTACGGCGAGGTTCGAGCGGGGCTGCGCGCCTCGCCCCGCCTGCCAGCGACAGGGATGCAGGTCATTGGTCCCGGAACGCCCTTTTACTTATAGAGAAACTATTGGCATCAATGCTTGATCGGCGCCTTGCACAGCCCCTGGTTGTAGAGAATCGCCTTGCTGGTCGATGCGTAGTTGTCAGCGTCGCACGGCGGCAGAAACAGTGATGCGTCCTTTTGTGCTTTGACGGCAGTTGTCTCAGACAGCACGGCCAGGCACTGGGCGTTGTCACCGCGATGGTATTCAGTTACGGCAAGATCACTGCGGGCCTTGTCGCGCTCAATCCAATCCATGAAGGGGTCGCAATCGGAGAGCAGCGAACGCAGCGTTGTGCGGGCTGCATCGTAGTCCTTGGCGGCATATTGTTTGTGGGCTTGGCCGATGCGGGCCTGGCGCTGGCGGTCTGTGCAGGCGGCCGGGGCACGGCGGTAGTCACCATCAAACATGGCGCGCATGCCGCAGAAACCTCGGCAGGCCTCCGCAGTGGCTGAGGAATCGAGCTTGAGCGCATCTCTATTACCCGACACGGCAATGCGGCACTTGCCCTCGTCTTTCTCGATGCCGACTCGGCCTTGGAACGTACCTTCAATCGCGCACGTGTGGCAGTTGCCGCCGATGGTGGAGATATTGAAGCTGCCGCCCTTGACCGTCATCGTGCCGCTCGCGCTGCCGCCCAGGGTGTAGACGTACTCGCCCGGCTCGACGGCTGGGCCGGCCGCCATGGCGCACGCGCTAGCCAACAAGCCTGCAATCGTCAACGCGCGCCGCATCCACATTCCAAATGCCATGGTGTTTGCTCCAGATCCACGGAGGCGCATGCCTCCTGCAAGCGCGCCATTCTGGCGGCTGGGTATATCGGCACGCAACCGCCCTAGCCGCCGGCGCCGTAGCGCAGTCAGATGTGAAACAACGCCAGCACGGCCACGACACCGCCTACAGCGCCTACCCCGTACGAAAGCACCTGCATCCAGCGCCGGCGGGAAAGCAGCGTGATGGCTGCCAGGGCGATCGACACCTGAATGGCGACAACCGCTTGTGCCCACCGGTGATGATGGTGCACGGCAAGCTCACTGGCGTCGTCGGCCTCTCTGGCCAAGCGCTCCTGGTCTTCAGCCTGACGGCGAATGTCTTCCTTCTCGGCGGCGTAACGCTGGGCTTCGCGCTTAGCGGCGGCCTGATCGGTGCCGGGCAGTTGGGCGGTCAGCTCGGCAATGGCTTGCTTCTGACCTTTGGCTTGGTAGTACGCCCAGCGGTTGGCGGCCTCGGTCTTGTGGATGGCGGCTTCGTTCTTGGCAAGTAGCGCAGCGTTTTGCGTGGCGCCGCCTTGGTAACCGAAGATGGCGCCGGCCGTCGAAAGAATCGCCGTCATGACGGCGATACGCCCGGCAAAGCTGTCGGCATGGCCGCTTTCTGCTGCGTGCTCGAGCGCATGGTCATGCGCGCCGTGCACGTGAAATCCTTCTGACATGGTTGCTCCCCTTCTACTCTTATATCGTCGGTCGCCTTTCAGGCGCGGGCCTCACAATGCATGGCCTTGCGCGGAAAGGCAACGCCTTGCGGCGCACATCCAACGTGCAGATGCAGCTTGCTGACGCGGTCACACAATGGGCACGTGTGCGCAGCAATAGCAAATCATTTATACGCAGAAGAATTGCGCCGTTGAATACATGAAACCGGTCCGTATAATCGCGCAGCAATGCGAACCCGAACCAATATTCGGCTCGGCAACTGCATTGTTAATAAAACAAAACAATACTGCGAGTCACACCCATGGATGCGTCCCAAAAGCCTTTGGCGCCACTGCCCGAAGAGGAACACCACCCCGCCATCGTCCGCGTGGCCGACGCGACGATCCGCGATGCCAATGCGCTGCTGCACGCCAACGGCGGCCTGAAGTTCGGCCGGGGCATGATCGGCACCATCCTGGCGTTGGTGCTGGGCTTTCTGTGCTTGCTGGGCGTACTGGCGTTTCACTTTCCGCAATATCTGACAACGCCCGAATTACGGCGTGCGTATTCGGTGGACGTAATTCGGCAGATTCTGTTTGTCTCTCTGTTGATCTCAGGCGGGTTATCGCTGGCGAATATCGTGCTGGATAACCGCCGTCGCCTGAACGGCCTGGCGTTCCTGTTTGTCGTGATTGCCGTTGCGCTGGGCGGCTCGCGCGTGCCGGTGGGGGATTTTCCGGATCACACGCCGTACATCGGCATGGATTGGTTCATTCTCGACCTGCTCGGCTCGACGGCGATCTTCGTGCTGCTTGAGAAGCTGTTCCCGCTCTACAAAAAGCAGCCGGTGTTCCGCGCCGAATGGCAGACCGATATGGTGCACTTTGCAGTGAACCACTTCATCGTGGGGCTCGTGCTGCTGGTGGTGAACTTCCTGATCCACCGCGTGTTCGGGTGGATGGTACATGCGGATTTCCAGCAGATGGTGGCGCACATCTGGTTCATCCCCCAGTTACTGCTGTGCATGCTGGTGGCAGACCTGATGGAGTACGTCACGCACCGCGCGTATCACGAAGTGCCGTTCCTCTGGCGCTTCCATGCGGTGCATCACAGCGTGAAGACAATGGATTGGCTGGCCGGCTCGCGTCAGCACATTCTTGAACTGGTCGTCACGCGGGTGGCAGTGCTAGGGCCGCTGTTCGTGCTGGGATTCGACAAAGCCGTGGTCGATGTGTACATCATCATCGTGGGCTTCCAGGCGGTGTTCAATCACGCCAATGTGCATTTGCCGTGGGGGCCATTGAAGTACATCTTTGTGACGCCGGATTTCCATCATTGGCACCACTCGTCGGAAGATGAAGCGATCGACAAGAACTACGCTGCGCACTTCGCCTTCATCGATTACCTGTTCGGTACGGCAGTGAAATCGAAGAAGGCCTTCCCGGAGAAGTACGGCGTGGTAGGCGACTACATGCCCGAGGGCTTCGTCAACCAGCAGCGCTTTCCGTTCCGACGTCAGCAGAACTGAGTCGAAGATTTTTCATTATGCCGCTCACCGCCGCTGCTCAGCGCCTCATCGCCCGCCTGGGTCTCGAACCGCACCCGGAAGGCGGCTTCTATCGCGAAACCTATCGCAGTGAGGAACGCATCCAGCGAGGCATCCCGCCCGTCGAACGTGCGGCTGCCACCGCCATCTATTACCTCTTGGCGGATGATGCATATTCCGCCTGGCATCGGATCCAGTCGGACGAGTTGTGGCACTTCCATACGGGGGACTCACTCAATGTGCATGTGTTGGAGGACGACGGTACGGTGAGCACGCATCGTCTGGGCAATGCGGCCGACGACGCGATGGCGGTGTACCAAGCGGTGGTTCCGGCGGGCCGCTGGTTTGCGGCCGAGCGCGTGCCGGGTGAACATGGCTATGCGCTGGTCGGCTGCACCGTTGCACCGGGGTTCGAGTTCAGCGAGTTCGAACTGGCCGACGATGGCGCGCTGCTGGCAAAGTACTCGGCACATGGCGATCTCATCCGAAGGTTGCTGCCCAGGCTTGCGGCGCGTTAGTCAGCACCACACCACGTTTTCATAGCCGACCGTGCGGCGGTAGACGCTTACACCCCGCCACGTGCTGTACTCCATGTACGCGCATGTCAGGACGACGATCCAGTTGGCTGCTGCGGTGGCTGTGGTGGACATATCCCCTCCCTCTCTGCCTGCCCGATAGCTGTCTTATCGGCACGTTTTCAGTCTATGAGAGGGGGCTCCCAAACCATTGCACGAGCAATGACGCTTCTCGGCCCCTATTTCCGGATCTCGTCTCCGTATGGGCATCACGCGTCGCAAACGCCCGCGGGGCGCGGCTCCAATGCATCTTGGAACGCACAGCATGGCGGCGATCGCTAGTCTTCATCGGCGCCCCGATCTACGCTTGTGAGGCGCGCTGCGGCGTGACGCACGCTCCCCATCACACAAACGCCTTCGGAAAAACATCATGGCTACCCTCGGATTCATCGGCCTGGGCATCATGGGCGCCCACATGGCCCGCAACCTGCTCAAGGGCGATCACACACTGATCGTCAGCGGCAAGCATTCCGTGCCGGAAGATCTGCGTTCGCGCGCGACGGTGGTCGCCAACTCGGCGGCGGTAGCGCAAGCCGCGGACATCGTCATCGCTATGGTGCCGGACACGTCGGACGTGGCCGATGTGCTGCTTGGAGAAGAAGGGGTCGCGCAGGGCTTGGCCGCAGGCAAGCTCTTCATCGACATGAGCTCGATCTCCCCAATCGAAACGCAGGCCTTTGCCAAGCGCGTCGAAGCGCTGGGCGGGGATTACCTTGATGCGCCCGTTTCAGGCGGTGAAGTCGGCGCACGCGATGCGACGCTCACGATCATGGTTGGCGGCAAAGAAGCCGCGTTCGAGCGTGCCAAACCGCTGTTCGCCCTGATGGGCAAGAACATCACGCACGTGGGCGACACCGGTGCTGGACAAACCTGCAAGGTGGCCAACCAGATCATCGTGGCGCTGACCATCGAGGCCGTGGGCGAGGCGCTGCTGTTCGCATCGAAGGCCGGGGCCGATCCGGCACGGGTGCGCGAGGCGCTGATGGGCGGTTTTGCCTCCTCGCGCATTCTCGAAGTGCATGGCGAACGCATGATCAAGCGAACGTTTGACCCTGGCTTTCGCATCGAGCTGCACCAGAAAGATCTGAACCTTGCGTTGGAAGGCGCTCGCAAGCTCGGCATCGCCCTGCCGAATACCGCCGCTGCACAGCAGCTTTTCAACGTGTGCGCCGCCAATGGCGGCAAGGCATGGGACCACTCAGCCATGGTGCGCGCGCTGGAACTGATGGCGGATCACACCATTGCCTGACGCAAACGGGGGGGCGGGCCCACGCGCGCGCAACCCACCCGTTTTACGACCGTCGACGGCGGTGACTTACAGCTCAAGTTGTTCCAGCACTTTCCCCTTGGTTTCGATGCCGAGGAAGTAGATGGTGATCGCGGCCAGTATGGGCACCAAGGCCAGCAGCAGGAACGCATTGCTGACGTTGCCCGAGCCGATGGTCGAACCGATCAGCATCGGTGAAAAGATGGCCGCAATCTTCAGCCACGCGCCGCCCATGCCGCAACCGATCGCGCGGATGTTGGTCGGGTACAGCTCCGGCGTATAGACATATGCGGTGATGAAGCCGCACGCCATCAACCCCAGCGCCAACGAGCACAACCCTGCCACCACATAGAGCGACTGCTCGTGCAGCAGCCCGGCCAGCGCCAGCGAGACGCCGCACAGTACGAATGACACCACCATCACAGGCTTGCGGCCCACCTTGTCAACGATCATCGCGCAGATCAGTGAGCCGACCACTCCCAGCACCGAAGCCAGCGCCGCCAGGTTGAGCGCCAGTTGCAGCGGCGCGTGATAGATCGTCTTGTAGACCGTCGGCAGCCACGTCGACAGACCGTACTGGATGAAACCGCACGTGGCCCACAGCATGGCTACGACCACGGTGCGCTTGATGTACACGGGGCCGAACAGATCGCGCATACCGCGCTTCGGGTGGCGATGCGACATCTGCTCGAATGCCGAGGTATCGCCCAGCGGAGGCAGCGGCTCCTTGGCCTTGGCTTCAAAGCGTGCCTGCGCTGCGTCCGCCTCGGCCATCCGGCCATTGGTCGCCAGCCAGCGCGGGGACTCCGGCACGGCCTTGGGCAGCGTAAAGAACAGCACCAGCGGTATGCCACCGAGGAAGTACATCACCTCCCAGCCGAAATGCGGTACCAGCCATGCGCCGAGCGCGTTGGACACCAACAGCCCAATCGGGAACACCACCTCATAGAGCAGCACGAAGCGCCCGCGGCCATGTGCACGCGTGACTTCGTTGATGTATGTGGCCGCCACGGGCAGTTCGCCCCCCAGGCCCACGCCCTGCACGATGCGCAGCGCCGCAAATACGGTAAAGCTGGGCGCCAAGCCGCACAGGAGGCTCATCAAGCCGATGATGCCTGCGCTATAGCCGATCATGCGCACGCGGCCGAATCGCTCGGCAAGCATGGGGAACACCAGGGCGCCGATCAACTGGCCGATACCGGGTGCACCAATCACAAAAGCAATCTGCGCAGGGCTCAGATGCCATTGCGCAATCAGCAGCGGCAGCGTCGCCGCGATGACGATCACGTCAAAACCATCGAAGAACGTCGCGAGCCCGATCAGCAGACGCGCGCGCACGTGCATGCCGTTGCTCTTGAGCCGCTCAATGCGGGCAACGATCGTGCCCAGGCTCATCGCGCCCAGCGGCCCATCGTGGTCAATTCCGTTGTCAATCAAAACACCTGGCTTCATGTGAAGCTCCTTCCGGAGGAAGTTGATGCGCCACTGGGTCGCTGCCCAGCGGCGCGCGTTGGGTCAGGACGTCAGAACGAGTGATGCACCCCGGTGCTGACAACGACCTGGTTGCGCTGCGCAGCTACACCCACGCCGTTGATGGCAGCAGACTGCGCATCGCCGGACGCACGCTGATACGTGCCTTGTACATACACCTGCGTGCGCTTGGAGAACGCATACACGTTGCCCAGGCTGAACTGGTTCCAACGGGCACTCTCGTACTTGCTGAAGGTATAGCCCACGTTGAGCGAGTTGGCGGCGCTGTAATGCCATGCAGTGCCTAGGTCGACGTTCTGTGCGCGGGCATTGGCACCGCCCAGCGTGATACGCGTTTGCGTGTAGACGGCGTTGATCTGCACCGGCAGGCTGCTGAACTGATACAGCGCCCCGGTACCGAACGACTTGACCGAACTCATCGGCGTCATCACGCCCGGCACCAGCGTCGTGCCCAGCGTGTTGGTGATCCCCAGGCGACCAGCGATATCCAGCGCACGGTCATTGGATGCGGTATAAGCTGCGGCTGCTCGGAAACCACCGTTGGTGTAGTACGCACCGAGGCTGTAACTGCGGCTCTTCGACGGCGAACCGGGCACCTCGCCAAAACCGTACATGCCGCCCAGCTGAAGCCCGCCGAAGATGGGCGAGACGTAACGCACGGCGTTGTCGATCTGGAACTGGTTGGCCAGGTTGTCGAAGTTGCCAGGGTGGAACAGGTAGAAGTTGGTGAGCTGGAAGCCGTTGCTCAGGCGACCGAGGTAGTCGAACATGAAGTCCGCCTGGTGGCCGAGCTGGATGTTGCCCAGACGATCGTTGGTGAGGCCAACCCACGCCGCCCGGTTGAACAGCTTGCCGGCCACCACGCTGTTGCCGGTGTCACCCAGAAATCCCGACTCCAGCTGGAAGATGGCCTGCGTACCACCGCCAAGATCTTCCGAGCCGCGCAGACCGAAGCGGTCCGGCTGCATGGTGCCGGGGTCCATGCGCAGGGCCGAGCCGCTGGCGGCGCCGCTCTTGAGGCTGTTGATGTAGGCCACGCCTTCATCGATGCTGCCGTACAGCGTCACGTTGCTCTGGGCCGCCGCCGTGCCAGCCAGGCTCATCGCCGCAAGGGCGAACAAGGTTGTCTTCATTTGCTGTTTCCTCCACTGGACAAGGTGTCCGCCCCGCCAGTTGTTATCGCCGTCTTGGTGGACGAGCTGGTTGTGGTTCTTGCTTTGTTTCGTATACGAAACGTCGTTTAAAAGAAAAACACGGCGCAAAAAAGAGGGCGCGGCTGGTCAGGCCCGCGCCTAAACCATCCTGCGCTTACAGATCAATCACTAGGCGCTTGCCCTTGCAGCCGGATACGCAAACCATCATCGTCTGGTTGGATGCACGCTCGCTCTTGGAAAGCACGCTGTCACGGTGGTCGGGCTCACCCTCCAGCACGCGCGTTTCGCACGAGCCGCACACGCCTTCCTTGCAGCTGTGTTCCACCTCGACGCCAATCTCGAGCAGCGCGTCGAGCAGCGACTTGCCTGCCGGTACGCACAGTTCGGCACCGTTGCGCGCCAGCTTGACCTGGTACTCCCCTTCTTGCACCGACTCCACACCGGGATCCGCTGCAAAGCGTTCGATATGGACGTTGGTGTAGCCGAGTGCTTCACAAGCGGCCTCGAAAGCCCGCAGCATCGGCCCAGGGCCGCAGCAATAGAAATGCGTATCGGCCGGATGTCCAGCGAGCAGTGCTTTCAGATCGGGCGGGCCGCCTGCTTCAGCATCCAAGTGGAAGCGCACCGCATCGCCATGCGCGGCCAGCTCATCGGCAAAGGCGGCTTCGGCACGCGACCGGGCGCAGTACAGCATCGAGAACGTCTTGCCTTGCTCGGCCAGGCGACGCGCCATGCAGACGATGGGCGTCACGCCGATGCCACCTGCAACCAGCACGGTGCGCGGCGCGGTTTCGTCCAGCTCGAAGTGATTGCGCGGGCCGCCGATCTTGAGCGTCGAACCCACGCGCAACTCCTCGTGCACGTATCGCGAGCCGCCGCGGCTGTTGCGGTCGAGTAGCACGCCGACCACATAACGGTCACGCACCTCTGGCGCGCCGCACAGCGAATAGCTGCGCACCAGCCCGTTGCCGAGATGCAGTTCGATATGCGCGCCGGGTGCGTACTCGGGCAAAGGCTTGCCGTCGACATCGCGCAGCTCCACGCTCACGATGCCTTGGGCTTCGTAGCGCATGGCATGCACGCGCAGGTTGAGGGGGGGATTCATAGCACGTCTCTCTGCAACGTTTCAGCGCTTTTCCGTCAGGAACTTGCCTTCCGGGCCGACGACGTTCTTCTGCCGGCGTGTGTTGCCGTCAATGCCGCCATCGATGGCCCATTCGGCGAACACGGTCGGGCCGGGCTCGAAATCGCGCGGCTGCCAGTCGGCGTCGAGCTGGTCTTCATCGGCGTAATACTCGATCAGGCCGCCGGCGGGGTTCTTGAAGTACCAGAAGTACGCCGACGAAATCGGGTGTCGCCCCGGGCCCAGTTGCGTGTCCCATCCACAGCGCGACACATGCATGCCGCCGCCGAACACTTCATGGATGTCGCGCACAGTAAAAGCGACGTGGTTGAGCCCGCTCTTGGCCTGCGGCGTTTGCAGCAGGAACAGATCGTGGTGGCCACCCTCCGGCTCGCAGCGCAGGAACGCACCGCGGCCCGGGTAGTGGTCGGACGGCACAAAGCCGAGCTTCTCGATGTAAAAGCGCTCGGTGACCACCACGTCCTTGACGAAAAAGACCACGTGGCCGACTTCGATGGGCGTGGCACGCTCGTAGATCGGGCTGGGTTGATTGCGGCGCGGTTTGTCCGTCCACGTGTTCATGGCAGCGCATTGCACGTCGACATCGCGCTTGGTGCTCAGTTGCACGCGCACTGCCAGGCCGTTCGGGTCGGTGCAACCGACGCGGCCATCGGCGTGCACGTAGCCGGCCTGGTCGGCCAGCTTGTCGACCAGGCGATCGAGCACAGCTTGCGAGTCAGCACCCCAGATCACCTCGCGCAGCGTCGGGCCGGCCTCCATGGCCGGCGGCAGCGTCACATCGTCGCTGCGCTTGACGCGCACGCGGCAGCCGTTGAGTGTTTCGAACAGCAGGCCACTGGCGTCTTCCGATTGCAGGGCGAGGCCCCAATCCAGGAAGAACTGCTTGCAGGCGGCAAGGTCGTCGGCACCGTAGACGATTTCGTCGATGCCTCGAATCGTGTTCATCTTCATCTCCTGTGGTCCGGGCGGTTGCTTCGGCTTCAGTTAGCGTTGGCCCAGGCCAGCGGTTGTTCGTTCAAGCCCCAGTAGAGGCTCTTCTGCTCCATGTATTGCAGGATGCCGAGGCGGCCCTTCTCGCGACCCAGGCCGCTGTCGCGCCAGCCACCAAACGGCGTCGAGATCGAGAACTGCTTGTACGTGTTGATCCACACGTTGCCGGCCTGCACCGCGCGGCCAATACGCCACGCGCGCTTGTAATCGCGCGTCCAGATGCCGGCGGCCAGTGCGTAGACGCTGTCGTTGGCTTGTTCGATCAGTTCGTCTTCATCGTCGAACGGCATGGCGACGAGCACCGGGCCGAAGATTTCTTCCTGGCAAATGCGGGCGCTGTTGGTGAGGCCCTCGATGATGGTCGGCGTATAGAAGTAGCCCGACTCGCAGCCGGTGATTGCCGGGCGCAATCCGCCCGTGCGCAGGTGGCCGCCGTCTTCCACGCCCATCGCGACGTACGATTCGATGGTCTCGCGGTGGCGATCGGTGATCAGCGGGCCCATCTGCGTGGATTCATCGGCCGGATTGCCGACACGCAGACGAGCTGCGGCAGCGGCCAGACGATCCATGAACGGCTCGTACAGCGAACGCGCCACAAACAAGCGCGAACCAGCGATGCACGACTCGCCCGACGAGCTGAAGATGCCGTACAGCACGCCATTGACAGCGTGGTCAAGGTCGGCATCTTCAAACACCATCGTCGGAGACTTTCCGCCGAGTTCGAGCGACACGGGCATCATCTTGTCGGCGGCAATATGCGCGATATGGCGTCCCGTGTTCGTGCCTCCCGTGAACGACACACGACGCACCAGCGGATGCTTCGTGATCGCATCGCCAATGACAGAGCCCTTGCCGGGCAGCACGCTGATCATGCCCTTGGGCACGCCCGCCTCTTCGCAAATGGCGGCCAGCTCCAGCGCCATCAGCGGCGTGACTTCGGCCGGTTTGACGACGACGGCGTTGCCTGCGGCCAGCGCGGGCGCCATCTTTTGCGCTTCGCTGGCAATGGGCGAATTCCACGGCGTGATGGCCGCCACCACGCCCATGGGCTCATGCACGCTCATCGTCAGGCAATCACCACGCGCAGGCGTGAGCGACTCTTCCAGCGTCTCGCATGCGGCACCGAAGAACTGGAACGTGGCCGCAGCGCTTGCCACCAGGGCGCGCGTCTCGTTGATCGGCTTGCCGTTGTCCAGGCGCTGGCGTTGGGCCAGCGCTTCGCTGCGCGAGCGGATCAGCTCGGCCACGCGATACAGAACAGCGGCGCGCTCGTGCGGTTTGCGCTGCGCCCAGCCGCTGGAAAGGAAGGCGCGGTAAGCACCGGCCACAGCCTCTTCCACATCGGCGACGCTGGCAGCGTTGAGTTCAGCCACCGCCTCGCCCGTGGCGGGGTAGCGCGTGACATAGCGCTCACCAGTGCCGAGGCGCCATTCGCCAGCGATGCAGATGGGGAGCAAGGACGTTGCGGTTGCGTTAAGGGTAGAGACAGTCATGGCGCAATGGCCTCGCTCAAATCGAAACGGCGTGCGCGCGGTTGCCCAGCGCACGCACCACGCTGAACACCGTCAGCGCAGAAGTCTTGGGATTGGCCGCAAGCGGCTTGCCGCGCATCGTCAGTTCGAAGCCGCCAAAGGCGCCACGCGCCTCAACGTGATGGATGTTCTCGTCCACCGTCGGATCGGCCAGCAGCTTGACGTGTGTGTGTTCCAGCCCCAAGCCCGCCAACGACAACGTGGCAGCCACGTTGGCATTCTTCGGGAACAGGCGAGCAGCTTCGCGGGCGTTGCCTTCGAAGATCACAGTCGGCTCGCGCAGCGCATCCAGGTCAAACTGCTGCTCGGCCGGCGTGTCCTTCCAGGCGCGCGGCGGCTTGCGGCCGGTGTAGACCACGGCGTCCAACCCGCCGACACGCGCGGCGGCCAGCGCATCGATGGCACCGATGGCGCCCGACAGCAACTGCACCTGCGCGTTGCCACGCCGTGCCGCTGCCTCCAGCCGTTCAGCCACGCCCGGTTCGGACAGCGCACCCACCGATACCACCAGGCAATCAATGCCCTGCTCCAACGCCGGCAACACATGCTCTTCCAGCGCTTCGTGGCCAGCGCATTCGACCAGCAGATCAGGATGCGCGTCGGCCGACAGGCGCGTCGTGACACGCGCATGCGGCGCGAACAGGGCGATGGCCTCGCGCGCCTTGTCCATCGCGTGCTCGGGCACGATCACGGCGTCAAAGCACACATCCGGATCGCTCTTGAGCAGCTCCAGCACGCCCTGCCCGATCGCTCCGCACCCGACCATCGATACATGCAGCATGTCCGACTCCTTGAATTGGCTCGGTTGCAGGTTCACGCCACCACCGTCGTGCGCTCGGCTGCGCGCTCGCCATGGCCGTCCTTGGCCTGCTGGTTGACCGGCGGGCCTGCAAAGATCGTCTTGAAGCTGCCGATGGAGAGCATGTCGATCTCCATCAGGAACGGGCCCTCGCCGCTGGTGGCCTCGTTCAACGCGCTGCCCACGTCGGCCAGATCCGACACGCGGCGATGACGCAACTGCAGCGACTGCGCGAGTGCAGCGTAGTCCGGCGTGTGCAGATCCACGTAATGGCGGCGGCCGCCGTACTGCGCGTCTTGAATGTTCTTGATGACGCCGTAGCCCTTGTCGTTCATCAGCACGATGACGAGGTTGGCGCGCTCCTGCACAGCAGTCGCCAGTTCACCCAGGTTCAGGATGAAGCCGCCATCACCAGCCAGGCAGAACGTGGTCTTGCCCGAGCCGGTGGCGGCGGAGCCGATGGCTGCGCCAATGCCCATCGCCAAACCTTGTCCGATGCCACCACCCAGCGCATGGACGCCAGCACGCGAATCAAAGATACGCAGCTGACGATTGCCCCACGTGCTGTTCGACACCGTCACATCGCGCACCCAGTTGAACTCGCGGCCCACCGCGGCTTGCAGCGCTTCCACCAGCTTTGCGTACGGACCGAGGCCATCGATCAGGCCGCGCACCGCCGTCTCGTGTGCGGCGCGCAGGTCGGTGGCGAATGCCGCATCGATCTGCATCTTCTTTTCGAGCCGATCCGCCAGGCCATCCAGCGCGAGGGCCGAATCGCCGCATACGAAATAGTCGCTGGCGTAGCAACGGCCTTCTGCTGATGCATCTGCGTCAATGCGGTACAGCGGGCGCGGCAGCTTCAGTTCGTACTTGAGCGTTTCATTGCCGCGCAGGCGTGAGCCGACCACGACCATTGCATCGCACGTCTGGTAGAACGCTTCGACCGGCTTGTGCAGGTTGAAGGCACCCAGCGAACGCGGGTCATCCTCCGGCACGATGCCGCGGCCCTGCGTGCTGGTGACCACGCCAAAGCCCAGATCCATCAGGCGCTTGACCTGCTTCGCAGCGTGGCGAGCGCCACCGCCCAGCCACAGCATCGGACGGCGTGCGCGCGACAGGCGTTCAGCCAGCTCGTCCAACGCGTGGGCCGACGGCACATGCTGCGGCACCTGCAGCGGGCGAAGGTCATCCGGCATCGGGATCAGCGCGGCTTGAATATCGATGGGGATCTCTACGCTCACCGGGCCGGCCGGGGCCGTGAGCGCGGTCTGCACAGCCAGCTTCATCGTGCTGATGGCGGTGTCGGCACTGCGCACGCGGAAGGCCGCCTTGGAAACGGCCTTGAGCATCGTGAGCTGATCCGGCGCTTCGTGGATGTACGCGAGGCTCTGGTCAAGGTAAGGCGTTTCGATCTGACCCGTGATGTGCAGCAGCGGCGTGCCGGCGGTCAGGGCTTCGACCATTGCGCCCGCCGCGTTGCCGGCCGCGGTGCCGGTGCTGGTCAGGCAGACGCCCAGGCCGCCCGTGGTCCGGGCATAGGCGTCGGCCATGTTGGCGCCGCCGGCTTCACCGCGCGCCATGACGAAGCGGATCTTGCCCCGCTCGCCCATCGCATCGAGGATGGGCATGTTGTGGATCGAGATAACGCCAAAGGCCGCCTTGACCTCGCAGGCCTCAAGGAAGGCTGCAATCGCGTGGCCCACCGTGACCAGTTGTTGTTCCTGTTGTTGTCTATTAAGCATGACGGGAGTGTCCTCCGGAGATATCGATGTGGCTGCCCGTGGTGTACGAAGACAACGGCGAGGCAAGGAACAGAATGGCGCGGGCTGCTTCTTCGGGCAGACCCAAGCGTCCAAGGGGAATATGTTTTTGCGCGGCCAGGCGGCGCGTCCACGCTGCCCAGTCGAGATGGCGATCTTCTTCAGAGCGTGCCTCGAATCGACGGCGCCATTGGCCGGACTCCACCAGCCCAATCAGGATGCCGTTGACGCGCACGCCCTTCGGTGCAAATTCAGTCGCCATCGAGCGCACCAGGTTGAGCACACCCGCACGCGCAGCCGAGGTGGCCACCATATGCGGCTCGGGCTGCTGCGCCAGCAGCGAATTCACGCAGACGATCGCGCCGGGCTCCGAGCGTTCCAGTTGCGGCATGAAAGCGCGCGTGGGGTGAATCACGGAGAAGAACTTGAGATGCAGTTCCTGCGTCCACGCGGCATCGTCGGTATCGGCAAACGTCGAGACACGGCCCTGGCCGGCGTTGTTGACGAGCATATCGACGGGGCCAAGGGCTTGCTCCACGGTGTCGGCAAAGGCTGCCATCTGCGCGGCGTCGAGCACGTCGCACGTTGCGGCAAACAGCCTGGCGTTCGGGAAGCGGCTTCGCAGGCCTTGGTCGGCTTGCGCAAGACGTTCTGCGTTGCGGCCGCACAGCGCCACGGCGGCACCAGCTTCCAGCAGCAGTTCAACGGTGGCCAGGCCGATGCCGGAGGAGCCTCCGGTCACGACAGCCGTCTTGCCAGTCAGATCGATCATCGGCATGGTCATTCCCGGAACAGGTTGACGACCTTGCCGCTGGCGGGGCGGTAGTCCAGCAGGTAAGACAGCTCACCGGCAGCGGCGCGCACCTTGTCGATCATCAGGTCGAGCTGCCCGGGCTCGATGCGCGGCGACGGAATGGTCGTGCCGAGCGCCGCCACCACCTTGCCTGCGCGGTCCAGCACCGGCGCAGCAATCGTCGAGATGTTGGCTTCAAAGAAGCCCTCCTGCAGCACGTAGCCATGTTCGCGGTCGCGCTGGACCATCTCGAACAGTTCTTCCACCGTGCGCGGCGTGTTGGCGGAGAACACCTCCAGTTGCGGCTCCGGATAAAGCTGGCGCAATTCCGCCAGCGACAGGTCAGCCAGCAGCACACGACCCAGCACCGTGGCATGTGCCGGCAAGCGCGTGCCAACATTTACCGAGCTGGTGAACGGCGTGGGAGCAACCGACTTCGCCACATAAACGATCGAGCGGCCATCGCGCACGACGAGGTTGCATGGGTAATGAATGTCGTCGCGCAGGCGATCGAGCAGCGGACGGCCCAACTCGGTCAGTTCCAGCGAGGCGAGATACTCAAAGCCCAGGCGCAGCACCGCCATGCCGAGACGGAAATCGCGACCGCCGTCCACGCGCTCGATGAAGCCCATCACTTCGAGCGTCGTGAGCAGGCGGAATACCGTCGAACGTGGCACCTTCAGCCGGCGGGCCAGCTCTGGCGCCGACAGAACGCGGTCTTTGTGGCTGAATTCGCACAGGAGGCGCAGGCCGCGCTCGAGGCCCGGCACGATGTACTTTTCCTGCACGTCTTCTGAAATGAGGTCGTTGCTCATACGTCTTGGCGCTTAGGCGTTTTGAGATTGGGAGAGAACGGCTTGTTCGATCCAGCCTGCGACAGCGTCAGGCGCATCGATATAGGAGGCATGCCCGGCTGACGGTACAAGCGCAAATGGCAGATCGAACGTCTTCGCCAGCGCTTCGCAGCCCAGCGGCGGCGTGATGCCGTCGACATCGCCGCATGCGATCAGCGCGGATGTGGATGTTGGGCGTTTGCTCAGATAGGCGCCGATGTCGTCGCCGCTCAGCATCGCCACGGCCTGGCGATACCCACCGTCGTTGAGCCGCTTCATGTTCCAGCGCACCCAGGCGCGCTCTTCGTCGGTGGCATTCGGGCGCAGCAGATGCGCGTGGCGCGACTCCGCCATGCCATCGATGCCAAGCTGGTCGAGTGTTGCAAGACGCTGGGCCTGCACGCTGCGGGACTTCTCTTGCTGCCCCGGCTGGCCGTAGCCCTGCGCGGGGTTCAGAAGCAGCAGGCACTTCGGCTGCATCGCGGCTGGCGCGGCGGCCACATACGCCGATGCCATCAGCGCGCCCAGCGAATGACCGACGATCACATCGGGCGTCACATCCAGCGCGGCAAGCCACGCCTGCAGCCGCACCGCGTAGTCGGCAGCGCGCGGCGCAACGTGCGCAAGCGGCGTGGAGCTGCCGTAGCCCGGCGCATCCCATGCCAGCACGCGCATGTTGCGCGAAAGAACCTGCGCGCAAGGCAGCCATGACGCAGCGCTGGAGCTGATGCCGTGCAACAGCACCACCAGCGGTCCGCGCTCGCCCCATTGCCGATAGCCGATGCGATTGCCGTGCGCGTTGATGGCGACGGTGCGTTCGGCAAACCCGGCGCCCAGCGCGGCAAGCGCGTCGGCAACACGGAACGGGTGGGAAGACATGACAGCCTGCACGCTCATGGCATCAACGCTTGATTTTGGCGAGCGGATGCTCGGGCGGGTACGTCGGCGTGATCGGCTTTTTGGCGCCGAGCATCACGCACATCAGCGCGTCTTCATCGCCGATGTTGATTTCTTCGCGGTACACGCCGGGCGGCACCGAGACGAGATCGCGATCGGTCAGGATGGTTTCGTAGCGCTCGCCGTCCTTCTCCAGCACCAGCTTGAGCTTGCCGCGAATGACGAAGAACACCTCTTCCACATCGGTGTGGAGGTGCGACGGCCCCTCGTGACCCGCCGGAATGACCATGGTCGAAAACGTGAAGTGCTCCGCCGGCACGGTGTTGGTGTCGGCCGCCACGCCCGTGCCGCCCGTGCCGAGGTAACGCATTTGCGCACGGCGGTATTTCGGGTCGTAGTCTGCCTGGAACTTGAGGGCATCCCAGTCGTAGCGGCGAGTGGCGAAACGCGCCACGCGGCTGTTCATCCAGTCTTCAAACGACGCGCCTTCCGGGCGGTCCCACGTGCGTTGCACTTGCTGTTGTTCGGAGAGATCGCTCATTGAATACCTCTTCTGAATGGTGTGTGGATGCATTACTGCATGACGAAACCGCCGTTGACGGCCAGCGTCTGGCCCGTCACGAATCGGGAAAGATCGGACAGCGCGAACAGCACGGCGCCGCACACGTCGTCGGGCACCTGATCGCGCGAGATGGCGCGTTGGTCGCGGTACAGCGCATGGCGGTGCGCCGGCACGTATTCGGTGGCTTCCACCAGCGTCAGGCCCGGTGCGATGGCGTTGACGGTGATGCCGTCCGCGCCGCATTCGCGCGCCAAAGACTTGGTCATGCCGATGACGGCGCTCTTGCTGGCCACGTAAGCCAGCAGGTTCGGTGCACCCCACAGCGGAGTGTCCGACGACAGATTGACGATGGCGCCGCAGCCCGAAGCCTTGAGCGCCGGCAGGCAAGCCGTCGTCATCAACCATGTGCCGCGCACGTTGACGTTCATCACGCGGTCCCAGGTCTCGATGTCGATCGACGATGCATCGCGCCCGCCCGAGTTGGTAATGGCCGCGTTGTTGACGAGGCCGTCGAGCCCGCCCAGTGCCTGCGCAGCCGCCGCGGCGCACGCCTGAATGGAAACCGGATCGCCAAGATCAAGCGCGAAGCCATGCGCGTCAAAGCCAGCTGCACGCAGTGCCGCGGCCTCTTCCTGCACGCGCTCGCCAAGAATGTCGGCCAGCGCAACAGCGCCACCGGCTTCGGCTATCGACTTGGCAAACGCCAGACCCAGACCGCGCGCAGCGCCCGTCACGAGCACCTTGCGGCCAGCCAGCAGCCCGGCAGTTGGATGGCGCTCAGGCATGTTGAGCTTCCGTGGGAACGGGCTTGAGCATGGCGACCGGCGCATCGGCCAATTCGGTGGCGGCGCGGCGTGCCAGCACGCGGCGGATACGCGTGATGCCGATGTCGTGCTGATACAGCGTTTCGTGATCGCGCGCTTCGGGTGCCATCGACTCCAGCACGACACGGTCCTGCTCCAGCACATCCCAGTGCAGGCCTTCGAGGCGATTGCGATACAGGAAGCGCCACACGTCGCGCTGCCAACCCTGCACGTGGCGCGTACGCCAGAAGTAGACGATGCAGTGCTCCTCATCCACCGGCGTCACGATGCCGATGATGGTGAACGGGCCGCCCGGGCCGACCTTCGGTTGATACGGAATCGACAGGCGCAGCCACATCGTGCCGGTCTCGCCAAACTCGGTCCAATCGAAGTTCACGCCGCGCTGGCCGGTCTTCTGGAACATGATCCCGTGGTCGGTTTCAACCACTTCCATCACGGCCTTTTTCTCGCCGCTGGCCATCGAATGCGACACGGCGTGCAGGTAGGCGCCGTGCATCGGGTCCATGACGTTGTCGATGGCGTAGCGGTAGTTGACGTTCCAATGCGCGAAGCAGAGGAAGTGGCTGTGCTCGTCGCTGGTCAGCTCTTCAGGCAAGCGCAGCGTGCCGACCGCGTCGTCGAACTCTGACGGAGCCTTGTCGCCAAACCACAGGAAGATGGCGCCGGCACGTTCCTGCACCGGGTAGCTGCGCACGCAGGTCTTGCCTTCCATGGGGCAAGCGTCGACAGCCGGTACGCTGGTCACCGTACCCTGGCCGTTCACTTCAACGCCGTGGTACCAGCAAGCCACGTGGTCGCCCAGGTTCCAACCCATCGACAGGCGCGCACCGCGATGCGGGCAGCGGTCTTCCAGCGCATGCACCTGGCCGGCGGTATCGCGCCACAGGACGATGTTCTGGCTCAAACGCGTGATGCCCACCGGTGCGTTCTTCACATTCCACGACGCCGCGACCGGATACCAGTAGTTGCGCAGACCGGTGTTGATGCGCGCTTCCTTCTGCGCTTCCTTGTTGCCTTCCATTGCTTGCCTCTTCTGATGGGTTGAGCCGTTCGCCTCTGCGGGCAATGCGGCGTCGAATCGTGTTGGAACCGGCCTCGTCTCAGGCGCCCAGGCGGCGCATCTCGGCCAGGAAGGTGTCTTCCGTCCAGGCCTCTCCGCCTGCGGCATTGCGCGGGCCGCGCTCATTCAGCACGGCCACGATGTCGGCCGGCGTTTGTGCGCCACCCAGGAATGCCGCCTCCAGCGAATCGGCCAACTGGTTTTCATAGGCTGTCGGCTCGGACGCGCGCGTCTGCCACACCAGATTGGCGACATGACCGGGGCGCTCGACACGGCCCTTGCCAGCGACGTTGTTCGGAGAAATCGGCTCCCACGGAGCGAGGTCGGGGTTGTATTGCGATTGCATTTCTGTCGACTCCATCACGTTTCGCTTGTTTTACCTATGAAACGTCTGTTAATATCTGGAACACAGGTGCAACTATAGACCGCGTCTTCGAAATCGCAGATGCGGGATTACCCTATGGTTCGCGGAAAAATGCGGCGGCGGTGGACGGCGCCTCCGCGGGATCGCGCACTGGACAACGGTCTTGGTACCGCGCCCGCGGTGCGGTGCGCCGGCTGACTTACGAAGCTGCGTGGCCTCTGTCGCGGCAATGACGTCTTACGATCGACGTTCCTTCAACCCGCACCTGTCGATCATCATGAGCGTGAACCTCTCTGTCTGCGCGCTGCCGCCGACCAACTTCTACGTCGCATACAGCAACGGCCGCGAGCCCGTCAACGCCCCCACCTTGGCCAACCAGGCCACGATGGAAGTGAGAACGGATCAAGCCCAGAAGATTGCCGTCATTCAGCAGGACGGCCACCACATCAAGGTCGACAAGGTCGGACCGGACGGCCAGCAGACCACCCTGGCCGACTTGGACATCGGCGGTGTTCAAGACGCCCTCAAGGTCGTGGGTGGCACGCATTCCAACGACTTGAAGATCGATTCCCACAGTTCGCTGCTCGACCTTTGGGGGCACGGTACGTCAACCTCGCTGGACCTCGGCGACGGCTATTCCGTCAACATCGACAAGACCATCGACGAGCATCAGTTCCTATCGATGCTCGGCAACAACCCGCCGACGTACACGACCACGGTCGAGCTCAAGGGCCCGAACGATGAGCACATCAGCTACGGCGCCGAGGGCGGTAGCGATTGGAACCACTTCGACGTGCCGAAATTCGATTGCTGAGGTTGCTCACCGCGCGGACGCAGCAAGACGGCTAGCCATTGCCGTCAGTCCAAGGGACCAGCAGCCCGAGCAGCGCCCGCGCGCCAATGCCGACGCCCAGCACGAACGCCGGCTGGAACGTCGAAAGCCCGCCCTTGTCGAGTAGAAAGTCGTCCGCTGCAGGCACGTTCGACCCTTTGACCGCACCGCCGACCGGCATGCGCCACCACGGCAGCAAGCTGTTGTGGCGCACGACCCGGCCAAGATCACGCCGGGCGCGGTAGGCATCGATATGCATCTGCTGAAACGCGCGGAAGAACCACCAGTCTGCCGATACCTTTCCAAGTTCGACGAGCGCCGATGACCAATGGTTGCTGCCGGCTGCCAACAGCAGATGGGTGGCGTCGGCGCCGGCAAATGGCACGACGCCGAGTGCGGCCAGCTTGTTGGACCACTCCTGCAGCAACGTCACAGGCACCGGCTTGCTGGTAGGCGTTCCCACCTCCGGCACGAACGGATACACGATCAACGGGCGCGGCCCGAGGGCGACCAGCCATTGCAGCGGCCGCGGTAGATGCTCCGTCCCGCCGAACATCGAGGGCAGTCTTGTGCCTGCCGGCCGCACTGTCGGGTCCTGCTGCAACCGATCCGCCCGCAGGCTCAGCGTGCGACCCAGCCGGGCACTGGCGCTGGCCATCGGATGCACAGCCGAAAACACCAGCGTCGCGAGGTTCGATAGCGTGTCGCCAGCGGCCTGCAACGACGCGAACGACGGGTCGAAGAAGCCTGGATGCATCAGATGCAAGAGGTTGGAAACATCGTTCGGGCCATAGCTCCACATGCGGACGGTCTCAAGCAGCCAGCCAAGCTCGCTGCGCGCCGACAGAACCTGCCCGGGCGCGGCGTCCACCTGCCGCAGGGCATCGCTGTCGCGCGAATTCACCTTGAGCAACATGCCGAGCGTGCGGTAGCGGTCCCTGTCGGCTTTCGATACGCCGCGCAACGTGCCGCGCCAGCCGGTCATGAGGCGCCACGTGGAAGCCGGCGAGGCATCGGCCTGACGCGCGATGCGCACGCGCACGCCATCCGACACCATCCCCAGCGTCGACCGCAGACCGAGCATGCCAAGCCCCAAAGCGTTCCAGTCCGCCAGCGTGAACGTCGGTAGACCGTAGCGCACGCCGGCGTAGGTGGCGGACGCGATCGTGGCCGTCGACGCCAACGCGCGGAACACCGGACCACGGATCTTCATGCCGCCGGAAACGGTCGGCGGCGTGTAGGGCTCACCGGGCTTGGGTCCGTAGGCGTTGCGCGGGTTGGGAATGCTCTCGTGATGGCGCCGGCTGTTGGCGTCTACCGTCACGATGGCCCCCTGCGGTGACTCGGGCGGCAGCCAACCCACCTTGAGCATGTGGCCCAGATCGCGCGCGCCCATCACGACGGGGTATGTAAACCGCACGCCTCGCCCGCCCGGAGCCTGCGCGATCTGGCGCGCCGCATCGCCGCGCGCCGCCGTGATCGACGACCACACCTGCGTATCGGAAGCGTCCAGCGCCAAGCCGATGCCCTGCTCGCCAAAAACAGTTTGCGGCGGCCGCGAGGTTGTCACGAATACCGCGGTCTCGGGCTGGCGGGACGCCCAGAAACGCCCTGGCTCGTTCGAGAAGCCATTCAGAAGACGGCGCCAAAGCGGCTGCCACTCCAGCGGACGCGGCTGAAGGTTGCTCAAGAACATGCGCCACGCTTCCTGCTCGTCGGAAATGTGCTCCGGGTCAACGCCCTCGCCGCGCAGCGCAAATGCAGTGGCGCGCTCGACGGCGGCATCGGCATCGATGGACGGATCGGGCAGCCCCGGCTTGAGCAACGGCAGCGGCGGCTCGACGGTTTCCACGCGCGCGAAACCCCAGTCCTTTCGGTATCGCAAAGGCGGCGTGGTCACGGTTTCGAAGGCGGGAGATGTTCCTGGCGCGCCATCACGATCGGCCGCTCGACGCAGGAAATACCGTTGAATGCCGATCCGCACCTGGGCCGGTGTTCCAGCGGCAAAGGTGAATTGTTCGTAAGGCCGCTCGTTGCCGAAGTGGTGGGCATGTGCGGGCGGCTGCGAGGCGTAGGCAGCGATGGCATCGGCCTTGAGCCTGCGCTCCGCATCGTTCAACTGCAGCGTCCAGGTACGCCCGCGCAGATTCAGCACGGAGGTCGGATACCAGCCGATCTCGTTGGCCCACATCAACGGCATCGCCTGGCCTGTGGAACGTTGGTACGCACGCGCGGCCTGGCGCATCAGGCGGCTGCTTTCGGCGTGGGCCGGATGCACGTTGCGGTTGATGCGCAGCCCGACCGCCAGATCGTATTGCTCCGTACGCATGCGTTCGGCCAGGTAGCGCACGATGAATCGCGTGTTCCATCTGGCAACAATGCTGTAGCGCAGGACGCGCTCGCCGGGCCGGCGCCACGGGTTGATGTCGGCATTGCCATGCAGCACCGTCACCTTCACGCGCGCGCCGCCACCCAGCCGTGCATAGAACGCACGCAACTCCTCTTCGCGCAGTTGGCCCAGTGCGCCGGGTTCGGCAAATTCCGCACCGTCGCCGCCGTACACGGGCAGGGGAATGCCGGACTCCGTGCTGAAGATCGTCCCGCCGTTGCCACGCGTGATGTACACCACGTGGATCTCTGTGCCTGCCGCGATGGCCCGCCGCAGCATGCCGGCCATGATGGTGTCGTCGTCGGGGTGTGCCAGCACCACCAACATCTTATTCACACCGGACGACTGCGTCTCCGCACGCTGGCGCTTGGTACGCGGCATGCCGCCTGCGCCCCACTCGGCGGCTGTCATCGCCACGCCCATTTCCGTGGCGCCGGTCCCGCTGCGCGGTACGCGCGTCGTCCCGAAACCCGGATGCAACCACGCCGCCGGCGTTGTGTACTGCGCCGGCGCCACGTAGTCGACTGCATGCGTCAGCAGCATGGTCGCCACGTCCGGAACGAGCTGTGCCCACAAATCATCGCGATCGTGCTCGCTCATCTCGTCGAGATGCGGCAAGGCTTCGGCCACGCCATCCGCCAGGTTGACGCCACCAGCCACGCCCGCGGCCCTGCCGAGCGCCCGGGCCACGGTGGTCGTACGGGCAAGCGACGTGTTCAGCGCCAATGCGGCCGACGCCTCCAGTTCCGCACCCTCCGCCGCCGCCCGCGCACCGAGCACGAGCGCGCGACCGAGCGCAACCGTCGCGGCGCCGCCAAGGCCTTCGGCCAGCACGGTGCCCCACACCTGACGCGCGTGGCCGCTCGTCAGCGGGTTGAGGTCTTCGTCGTGCGAGATCATCTGCGGCAGGTCCGAGCGCGCGGCGCCATACACAAGGCCCGCCGCACCGGCCAGCAACGGCACGATGCCGTCGGTCAGCACGCCCGCGGCCAACAAACCGCCCGCCAGCACGGCGTCCAGATGGAAGGTACGGTTGGCCGCTTCGAACACACTCTCGATGCGCGCCTCGCCCATGAACAGACGCAGTTGCCCATCGGCATCGAAGCGATCGGCGCCTTGCGCGTCGCAGTCCGGCGCCACCATCAATGTGGCCTCACCGCCGACGGGCAGGTCGCATGCGTGGCGGAAATCGTCGAGCGAATCGTAGGTGCGGTTGGCGCCGGCATCCACCCAGCCGGTCGTGCCATCGGCGCGCGTGAACTGCATCAGCGCGCCGTCCTGGATCACGCTGTCGGCAGGTATCAGTTCGGAGCCTGGCTTGATGGCCGTGACAAACGGCAGGAAGTCCACCTGCAGCGGCCGCGCGCGATCGGCATCGCCATATACGCGGTCAACGATCCGTTGAAGCTGCACCCGTACATCGGCCGGTGCCGCGGCAAACCAGCGCCCCTGCCGGGCAGCCTCGGCAAGTGCCTGCGGCGTGGGCGCATCCAGATCGCTCACGGGCAGGATGCCGAACGCCAGGCCCGCGAGATTCATCAATTGATCGGCCGACGATACGGTGATGGCCTGATCGCCAAACTGCAGGAAAAACTGCTGGAGATACGGTTGGGCCAACTCCTGGCCGTGCGTTCGGAACAGCTCGAAACGGGCGCCTGCGTCGTCCTGCCGGGCCGGTGACAGCGCAGCAAGCAGATCCTGCGCGTGCGCGCTGGCCTCGTCGGTCTGGGCTTGCAAACGCGCGCGGGTGGCGTCTTGCGTGCCTTGCCGGGCACTGTCGACCTTCGCGCGCAGTCCGGCAAGCGTCTTCGCATCGGCGCCGGTGGCTTGAGCCATGCGCAAGTCCTGCTCGGCGCCATGCAGCGTGCGCTGTGCAGTCAGCCGCGTCAGCTCCGCCTGCGCACGGTCGGCTGACGCCTGGGAATGCGCAGCCTGTCGCTGCGCGTCGCCCGCCAACTTGCCGGTGAGCGTCTTGGCGTTGTCGGCCGCCACGAAGGCCGCCGTCCACGTCGGCACGGCATCCTGGCGCGCCTGCGCAAGCGCCGCCGTGGTGGGCAACGCCTGCGTGCGGGGCTGGCACTGCAGAATCTGCTGCTGTCGGGCTTGCTGATCGGCGTACTGTGCGTCGGCAACGCGCTGCTCCGGAGCGACGTCGGCTCGCGCCTTGACGAGCGCATCGTCGCCGGCCTGCTGAAGGTTCTGTGCTTCGTCGTCGGGGATGGCCCCGCTGGCGCGGCCGGCGACAACGGCATCGTGGTACGTCTGCCAGTCGCCGCGGTTGGCGGCGTCAGAAAGCACGGCCAATGCGTCGGCATGCACCGCGTCGTGCGTGTGGTTAAGGACGAGCGTGGCATTGCGGGCAGCCGCCTGAGCGTCGCTCCAGTGCGTGCGCGCATCCAACGTGGCCCGGGAGGGTTCGTCGGGCAGGTTGCGCACCGGCTGCCGCGCTGCGCGGTCACTGGCCTCGGCCGAATCCAGCACTTGCCGCGCATCGTCGAGCTGGCGCTCCGCCATGTCCTCGGCAACGCGCGCGTCGGCCTCGTCGGCCTGTGCCCGTGCGAGCACCAGCGCGGGCACCGCAGCCTCCTGACGCTGCTTCTGCTGCACCGTCATCACCGTCTGAACATGGCTGCCGGGCTGCGCCGCAGCCACTGCAGCAGCCTGCAGATGCACTCGGGCGGCGGCGACCATGTCGTTCGCCAGTTGCCCATTGCGTTGCGCCTGCTGCCGCGCGGCTTGGGCGGCCGCTTCTTCGGCGTGCTGCCCACGCGACTGCGCGATCAATGCCGCGCGCTCGGCCTGCAGCGCCTGCAAGGCGAACTGCGCGGCCAGGTAGGCCGCTTGCGCCAGTTGCCGTGCGGGGTCGGTGGTCTCGGGGTCGATGGGCTGATCAGGCTGCGCCGCTGTCACCGCGCGCTGTGCGTCGCGAATCTGTGTGGCGAGGTCGCGCAGACGCGCCTGCTGATCCGAGGAGGAAACGAAAGAAGAAGACGCAGTGGACGCATCCACCAACGCAGGCAAGGTGACAGGCATACAGCAGCACTTAAGGTCAGATGCCGCGACCTTACGTGTCGCCCGCACATGCGGTGCTCCGGATTTTGCTAATGCAGCGAGTACATATGCCAACTGCGCGCGGGTCGATGCCGCACGCGCACTTCAGGCCTTACTGGATGCCGTAGCCGCTCAGAACAATTTGCGATAAACCACGAAGCCCGACTTGTCCGCCAACGTGTCGTACAACCGCATGGCGGTCGCGTTGCTTTCGTGCGTCTGCCAATAGACGCGCGGCAAGCCATCGGCCTGCGCGCGACGGTAGACCGCCTCAATCAAGGCCCGGCCCACGCCCTGCCCGCGCGCGGTCTGCGCCGTAAACAGATCCTGCAAATAGCAGCTCATGCCGATTTGCGTGGTGCTGCGGTGGTAGAGGAAATGCACGATGCCGAGCAGCTCGCCGCCACGCTCGGCCACCAACGCGTAGACAGGCTCCGCTTCGTCGAAGAAGCGCTGCCATGTCGTCTGCGTGACGATGTCGGGCAGGGCCGTCTCGTCCGCGCGGCCGTAGAAGGCGTTGTAGCCATCCCAGAGGGGTTTCCAGGCGGCAAAGTCGTCTTGGTGGATGGGGCGGATCAGCAGGTCGTGGGGCGTAGGCATGGTGGGCTGAATGGGTGGCAACGCTCCGGCATTCTGCCAGCCGGCTGCTCCACATGCAGCCGGCTTTCCTACTGATGGCTTAGCGCGGGCCGAGCGCCGACAGGTCGACCCCGTCTTGCACCAGCTCGTCCTGGACCTTGTGCTGGGCCGCATCGTTCAGCGAGCCGTACCCGAAGACGGTGTGAAGCCCCGGCGGTATGTGTTGCTGCACAAACTCCTGCGTGTGCTTGTCCGCTGCGTCCAACACGCTGGTCTTGTACAAGTAAGAGAAATCACGGTCGCCGTTGAGCAGTGCCGTCGACGTGTCGTTGGCGGCGTCTAGAACGCGTGCGGCATCACTGACGCGGTTCATGCCGCCGACCAGCTCCGTCTGCAGTTGTTGCGCATTCGCCTGTCGCTGCGGCGCATTGATCGGTAAGCCAGCCTCGCGCAGCGCCTGTGCCGCGGCGGCGGCATCGATGAACTGCCCGGTCACAACGCTGATTGTCTGTGCAGCACGGTCAGCGTCCAATCCGGGGTTGCCGCCCCGGTCAAACGCTTGCTTAACCGGATCGGCAATTTTCTCCGCCGCAGCCGCCTCGCTCTGGTGGTACTCCAGATACTGGCCCCAGTCGGTCCGAGAAGAGTCGCCCGAGTACACCTCAATATTGGCCCTCTGTACCGTGCGGCTGGTAGCGCCGATCTTCGTCGTGACGTCATCCACGAGAGCTTTGACGCTGCTCCCGCCAACATCACCCAGCGCGCCGTCCTCGAGATACGAGTCAAGGTTACGTAGCGCGACCGTGGCGTCCTGCTCGTCGACCATCGCGTGGCCCACTCGCGTGCGAGCTGCATCAATATCGGCGTCGCTCGGATCAGCCGGCAGATTAAGGCGATCCCGATCCCACCATTGCGCGTTGCTGTCTTTTGTGGCCCGGCTGGCCACGACCACATCCTGCACGCTCACCGTTGGCGAAGCAGCTTCATTCACAAACTTCTTCAGCGTCTCCAGGCAATCCTGGATGCTGGGCCGCGTTTGCACCGCCTGATACCCAGGGCCGTGGCCGTCGATCATCATCGTCATGCTGTTTCCTTAGCGTTGAGAATCAGATCAGCGTAAAGGCACGGCGCGCTGATGTTGACTACGCCAACTCGTGCCTGCACGCCTTGTCGGCTGCCATGTGCGGCCCACGCCATTGGAACGTCCATGCGCGCTCATACCCTAGGGATTGTCCGCAGAAGAACCGCCGAGGAAAGAAAGTTTGATGAAAGCATCGACCCTCTACAGTGCGCTCCATGGCCCGGTCACGACCCGGTATCGGGCAGTGCGATCTCCACGCACATCAGCGTCACCACGATAAGGGTCGGGTGTTGTACCAGCCATATCGCCGGACCCAACGGGATGTCAGTCCGGCGTCCGCTTCAATCGGTCTTTCCTGCTGTCAACCTTACGGCCCACCGTCCTCCCGGTGGGCTGTTTTCTTTTCAGGGTTGCGCGGGGGTGGGCAACACCAGGCGCTGCGTCAACCGCTGCACCGTCGGCGCGGCGATCAGTACGATGGTGAAGGCAGCCGGCCAGGCCAGCACGAAGGCATGCGCCCAGCGGGCGAGAAAGTCAGGGCTGATACCGGCGTTGATCCAGCCGATCCAACCAGTCATGAGCAGCGACATCAGGCCGGACATCAGCCACGCAAAAATGACACGAAGACGTGTGGGAGTAGAGACGGGCATCGACATGGCGGTTCTCCTTGCAAGCCATCAAATGTGATTGACGGTATGCTAGACAACCGCGCTTCAAGAAACTATAGACGTTTATTGAAACTTAAATTCCAAAAATGGAATCATGCTCGACGATCTGGCCCTCTTTGTTTCCATCGTGGACCACGGCAGCCTGCAGGCCGCCGCGCGTTACGCCAACCTCCCCCCCGCCACGCTGACACGGCGGCTGCAGAAGCTCGAGACGTCGCTTGGTTGCCAGCTTCTGCTGCGCAGCGCCCGCAGCCTGAAGCCGACGCCGGAAGGCCTGCTTTACTACGAGCAATGCCGCCCGCTGCTGACCGCGCTTGCGCAAACCACGGCCACGCTTGACGACGATCTCAATCAGGTGAAGGGCACCCTGCGCGTGCTGGCGCCACTGAATCTGTCGCGCGGGCTGCTCGCACCTGCGTACGCAAGCTTCATGGCGACGTGGCCCGAGATTCGCCTGGAGCTGTCGCTGAGCAACCGCAATGAAGACGTGTGGCGGCATGGCGCCGATCTTGCCATCCGCGTCGGCCAGCAGGACGACCCGAAGTTGCGGCAGCGCCGGCTGGGTGTCATCGGGATGGTGCTGGTGGCGTCGCCCGCGTACGTGGCCGAGCATGGCGCGCCGACACATCCGCATGAGCTTCAGGCGCACCAGTTGTTGGTGTCGTCGCCACTCTCGACATGGCGCTTCACCTCGCCCGATGGCGAGGAAACCATCGAACTGCAGCCTCGTGGACGCTGCGACCTGAACGACATCGAACTTGGCGTGACGCTGGCCGAAACAGGCCTCGGCCTGCTGTACTGTCCGCACACGCTCTGCCATCCGGCGCTGGAGGCAGGCAGGCTGGTGCGCCTGCTGCCCGAATGGCGCACGCCGCAGCGGCCCATCTACGCGGTGTGGCCGCAGCAGCAGTTGCCACGCAAGGTGCGTACGTTGCTGGAGCATCTGGCGGCCTTCGCAGCGGCCACGCCCTTGCTGCAGGCAGATGCCGTGCCGAGTGCTTCCCACACTGTTTGAAACGGGTAAAAACACGCGTTGCCGCATCGCCCGATCACCCCGTAGGCTGCAGGGAATTCCACCACGCCATTTTCACTGGAGACCCGATGCACAGCAGCCACGTGGTGCGCTCCGGCGACATTCGTCTGCATGCCCGCATGACGCAGCCGGCCGACGGTTCGGCGCGGCACCGCCCTGCCGTGATTCTCGTGCATGGCTATCCAGACGACAGCTCGGTCTGGCACGGCGTGCGCGATACCCTGGCGCGCGATCGCCGCGTGCTCACCTTCGACGTGCGCGGTGCCGGGCTCTCAGACGCCCCGGCAGATACCACCGGATACCGCATCCCCCAATTCGTCGACGACCTTGCCGCCGTGGCTGATGCGCTGCTGCCCGGCGAGCGCTTCCATCTGGTCGGTCACGACTGGGGCTCCATCCATAGCTGGGAATCGGTAACGACCGATCGGCTGCGCGGGCGCATCGCTTCGTACACGTCGATCTCGGGCCCATGCCTGGACCACGTCGGCCACTGGATGCGAGCGCAGCTCGATGCAGGCACATGGACCGCCAAACGTGCAGTGTGGAAGCAGCGGCTGCAATCCTGGTATGTGGGCTATTTCCACTTGCCGCTGGTGCCCGAATGGTCGTGGCGGCTGTGGGTGGCACGCGCTTGGCCGTGGTGGCTGCACAAGACGGAAGGCATACGCATCGAAGCGCCGCGGCCGACGCTTGTGCGCGATGCCTGCAATGGCGTGCGCATGTATCGCGCAAATTTTCGGGACCGCCTCGCCCGCCCGCAGGCGCGTGCACCGCATGCGCCCGTGCAGCTCATCGTGCCAACGCGCGACCGGTACGTCAGCCCCGCCGTTACGCGCGCTGTAGAGGCCTGGGTGCCCCACTACTGGCGCCACGAGGTCGATGCCGGCCATTGGCTGCCCGTGCATCGCCCCGACTGGGTGGCGGACTGCATCCGCTGCTTTGCCGACTATGTCGAATCAGGCCACGAGCCCGCCGAACTGCAGCAAGCCCGCGTGACCGGCACGCTGGCACCGGCCTAACGTCCCTAGAGCCACTAGAGGATTGCGCCCAACGCAAACGTTGACGTGCGTGTAACACACTGTAATCATCGTCCGCCACCACGCTGACGGCGCGCCATAACCTGGCGCCCGGACGGCTCGAGCCGCCGCTTCGCGCAAACCGCGTTGCCGGCCATCGATACAAGAAACAGGGACAAGACAATGAAAAGCAAGGTCGTGGTGTACGGCCCGCTCTACGGAAAGTGGTACGCAATCCTGGTCAACGACGGTGTGGCCGCCGAATCCAACCAGTTTGGCTCGTACGAAGCCGCCATGGGTTTTGCTTCACGCCGCTATCCGGAGCTTGAGCAGGAGCGGCAGCCTTACGCACGAGGCCGCGAAGAAAGCGAGGATGGAAGCGACAGCCGGGAAGCTGCGCCGATCTGACCACGCCGGGCGGCATTGACGCCGCCCTTGCTGACCATAGCGTTAGCGGCCCGCCCCGCAAAAGCGGCCGGCAATCCATTCGAACACGCTGCCTTCGCGCAGCGAGCGGCTTTGCGCCTCGTCGCCGTAATGGATCTGGTAAAGCGGCTTGCCGGTGGCATTGCGCGCACGATAGAGCGTTTGCGCAATCACCGTGTAGCTATGTCGCGCGCAATCGAGCACCACTTGTTTGACCGAAGACCGGATGGGCTGCCCATCGGCCGTCTTGATCGTGAAGTCGGGCAGCACGTTGCGCAGCAGCCGGAAGTGCACGGTATGCGAATCGGCATCAGCCTCAGCACTTGGCTCTGGCTTGACCGATTGCCGATCGATATACGACACGATGCCGTTGATGCTTTCGAACCGGCGCCAGCGGGAATCGGCGCTGGCCGATTCGAGCGCGGGCGCCGCGCCGCCCGTAACGGCTTGCGCGGACGCTGCCGGCACAGCGGCCGACGCAGACACGGTTTGTGCGGATACGGGCATCGCTGCCCACTGCGCGGCAACCAGAGCGGTCGCCGCGATGGCGCTTTGCCAGCGCCAGCCTCCTGTTTTCATGGGATGTCTCGCCTTGCTACAAAAACTTAGCGGGCGATTCTACCGCGCTGGCGCAACCGCTTACATCACATCTGGCCGACGGGCTCGGCAACGTCCACGCTGGCAAAACGCAGATACAGCGTGCGCAGCGCCTGCGTGAGGGGGCCGGGCTGGCCGTTGCCGATCTGTACGTCGTCAATGGACACCACCGGCATCACAAACGTCGACGCGCTCGTATAGAACACTTCGGCGGCTTGCTGGGCTTCGGCCACGGTGAAGGTGCGTTCTTCCAGCGTCAGGCCATGTTCGCGCGCCAGCGCGAGGATCGACACGCGCGTGATGCCCGGCAGCACGGCGTTCGACAGCGGACGCGTGATCAGGCGCTTATCGGCGGTGATGATGAATGCGGTGGACGACGCGCCTTCGGTCACGCGGTCGCCATCGGTCATCCAGGCTTCGTGCGCGCCAGCGCGGGCGGCGATCTGCTTGGCCATCACCTGCGGCAATAGGCCCACGCTCTTGATATCGCAACGCTTCCAGCGCAGGTCGGGCACCGTCACCACGGCTGCGCCCTTCTTTGCGAGCGGGCTGTTGACGATGGACTTGACCTGCGTGAACGCCACGGCCGTCGGCGTGATGTCAGCCGGGATGCCGAAATCGCGCTCGGCCACGCCGCGCGTGACCTGCATGTACACCACGCCCTCGTCCAGCCCGTTGCGCGCCACCAGCTCTTCGCACACGCGCGTCCATTCGGCGGCTGTGTACGGGTTATCGATGCCAATCTCGGACAGCGAGCGGGTCAGGCGGGCGAGGTGCGCGTCGTTGTCGACGAGCTTGCCGCGCGCAACGGCGGTCACTTCATAGATGCCATCGGCAAAGGTAAAGCCACGGTCCATGACAGAGACGGTGGCTTCGGCGGCCGGCACGTATTGGCCGTTCAGGAAGATGATTCGGGACATGCTGTGAGAAGGAATTCAGGCGCGGGCGGGACTGCCCTGCCAACGAATCTACAGGATACGTGCGCCATGCCGCGAATACCGATGCGTGCCCACATTATGCGAAAACAGCATGATGCGCGGGACACGTCCGGTAAACTCTGCCGTTTCTCGGCCAGTCGCGCGCCCATGCCCGAACTCACCATCCGTCCGATCGTTGCAGACGACCTGCCCGGCATCCTCGCCGTGCAGCAGGCGTGCTACGGCGGCGGGTTCCTGGAACCGGGCGATGCGCTTGCCAGCCGCTGGGCGCGCAGCCCGGCCATGTGCCTGGTCGCACTGCGTGGGTCTGAAGTGGTCGGGTACCTGCTCTCGCATGCTTGGCACGCATGGACGCCGCCCAAATTGCACGCGCCGCTGCCCGCTCCCGATGCAGACGATCTCCTTTGGTTTGTGCATGACATGGCTATCGCGCCGGAGGGCCGTGGCCAGCGTTTGGGCGAGCGGCTTTACGCCCTTGCATCCGTCAGCGCCCAGGCACAGGGCCTCCGGCAATCCCGGCTGGTGGCGGTGCAAGGCGCAGATGTCTTCTGGCGCCGCCTTCGTTATCAATCCATCGACATGGATAGTGCAGCGGCGGCAGCCCTGCGCGCCGTCTACGGCGAAGACGCTGAATTGATGGAACGCGCATTGCCGTGAGCGGCCATCGCGTCACTCCGTTACAATTTGCAACACCCGTATATCTTCTGTAAGACTGCGCGCGCCCCGTTCAACTACAGTGCGTCGTCTTGAGGAATTTCCACATGCATAAGAACTTCGCGCTGTACGTGCTGGCAGCCGTAGCGGCGCTGTCGTCGCAGGCGGCCCTCGCCCGCGTCAATGTCGACATTGGAATCGGCGTGCCTGTCGCGCCCGTTTATGTCGAGCCGGCGCCGGTCTATGCCCCCGCTCCCGTGTACGCACCGCCCCCGCCGCCGGCCTACTACGCGCCGCCACCGGTCTATGTCGCGCCGCAGCCGGTCATCGTTGCGCCCGGCTACTACGACGATGGCCGCGGCCGCGAATGGCAGGAACGCCAATGGCGCGAACAACGCTGGCGCGAGCGTGAGTGGCGCAAGCACCATCGTCACGACTACGACGATTGATCCTGCGCACGGCCGCGCTCAGGCGGCCTTCTTCGCCAACCCCAGGTAGGTCTCGATCACGCGCGGGTTGACGGCCAACTCTTGCGCCGGCCCCTCGAGCGTCATGTCGCCCGTTTCCAGCACGTAACCGTAGTCGGCCACCTGCCGCGCGGCGCGTGCGTTCTGCTCGATCAGCAACGTTGCCACACCGGTTTTGCGCAGGTCGCTGATGATGTGGAAGATCTCTTTGACGATGAGCGGCGCGAGACCAAGGCTCGGCTCATCCAGCATCAGCAACTGGGGCTTGGCCATCAAAGCGCGGCCCACGGCAAGCATCTGGCGCTCGCCGCCGGAGAGCGTGCCGGCTTCCTGCACACGACGCTCTTTCAGGCGCGGGAACAGGTCGTACACCACTTCCATCTGATCGAGATAGTTGCGCTCGCCCGCCCGCTTACGGCGGTACGCGCCGAGCACGAGGTTGTCTTCCACACTCATGGTGGCAAACAGCTCGCGCTTTTCCGGAACGAGGCACATGCCGCGTGCCACGCGCTTTTCCACCGGCAGACCGGTCAGGTTGTGACCGAGGTACGAGACCACGCCGCTGGCCGACCCGGTGGTCGGCAGTGCGCCCATGATGGCGCCGAGCATGGTCGATTTGCCCGCGCCGTTCGGGCCGATGACGGTCACGATCTGGCCCGCGCCGACCTTCAGGTTGGCGCCATGCAGCGCCTCTACCTTGCCGTAGCGGACGTGCAGGTCCTTCACTTCCAGGATGATCGACATGCGCGTTCTCCTTATTCCACGCCGCCCAGGTAGGCTTCCAGCACCGCGGGGTTCTGCTGCACTTCTTGCGGCAGCCCTTCGGCAATCTTGGTGCCGAATTCCATGACGACTAGCCGATCGGTGAGGTTCATGACGAAGTCCATGTCGTGCTCGACCAGCAGCACGCTCATGCCTTCGGCCTTGAGCTTGGTGAGCAGCGCAGCCAGCGCCTGCTTTTCCTTGTAGCGCAGGCCGGCGGCCGGCTCATCGAGCAGCAGCAGCGCCGGGTCGCAACACAGCGCACGGGCAATTTCCAGAATGCGCTGCTGGCCCAGTGCCAGGCTGCCGGCTTCCTGGTACATGCAATCGGCCAAGCCCACGCGTTCCAGTTGGCGGCGCGCTTCAAACAGCAGCTTCTGCTCTTCGGCTTGGTTCATGCGCACCACGCTGGCAAGCACGCCGCCTTGCGCCGCGAAGTCGCCGCGCAGGTGGGCGCCGAGCGCTACGTTTTCCAGCACGGTCATGCCAGAGAGCAATTGCACATGCTGGAAGGTACGGCCGATGCCGCGTTTGATGATCTCGCGCGACGGCTTGCCGCTGATGTGCTCGCCACGGTAGAGCACCTCACCACGCGTGACTGGCAGCACGCCTGTCACGAGGTTGAAGGTGGTCGACTTGCCCGCGCCATTGGGGCCGATCAGGCCGATGATTTCGCCGGCTTTCACTTGAAAGCTGACGTCGTTCACGGCAACAAGGCCGCCAAACTCCTTGCGTGCGGACCGTACGTCGAGGATCAGCTCGCCAGCTTGCGGCTTCTCGCGCTGCTTGAGTGCCGGTGCTTCGTCGGGTGCACGCGCCGTGGGTGCCGATGGGAACAGCTTGCGAATGAACGGCCAGACACCATCACGCGCGTACTGCAGCAACAGCACCAGCAGCACGCCGAACACGATAATTTCAAAGTTGCCGTTGGAGCCCAGCAGCTTCGGCAGGATGCTCTGCAGGCTGTCTTTCAGGATGGTCAGCAAACCCGCGCCAAGCACCGCGCCCCACACGTGGCCCACGCCACCGACCACCGCCATGAACAGGTATTCGATGCCGTAGTTCAGACCGAACGGCGTCGGGTTAACCGCGCGCTGCAGATGCGCATAGAGGAAGCCCGAAATGCAGGCCAGCACCGCCGCAAACACGAAGATCACCACCTTCATCCACGCGGTGTTCACGCCCATCGCCTCGGCCATCGTGCCGCCGCCCTTGAGCGCGCGGATGGCGCGGCCCGGGCGCGAATTCAGCAGGTTCTGCACGGCCAGCACAGCCACGACGACGACGGCCCAGATCAGGTAGAACATCTCGCGCCCGGTCTGCAGCGATTTACCGAGCACGTTCAGCACGGGAATGCCGTTCAGCCCGTCGTATTTGCCCAGAAATTCAAGGTTGCCAAACAGGAAGAACAACGAGAGGCCCCACGCAATCGTCGCCAGAGGCAGGTAGTGGCCCGACATGCGCATCGTGATCAGGCCGATCACATATGCACTGACCACCGTAATCACCAGCCCCGCCAGCAAGCCGATCCACGGCGAGACGCCGTACTGCGTCGTCAGATACGCGGTGCTGTACGCACCCAGCCCAACGAACGCCGCTTGCCCGAACGAGGTCAGCCCGCCCACCCCCGTCAGCAGCACCAGCCCCAGCGCGACGAGGCTATAGAGTCCGATGTAGTTCAGCAGCGTGATCCAGAACTCGGGCGTGGGCACGATGGGGATCAACGCAAGCACAATCACAAACAAGGCGGTCAGCACACGGTTGCGCGAGAGCCAGCCGCGCTGCGCTGCGCCTTCGGAAGATTTGGTCAGCGTGTTCATCGGCTTATTCCTCTTCCTCGACATGCTTGGTGGTGAGCGATCGCCACAGCAGTACGGGAATGATGAGCGTGAACACGATCACCTCCTTGAACGCCGACGCCCAGAACGACGAATACGACTCCAGCAGCCCCACCAGCAGCGCACCCAGCGCCGCCACCGGATAGCTCACGAGCCCGCCCACGATCGCACCCACAAACCCCTTCAGACCGATCAGGAAACCGGACTCGTAGTAGACCGTGGTGAGCGGCGCAATCAGGATGCCGCACAGTGCGCCCAACGCCGCCGCCAGCGTGAAAGCCAGACGCCCCGCCTGCGTGGTCCCGATGCCGACCAGCCGCGCACCCAGGCGGTTCACCGCCGTCGCACGCAGCGCCTTGCCCGACACCGTACGGCCAAAGTAGAAGTACAGCGCCACGATCATCAACACCGATACAGCCACCACCCACAGGCTCTGGCCTGATACGGTGAGCGCACCCAGATCAAAGCGCGCATCGGAAAACGCATCCGTGCGCGAGCCCTCCGCGCCGAACATCACAAGACCGAGGCCCACCATCGCAAAGTGCACGCCCACCGAAACGATCAGCAGCACGAGCGTGCTGGCTTCGGCCAATGGCTCGTAGGCCAGTCGGTAGATCATTGGGCCCATGGGAATGACGATCAGCAGTGTCAACGCGACCTGCGCAAGCATGGGCAACGTCATCGGTGCAAGCATGCTGGCGGCGATGTACACCGCAATCGGAAAGACCAGGTATTTGACCGCATAGATGGCACCCGTGCGTAGCGCATGCAGGCGCAGTTCGGGTTGCAGCAGCGTGCGGCCCATCTCGACGAGGAACGTCAGCACGCCCAGCGCAACCAGCATGCTGGCCGAGAGAGGCGCCTTGTTGGCCTGGATGGCCGCCAGCGTGAGCGCGCCGTACGCCACGAATTCGCCCTGCGGGATGAAGATCACGCGCGTAACAGAAAACACCAGCACGAGCGCCAGTGCCAGCAGCGCGTAGATCGCGCCCGATGTCACGCCGTCTTGCGCCAGGATGGCGGCAATCGACAAGTCCATGAAGCTCCTCGTTCTTGTAGTCGTGGAGTTCGCGCCGGATGTGAACCGGGCGAGGGGGCGCCACGAGTTACGAGATAGTAAATTTCTTACGACAGGATGAAATTGGCGACAACCCTAACGCGTCGCTCTGCTCCGCCGGTTGCTGGCCTTGGCAGGGCTGACCGCGGGCGACTGCAACATGGCAGACAGGCGCATCACGAACGTGCGCAGCGTGTGCTCCAGCTCGCCACCGCGCTGCGCGTGAAACAGCGGTTGCAGATTCAGTGCAATCAACACCAGCACAAGCTGCCCGCGCGCACAGAACACCGGCAGCGATAGTGCGTTCACCCCCGGCAGCAGGCTACCCGTGACCCACGATGCGCCTTCGGTCCGGACGTCTTCACACAAACGGTAGTAATCGGTAAGCGAACGCGGCAGGCCGGGCAGGTCGTCGCTGGCACGCTCGTGCAGCTCGCGTTCCACCAGAGGCAGCGTCTGCTCCATCGGCTGATAGGCGCCGAACAGACGGCCGGTGGCGGAATTGAGCATCGGCAAGACATCGCCGATGCGCAGGTTCACGCCAGGCGCGCCACCGGCCTTCTCCCAATGCACAACGGTCGGGCCACGATCGCTCCAGACGGCAATGCCAATCGTGTGACCGGTCTGGTCTCGCAAGCCGGCAAGCAACGGCCGCGTGCGGACAATGGCATCGGAGCGGTTGAGGCTGGCCAGACCCAGGCGCAGCGCAAACGGGCCGAGTTCGTAACGCCCGGTCAGCGGGTCTTGAGAGACCGCGCCCACGCGCTGCAGGCTCACCAGATAGCGATGCGCCTTGGACGGATGCATGCCCGCCGCACGCGCCAGATCGCCCAGCGCCATCGCCCGCATGGCACGCGTCAGCGCCACCAGTAATTGAGAGCCGACTTCGATGGATTGAATGCCCGAGCGGTCACGGCTTGCACGCGCGTCTTCTGCATCGCCATCGGGTGGCAGGTCGTCTTCGACTTCCGGAGTCTCCATGTCTTGGGGGCGCATTGGCTGGGGCTGAGCCGACAAAGTGCTGCGAGCGTAGCACGCAGCTTCGCCTCGACGGCCAATTTTTGATTTTTATGCATTGTAGAAATAATGATTCTAATCATAATTCACGTATACCCTAAGCGCATCCCCAGACCCTGCGGTCTATGATTGCCAGCGTCCGGTATGGCTTGGTATCAGCGCGCCCCAACCCAAGCTTTCGGCCTGAACACGCTCAATAAAAATTCCCCCAACCGTAATTCACTACACCAGGAGTGACAGAATGGCCAAAGCCTTCGCCTCGCAAGCCGACCTCGAGGCCAAACAAGTCACCTTCACCCAGCTCTCCCCCAACGCTTACGCCTATACCGCCGAGGGCGACCCCAACTCGGGCGTCATCATCGGCGACGACTCGGTGCTGATCGTCGACACCACCGCCACGCCGGCGATGGCGCAAGACCTGATCGCACGCATCCGCGCCATCACCGACAAGCCGATCAAGCACGTGGTGCTTTCGCACTATCACGCCGTGCGCGTGCTCGGCGCGTCGGCGTACTTCGCCGAAGGCGCGCAGAACATCATTGCCAGCCGCGGCACGTACGAGATGATCGTCGAGCGCGGTGAGGCCGATATGAAGTCGGAAATCGAACGCTTTCCGCGCCTATTTGCCGGCGTGGAAACCGTGCCGGGCCTGACTTGGCCGACGCTGGTGTTCGAGCGCGAGTTGACGCTGTTCCTCGGCAAGCTGGAAGTGAAGATCCTGCACCTCGGCCCCGGCCACACGAAGGGCGACACGGTGGTGTGGATCCCGTCGCAGAAGGTGCTCTTCTCCGGCGATCTCGTCGAATACGACGCCGCCTGTTACTGCGGTGACGCACAGCTTGAGGAATGGCCCGCCACGCTCGATGCGCTACGCGCGCTCGGTGCCGACAAGCTTGTGCCGGGGCGTGGCCCCGCGTTGCTCAATCCGGCCGAGGTCGACAAGGGTCTCGCCTATACGCGCGATTTCGTGTCTACCTTGCTCCAGCGTGGCAAGGAAGCCGTCGCGCAGAAGATGGACCTGAAGGCCGCCATGGCGCACACCCGCGCGGCCATGGACCCGAAGTTCGGCAGCGTCTTCATTTACGAGCACTGCCTGCCGTTTGACGTGACGCGCGCCTTCGACGAGGCCAGCGGCATCAAGCACCCGCGCATCTGGACCGCCGAGCGCGACAAGGAAATGTGGGCCGCCCTGCAAGGCTGAACATGAATCCCGACTTCCAGAATCGCGTCTTCGCGTATGCGCCGTGCGCCGAGCAGCAACCCGGCGCGACACCTGAGGCTCGCCCCGTCGTCATCGTCGGTGCGGGGCCGGTGGGGTTGGCAACGGCCATCGATCTCGCACAGCAAGGTGTGGCCGTGGTCGTTGTCGACGACGATTGCACGCTGTCTACCGGCTCGCGCGCGATCTGCTTCTCCAAGCGTTCATTGGAGATTTTTGATCGACTCGGCTGCGGCGATTGCATGGTCGACAAAGGCGTGAGCTGGAATGTCGGCAAGGTCTACCTGAAGAACGAACTGCTCTACAGCTTTGACCTGCTGCCCGAAACCGGACATCGCCGGCCGGCGTTCATCAACCTGCAGCAGTACTACGTCGAAGGCTTTCTCGTTGAACGCGCGCAAGCCTTGCCGAACATCGAGCTGCGCTGGAAGAACAAGGTGACGGGCCTCTCACAGGATGCCGATGGCGTGACGCTCACCATCGAGACGCCCGACGGCACGTACGAGCAGCGCGCGCAATACGTTGTGGCCGCCGACGGCTCGCGCAGCCCGGTGCGCCACATGATGGGCCTCGAAGCGCGCGGCCAGACGTTCAAAGACCGCTTCCTGATCGCCGACGTTCGCATGGATGCGCCCTTCCCCAGCGAGCGCTGGTTCTGGTTTGACCCGCCATTCCATCCGAATCAGTCAGTATTGCTGCACCACCAGCCCGACAACGTCTGGCGCATCGACTTCCAGCTCGGCTGGGACGCCGACCCCGTGGCCGAGAAGCAACCGGAGCGCGTCATCCCGCGCGTGCGCGCGCTGCTGGGGGAACACGTCGATTTCGAGCTGGAATGGGTCAGCGTCTATACGTTCTCGTGCGAACGCATGGACCACTTCCGCCACGGCCGCGTGCTCTTCATCGGCGACGCGGCACATCGGGTGTCGCCGTTCGGCGCACGCGGCGCCAACAGCGGCTTGCAGGATGCCGAGAACCTCGCGTGGAAGTTGCGCATGGTGCTCGACGGCGATGCGCCCGACGCGCTGCTCGACACCTACGCGAGCGAGCGCGAGTTCGCCGCCGACGACAACATCCGTCACTCCACCCGCTCGACCGACTTCATCACACCCAAGAGCGCAGTGAGCCGGCTTTTTCGCGATGCCACGCTGCGCTTGGCCAAGCACTATCCGTTTGCGCGGACGCTGGTCAACAGCGGTCGGCTGTCCATGCCGACCGTGCTGGAAGGCTCTGCATTGCAGACAGAAGATGAAGCGCCCTTCGCCTGCGCACTCGTGCCCGGCGCGGTCGCACTTGACGCGCCGGTGCGCAATGCCGATGGCCGCGCCGATTGGCTCCTCAGTCATCTGCACGGCGGCTTCATGGCGCTACGTTTCTGCGGTGCGGGAGAACACGTCGATGCGCTGCCGCTGCCCACGCTGGCAATCTTCCCGGTTGGCGGCATGGGCACGGTCTCTGCCAACGTGACCGCGCTGGAAGACATCGACGGCCTGGTCGCGCAACGCTATGACGCGCGCCCCGGCACGACCTACCTGATCCGCCCAGACCAGCACGTCTGCGCACGCTGGCGCGCGCTTGAGCCTGCCAAGCTGGCCGCTGCGTTGCTTCGTGCCACCGGGCAAACCGCGCCTGCGGAAACGCCGCACGCCACTGTCTCCGCCTGAGCTGAATACCGACCGCCATGCCGCTGAACACGCAACCCAATCTGCCGCGCCCCGATGATTTTTACGAAGCGCTGATCGACGCGCATCGCAACCTGGACGACGAGCACAGCGCGATGCTCAATGCACAGCTCATCCTGCTGCTCGCAAACCATATCGGCGACATGGCGGTATTGCGTGAAGCGCTGGCGGCGGCGCGACTTGCATTGCCGACGGCAACAGCAACCTGAGCGCCATCGCGTTTCAACAATCCAACACTTACGCTTGATCGTACTTGCGACTGCGCAAAGTGCGGTGCTAGTATCCGCCCCGCTTACCGATCAACCATTTTGCATAGGAGGAAAAAACATCATGCGTCACCTTGCTTTCCCCTTTGCAGGCCCTTGCCTGGGTTGATCGAATCTCTCGCGCTGTAGTTCGCAGCGTCTTCGCATTGCCCCGGCCTTCGGCCTGCCACATCAGTTTTTTTTCAGACCTGATATGGACATTTCATGGGCAATTGCATCTTGCATTTGTTCGACGGCGTCTCCCTGATCGCCTCGGACGACACCTGGATCGAAGGCGACGCGATCCGACAACTTCAAACCACCAAAGCACTCGACGGCATGCGCCATGTGGCCGGCATGCCCGATCTGCATCCCGGTCGCGGTTACCCCGTTGGCGCAGCGTTTTTCTCGGTCGGCCGGTTGTATCCGGCATTGATCGGCAACGACATCGGCTGCGGCATGACGCTGTGGGCCACCGATCTCGACGCCAACAAGGTCAGCCTGGACAAGCTTGAAAAGCGTCTCGGCAACATCGACACGCCGCTCGATGAAAGCTGGAGCGAGCGTGTCGCAGCATTGGCGCCGGCTGGTACCGGCTTCGATGCCGCACTCGGCACCATCGGCGGCGGCAACCACTTTGCTGAGCTACAGCGCGTCGACGAGATTTACGACGCAGAGGAACTGCCGCTGGACCCACGCCAGCTTCTGCTGCTGGTGCATAGCGGCTCGCGTGGGCTCGGCCAAGCCATCCTCGATGAGCACGTGCGCGCGTATGGGCACGCCGGACTCGCGCAGGACGATGCGGTGTGCGCCGCCTATCTGGCGCGCCACGACACGGCGCTGTACTTTGCCAAGGCCAACCGCGAACTCATCGCGCGCCGCATGCTCGACCGACTGCACGCTGAGGGCAAAGCGTTGCTCGACGTGCATCACAACTTTGTTGCGCCGGCCACGATATTCGGTGAGCGCGGCTGGCTGCATCGCAAGGGCGCAACGCCATCAGATGCCGGCGTGGTCGTCATCCCAGGCTCGCGTGGGGACTACAGCTACCTCGTCGCGCCACGTCCGAGCGAGCACGGCTTGTTCTCACTCGCCCACGGCGCGGGCCGCAAGTGGATGCGCAGCGAGTGCAAGGATCGCCTCATCCGCCGCTTCACGCCAGCGCAGCTCAATCGCACCAAGCTTGGTGGCCATGTCATCTGCGAAGACAAGCAGTTGATCTACGAAGAAGCGCCCGAGGCCTACAAGCCGATCGAGAGCGTCATCGCGCCGCTGGTGGATGCCGGCCTGGTGAAAGTGCTCGCGCGTCTGCGCCCGGTGTTGACGTACAAGACGCGTGGGGAGTGCTGCTGATGGTGTTACTGCAACTCTCTTCCGCCCAAGGCCCGGCCGAATGCGAGCTGGCTGTGGTGAAAGCGCTCGCGCGGCTGCAACGCGAAGCCGCAGCCGCCGGCGTCCAACTCGAACTGCTGGAACAGGAGGATGGGGAGCACGCCGGCACGCTGCGCTCCGCCTTGATCAGCCTGGAAGGCGACTCCGAAAACGCCGTGGCTCAAGCATGGGAAGGCACGATCCAGTGGACATGCCCGAGCCCATATCGGCCACGGCACGCGCGCAAGAACTGGTTCTTTGGGGTAGCGCGCTGTGCGGCGCCGTCGGCAACGCTGCCCAGCGAGATCCGCTTCGAGACCACGCGTTCGTCAGGACCCGGCGGGCAGCATGTCAACAAGACGGAATCGGCCGTGCGGGCCACGCATATCGCCACGGGCATCAGCGTGAAGGTGCAGACCGAGCGCAGCCAGCACGCCAACAAGCGGCTGGCCGTACTGCTGCTCGCACACAGGCTGGCGGACCACGATGCCGCTGCCGATGCGGCACAGCGTGCGCAGCGGCGCGCGCTCCATCACCAGGTGGAGCGCGGCAACCCGCACCGCGCGTTCAAAGGCGAACGATTTGAGCCGGCAGACTAGCGTCCGGCCTGCCGCGTTCCGGCAAGCTGGCCGCGCCGGTACTCGCCTTGCCGCTCCAGCATCCAGCCCGGGTATTCGGCCGGGAGTTTGCTCAGCTCATCAAGCTGCGCCAGTTCTTCCGCCGTCAGTTCAACCTTGGTGGCCGCGATGTTGTCGTCGAGCTGCTCAATCTTCTTGGCACCGACGATCACGGTGGTCACTGCGCGTTGGTGCAGCAGCCACGCGAGTGCAATCTGCGACCGACACGCTGCGCGCCGTGGCCATGACGCGCATGGCATCGACGCAGGTGTAGGCGCGCGCCTGGTCCACCGGCGGGAAGTCGAACTTGTTGCGGCGGCTGTCTTGTTCGCCGTGCTGCTCGCGCGTGTATTTTCCGCTGAGCAGCCCGCCAGCCAGCGGGCTCCAGACCATCAGGCCCAGGCCTTCGCTTTTAAGCATCGGCACCAGCTCGCGCTCCAGATCGCGGCCGGCGACGGTGTAGTACGCCTGCAGGCTCTCGAAGCGTGCGCAGCCCAGCCGCTCGGCAATCCCCAACGCCTTGACGATCTGCCACGCCGCCCAATTCGATACACCCACATAGCGCACATGGCCATGCTGCACGAGCGTGTCGAGCGCACGCACGGTTTCTTCGATGGGCGTGGCGGGGTCAAAACCATGGATCTGATAAAGATCGATATGGTCGAGCTGCATGCGTTTCAGGCTCGCCTTGATGCCGTCCATGATGTGCACGCGTGAGGCGCCGCGCGCGTTCACGCTGTCGCCGGTCTGGCCGAACACCTTGGTGGCGACGACCACGCTGTCGCGCGACACCTTCAGGTTCTTGAGCGCCTGCCCCGTCATCTGTTCAGCGACGCCGTTGGCGTACACATCCGCCGTGTCGATGAAATTGATGCCGGCGTCGAGCGCGCGCCCGATCAGGCGCTCGGCATCGGCTTGCTGCAGATCGCCAATGTGCTGCCAGATGCCGTCGTTGCCGCCGAAGGTCATCGTGCCGAGGCATAGCTCCGAAACGAACAGGCCGGTCCGGCCCAGCTGGTTGTAACGCATGTGATCGACTCCAATACGGTGGGAACGGAATGCTGAGCGCACAGGCTCAGATCTCAAATGCGAGAGACAACGCAGAGGATAGGACGGACTGGCCGATCCTGCAGAGCGCTCAGACAGATGCGGATGCGGGGTGATGCCCAAGGCGCGACGAGATGGCCGCCCCTGCCTGCTGCAGCAGCGCAACGTAATGTGCCTTGGTATCGGCGCCGCAACGCATGGTCGGGAACGAGATCGACAGCCCGGCAATCACACGGTCAAAACGGTCGAACACCGGCACGGCAATGCACAGCAACCCGTCTTCCTGCTCTTCGTTGTCTTCGCCAAAACCTTGCTGGCGCACGCGTGGCAGGATGCTCAGCACGGCTTCTGCAGAAGCGAGCGTCTTCTGCGTGGACTTCTTGAACTCGACCTTCGAGAGCACCTCGCGCGCTTCTTCCGGCGGCATGTACGCCAGCAGCACCTTGCCGATGGCCGTGCTGTGCAGCGGATTGCGCCGGCCGATGCGCGACTGCATGCGCAAGCCGTAATCGGCATCGATCTTGTGGATGTAGATGATGGCGTCTTCGTCAAACGCGCCGAGGTGGACGGCCTCGCGCGTGAGTTGACCGATGCGGCGCATTTCGGTGTCGGCCTCGCGGACGAGGTCGACGTTTTCCAGCGCTTTCGCGCCAAGCTCGAACAGGCGGATGGTCAGCCGGTATCGATCGGTGTCACCTTCCTGCGCCACAAAGCCGAGGCTTTTGAGCGACTGCAGGAAGCGGTGAACCGTCGTCTTGGACATACCAAGGCGCTGCGACAGTTCGCTCGGGCCAACGGCGCCAAGCTCGCCCATCGCGGCCAGGATGGTGAACACCTTGTCGACCGCCGAGACCGATTCGGCTTTATCGGCACCGGTATCAAGGGGTTCGTTGGCAGACGGGGCTTCCGGCTTGCGTTGCCGGGGCGTGGCTTTCATCTCTCGTGGTTCCGTGATTTCAAAATCTGGAGAGAGCATAACCGGTCTCATACCGCGTTCCATCCATCCTCCCGCCGATTTGCCTATCGCGCCAGCCACCCGCCATCCACCGCGAGCGTGTGGCCGTGCACGTAATCCGATGCCGCCGAAGCCAGAAACACCACCGCGCCCGCCAAGTCGTCCGGCACGCCCCACCGCCCGGCCGGAATACGCGCGAGGATCTCTTCGCTGCGTTGCCGGTCTTCGCGCAATTGCGCCGTGTTGTCGGTTTCCATGTAGCCGGGTGCGATGGCGTTGACGTTGATGCCGCGCCCCGCCCACTCGTTGGCCAGCAACCGGGTGAGACCCAGCACGCCGCTCTTCGACGCCGTGTAAGACGGCACGCGAATGCCGCCCTGGAACGACAGCATCGACGCCACGTTGATGATCTTGCCGCGCCCGCCTTGCTGCACGAATTGCCGTGCCACTGCCTGCGAGAGAAAGAACACGCCCTTGAGATTGACGTCGATGACGGCATCCCAATCGGCTTCGGAAAATTCCAGTGCGTCGCAGCGGCGAATGATGCCGGCGTTATTGACGAGGATGTCGACGCGGCCGAAGGTGTCCATCGCGGCTTCCACAATGCTGCCGATCGGCTCCAGCGAAGACAGATCGGCTCGCACGTCGACGAACCGGCGGCCGGCCGCCTCCACGCGCGCGGCGGTCTCCGCCGGGTCGGAGCGATTGGCGCCGACGATGTCGCAACCGGCCGCCGCAAGCGCCGTCGCCATGCCCGCGCCCAATCCCGTGTTGCTACCGGTGACGATGGCCACCTTGCCGGTCAGGTCGAACAGGCTTGCGCCCTGGAGATAGGGATTCTCGAGCCGCATGGTGTCAGCGCAGGTCGGCAATGGCGATGTGGTCCATGTCGTGGAACACCTGGTTCTCGCCGACCATGCCCCAGATGAAGGTGTACGCCTGCGTGCCCACGCCCGAATGGATCGACCAGCTTGGTGAGATCACGGCCTGCTCATTGTGGACGAGGATGTGGCGCGTCTCCTGCGGCTCGCCGAGCATGTGGAACACGGCGGCGTTGTCGGGCAGGTTGAAATAGAAATAGACCTCCATGCGGCGCTCGTGCGTGTGGCACGGCATGGTGTTCCACAGGCTGCCAGGCTCCAGCTTGGTCATGCCCATCGAGAGCTGGCAGGTGGGCAGCACGTCCGGCACGATGAACTTGTAGATGGTGCGCCGGTTGCTGGTGGCCGGATCGCCGAGCGTTTCGGGCGACGCCTGCCCCAATGTGATCGTGCGCGTGGGATACGCCGTATGGGCCGGCGCGCAGTTGATGTAGAACTTCGCGGGCCTGGCGGCATCGTCGCTGCCGAAGACAACGTTCTGGCCGCCCTGGCCGATGTAGATCGCCTCTTCGTTGCCGACGGCGTGCCGGGTGCCATCCACTTCCACCCAGCCCGGGCCGCCAATGTTGATCGCGCCCAGCTCGCGGCGCTCCAGCAGATGGCTCACGCCCATCGACTTGGCGAGCGATGCCGGCACCTCCACCGGCCGCGTTGCCGGCCACGCGCCGCCAACGATGATCCGGTCGATGTGGCTGTACGTGAGCTGGAGCGCATCGCGCTCGAACACCTGTTCCACCAGAAACTGGCGACGCAGCCCGGCCGTATCGAGGGTTTTTGCGTGTTCGCTGTGGATTCCTTGCCGCACTTCCATGCCATTTCTCCGTCGGGATGCGCCGGCATCCGCGTGCGCTGCCGGCTGTTTGGGTTGGATTGAAGCACAAAAACCGGCAATACGGAACGTCGATCCATATTTTTGATGAGACACCGAGATGCTGCGGAATAGCGCTGCACCGCACACATTTGCGCACTCGGGTAAACGATAAATCGGCCACGACGAAAAACATGGAACATCGTTCCAAATCATCCGCTATAGTCACTCCACGATGTTGGACCCCAACCAACCGAGCACATAGAGGCTCACGGAGGAGACGTGAAGATCAAGAAGGCGATTGACCGCATTCCGGGCGGACTGATGCTCGTGCCGCTGCTGCTGGGCGCATGCGCGCATACGTTCGCACCCGATGCCGGGAAGTACTTCGGCTCGTTCACCAACGGCCTGATCACCGGCACGGTGCCGATCCTGGCGGTGTGGTTCTTCTGCATGGGCGCGACCATCGACCTGCATGCCACCGGCGTGGTGCTGCGCAAGTCGGGCACCCTGCTCGTCACGAAGATTGCCGTGGCGTGGCTGGCGACGCTGGTGGCTGCGCAGTTCATTCCGGATGAAGGCATCAAGACCGGCATCCTTGCCGGACTGTCGGTGCTGGCGATCACCACGTCGATGGACATGACCAACGGCGGACTCTACGCCGCCGTCATGCAGCAGTACGGCACCAAGGAAGAAGCCGGTGCGTTCGTGCTGATGTCGATCGAATCCGGGCCGCTGGTCAGCATGTTCATTCTGGGCGCAACAGGCATTGCCGTGTTTGAGCCACGGCTGTTCGTGGGCGCGGTGCTGCCGTTCCTGATCGGCTTTACGCTGGGCAATCTCGACAGTGAACTGCGCGAGCTGTTCGGCCGCTGCGTGCATCCGCTCATTCCGTTCTTCGGTTTTGCGCTGGGCAACGGCATTGACCTGCACGTGATTGCCAAGAGCGGCCTCCCGGGCCTGCTGCTCGGCCTGACGGTGATCGTCATCACCGGCGTGCCGCTCATCCTCAGCGACAAATTCATCGCCGGCGGCAATGGCGCTGCTGGGTTGGTGGCATCGTCCACGGCCGGCGCGGCGGTTGCCAATCCGGCCATCATTGGCGAGATGATTCCCAAGTTCAAACCCATGGTGCCGGCTGCCACGGCGCTGGTGGCCACGGCGTGTCTCGTCACGGCGATTCTCGTGCCGATCCTGACCGCGATGTGGGTGCGGCGCGTGGGCCGTGCGGCGCCGTTACCCGAGCCGGAAGCCGCGGGCCTGCCGCCGCAGGCTGCGCACCGCGAAGCCCATTTCTGACCACGCCTGCGATGCACCGCACACCAGACCAGAGAGGAGATTGCCCATGCCGTTGCACACGTTTGTCCGCCGCATTGCGAGCGTTGCGATGACCGTCGCGCTCGCTGCCGGCAGCGCCCTCGCCCATGCCGCCACCGATGCCGATACGGTTGCGCAGGCCGTGGAGCACATGCGCGTCGCCATGGTTGCCAGCGACGGCGCCACGCTCACCAAGCTGATCGAGAACGATCTGACCTACGGCCACTCGTCGGGCAAGCTGGAAGACCACGCAGCCTTTCTCAAGGCGCTGGACGGCACGAATTCATTCAAGTCGATTGCGCTGACCAACCAGACCGTGCAGGTCAACGGCGACAACGCGTGGGTGCGCCACGTGTTCGACTCCGTCAACAACCTGCCCGACGGCAAGACCAGCACCGCGCATATCGGCGTGCTGCAGGTATGGAAAAAGCATCCGGACGGCTGGCGGCTGTTTGCGCGCCAGGCCTATCTGCTGCCAAAAGAATGAGCGGCGCCGCTTTCCCAGGGCGCCGCCTGGCGGGCAAGACCGCGCTCGTGACAGCCGCTGCGCAAGGCATCGGCCGTGCCTGCGCAGAGCGCTTCGCTCGCGAAGGCGCCCGCGTGATCGCCTCCGACCTGCGCATCGATGCGTTGCACGATGTGCCGTTCGACGTCCGCCGACTCGACGTGCGCGACTCCCAGCAGGTCAATGCGCTCGCTGCCGAGCTTGGCGGCATCGACATCCTCTTCAACTGCGCAGGCTTCGTGCACGCCGGCTCGGTGCTGGAGTGCGATGAGGATGCGTGGGATTTCTCGTTCGACCTGAACGTCAAGTCGATGTACCGCACCATCCGCGCGTTTCTGCCGGGCATGCTGGAACGCGGTGGCGGCAGTGTCATCAACATGTCGTCCGCCGCGTCGAGCATCAAGGGCGTTCCGAACCGCTTTGTGTATGGCGCATCGAAGGCTGCGGTGATCGGGCTGACCAAATCCGTGGCGGCAGACTTTGTGTCGCGCGGCATACGCTGCAATGCGATCTGCCCCGGCACGGTGATGTCGCCCTCGCTCGCGCAGCGCATCGACGAACAAGCTCGCGTGCAGGGCAAACCACGCGCGGAAGTCGAAGCTGCGTTTGTCGCACGTCAGCCGATGGGGCGCCTCGGACAACCGGAAGAAATTGCCGCGCTGGCCGCCTATCTCGCTTCCGACGAAGCCGCCTTTACGACCGGGCAAGTCCACCTGATCGACGGCGGCTGGTCAAATTGATACCTTGATGCCCTTCCCCCAACCGATTTGAGCCTTTCATGAAACTGCTGCGCTTCGGCCCTAACGGCCAAGAGAAACCGGGCCTGCTCGATGCAACCGGCACCCTCCGCGATCTGTCGGGCATCGTCGACGACATTGCCGGTAACGTGCTGTCGGACGCATTCCTTGCAAAGCTGCGCGAGGTGGACCCCACCACGCTGCCGGCCGTCAGCGGGCAACCCCGCATAGGCCCGTGCGTCGGGCGCGTCGGCAAGTTTGTCTGCATCGGGCTGAACTACGCCGACCACGCTGCGGAATCCGGCCTGCCGGTGCCTGCCGAGCCGGTCGTCTTCAACAAATGGACCAGCGCCATCTGCGGCCCGAACGACGACATCGAAATCCCGCGCGGCTCCGTCAAGACCGACTGGGAGGTTGAACTGGGCGTGGTGATCGGCAAAGCCGCCAAGTACGTCGACGAAACCAACGCGCTCGACTACGTGGCGGGCTATTGCATCGTCAACGACGTTTCCGAACGCGAATGGCAGATCGAGCGCGGCGGCCAGTGGGACAAGGGCAAGGGCTTCGACACGTTCGGCCCGCTTGGCCCATGGCTGGTCACGCGTGACGAGGTGCCCGACCCACAGGCGCTGGACCTGTGGCTGGAAGTGGACGGCCATCGCTATCAGAACGGCAACACGCGCACGATGGTGTTTGGCGTGGCGCAACTGGTGGCGTATCTGAGCCGCTGCATGAGCCTGCAGCCGGTCGATGTCATCTCGACGGGCACGCCACCGGGCGTGGGGCTGGGCATCAAGCCCAACCCGGTCTATCTCAAGCCGGGGCAGACCATCCGATTGGGCATTGCCGGCCTGGGCGAACAATTGCAGCGCACGGTCTCGGCACGCTGAGGCCTAGCCTTCCAGCTCTGCAAAGCGCTGCGCGACCACGTTGCGCAGCCACTGGTTGCCGGCGTCCTGATGGAAGCGCCGGTGCCAGAACACATTGGTCTGCAGTGCCGGCAGCTTCAGCGGCGGTGCAACGAACTCCAGCCCGAACGGCGGCGCCGCGCGCTCGGCCAGCTTGCGCGGGACCGTCACCACCAGATCGGTCGTGCTGACGATATATGGCACCGCCACGAAGTGGGGCACGGAAAAACGCGCCGATTGCGTAATCCCCGCCTTGTCCAGCAGTGGCCCGATGGCGTTGTAGGGGCTGGCCGAACTCGCCACCACCAGATGCGACGCGGCGCGAAAGCGCTCCAGCGTGAGCTTGCCTTCCGACAGCGCATGGCCACGCCGGAACATCGTCACGTAGTCCTGCTGGAACAGGCGGCGCTGAAAGATGCTCTCGCCGGAGAGATCATCGAAGGCGCCGATGGCGAGGTCGATGGCGCCCGCCTCCATCTCCGCCTTCATGTCGAAGCCGCCTGCCCGCATGGTGTCGATGCGCACGCCGGGTGCCTGCTCGGCGCACAACTGCGCCAGCACCGGCATGAAATACACCTCGCCGACGTCGCTCATGGCAATGGTGAAGGTGCGCGTCGAAGTGGCCGCTTCAAAGTGCGTGCGCTGGCCGAAGGCGCGTTGCAGCGTGTCGAGCGCCGTGGCGACCGGTTCGGCCAGTTGCTCGGCAAGTGCGGTCGGCATCATGCCGCGCGGCGTGCGCACGAAGAGCTCGTCGTCAAAGGTCTGGCGCAGGCGCGACAGCGCATTGCTCACGGCCGGCTGCGACAGGCCAAGCCGCTCGGCCACGACGGAAATGCGCTTTTCGCGCAGGATTTCCTGAAACAGCACCAGCAGGTTCAGATCGACATCCCGCAGATTCAGCATGGCGGTGCCTCGGCATTCACAAAATCAATAGCACGCATTCTCGCATTGATATTCCAAATTTTCATCCAACCCGGACAATACGCGCATACCAAAAATCCAGAACAGAGCGGCAACGCCGCCACCGGAGACCACCATGCGCCCTGCCCCCGCCGCTCATGAAACGCCATCCACGCCCATCGACCTCGCCCGCCTGATCGACCAGGGCAAGGTTGGCGGCTTCCAGATCCTGTTGCTCGCCATCTGCGGGCTGTGCCTGATCATCGACGGCTTTGACGTGCAGGCCATGGGTTATGTGGCGCCGGCCATCATCAAGGATTGGGGTATCACCAAGGCGAGCCTCGGGCCGGTATTCGGCGCGGGGCTGTTCGGCATGCTGGTCGGCTCGCTGGTGTTTGGCGTGCTGGGCGACCGCTTCGGGCGGCGGCCGGTGCTGATCGTCGCCACGTTCTTCTTTGCGGCCTGCATGCTGGCCACCACGCAGGTGGCAACGGTGGAGGCGCTACTCGTCTTGCGTTTCATCACAGGCCTGGGGCTGGGTTGCATCATGCCCAACGCGATGGCGCTGGCCGGTGAGTTCAGCCCCGCGCGCTCTCGCGTGACGTGGATGATGCTGGTGTCGTGCGGCTTTACCGTGGGCGCGGCACTTGGCGGCTTTGTCAGCGCGGCGCTTCTCTCGCGCTTTGGGTGGCATGCAGTGTTCCTGGTGGGCGGGCTGGTGCCCCTCGCCATTGGCGTGATGATGGTGCTGTGGTTGCCAGAATCCCTGCAATACCTCGTCCTCAAGGGCGATCCACAAACGCGCCATCAACGTCTGGCTCGCTGGCTGGGCAAGCTCGCGCCGCAACTGCAGGTGAACGCGCAGACGCAATTCGTGGTGCCCGAGGCGGCCGCACGTGGCATGCCTGTCTCCGCGCTCTTCAGGGAAGGCCGCGCCAAGGTCACGCTCGTGCTGTGGGTCATCAACTTCATGAACCTGATCGACCTGTATTTCCTGTCGAACTGGCTTCCGACGCTGATTCGCGATGCGGGGTATCCGACGGATACCGCTGTGCTGGTAGCCACCGCGCTGCAGGTGGGCGGCGTGATCGGCACGCTCACGCTGGGCCGGCTGATCGATCGCCTGGGCTTTGTGCGCGTGCTGGCCGTGTGCTTCCTGATCGCCTGCGTCACCGTCGGGCTGATCGGCCATGTGGCGGCTGCCCTGCCCATGCTGGTCGCGGTGGTGTTCGTGGCCGGTTTCTGCATCGTCGGCGGACAGCCTGCGGTAAATGCGCTGGCCGCCACGTATTACCCCACCACGCTGCGCGCGACCGGCATCGGCTGGAGCCTTGGCGTGGGCCGCATCGGCTCCGTCATCGGCCCGGTGATCGGCGGGCAACTGATTGCCATGCAATGGAGCAGCCCGGCGTTGTTCTCGGCCGCGGCGGTGCCGGCGATGGTGTCGTTCGGCATGGTGCTGGTGCTTACGCTGGCCGCCAGTGGCGCAGACGCCGCACGCTTTGCCTCTGGTCGCGCAACCAGCAAGCCCGCCTGATGGCTTTCTAACGACTACGCTTTCCCTGAAGACGCTCCTGATTTTTTCTCCAAGGACTTCACCATGAACATGCTCGCCCCGACGGCCAAGAACGCATTCACCCCCGCGTCGCTGGACCGGCCCGCTTACCAAAGCGGCTTCGGCAACGAGTTCGCCACCGAAGCGCTGCCCGGCGCGCTGCCCCACGGCCAGAACTCGCCGCAGAAGGCGCCGTATGGCCTGTATGCGGAACAGATCTCTGGCACGGCATTCACCGCTCCGCGTGCGCACAACCGCCGCTCGTGGCTGTATCGCATTCGCCCGGGTGCCGTGCACCTGCCGTTCGAAGCCATGGCGCAAAGCGGCTTCCACAGCAACTTCAACGAGGTACCGCCCTCCCCCAACCAATTGCGCTGGGACCCGCTGCCCGCACCGGCGGCCGGCACCGATTTCATCGACGGCATCGTCACCTTCGCCGGCAACGGCGGACCGGACGCGCAAACCGGCTGCGGCATCCACCTGTACGCCGCCAACGCATCGATGACGGACCGCTTCTTCTACAACGCCGACGGCGAGCTGCTGATCGTCCCGCAGCAAGGCCGCCTGCGCCTGCTGACGGAGATGGGCGTGGTCGATGTGGAGCCGCTGGAGATTGCGGTCGTCCCGCGCGGCGTGCGCTTCCGTGTCGAATTGCCCGACGGTGACGTGCGCGGCTACATCTGCGAGAACTTCGGCGCGATGTTCCGCTTGCCCGACCTCGGCGTGATCGGCTCGAACGGCCTGGCCAACCCGCGCGACTTCCTCACACCGCACGCGTGGTACGAAGACCGCGAGGGCGACTTTGAACTCGTCGCAAAATTCCAGGGCAGCCTGTGGACCGCGAAGATCGGCCACTCGCCGCTGGACGTCGTTGCCTGGCACGGCAACCTCGCGCCGTACAAGTACGACCTGCGCCTGTTCAACACCATCGGCTCGATCAGCTACGACCATCCGGACCCGTCGATCTTCCTGGTGCTGCAGAGCCCCTCCGACACGCCGGGCGTAGACACGATCGATTTCGTGATCTTCCCGCCGCGCTGGCTAGCCGCCGAAAACACGTTCCGCCCACCCTGGTTCCACCGCAACGTCGCGAGCGAATTCATGGGCCTGATCCAGGGCGTGTACGACGCCAAGGCCGAAGGCTTCGTGCCCGGCGGCGCCAGCCTGCACAACTGCATGAGCGGCCACGGCCCCGACGCCGACACGTTCGAGAAAGCCAGCAACGGCGACACCACCAAGCCGCACAAGGTCGACGCAACGATGGCCTTCATGTTCGAAACGCCAGCCGTGATCCGCCCCACGCGCTTCGCAGCGGAATCCGCGCAACTGCAAGCCAAGTACTTCGAATGCTGGCAAGGCCTGAAGAAGCATTTCGACCCCACCAAGCGTTAAGCACGATCGACGAATTCACATTGACGCCAACGCGAGCATCCAGAAGGTGTGGCCGTACCCTGCCCTAGATGGCGCCTTGAATTTCTGGTGCAGGGAGGAAAAAGGAAGGAGCCCTGTCTGAGCGTAGCGAGTTTGGCTCCTTCCCCTCCCTGCGACAGAAATTCAAGGGGAAGTCGCCATCTCGGGCGCGCCTTTCTTTGCTTACTTTCTTTGGCAAGACAAAGAAAGTGAGTCGCCCCCGGCAGGGGGTGAAACAAGGGATGCACCAGCAACGTCAAGAGACAACCGACTCAACAAACAAATCACCGCCCCCATCATGACCACCCGACAACTAAGCTGGCTGGAATCCGCCAACACCCCCGACACCCACTTCCCCCTGGAAAACCTGCCCTTCGGCATCTTCTCCACCAAGGAGAACCCGTCGCCACGCGCCGGCGTCGCACTGGGCGATCAGGTCATCGATCTCGGCGCTCTGGATGACGCCGGCCTGCTCCCCGCAGCAACACGCGGTACGTTCCGCACCGGCAAGCTCAACACCTTCATCGCCCTCGGCAAGCCCGTCTGGGCGGAAACGCGCAAGAAGCTGCAAACGCTGTTCAGCGTGGCAGACACCCACGTGCGTGACAATGCCACGCTGCACGCCCGTGCGCTGGTGCCGCAAGCACATGCCGTGATGCACCTGCCCATCGACATCCCCGGCTATACCGATTTCTATTCGTCTCGCGAACACGCCACCAACGTCGGCCGCATGTTCCGCGATCCCGAAAACGCGCTGCTGCCCAACTGGCTGGAAATCCCGATCGGCTACAACGGCCGCGCAAGCTCCGTGGTGGTGAGCGGCACACCGCTGCACCGCCCGATGGGCCAGATCAAGCTGCCCGATCAGCCGCGCCCGATCTTCACGGCCTGCCGCAAGCTGGACTACGAACTGGAGATGGCCTTTGTGGTCGGCAAGCCGAGCGCGCTGGGTGAGCCGGTTTCTGTCGACGCGGCACCGGACCATATGTTCGGCGTCGTGCTCCTCAACGACTGGAGCGCGCGCGACATTCAGCAATGGGAATACGTGCCGCTCGGCCCGTTCAACTCGAAGGGCTTTGGTACATCGATCTCGCCGTGGATCGTGACGATGGACGCGCTCGAGCCGTTCCGCGTGGCCAACCCGGCGCAATCGCCCGAGCCGCTGGAATACCTGCGCCAGAGCCGCCCTAACGCTTACGACATCGCCCTCGAAACTGCGCTGCGGCCCCACGGCGGCGAGCGCACCACGATCGCCCGCACAAACTTCCGCGCGATGTACTGGACGATGGCGCAGCAGCTCGCGCACCACACCGCATCTGGCTGCAACGTGCGCGTGGGTGATCTGATGGGCTCGGGCACCATCAGCGGCACGACACCGGATTCGTACGGCAGCCTGCTGGAGCTGACCGTCAACGGCAAGCAGCCGCTGGACCTCGGCAACGGCACCACACGCTCCTTCCTGGAAGACGGCGACGAAGTCACCATGACCGGCTGGTGCCAGGGCGATGGCTATCGCGTGGGCTTTGGGGAAGTGCGTGGCGAGATTCTGCCGGCGCGCAGTGTGAAGTAATGCAGTGTGGAGCGACGGATTAACAGTCCGCCGCTCCCATCATTCCGTCTTTGCAGCCAGCGCAGCGAGCATCGCGTCGCCAACGACATGCGCACCGTTTGCCTTGAGCGCCTCGCCTGCGCCGCGTGCATCGCGCGCTTCCCGGTTCTGGCCAAGCTTGAGCTTGCCCTCAAGGCGCGTGATCTCGATCTCGATGCCCACGATCATCTTCAGCAAGTCATCGATGTAGTCGGCCGGGGCGTCGGACATCTTCCACGGCGTGGGTTGCGATGCCTCATGTGTGCGCGTCAGGCGTGCCACCACGCCGCGCACAAAACGCTCGTCGTCGCGCACGGTGATACGGCCATGCGCATGCACGACGCGGTAGTTCCATGTTGGCACCTGCCTGTGGGCTTCGTGCTTGCTCGGATACCACGTTGGCGAGATATACGCATCGCCCGCTCGGAAGATGACCAGCACCTCGTCGCCATTCGCCACATCCTTCCAGACCGGATTGGCGCGTGCCACGTGGGCATGCAGCGCACCAAGCTTGCCCTCTTCCGGCAGCAGCAAAAACGGAATGTGGTTTGCGTCCAGCCCATGCTCGCCATGCGTGACGAGCGTCCCGAACGGGTTCTGCGCGATCAGGTCGTGCAGCGCGTCAGGGCGCGATTCTTCAAAGTGGGCGGGAACGTACATGGCAACTCCGGCAGCAACCGTGCAATCGAACAGGAATGCGCCCATTCTGAACCAAAACGTGGCTCCAAAATAGAGCCAGATTCGAGCAGATTGTTAGGGCCAGCCTAGTCGCGCAGCAAGTTCTTGGCGATGATGAGCTGCTGGATCTGCGTGGTGCCCTCGTACAGACGCAGCAGGCGCACATCGCGATAGAAACGCTCGGCCTTGTATTCGGCAATGTAGCCCGCGCCACCGTGAATCTGCACAGCACGGTCCGCCACGCGGCCGACCATCTCCGTGCAGAACATCTTGGTGCACGAGGCCAGCATGCTGACTTCGTGGTCCTGTTTGCCGACGGGCTTGGCGTCGTACCGGCGCGCGCAGTCGCGCACCATCGACATGCCGGCGTACAGCTCTGCCCGGCTGTCGGCCAGCATGGCCTGGATCAACTGGAAGTCTGCGATGGGCTGGCCGAACTGCTTGCGCTCCTTGGCATAGGCCACCGCGTCGGTCAGCAGCCGGTGCGCCATGCCGCATGCCAGCGCCGAGATGTGCAGGCGGCCGCGGTCCAGCACCTTCATCGCCGTCTTGAAGCCCTGCCCCGCCACGCCGCCAATGATGTTGGCCGCTGGCACGCGCACGTTATCGAGCATCACATCGCAGGTCTTGGTGCCACGCTGTCCCATCTTCTTGTCGGGCTTGCCAAGCGTGATGCCCGGCGTGTCGGCCGGCACGATAAAGGCTGAGATGCCGCCCGCGCCTTCGTCGCCCGTGCGCGCCATCAGCGTGAACGCCCCGGCGCGTGGCGCGTTGGTGATGAAACGCTTGGTCCCGCTGATGACGTAGTGATCGCCGTCCAGCGTGGCGCGCGTCTGCAGCGATGCAGCATCCGACCCGGCGTTCGGTTCCGTGAGTGCAAACGAGATGATCAGCTCGCCGCTGGCAATGCGCGGCAGGTAGTTGGCCTTTTGCGCATCGGTGCCGTCCATCAGGATGCCCTGCGAGCCGATGCCGACGTTGGTGCCAAACACCGAGCGGAAAGCCAGCGCCGTGTGCCCGAGGTCGTACGCCACCTCGCACTCCTGCACCATCGCCAGGCCAATCCCGCCGTGCTCTTCAGGAATCGACAGGCCGAAGAGACCCATCTCCTTCATGTCGGCAACGATGTCGGCGGGCACGTCATCCTCTTCCTCGAGAATGTTTTCCGCCGGCACAAGCCGTTCCTGGATGAAACGCTGCACCGATTGCTGCAGCAGGCCGAAGGATTCGTCGTCGAGCGCCATGTCACCTGCTCCTGTGGGATATTCCGGGGGATGTTACCGGGTTGGCATGTTTTGACAATCCGCGCCCGCATCAACAGAATGTCGAATTCAGTTCACCAATCTGGCGAGCCGCCATGGATCTCAACGCACTCAAGCTGTTCGTGGAAATCGTCGATGCGGGCAACCTGTCGGCGGCGGCGCGCCGCCTGCAGACCACGCGTTCCAACGTAAGCCACCGGCTAAAGGCGTTCGAGCGCGCGCTGGGCGTGCAACTGCTCCGTCGGACCACGCGCCGCGTAGAACCCACCGAGGTGGGCGCCGGCATCTATGAACATGGCCGCAGCATCCTGCGCGAAATGGCCGCTGCCGATGCGCTCGTCTCTTCGCTGGGCAAGTCGCTGCAGGGCAGCGTGCGCCTGTCGGTGCCGACGGGGCTGGGGCACCTGCTGGTGTCACCGCTGCTGGTGGCGTTCAAGCGGGCGTATCCGGACATCCGTCTCGATGTGCGGTTCGACAACCGCGTGTCCGACCTGATTGGCGAAGATGTGGATGTGGCGCTGCGCATCGTCTCGAACCCGCCAGAATCGCTCGTCGCCACGCTGCTCGATGAGGTTGACTGGGTGCTGTGCGCGGCGCCGGATTACCTGGCCGCGCATGGCATGCCAAAAACCCTCGACGCGCTGGGCGAACACACCATCGTCAGCGCGCCTGCGGTCGGGCAGCCGCTGCGGCTATCGGCGCAACTGGGCGATGAGCGAACGCTCGTGACGCTCGACCCCGGCGTCTCGTCCGACAACTATCTGTTCCTGCAAGCCGCCGTGCGCTCTGGCAATGGCCTGGGGATCCTGCCCTATTACGCCGCTGCTGATGATCTGCGCGAAGGGCACGTCAAACGCGTGCTGCCTGGGTACCGGTTTAGCGTATTTGGCAGCCGCCTTTACATGCTGGCGATGCCCAGCCGATACCGGACGCTCGCGACGCGGCACTTGCTGGACTTCTTGAAAGACGGTCTGCAAGGCAAGTTGCCGCGCTTACCCCGCAAGGGACACGCCTGATTACGCCTCCAGCGGCATCAGCCCCGGCAACTGCGCAAAGCAGATCGACTTGGCCGTCTCGATAAAGTCCTGCGCAAACGGCGCCTGTGCGTAGTCCCGCGTCATGGCCGCGTAGAGATCGCTCCACAGGCCTTCCTTGCCGACACGCTTGGCGACCACGTATTCGTAATCGACGTAATTCTTGATGCCCCAGCTCGGCAGCGCGGCCAGCCCGCGGCGGCTGGCAACGAGTTGCAGCACGGCGATGGTCAGTTCTGCTGTGCGGCGGTTGAATGCGATTCCGGACGGCGTCAGGACCTGCCGGATCAGATCGATGCGCTCTTCGGGCACGGGGTACGTGATGAGCGTCTGGTCCGTAAAGTCCTTTGCTTCCAGCCACTTCTTGTTGCGTAGCGCGTGGTCAACGGGCAGCACGGCGAGGATCTCGAAGCGGAACAGCGGCGCAAACACCACGCCGCGTCGCATCTTGGCATCGGAGCCAATGATGACGTCGGCACGGCCGTCCTTGAGCAGCGCGAGCGGATCGGTATGGAAGCCCGACACAAGATCCATCTCGACTTCGGGCCAGCGCTGGCGGAAAGCGTCCATCACAGGCATCAGCCAGTCAAAGCAGGTGTGGCATTCAAGCGCGATGCGCAGCGTGCCGGCCGCGCGGCCCTTGATGCGTTCAAGATCGCGCTCGGCGGTCTGGATGTCGGCAACGACTTTTTGCGCGAGTTCAAGCATGCGCTCGCCGGCTTCGGTCAACTCCACCGTCTGGCCCTTGCGGCGCACGACGGCCAGCCCGTAATGCGACTCCAGCGCGCGCAACTGATGCGACAGCGCCGATTGCGTCAGGTGCAGCCGCTCGGCGGCGCGCGAGACGGAGCCGCCATCGGCCAGGGCGATCAGCGTACGTAGGTGGCGGATTTCAAGCATGTTGGTGCGGCTTCCAATATATGAATACGATTCAACTTTATCGAAAATAATATCATTTGATTCATGACGGAGGGTCGCCGATCATCGCAGGACTGAAAAACGAATCGCCTCTCCTGCGACCACCATGACGACCATCCATACCCTCGGCTACCCGCGCATCGGCGCACAACGCGAGCTGAAGTTCGCCCTCGAATCGTTCTGGAAAGGCGCCTCGTCCGAAGATGACCTGCGCGCCACCGGCCGCGCTTTGCGCGAGCGCCACTGGACGGCACAGCGCGATGCCGGCCTCGATTTTGTGACCGTGGGCGATTTCGCCTGGTACGACCAGGTGCTGCAGACGGCCGCGCTGCTCGGCGCCATTCCCACGCGCTATGGCTTTGACGCCGCACAGCTGACGCTGGCGCAATCGTTCGTGCTCGCGCGCGGCAATGCCGACCACGCGGCCATGGAAATGACGAAGTGGTTCGACACGAATTACCACTACCTCGTGCCCGAACTCACGCCGGACCTGCACTTTGGCCCCGGCACCGAATGGCTGTTCGATGAAGTGCGCGAAGCGCAGGCCGCCGGGCACCGCGTGAAGGTCGCCCTGGTCGGGCCGGTCACGTTCCTGCATCTGGCCAAGGCCCGCAACGGCCTGACCGACAAGCTCGCGCTGCTGCCGCAAATCCTGCAGGCCTACACGGCCGTGCTCAAACGCCTGGCCGCGCTGAATGTGGAATGGGTGCAGATTGACGAACCTGCGCTGGTGCTGGATCTGCCGCAGGCCTGGGTAGATGCATTCAGCCCGGCTTACCAGGCGCTGGCCGCCGCCAAGGGTCCGAAGCTGCTGCTTGCGACCTACTTTGAAGCCGCTTCCCACCACGCAGCACTGATCAAAGCCTTGCCGGTCGATGGCGTGCATCTGGATCTGGTGCGTGCACCGGAACAGCTTGGCGCCTTCGCGCCGTGGCCTGCCGACAAGGTCCTCTCCATTGGTGTGGTGGATGGCCGCAACATCTGGCGTTCGAATCTGGCACGCGTGCTGGAAAGCGTGGCGCCGCTGGCCGAGGCCTTTGGCGATCGCCTGTGGGTGGCGCCGAGCTGCTCGTTGCTGCATGTGCCGGTGGATCTGTCTGCCGAAACCAAGCTCGACGACGAACTCAAGGGCTGGCTGGCCTTCGCGCGCCAGAAGCTGGACGAACTGGCGATCCTCAAGCTCGCGCTGGTGGAAGGCCCCGCTGCCGTGCAGAAGGCGCTCGATGGCAACCGCGCCGCCATCGCCTCGCGTACCGAATCGCGTCGCGTGCACAACGCAGGCGTCAAGAAGCGCGTGGCCGCGATCCGCGCAGAGGATGCCGACCGCGCCGCGCCCTATGCTGCCCGCGCTGAAGCACAGCAAGCTCGCCTGAACCTGCCGCTGCTGCCGACCACCACCATCGGCTCGTTCCCGCAGACGGCCGAGATTCGCCAGGCACGCGCACAGCACAAGCGCGGCGAACTGCCCGCACTGGATTACCTGCAACGCATGCGGGCTGAGATCTCCGATGTCGTGCGCCGCCAGGAAGCCCTGGGCCTCGACATGCTCGTGCACGGAGAAGCCGAGCGCAACGACATGGTCGAATACTTCGGCGAGTTGCTGTGGGGCTACGCCTTCACCGCCAACGGCTGGGTGCAGAGCTATGGCTCGCGCTGCGTGAAGCCGCCGGTCATCTACGGCGACGTGTACCGCCCCGAAGCCATGACGGTCGAATGGTCCAAGTACGCGCAGAGCCTGACCGCCAAGCCGATGAAGGGCATGCTGACCGGCCCCGTGACGATGCTGCAATGGTCTTTCGTGCGCGACGACCAGCCGCGCGAGCAGACCGCGCTGCAGATCGCCTTGGCCCTGCGTGACGAAGTGTGCGATCTGGAAGCGGCCGGCATTGCCGCCATCCAGATCGACGAGCCGGCTTTCCGCGAAGGCCTGCCGTTGCGCGCATCTGACGTGCCGGGCTACCTCGAATGGGCGGCGCGTGCGTTCCGCGTGTCGGCCTCCGGCGTGCGCAACGACACGCAGATCCACACGCACATGTGCTATTCGGAGTTCAACGACATCCTGCCGGCTATTGCGTCGATGGATGCCGACGTGATCACCATCGAGACGTCGCGCTCGAACATGGAACTGCTCGACGCGTTTGGCGAGTTTGCGTATCCGAACGAGATCGGCCCGGGCGTGTACGACATCCATTCGCCGCGCGTGCCGCGTGTAGAAGAGATGGAAGCGCTGCTCGACAAGGCGGCTCAAGTCGTGCCGGTGCAACGCCTGTGGGTGAACCCCGACTGCGGCCTGAAAACGCGCGGCTGGCCGGAAGTGGAAGCGGCATTGCAAGGCATGGTGGAAGCCACGCGCCGCTTGCGTGCCAAGCATGCCAATGCGCTGCATGCGGGTAGCAAGGCTACGCAGGGCGAAGGTGCGACGGTCTAAGCACCCGCAACGCTACACAGAAGAACGCCAACCGGCTGGTTTCGGTTGGCGTTTTTTTGCGCTCAAGCTCAGGTATCCACCTCTCCATGCCGGCCGGCACCGCTTGCAAATCGCGCGGCGCCCTCCACCCCTTCGGCAAACACCATCGGCGTGCCTCGGGCACCTTCCTGCTGCAACGCTGCCGCCAACGGCAAATCCCACTGTGCATACGCCGACGCCCGATCGGTCAGCATGCATTGTTGCGGGAAGGCGGCAATGTCTCGGGCAAGCTTCTGCGCCGCGGCAAGCGACTCGCCGGATCCGACCACGCGATTGGCCAGCCCCATGGCGAGCGCCTCGTCAGCGGAAACAGCGCGGCCGGTCAGGATCATGTCGAGCGCTCGGCCCATGCCGATGATGCGTGGCAAGCGCACCGTACCGCCGTCGATAAGCGGCACACCCCAGCGGCGGCAAAACACGCCGAACACGGCGTCGCGCTCCATCACGCGCAGGTCGGCCAACAGCGCAAGTTCCAGCCCGCCCGCCACGGCATAGCCGCTTACCGCAGCAATGAGCGGCTTGGACAGCGCCATGCGCGAAGGGCCCATGGGGCCGGGCATGCCGCCGTCAGGATCGAGATGATTGCGTCTGGAAGGATCGCCGACGGCCGTCAGGTCGGCGCCGGCACAGAAGTGGCCGCCGGCGCCGCCAAGCACGGCAACGCGCAGCGCGTCATCGGCTTCGAGACGCTCGAACGCATTGAGCAGCGCCTGCGCGGCGGGGCCGTCCACCGCGTTGCGGCATTCGGGCCGATTGAGCAGGATGGTGCAGACCGGGCCATCGGTCTGGAAGAGCACGGCATCGGGCATGGGCGGTCTCCGCAGCACGGTACGTTGGCAGGCCGCCCGATGCTACACCTAGCGCGGGCCGTGCTCCGACGCGGCGTCGGTCCGGTGCCCGTGATGGCGCACGCCACGGAACTTGCGCAGCGTCCACTCCTTGAAGTCATCCACCTTTTCGAACACCACCGGCACCACCAGCAGGCTCAGCAGCGTGGAAGTCAGCAGGCCGCCGATCACCGCCACGGCCATCGGCGCCCGGAAACCTGCATCGCCTTCGAGACCGAGCGCCATCGGCACCATGCCGGCCGTCATGGCCACCGTGGTCATGACGATGGGGCGTGCGCGCTTGTGGCATGCATCGATGATGGCCTCGGTGCGAGACATGCCGAGATCGCGCCGCGCAACGATGGCGTATTCGACCAGCAGGATCGAGTTCTTGGTCACGATGCCCATCAGCATCAACAAGCCGATCAACGCCGGCAGCGACAAGCTGAAGCCGAACAGCGCCAAAAGCCCAAACGCCCCGCCCACCGACAGCGGCAGCGCCGCCAGAATTGTCACCGGCTGCGTGAAGTCGTGGAACAGCAGGACCAGCACCGCATACACGCACAGCACCCCGGCGAACATGGCGAGGAAGAAGCTGCTGAACAGCTCCTGCATGCCCTCCACGTCGCCCGAGGCAATGCGGCGCACGCCCGGCGGCAAGTTCTTGATGGACGGCAGCGCCTCTACCGCCATGTTGGTGTCGCCTAGCGCGCGCCCTTCCAGCCCGACGCTGATGGTGACGTTGCGGCTGCGGTCATACCGGTCAATCTGTGCGGGGCCGCTGCCGATGGAAATATCGGCAATGTTCTCCAGCGGCACCGCGCCGTTGCGCCCCGGCACGCGCAACTGGCGGATCGTGTCGATCTGGTTGCGCGCCTTCGGGTCGAGTTCAACGCGGATGTACACCTGTCGCTCCGGCAGGTTCAGCTTCGGCAGGTTGACGTCGTAGTCGCCGGCGGTGGCCACGCGCACGGCCTGGCCAATCGCCGCGGCTGTCACGCCTTGCTGTGCCGCGCGCGCAAAGTCCGGGCGGATGACGATTTCGGGCCGCAGCAGACTCGCCGACGAGGTCACCGCACCCAGCCCCGGCACGGTACGCAGATCGCGCATCACGTCGCGCGCTGCCTGCTGAAGCGTGGTGGGGTCGTCGCCGGTCAACACCACCTGGAGTTGCTCGCCGGAGCCCACCGCACCGAACGAGATTCGCACGCCCGGCACGCCTTCGAGCATTTCGCGCAACTGGCGCTGAACGTCCTGCTGCTTGACGTGCCGATCATGCCGGTCGGTGAGTGAGATCGTGAGCGTGCCGTTGCGCACTTCCCCGCCGCTGGAGCCCGGCACGCCAGCCATCACGCCCGAGCCGATGGCCGTATAGACGTGACGGACTTCCTTGTGCTGCATCACGATCTTGCGCACACGCTCGGTGTTGTCGCGTGTCTGGGCGATCGTGCTGCCGGGTGGGCTTTCCACCGTCATCTGGAGCTGCGCCCAGTCTTCGGGCGGCAGGAACGTTGCGGGAATCAGCCCGATGATGGCAACCGACACGACGAAGAACGCCGCCGCCATGCCGCCCGTTTTCCAGGGGTGCACGAGACACCAGCGTGCCGCCTGCAGGTAGCGCGTCATGATCCAGCCGTCGCGGTTGGGCTCATCCTGCGGCTTGAGCATGTAGGCGGCCATCATGGGCGTAAGCAGCCGCGCCACCAGCAGCGAGGCCAGCACCGCAAGCGAAGCGGTCCAGCCGAACTGCTTGAAGAACTTGCCCGAGATGCCGCCCATGAACGCCGTCGGCAAAAACACCGCCACCAGCGTGAGCGATGTCGCTACCACGGCCAGGCCAATTTCCTGCGCGGCTTCCATGGCGGCTTCCAGCGGCTTCTTGCCATCGCGCAGGTGGCGCACGATGTTCTCCACCTCCACGATGGCATCGTCGACGAGAATCCCGACCACCAGCGTGAGCGCCAGCAGCGTGATCCCGTTGAGCGTGAAATCGAGCAGCTGCATGGCCGCGAACGTCGGGATAATCGACAGCGGCAACGCCACGGCTGACACAAACGTAGCCCGCCAATCGCGCAGGAACAGCCACACCACGATCACCGCCAGGATGGCGCCTTCGTACAACGCGTGCATCGACGCGGTGTATGCATCCGACACCGGCTTGACCATGTTGTAGACCTCGGTCACATGCACGTTTGGCCGCTCGGCCTGCAACGCGGCAATTGCTTCGCGCACGCCCTTGGCCACGGAGATTTCGCTGGCGCCGCGCGAGCGGAACACCTGGAAGCTCACGACGGCTTTGCCGTCGAACAGTGCCATCTGGCGGGGCTCGGCCGCGGTGTCGCGCACGTCAGCAACATCTGACAAGCGAATGCGCCGTCCGTCCGACAGCGGGACGTCCATCTGCGCCAGTTCGCGCGCGCTCTTCACGGTGCCCAGTGTGCGGACCGCCTGTTCCTGCCCGCCGACGTTGCCGCGCCCACCCGGCGCTTCCTGCTGCATGCCGCGCACTTGCGCACTGATGTCTGCCGCCGAAACGTTCAACGCCTGCAAGCGTACCGGGTCAAGCTGCACGCGCACTTCGCGGTCCACGCCGCCCTGGCGCGTCACCTTGGCCACGCCATGCACCGACAGCAGCCGCTTGTTGACCGTGTTGTCGACGAACCAGGAGAGGTCCTCCGCGTCCATGTCGGACGCTTCCACGGCGTACGTCAGCACCGGGAGGCTCGCGAACGTCACGCGCGAGATAACCGGCTCCTGCACGTCAGATGGCAGCTGCGCACGGATACGACTGACCGCATCGCGCACGTCGTTCACGGCTTCCTGCACATCCTTCTCAAGCTGGAACTCGACCATCGTGGTCGAGCTGCCGTCGTTGATCGTGGACGTGATGTGCTTGATCGCGCCGATGCTCGCAATGCTGTCTTCGATCTTGCGCGTGACTTCGGTTTCCATCTGCGTGGGCGTGGCGCCGGGCAGGCTGGCCGTCACGGATACGGCAGGAAAATCGATGTCCGGAAAGTTCTGGATCGACAACATCTTGAACGACACCAGCCCTGCCACCGTGATCAGGATGAACAGCAGGATCGAAGGGATCGGCTTGCGGATCGCCCAGGCAGAAAAGTTCATGGCTTGGCTCCGGCTGTGGGCGCCGATGCGGCGGGCGCGGAGCCTGTACCGGCAGCAGCCACACGGACCACATCGCCATCGCTCAGGAATGCTGCGCCGGCAGCGACCACACCGTCCTTCGCGCCGATGCCCTGCACGATTTCGACTTGCCCGTCCTGGCGGCGGCCAGCTGTAACCTTGGTCTGGCGCACACGGCCTTGCTGGCCGATCACCATCACGTAGTCGTAACCATCGCGAGAGAACACGGCAGTCTCCGGTAAGGTCGCGGCCGGCGCATCGCCCAGCAGCACATCGCCCGAGAGATACATGCCCGCCTTCACGCCGGACGTTGCAGCTTCCGGCGGCAGGTCGACATAGACGAGGCCATTGCGCGTGTTGGCATCGACCGTGGGGGCGACCTGGCGCACACGGCCGTTCACCACGCCGCCATCCATGCGGCGAAGGCGCGCGGCCTGGCCGGGCTGAATGCGGGGCAGGATGTCGCCGTGCATTTCGGCGCGCCATTCCAGGCGGTTCTTGCGGATGAGCTTGAAGAGTTCGGCGCCGGAAGACACCACGGCGCCCACGGTGGCCGTGCGTGCGCTGATGACGCCGTCGTCGGGTGCGACCACACGCGTGTAGCGCAAGCGCAATTGCTGGCTCTCGAACTGCGCGCGTGCTGCGGCCAGCTTGGCAGCAGCCGTCTTGGCCTGCGTGTCGTACTGGATCAGATCCTGTTGGCTGATCGCACCGCTCTTGTCGAGTTCATGCGCGCGGTGGGCCTCGCCGGCAGCTTGCGCGGCCGAAGCCTCGGCTTCGGCCAGGCTGGCGCGTTGCGCAGCCACATCGGCGCGCACGGTTTCATCCGACAAGCGCGCAAGCAGTTGGCCTTGCTTGACCACATCGCCCACGTTGACGAGCACTTCCGCCAGCTTCAGCCCGCTCACCTCAGCGCCGATGCTGGCTTCCTGCCACGGCTGCACCGCACCGCTGGCCGTGGCGATGCGCGGCCACACCTGCTGCGCCAGATGCGCAACGTTGACGGCAAGCGCCGGCTTGGCAGGCGCCTGCTCCTTGTTCTTGCTCTCCGCAGATTTGCCGCACGCCGTCAGCGCGCCGGCCAGCATCACGGCCAGCGCGGCCATCCAAACTCGTTGTCCTGTCATGAAGCGCTTCCGGTATGCGTCCGGCCCTGAGCGGTCGGCGCAGTGGTCTTGTTATCGGGATGAGGATTGGGCGTATCGTCGCGCCAGCCGCCGCCCACGGCCTTGTACAGCGCCACCCAGGCTTGCGCGCGTTCAAGCTTGACCGCCGCCAGAGACTGCGAAGCCTGCAACGCAGTACGCCGCACGTCTTCCAACTGAAGCAGGCTGCCCGCGCCCAGACGATAGCGGGCGTTGGACGCTTCCAGCACCTTTGCGTATTGGGCGTCGGCCATGGTGGCTGCGTCGACACGGCGGTCGGAAGCGTCCAGGCGCACCAGCGCATCCTCCACTTCCTGCACAGCCTGACGTACCTTGCTGCGATAGCTGGCCAGCGCTTGGTCGTAACGGGCGCGTGCTGTTTCCACGCGCGCCGCACCCGAGCCACCGTCAAAGATCGGCAACGATACCGATGGCCCGAACGACCAGGACTTGGTCGTCAACGATTGCCCGCCAAGGCGATACGAATTGATGCCGATGGAGCCCGCCAGCGTGATCGACGGCAAGCGGCTCGCCACCGCCACACCGATATCGGCGCTTGCCCCCGCCACCGCGCGCTCGGCCGACGACACATCCGGCCGTTGCGACAGCACCTGCGCCGGCACGTCGGGCACGCCGGCATCGGGCGGTGCCGGGATCTGCGCGCTGGCCTTGGACAGCAGGCCGTTCAGCGCATCGTGGTCCATGCCGGTGAGCGTGACGAGCTTGTCGATGCCCTGCGCACATTGCGCACGCTGGCCCTCCAGCGCATTGACGGCATCGCCCACGGTGGCTTGCGCTTGCGCAAAATCGGCCGGCGCGACAAAGCCCGCGCGGAATTTGCGTTCGGTCAGTTGCAGCGTTTCCTGTCGGGACGACAACGTTGCCGCGCCGATGTCGACCAGCGCCTCACACTCGCGTTGCTGCAAATAAGCATTGGCAACCTCGGCGGCGAGCGACACCCGCGCGTCGTGCCAATCGGCTTCGCTGGCAATCAGGCGCGCATCGGCGCCTTCCAGGCTGCGGCGTTTACCGCCGAAGAGATCGATCTCCCACGACGCGTCGGCCTGCGCCGCCAAAGTGGTGATCGTGCCCAGGCCCAGCGTGGGGCTCAGCGCACCGGCAGACAGCCCGCCCGCGCCACCAGCAAACTGGCTGCCGCCAAACCCGCCCTGCCGCGTGGCAGAGCCGGAGCCTTTCAGTTGCGGGAACAGCGCCGCCCGGCTGGTGGAAACGCTCGCCCGCGCCTCGCGCACGCGCCCGACGGCCTGCGCGATTGTCGGGCTGGTCGCATCCGCTTGCTCCACCAGTTGTGTCAGCACCGGGTCGTGAAATTGCTCCCACCAGTGCGCCAGCGCCATGCGGTTGCCGTGGTGCGGCAGCGTGGCGTGCCAGCCTTGCGGTGCTTCGGTGCCGCTCAGTGGCGGCGCGTGGTAATCGGGCCCGACCGCGCAGCCAGCCAGCAGCAAGGCCAGCAACAGCGGCGCGACTCGGGCACGACCGCCGGGCGCGCGGCTGCCGGCGTGTCGACCTGTCTTCATGGAAAGTGTCCTTCGGGAACGCAGCTGGGATTATGCCCAGTCAAGCGTCTGCAAGACACTCGCCCCGCTACGGTGCTCAGCCAACCCTCGGAAACCGGTCAGGCGATGCTCAGAACCATGTGCATCGGCGTTGGCTGGCGTCAGATATAGCCCAGCAGCACGAGAATGACCACGATCACCACAATCAGCCCGAGACCGCCCGTCGGGCCATAGCCCCAACCCCGGCTGTACGGCCACGACGGCAGCGCGCCGATCAGCAGCAAGATGAGAACGATGATGAGAATGGTGCTCAACATGATGCCTCCTGTTTCTGTGTTGGTATGCCGCCGTTCCCTCGTGGCGCAGCGGCTTACCCGGCATCTAGCACGCCCCGTTCCCGTGCCGGCTATATCTGCGGTTTTTCTTAAATCTTGGCGGTTAATTGCGAATATGAAATACCGCGGATGCGTGGGTGTGCCCGTTCTTATGTCAGGCGGAAGACTTGGGCGAAGACAACGTCTTTGCACGCCCCCCACGCGTCGCAAGCCAGCACAGGATCGACCCCGCAACCACCATCAATGCGCCCTTCCAGAACGCGAACGAAAGCGGGGCATGCAACAACACAGCGGCCAGGGCAGCAGAAAACACAGGGATGAAATATGACGCGGTCGCCAACACCGTGACGTTGCCGTGCAGGATGCCGACGTTCCAGGCCGCGTAGCCACACCCCATTGCAGACGCCGCCAGCGCCAGGTAGATGACGGCCGAGACACTGAAGTCCATGGTGCCGCCACCCGTGGCGAAAAACTTGATCCACAGGGCCAGCGCCGTCAGGATGAAGAACAGCGTTGCGCCATTCTTGCCCTCGGCAATCCGGCTGGTGACCGTGCAATAAGCCGCCCAGATCACCGCGCCCGTGAACGCCAATCCGTAACTGAGCGGGTTGTCTTTGATGTTCTCGGCCATGCCGAGGATATCGAACCCTTGATCACCGCCGAGCACGAAACAAATCCCGAGGATGGAAACAAGGACACCCGGCACGATCAGGGCATTCGCCCGCTGTTTGTTGAAGGCAATGGCCGACAGCATCGTGAACGTCGGCCACAGGTAATTGACCATCCCGACTTCGATTGCTTGCCGCCCGCTGTTGGCATAGCCGATCGACAGCGAGAGGCACAGCTCGTACGACACGAACAAGAGGCTGCCCCATACCAGATAGCGCCGCGGAAACGTCTTCAAGCTATTGAAGCCAACGGTGAATACCAACAGCATCGACGCCACGGTGTAGATCATGGCGGCGCCACCCACCGCGCCCAGATGCTGGCTCACGCCCCGGATCAATCCGACGATCGAACTCCACAGCAGCACCGCGATGAGCCCGATGAGGGTTGCCCTACTTTTGCTTTGCATAACGCCTGCCTGCACCGACATGTCCGCCTGAAAAAACCATTGCTAACGCCCGGCCAAACGCTGCCGGCAAAGGCGTGCAGTTTACCGGCCGTACCGCGCGACCGCCTGATTGGTGCATCTCGGTCTACTGATGTGGCTTCGCTATAAGATGCAGGCGATGAAAAATCGAGATTTGCCATGACGTCTTTTGCAATCGAAACGCCGGTTTCGGTGGGCTGGATTGGTACGGGCCGGCTGGCACGGGCATTGGCCACGCGGGCGCACGGCACGGGCGTACGCACCGTGGCGGTCGCTAACCGTTCAAGCGCACCCGCCACGTGGCTCGCGCAAACCACGGGCGCCAAAGCGGTCGACCCGCAAGGCGTGGCGAATGCCGCCGACTGGGTGTTCGTGACCGTGCCGGATGACGCCATCCCGAGCGTGGTCGACAACGTGCGCTGGCGCCCCGGCCAACTCGTCATCCACTGCAGCGGTGCCGGCGAGCGCGACTTGCTGAACGGTGCCCGCCGGTGCGGCGCGGATACCGCCAGCTTTCATCCGCTGTTTCTGTTTGCCGGCTTGCCCGACGATGCCGAACGTCTGGGCGGCGCCTCCATCGCTATTGACGCCGATGCGCCGCACGACGCGGCACTCGCCAGCTTTGCACTGCGGCTCGGCTGCACACCGTTGAAGGTGCGTGCTGGGCAACGCGCCCTGTATCACGCCGGGGCCAACTACGCTGCCAGCTTCCTGCTGTGCGCACTCCATGAAGCCGCCACGTTGTGGGAGGCCGCGGGCATCGACCGTGAAGCCGCCGTGGCTGCCATGTGGCCGCTGGTGGACGGCACGCTGGCCGCGGCACGCGCACGTGGCCTGGCTGGCGCATTGGCAGGCCCAGTCTCACGCGGAGACGGCGGCGTCATCGACAAACATCTGCACGCACTGGATGCACTGGGCGCCGATCACGCCGCGCTTTACACAGCGCTCACACGGCGTGCGCTGGCGTTGGCGGCCGAACGCGGCGCGCCTTCCGCGGACGTACTGGCCGCCCTCGCCGCGCGCCTTGATCCTACGTAATTACGGAGTCGGGATCATTGGCATTGGGTGGCGCGCATGCGCCAATCCGGCGCGCGGCCTACAATCGGCAGCTTGCTTGCATGCCCGTTCTGCCATGTCCCAACGTCAACACACATCGCCATCTCCTGCTGCGCATGACGCTGCAGACCGCCGTTCGTCCGGCGCGCTGATCCTGCTCGTTGTCGGGCTGGTGCTGGTGGGCGTGAACCTGCGGCCCGCGCTGTCGAGCCTGTCGCCCGTGCTGAAACAGGTGGCGGCTGGCACAGGGTTGTCAGGCGCCACGGCGGGGTTGCTGACGACCCTGCCGGTGTTGTGCCTGGGCCTGTTCGCGCCTGCGGCGGCGGTGTTGGCTCGGCGCTTTGGTGCAGAACGCGCCGTGGGAGGCCTGCTGATTGCGTTGGCTGCAGGCATTGCCTTGCGCAGCGCGGGCGGCGTTGCACCGCTCTTCATCGGGACGCTCGCGGCGGGCGCTTGCATTGGCGTGACGGGCGTTCTGTTGCCGGGCATCGTCAAGCGGGATTTCGGCCGCCAGGCTGACCTGATGACAGGCGTCTACACCATGGCGCTGTGCTTTGGTGCGGCGGTGGCAGCCGGGGCCAGCGCGCCGCTTTCGGCATGGCTGGGCGGCTGGCAGCCTGCGTTGGCGTTCTGGGCCCTCCCCGCGCTGCTGGCTTTTGTCGGCTGGTGGCCGCATATGCGGCATGCGCATGGCAAGGGCTCGGCCACTCGGCTGCAGCGTGTGTCACTGTGGAACAAGCCGATTGCCTGGCAGGTGACGCTCCATATGGGGCTGCAATCGTCGCTGGCGTATTGCGTGTTCGGCTGGCTGCCCGTGATCCTGCAAGACCGCGGGCTGTCTGCCGTGCAATCGGGCGTGGTGGTGGCGGTGTCGATTCTCGTGCAGCTCATCACCGCGCTGGGTGGGCCCTTTGTGGCGCGGCTCGGCCGCGACCAACGCCCCGCCGTGATCTTGATGATGCTGATGTGCTGGGCCGGCCTGATGGGTTGCCTGTATGCGCCGCTGTCGACGCTGTGGTGGTGGGCGGTCTTGTTGGGACTCGGCCAGGGCGGCAATTTCAGCGTGGCGCTGTCGTTGATCGTGCTGCGCTCGGCCGATGCGCGCGTGGCGGCAAGCCTGTCGGCCATGACGCAGGGCATTGGCTACACCATGGCTGCCGCGGGGCCGTATCTCATGGGCGTGCTGCACGATCTGACCGGCAGCTGGGCCGTGATGGGCTGGCTGTTCAGCGCGATTGCGCTGGCCTCGCTCGTGGCGGGCTCGCTCGCCGGACGCAACCGTACGCTGCGCGCCGGCGAGTGAGATTGCTACCGCAAGGCTTCGATCAAGCCTTGTGCTTCAACGTCCAGTTGGCCAGCGCCTGCATTTGCTCGGTGATCAGGCCGGCAATGCGCTCATCCGTCAGATCGCCATCGGCGTTAAAGCCACCGGCGAACGCGTTGGCGAACACTTCCGGCTTGTTCAGCGGATGTAGGTCCAGATACACGCACACCTGACGCAGATGGTATTGCGCGCGCGACGTGCCCATGCCGCCGCCCGCGCCCAGGATCGCGACCGGCTTGCCTGCCAGCAACGCGTTGTTGGGCTCGCGCGAGGCCCAGTCCAGAATGTTCTTCAGCGCCGGCGCCAGCGAGTAGTTGTATTCGGGGCAGGCCAGCACCAGCGCATCGGCGCGCCCGATCTGTTCCAGCACGCGCACCACCGAAGCAGGCTTGTCCGTGATGTCAGCGTTGTAGAACGGAATATCCGTCAGATCGGCCAGGTCCATTTCCACGCCAGCGGGCAGCCGGGTGGACGCCGCGCGCAGCAGGCCCTGGTTGGTGGATTTGCGGCGCAGGCTGCCGGCAATGCCGAGAAAATTCAGCGACATGAAGAACGACTCCATCAATGTTGGGACTGGCGAGAATAACGGACATTCTCCGGATCAAGAAGGGGCTTGAGCGTTATACCTTCCCCGCGCGAAAGCACCCGGCCTCGTGGTCATCGACCATGCCGGTGGCCTGCATGAAGGCGTAGCAGATGGTCGGGCCGACGAACTTGAAACCGCGCTTGACCAGCGCCTTGCTCATCGCCTTGGACGCATCAGTTGCGGCGGGTGCGTCGCGGTAGCTGTCCCAGCGATTGACGATGGTCTTGCCATCGACGAACGCCCACAGGAATGCGTCGAGCGAACCCATTTCTTCCTGAAGTTCCAGTACCTTGCGCGCGTTGATGACCGCGCCTTCCACCTTGGCGCGATTGCGCACGATGCCCGGATCAGCGAGCAGCTTTTCGATGCGTGCCGGCGTGAAGCGCGCCACGCGTGCCGCATCAAACCCTTCGAACACTTCCTGGTAGCGCGCCCGCTTGCGAAGGATGGTCTGCCACGACAACCCGGCCTGCGCACCCTCCAGGATCAGCATCTCGTAGAGGTGACGATCATCGTGCGAGGGCACGCCCCATTCGGTGTCGTGATACGCGATCATCTGCGGGTCTTCGCCCGCCCAGCAGCAGCGCGCCATGTGTTGCCTCCTAGATCCAGCCCGATTTGCGCAATTTGCGATACAGCCACACGCAAGCGGTGGCCGTGCACGCCAGAACGATGGGATACCCCGCCGGATGCTCCAGCTCCGGCATGCCTTTGAAATTCATGCCGTAGTTGCTGAACACCACGGTCGGAATTGCCAGAATAGCGCCCCACCCGGCCAGGCGCTTCACGATGTCGTTCTGTGTGACTGACACCAGCGCCACGTTCACGGAGATCGCCGTGGTCAGCATTTCGCGAATCACGTCGAGCGCGCCCACCGCGCGGTGCGCGTGGTCTGCGATATCGCGGAAATACGCGCGCAGCTCTTTGGGCACCACGTCTTCATGCAGGCGCACGAGCTGTCCGGCGATGTCTTCCACGGGCAGCGCGGCGTTGCGCAGGCGCAGAAGCTGGCGCTTAAGCGTATAGAGCCGCTCGATGGCCGCGCGATCGAACGTGTCGCCAAAGATCTGGCTTTCGATCTGCTCGAACTCTTCCTGCAGGCGTTCGAGCACGGGCTGATAGTTGTCGACCACAAAGTCCATCACCGCGTACAACGCAAACGGTGCGCCCTTGGCCAGCAGTTGCGGCGTGCGCTCGCAGCGCTCGCGCACCGGCGAATACGACGCCGACGGCCCGTGCCGCACAGAGACGAGAAAATCCCTGCCGACAAACAGGTGCGTCTCACCAAAGACGACGTTGCCGTTTTCCATTTGCGCGGTGTTCAGCACGATGAAGAGCACGTCGCCGTATAGCTCGAGCTTGGGCCGCTGGTGCGCATTGCGCGCATCTTCAATGGCGAGATCGTGCAGGCCGAATTCCTCCTGCACGCGGTCGAGCATGGCGTTGTCCGGCTCATGCAGACCCAACCAGACGAACGAGCCCGGCGTGTGCAGCACGTCGCTGATGGCCTCGACGGAAAGGTCACGCTCGCGCTTGCCGTTACGGTACAGCGCGCTGTTGATCACCATGGACATGGTTGTCTCCGGAACGCATTCAGCGCGCATTAGCGGTCTGCGGGCTGATCTGCTGTCTTGATATCGGATGCGGTGGAGGCCTGGGCGGCCAGCGCCGGCACTTCGGCCAAGCGTGTTTCAATCTGCGCCAGCGCTTCGGACAGCGCGTGGACGAGATCATCCGGCAGCCCGTCGAGCGTGGCATTGATGAAGGCGATGCGGCGGGGCATGCATTCGAGCACGATGGCCAGGCCGGCATCTGACAGCGACACGTTGGTCAGGCGGTTGTCGCGCGCATCAGTCGCGCGTTCGATCCAGCCGAGTTGCTCGAGCACCTTGAGCTGGCGGGTGAGCGCACCAGGGTCCATCTGCAGGCGCTCGGCGAGCTGCTTCTGGGCCATGCCGCCGCCGGTGTTGTCGTGCAGCGCCAGCAGGATGCGCCAGCGCGGCATCGGCTGGCCGACATGCGCCTCGAAGGCGGCCATGAACGCACGATAGGTGCGCCCAAACTGGTGCATGACGGCGAAGCGTTCGCGTTCAGAGGTCATCGATCAGGGCTGAGATTGCTGGGAAACCGCGCATCCTAACCGCTCCGGCTTGTTCTCGCCTATCCCGCGCCTATTCCGTATGTTGCACAGGCTCGACATGGTGCAGCACCACGGGCGGCACCCGGCGCACATACCAAAGGCCGATCAGCGCCACCCCCGTCGCCACGATCAGACCGATATGAATGGCACTGACCAACACATGTCGCGCGGCCTCAAGCAGCGCCGCACCGTCGTGGCCGGCAACATGCAACTGCGAGAGCAAGGCGGCTTGCGAATCATGATCGATGAGAATTTCGGGATCGGCAAGCTGGCGCAGCCATTGCATCGCGTTATCAGCGCCTAGCGCATTGGCAACGCCCGAGGCATAGCGCTCGCTCACCAGCGTGCCGACCAGCGCCGTACCCACCATGCCACCGACCATGCGCAGCGATTGCAGGAGCGCCGTGGCAATGCCCAGGTGCGCGCGGCCGGCCGTCTGCTGCGCAAACACGGTCAGATTGGGCAGCACGAAACCGAGCCCCAGACCGGCCAGCAGCATCAGCAACGTCAGCACCGCGTGCGGCATGCCCTTGGACGACATCGACATGCCTGCCACCGCCACGGTCAGCAGCGCAAAGCCGGCATACAGCATGGCGTTGGGCTTGGGAATGCGCGTGACGATGCACCCGTTGATGATGCTGCCCAGCGTGATGCACACCACCAGCGGCGTAATTACCAGGCCGGCTTCCTGGGGCGACATGCCAAACCCGCCCTGGAACAGCAGCGGTGCGTAGAACAGCACCGCAAACATCGAGAAGCCCGACAGCAGCGCAAGCATGAACAGCGCGGCCAGCGCCGGATTGCGCAACATGTCAAACGGCAGCAACGGCTGTTCGGCACGCTGCTCCCACCACCACAGCGCCACGAATGCGGCAGCGGACAGCACCAGCCAACCGAAAAGCGCCAGCGACAGGCCATGCCGCGGCAGCCATTCCACGAATAACTGCAGCGCGCCAAGCGCCACCGTGATCAGCACCGCACCCTGCCAGTCAAGCCGGATACGCCCGGTATGCGCGTTCTGGCGCAGATGCGGCAGAAAGCGCCAGGCAAACCACAGCCCCAGCACACCGAACGGAATGTTCACGTAAAACACCGACCGCCAACCGAACGCTTGCGTCATCCAGCCGCCCAGCGTCGGGCCAATGGCGTTGGCAATACCAAACGACGCGCTCAGCATTACCTGCCAGCGCAAACGTACACGCGCATCGGGAAACAGATCGGGAATGCACGCGTAAGCCGTGCCGACCAGCATGCCGCCACCAATGCCCTGCAGCGCCCGCGACCACACCAGAAACGTCATGCTGCCCGCCATCCCGCACATGACCGACGCCAACGTGAACACCACGATGGAGGCAATCACAAACGGCTTGCGTCCGTAGAAATCCCCCAGTCGGCCAAAAATCGGCACCGTCACCACTGACGTCAGCAAATACGACGTTGCCACCCAGGCGTACAGCTCAAAGCCTTTGAGTTCCGCCACCACCGTCGGCAGCGCCGTGCCGACCACGGTTTGGTCGAAGGCGACCAGAACAACGACAAAGCAGATGCCGATCATCGCCAAGAGCGATTCCTTGAACGGCAGAACCTGAGTATGGGAGTGCGGGAGCGCGGTGTGGACGGCCATGGCGGAGGGCGGAGATACAAATGATACATCAACGATTGATGCGTCAACGATATTGTAGCGGGGTCCGGGATGGCTTGCTGAGAGCCAAGGCAAAGCCGCCACTGGAACGCGTAGTCAGCGGTATGGATGTAGCCGGTTTCGCGCGCTTTTCTACGAGTTTTCCGAATAGGCGTGCTTGGCAAGCGCGGCAATCATGGGCGAGTGCTCGTAGTCTGCCCAGGAGAACCGTATGCTCAGAGCCATCGACGGCGGTGGTGGCGTCCCGACGCCGCCCCAGCCCATCCAACCGCCGCCGCCGCCCAGTGCGCGCGATGTGTCCGATGCCGAGACGGCCCTGAAGAATGCGCTCCAAGGCAAGGCACCCGACGATACGGCGGCGCTGAAGGCTGCCATTGAGAAAATTCAGCAGACGCAGCCCTCAGTCAGCAGAGATGCGCTTGCGCGGGCCGCCATCCTGCTGCAGGCCGCGCACAACAAGTCGGCACCGGCGACGCCGCAACCCAAGGTCGACTCGCTCAAGCAGGCCGCCAGCCAGGTCGGCCTCACGCACGTGTTCGACAACACGACGCTGGACAGCGCCACGCAGTCGCTGTCCGACAAACCGCTGGCAACTGACCAGGCCCCGCCCACGCAAGCCGCGACGCTGCAAGACGCGCGGGCCGCCATTCAGGCGGGGCTCGACGGCGGCATGACCGAGGCCGAAGCCGTCAACGCGGCGCGTGCCCAGCTTGGCGGCAGCGAACAAAACGAGACGGTCCTGAGCGAAGCCGCCCTAACCATCGCAGCCGAAAAAGCCGTGGCAGACGGCAAGGTCCCGGCCGATGCCGACCCCATCCAGAATGCTGCCAAGCAGGACGTCTGGCTCGGCATTTTCTCCAAACCCACCATCGACAACGTGGTGAAGGCGCTGCACGTCGAGCTCAAGCCGGCCGCCAACCTGGACGACACCGTCAAGGCCACCCAGACCGCCTTCGAGACCTGGCAGAAGGACAAGGCCGCCAATGCCGACGCGGCCACGCTGGCGCGCGACAAGCAGGCCTATCACACCGCCCTTTCCGATGAACTGAACGCCGCTGCCGGCCAGCCCGACAGCCAGTGGCGTACCGATCCACTCCAGACCGATCGGCGCTTGCTTGCCGAGCGCCTGGTCGCGCAACGCAACAGCGCCGCAAGTGGCACGCACGGTGCTCCTGCTGCCGCCAGCGTGCTGAACGACCTGCACGCCGCTGAGATCGTCGACGCCGCGCAGGCCGCGCGTGCATCGGGCGGTGCCGACGGCAACCTCAAGGCAGCACAGGCGCTCACCCAGCAGTTGCGCGGCGTGGCCAACACCGACCCGCTCTACGCGAGCGTCATGGACGACGCACGCACGCAAGACATCCAGTCTGGCGCGCTGCAGGACATCACTCACGCCAGCGGCAAGAACCCGCACGACACGCTGGTGGCAGAAGGCAACGCGCTATCGCGCTACAAAGACACGGTGCTGTACAAGGACCTTGTCAACTCGGTGCTGAACGCCGGCATCACGCACGACAACATTACAAAGGTGGGCACGCCAGGTGAGCTGCGCGACATCGCGGCGCTGCTCGAAGACGTGCAACGCGCCTCGCCAGAACTGGCGCAGGCGCTCTACACCCAAAACCTGCAAGGCAAGATCGACAGCAAGATCAAAGCGGGCGACCCCGAGGTCTACGCGCCCTCCATGCAAACGCTGGACAAGCGCGACGATTACTACGGCCCCATCAGCCGCATCGTCAACGCGCTGGGCGGCCCGAAGAGCGACGGCGCAGCCCATGTCATGGGCAGCCTGCGGTCCTTCCTCTACAACGCGCAGGCCGATCAGGATCGCTACAAGGAAAACGGCTACACACCGCCCAGCACACCGTTCGACACGCTGGGCCTAGCCAAGGCCAACAATGCATCGATGGCGCCGTACCAGACCATCATCGATGAAGACCCGAACGGCGCGCTGTCGAAAACGCTGCAGAAGCACACCGGCCTGAAGCCATCGCCGCCAACGGTGCCGGTCGGGCCGGACGATGCGGCCCATCTGTCCAAGGCCCAGGCGGCGTTGGACAAGGCGCTGGGCGGCGGCACAGCCGATGCGGCCGGTCTGCAGAAGGCGCTCGATGCCGCGCGCAACGACAAGGCAAACGCCGACATCAGCAACCAGACATGGGCCCAGGCCGCGGTGCTGGCACGTGCCCAGGCGGTGACCGTTGCACGGCAACAGGACAACACCGGCGACAAGACAGGGGACAAGGCCGGGCAGCCCCAAACCCCCAGCGACCCCATCGACCAGGCCACCAAGGACGTCGACGGCGACCAGCTTTTTACCGAACAGGACCTGCAGGACGGCGTGAACGCCCTGCGCACGGGCAACGTGGCGGCAACGCCGGATGCCAAAACGCCCGACACACAGCGCGACGGCGCCCAGCCCGACACCACCGCCCATCTGGGCCAACTGGTGGCCAGCGGCATGACGATGCCCGAGGCCATTGCAGCCACGCGAGCCTGGCTCGGCGGCAACGAACAAAACGAGGCGATGCTGACGCAATCCGCACTGACGGTGGCTGCGCAGCAACATCTGGAGGACTACTACCAAGACCCGACAAAGGACCCCGTCGATGCCGGGGCCCAGGACCTGGCCAAGCTAAACGTGCTGGACCCGGACGTGCTGCGCGTGACGGCCGGCATCATGAAGCAGGACATTCAGCCCGACCAGAAGGCACTGGACAGCGCGGTCACGCAGGCCCGCACCGACTACGCGGCATGGCAGGACGCCAAGGCCAAATCTGACAAAGCGCCCGACAACGCGGACCTCAAAGCCGCTGCGGCGCGCGCCCTGCAGTCGTATCACAACGACCTCGACCAGGCGCTGAACGTAGCCGCCGGTCACAAACCCGAAGATGGCGATTGGCAGCTCAACCCCGACAACGTCGATACCCTGTGGAAAGCGCAGAACGCCGTCACCATGTCCGGCATTGCGCCCGAGATGGAGGCGGCGCGCGGCACCGGCAAGGACTCGCCCGAGTTCAAGCAGCTGCTGACGAGCTTCCAGCAATGGCAGACGGGGCTGGGCGCGCAACAGGTGCTGCACATCGCCGCGCATGCCCTGCAAACCAACGGCGGCCCCGGCAAGGGCGACGCGGCGGCGGCCAAACGGCTCACGGGCCTGCTCGCCGGCATGCAGTCCGGTGACCCGCTGTTCGACCAGGTCATGGGCGACGCGAGCATCTCCGGCTTGCAGCAGCGCGCGCTGCAATCCATCCTCGACCATGCGCCCATGATGTGCACCGCCGCCAACGACGGCAAGGATTCACCCCAGGGCCGGCTCAGCGCCATGGGCACGTCGCTCGATGTCTACAAGGGCACGATCTTCTACGCGCAACTGCTGGACGACACGATCCAGGCACCGCAAACGCAGTCACTGTTTCAGCAGAGCGGCGCCCAGGTATTCGGCAAGGACAAGAAAGACCAGGCCAACGCCGCGGCCGATCAGATGAACGGCGTCGCGCCGGACCTGGCCGCTGCGCTGTACCACAGCCAGTTCCAGGGCAAGCTGGACGTGACTGACCTGAAAGCCATGTCGCGCATTTACGCGGCCGCGGGCGGCGCACGCAACCAGGACATGACCGACCTGCGCAAGCAGATCGAGGGCCTGATGCTCAAGCCCCTCGACAACGGCGGCCTGGGCACCGAATCGGTGGATTCGCGGCTGAACACGACGTACTTCGTTGGCGGCGATGGCATGGCTGTGGTCACCGGGCAGGATTTCGGGCTGAAAGATGTGAAGGACGACAACGTCCCGATGCAGCTCACGCAGGACATCCTCGGCGACAACATCGGCGACGACGTCAGCAAGGAGATCCGGCGCGAGACCGGCTTCAAAGATTCCCCCAAGCCGCCGACGCCGGCCAACGCCGACCCGAACGCGAGCCCGCCGCTGAAGAACGACCTGCACTGGTCACCCGACACCGCAGGCGTGAGCTCGGGCACCACCGCTGGTGTCACGGCCAGCGGCAACACCGTCGGGCTGCCTTGGCAGGACGGCATGCACACCGTCACCAGCCAGGCCCAGGTGTACAACGCCGTCGGTCAGGCATATGGGCTGGACCCGACATACACGGCACGCTCACTGGACGAGCAGCAAGCCATGGCCGACGGCCAGTTCGCTGAATACAGCGGCAACGAAGTCGTCTACGACCACAAGGGCCACAAGACCACACTGGCCCAGGTGGCCAGCCAGCTCATGCACGGTGAAGGCGTGAACACGCCAAGCGGCGCCACGCCCATGGCACTCACCTCGCTGTCGATGCAGTGGTGGGACAACCGCGAGGGCAAAGGCGACGCCAAGCGCCTGGCCATCATGGAGGGCATCGGCACCGACGGGCGCTATATCGACGTGGGCCCGGCCGATACCACCGTGCGCAACGGCTATAGCGACTGGCAATCGCACAGCGGGCTGGATCGCGGCCTGCTGATCGCCCAGCCGCACTGGGTGGTCGATGCCAACGGCGATCTGATGACCGACGACGGTTACTGGAAAACCTACAAGCCCGACGACCACTGGTACAACTTGGAACACCTGAAGACCGATCTGGAGATCGGCCTGACGGTGGCGGCAGGCATCATCACCACCGTCGTGCAACCGGAGACAGCCGCGCTGTGGGCCGTGGTGCTGTCGAACCTGGCGGATGCGTACTTTGCGGTGACGGCCGTGGCAGGGGCGGCACACTCGATCAATGCGCTCTCCACCGCCAAGGGTCGTGAAGACCCGTGGAACTGGGTGGGCCTGGGTGCCAACGTGCTGGGCGGTGCGGCCGGCGTAGGCGGGCTCGTGAATCGCACGGCCGTGGCCGCAGCGCGCGTGGGCGCCTACAACGCCGACTTCATGGAGGCGATCAACGCCGTGCGCATCACGCGCGGCGCCAGCGCGGAAGATGCCGCGCGCATCAGCCTCCTCAATGACAATCGCTGGGCCTTGCGCCCCTTCCAGAACAACCTAACCAACGCCGTGCTCAGCCACGCGCTGTATGGGTCGCCCGCGGCAACCGCCAACGCGGCGCAACGGCTGAATGCCGTGTTCGGCGTCACGCGCAATCCGGGCGTCGTCGCAGACCTCACGCAGGGCACGCTGCGCTTGCAGCGGCTGAATGAGGCTATCCCGCTACTCAACCGGGCGGACGTGCTCGCCAGGTTGCCCGCACGCCTGCGTCGGCTGGCCGGGCTGCGGTTCCTGGGCGGCGGCGCCCTTGCCTATCGACTGATGGGTACCGGCGCGCTCAACACCAACCTCGCGGCGATGCTGCACCAGGGGCAGTCGCTGGCGACATCCAACGGCCAGGCCACGGGCGAAGACTGGGTGCAGTTCTTCACCTCGGCGGGGCTCATGGGTGCCGGCATGGGCGTGGCGCGCCAGCATGGCGCATCGCAGCGGCAGGCCTACGAGGCGGCGGCGGCCAACCTGGCTGCTTCCGGCATGCGCATGCCGGGCGTGGCGCCCGACCCGGGCAGCACGCCGGTACAACGCGTGGTGCCCGAGCTTGGGCCGCGTGGCGCCGAATCGGCACTCGAATCGCAGCAGGCGCTGCTTGCCAGGGTGCAGACAGACGGTGCACAGGGTGCGTTGAACAATAACCAGGTGTACCGCCTGTACTCCCGCACGGGCGGCGTCACCGGCCCGGAAGACACCATGCCGGGCGAATTCTATTTCCCCCGCCTGATCGCACTGGCAGAGCAACGCCCCGAAGGGGCCTACGCCATGTCGCAAGACGGCGCCTACATTGACAGCACGATGCCGACGGACGGCCGTGCGCGCACCACGTTCTATCACTTCATGCGCGAAGACGGCCGGGTCGACCCGGACGCCGTCACCGAACGCGTCTACGTCAATGCAAAGACGCAGCATGTGCTTGACGTGCTCGACTTTTTGGTGCGCGGCGTGGTCGACCAGCCCGGCCGCTTTCCGGGCATCTATGCGGCCAAGGCGTCCGGCCCCGACGCCGCCGGCCCGCGCGCCGACAACATCGTCGTGTATGCCACCGATCGCGCGGCCGTGGACCGCGTGGTGGAGGCGTTGCGGCATTACCAGCAGCAACATCCGGAGCACTTTCACGACACGGTGCCGTCGATGACCGAGGCGCAGCTGCGCGGCGTGTCCACCGCAGCGGAACCGACCCCCGCGATGGTCGACCGGTTGCTCAGCGCCATCGACAGGTTTGCCGCCGGCAACACGCAGTTTGGCGCTTCCGACATCGGCCGCACACCCAGCCCGGAACAGAGCTTTGGCGGCATCCGCGCCTACGCAATCTCCTTGGCCCAGCACGACACCGTGCTGGCGCAGCAGGCCGCGGCGCAATACGGCATACCGTTCGATTACAGCGCCGCGCTGCAGAAAGCCACCAGCCGGCGCTTTGCCGAGATCGGCATCGACCCCGCCAACCCCGCTCGCAACCTCGGCGGCCCCGTGGCACGTCCGGCCGGCTCGCCCGATTACAGCGGCACCGGCACGCAATACGGCCCACACGACGGCACATACCAGACCACGCCGGCTGACCGCGTGATGATGTCGTTTGGCGGCGCACCGCTGCCGCCCAGCGCCCACGCATTGATTGGCGCCTCCGACACGCTCGCGCGCCAATTGCGCCTGCTGCACGACGCCGGCTGGACGGTGCGCCTCGGACACAGCAACCGCGGCTCTGCGGTGGATACCGAGCGCAAGACCATCACGCTTGACGCCAACGCGCCCGACGCCGGCGCGCTGGTCTACACGCTGAGCCATGAGGCCGACCACGCTGTGAAGGCCGAACTCGATCTGCAGGGCCTGCAACACCACAGCGAGGGCAGCTTCGTGCAGACCTTGCTCGCCGGCGAGGCCAGCGCGCAGGGCAACGCGTTCAACGTCCGCGACGAGGTGCTGGCCGCAACCGGTGTAGACATCGGCGCCCGCGCGCAGATGCCGCAGCCCCTGGAACAGGCCTACGCGCAGTGGGATGCGAACAACCCCGAGGCCTACCTGCGCCTGGCGCAGACCATGGCAAGCATGCGCACGTCCGTCGCGCCAGACCAGACCTACGCGCAGTACTACGCCTCGCACTGGAACGGCGGGGCGCCCGGCACACCGCACATGCCAGCGCCGGCGGCAGCGTCGGGCGCCCAGAAAGCGGCGCAGGCCGCCGAATGGCTCGATGTGAAAGACTTGCGGTCGTTGCGGCACGTGCCCGGCGCCGAGGTGCCCAGGCTGAGCGATCTGGCCAACAAGGCGGGCAGCAACACCGTCCTGATCGCGCTCAAGGGCACCAGCCAGCCGGACGGCACGCCCGTCATCATTGCGACCACGCAACTGCGCGACGACGGCACCTTCGCGCCGCCCCAGGCCGTACGTGGCAGCAACGTCCCCAAGATCGTCAAGCGCGCCGTGCGTGGCGACAACTCAGCCATGCACACCGCACGCAAGGGCGTCGATTTCTACATCAGCCCCGTGTCGTACGAGCGGTTGCAGGCGTTTGGCGGGCCATCGCGCATCAATGGCGATGACGGTTCGCACGTGCTCTCGCCTGCGGCCGACAAGATCGACACCGAGGTGGTCGACCACATCCAGCAGCTTGGTGGGGCGAAGCGCTACAAGAGCGTGCAAGAGGCGACCAGCGCCGCGAAGGACGACAACATCATCTACGTCATCGACAAGAAAGGCGGTGCCCCGAAGGGCCATGCCAAGCGCGGTACCGACGGCACTTGGACATACCACGTAGATGCACCGATGGACGGCGCCACCGTGCCCGAACGCAGCCTCGAAGCCGCCTTTGCCAAGCAGCAGACGCACGGCGCACGCACACTGCGCAGCGCGCCGCGTGGCGTGCGGTTCGTCGTCAGCTCGGTGCAGCCCGAGACGGTGAAGGAACTGGGCGGCTTCCTTGAACCGCGCACGCTGTGGAAGCGAGCCGAATACGGCATGCCGGCCTTCAAGCCGGGCGAAATTGCACAGGCCACCACCACACTGAACCGACAGGCCAACGGCGGCTTCCTGCGCGGGCGCGCTGCGCAGCTTCTGCAATGGCGGCAGCGCACGCTGGAGGAGCCCGTCACCACCGGCACACCGCTGGAAGCCTCCGCTCTGGGCTACGCCAACGCGCGCATGCTACCCGACACCGACGCCCATGCGCTCGACTACAGCGGACCGAACATCGTCCACCTGCGCGACCTGGTGAAGCAAGGCTGGCTCGAAGCCGGCACGCACTACATCTACGTCTACAAGACAGCCGACAACGCGGGCGAGCTGGGCGCCCATACGCCCACCGGCCGTCTGGAGCCTGATGGCAACGCCCTCACGTGGTATGGCGCCTGGAACAAGGCAGCCGCGCAGCAGAACGGCACCCCGGCCAAGGAACTGGCCGTCGGTCACGACAGCTTTGGCGCGGATACCCACTTCCTGCTCACGCGTCTGCCGCCCGATCAATTCGAGGCATGGCAGCGCAGCGGCACCGGCCTGGATATTGGCGTGTACCAGCCGGTGCTCTCCAGCACCACCACGGTGGCGCTGCCGCCCGATGCACCCAAGCTGGGCAACCTCACCCGGCCGCTGGACGAGGTCGAGCTGCTGGCCGGAAAGAAGGACGATCCCTATGCCAGCAATGTCGAATTCAAATCGGTCAAGGACCACGCGCCCCAGGTCGTGATGGCCGATGCGCAGCTCTGGCGCAAGATTAAGCTCAAGCTGCGCGTGGCACGCGACGTGGCCGCCAACACCGTGTCGCGCCGCGTGCCCTTCGCGGGCAAACGCATCGCACAGCGGTACTCGGCAGCGGCCACAGGTGACCGGCACATGGTCAACACGTTCCTGCGTTCGGAATTTCCGCTCCAGGCACGGCTAGCGCCGATGGGCCGGGCATATCGCCTGCGCGACGACCCCGCCAAGGCGCTCGCGTTCATCAAAAAAACGGGCGGCGCCATGCCGGTGATCTCCCTCGTGGTCGACCCGTATTCGCTGCGCGCCGCTGTCGGCAAGCGCCAGGACCCGAGCTTCGTGCGCGCCGCCAAGCAGATCGATGAAAGCAACGCCACCATCGACCATAGGAATGCGCAGATCAAATCCGGCAAGGGCGCCGATACGAAGAAGCTGTTCCTCGACGATCTGCACCAGTCGCATCTCGACAAGTGGCTCGACCTGTCGGTGAAGACTGGCGTGGTCATCCGCTTCGAATTTGCGCCGTCGCGGCCACACATCGGCCCCAACGATCACTTCACCGCGCGCACCAACGACGCGTACGACAACCACGTACGGCTGTTCTCGATGCTCGAGAAGTGGGGCGCCACCCACCCCGATGCATCGGCGCCGCACGTCATGGTGAGCTTCCATGGCTGGGATACGGTGCTCGAACCCGTGCCGGGCGGCGGCAACGCCAAGCTCGTCGAACAGGTGCTGGAGCGCCCCACGCTGCCCTGGGTGCATATGGGCCTGTCGTATGCCACCAATGGCGCCGACGCCATCGCCAACGAACGGCTGAACACCGCTGTAGCCGACATGGTGCTGCGCTTCGAGCAAGACGGCGCGCCCACCCAAGGCCGGCTGCATGGCGACGATGCCCTCACGCGTGTGTTCGAGCGGCCGTCCAAGAGCCAGTACGACGCCCAGAACCAGGTACTCCTGGCCGAGATCGCGCGTCTGGGCAAGCAGAAGTACAACCTGTCGGACAGCGACGTCAACGCGATCATCGACCGCGTTTTCAATGGCAACACGAGCGCGCTCGTCAATCGCGCCCGCGCCACCGAGATCGACTTTGCCAAACCGCTGTGGGAAGCCAAGCGGCGCCTGGGCCCGACAGAAAAACGTGCCAACCAGTTTGCCGACCAATGGACGACCGAGATGGGCGTGGCTGCACGCCCTGCGGGCACCAAGGCGCTGCCGGCATCGGCCAGCAACCCGGCCACTCCACTGGACCCCTGGAAGGACATGGTGAAAGCAGACGCCCTGTCGGTGGACAACTCTGGCGAGCTACAGAGCGCAGGGCGTGTGGAAACCACGCAGACCGCGCAAAAGGGGCTGGCCGCGCCCAGACAGGCCTCGGCGGAGCTCAATGCGCTTGGCGTGGCGGGCGCCAAGCCCGAGGGTGGCGCGAGCGTGCGAGAAAAGGCGATCGTTGGGGCCTCTGTGGTAGGGGGCATGGGCGCGGTACTGATCGGCATACCGGGCACCGGCGCCGACACGATTTCGCTCGCCAGCAACCCCTCCATGCTGCTGCTGCGGGTCGGCCGCTCGGCGCAGGTGCTGCATCAGGCGACGATGGCGACGATCGAGCGGGCAGACCCGCGCGTCTTCAGCGAGGCCACGCAGACGATGGTCGACCGGCTGGTCAAGGCCTTGCCAAACCACAAGGAAAAGACGGAGCCGGACGACCTGGCAAAGATTGAGGACCGCCTGCGCACCTTCGTTGCCGAAGCCAACTGGAGCGTGCACAACATCTACCAGCGCCTGGGCAATCGGGAAATCACGCGCACACAGTCCAGTGAGGCCACGCAAGCCGTGTCGGCCGATCTGGTCAAACAGATCCAGGCCATCTTCAGCGGCACCGGCCTGCAGCAGGTGCACCTGGGCCACCCGCGCACCAAGCTTGGCTATTGGGGCCGGCAGATCGCCATCGGGGGTTACAGCATGGGCCTCGCCTCGTATGCGCATGCGATGGCGACCAAGGCGTGGACGCTGGCGCACGACTCGGCCATTTGGTACGTACTGCCTACGGGCGGCACAGTGGCGTCGATCGCGTATACCACCGGCGTGCTGCTCGGACGCGGGCGCAACATCGACATTGAGCAGCGCAGCCGCACGGTGCGGGGGCTCGATATTTCGGCAGATACGCTCGCCGCCACCGGCGGCATGCTGCTCGGCGCCGCGCAGATGGTGGGGGGCGACTACGTCAAGGGCGTGCCGATGGTACTGTCGTCGGGCGCGCTCGGCCTCTCACGCTTCAGCTCGCACTTTCCGAATGCGTCGGCGTTTGTCAGCAAGCACAAGATCGCCATCGCGCTGGTGCCACTGTCGGGGTTTGCATTCAACCTGATCAAGCCGCTGTTCATGCAGGACGACAAGAACAAGCGCCCGCCCGGCACATCGGCTGTTACGCCGTCGCCTAGCGCATCACCGAGTGCATCGGCATCGCCTTCGGTGTCACCGTCGCCATCGGTTTCGCCGTCCGCGTCGCTCTCGCCGTCAAGCTCGCCTTCGACATCGACCAGCCCGACTGCGCCGTCAACCAGCCAGCCTCCCAGCACACCGGCCACCCCGCAACCCGCGCCCACGCATTCCGAATACGTGGTGCAGTCGGGCGATACGCTCAACGGCATTGCCGACCGGTATCGCACGCCGCTGTTGCACGAGGCGCACGTCTCCGATGCGCAGCGCCAGGCCATGTCGGATGAGCAGCAGGTCGAGGCAGCCTTGGCGCAGTTGCTGCAGATCAACCCCCAGTTCGCACATCGCAATGTCGGCCTGATCCACCCGGACGAGCCTATCGTGATCGTGCCGTAAGCCGCGTTGCCGAGTCGGGTTCCCACCGCCCGCAAGGCGACGCGGCGGCCCTATGCCGTCGAGCCGAGATCATCGACGGCATGCGCGCCTGCCAGCCGCAATGCTGCATGGCGCGTTCAGGTGCTGGCCACGAAGCGAGCCACATCGGAAAGCACAGGCCCCAGAAACTGCAGCGGCGAAGCCAGCGCGGCCACAAGCGTTTTATGGTCCAGCCGTGGATAAACCTTGAGCTCCACCGGGTGGCGATACTCCATCAGACGTTCGGCGAGTGACAGCGTATTTCGCCGGACATCCACGTAGGCATCGTGCTCCCCCGTGAGCAGCAATGCAGGAGGCAACCATCCCTGGCTGACGTGGAACAGCGGCTGGCTATCGGCAGTTTCGTTCGGATGGTTGAACACCGGCTTCACATCAGCCGCCAGAATCGGGAGGAAGTTGTAGGGACCGGCCATGCCGATCCAGCCCGACAGCGTTTCGATGTGCAGACCCTGCGCCGCCAGCCAGCGGCTATCGGTTGCCAACATTGCAGCGTTGTAGGCGCCCGCGCTGTGCCCCGCGACGAACAGGCGCGCGCCGGCATGGCCCTGCCGATCCAGCCACCGCCGCGCGAAAGCCGTGGCGGCTGCGCAGTCCAGCAGAAAGTCTGGGTAGCGCACCTCCGGATACAGCCGGTAATCGGCAACCATCGCAAGCGCCCCAGCCGCAGCCAATGCTTCACCTACGAATGCGTAATCCTTGCGGTCGCCGTCGCGCCAAGACCCGCCATAGAAGAACACAACCGCACGAGGCGGCCCTTCCATCGGGCGGACAGGTCGATAAACGTCCAGCCTTTGGCGTGAGTGTGGGCCGTAGGCCAGACCCAGCGCTGGCAAGCTTGCGTCGGACTTGGACACCGCATTCAGGACATCCAGGGCGGAACACCCGGCAAGGTTCGCCAAGGCGGCTGCCATCCATGCTCGGCGCGTCACACCAGGCATCGACGACCTCCATGCGACACCGAAGCCGAGCGAACAGACGGATAGCGGCCAACGCCGCACATGCGTGCTGGGATACGGATCAATTGAAGGCGCATACACGTTCAAGGTGAAGAGAATGGGCTCGACCATATACGCGGGCATGCTCGCGCTGGATGCACTGTCCCGCATGGATCCGCAAAGCGACGACCCATCGGGACTCCGATCGATGTGCCCTGCGCGGCGATCGACTTCGCTTGCCCCACGGACGTATCCGCGCCATGGCCCTGTGATCCGTACGGAGACATTCTTATTCCGCGCGATATCGACGAAAATAGCGAACGTGCCGGGACGCGCGCCCCCTACGATCGCCCCGGCATTCGATCATTGAACGTGGAGAACGCCATGCGCGACATCATTGACGGTTTCCTGCGCTTTCAGCGCGACATCTATCCGCAACGGGTAGAGCTTTTCAAACAACTTGCGACATCACAGAACCCGAAGGCCTTGTTCGTGACCTGCTCGGACAGCCGCGTCGTTCCGGAGCTGCTCACACAACGTGAACCCGGTGAACTGTTTGTCATCCGCAACGCGGGCAACATCGTGCCGTCGTACGGTCCTGAACCGGGCGGCGTGTCTGCAACGGTTGAATATGCGGTGGCTGTGCTGGGCGTGCAGGACATCGTGATCTGCGGTCACTCCGACTGCGGCGCAATGGGCGCAATCTCCCGTTGCACCTGCCTTGACCATCTGCCCGCCGTGGCCAACTGGCTGCGCCACTCCGACTCCGCCAAGGTCATCAACGCCGCGCATACATTCGACTCGCCTCGCGCCAAGCTTGACGGCCTGGTTCGCGAAAACGTGATCGCACAGCTGGCTAACCTGCGCACGCACCCGTCGGTGGCACTGGCGCTGGAGCAGGGCCGCATGAATCTGCACGGCTGGGTGTATGACATCGAAACGGGCAGCATCGACGCGCTGGATGGCGCAACGCGCCGCTTTGTGGCGCTGGCTGAATCCCCCACCACGGTAGCGGTCACGTCGCGCAACCTACGGCAGGCCTGACGAAGATGACCGGAAGCCTTCGGGCACCGGTCGCTACCCGGCAATGCGCTGCGGGCGCGACGCCCGCCGATGGAAATCATTCTGCGGAGCGCCGGTAGCGGGATGTCTCTCTCGCCCCAACAAGCAACCCAACGCCGCTTCCAGACGAGCAAAGCGAAACGGATAGCCGGCCTCCATGGCCCGCTTGGGCTGCAAGTGTTGGCTGCCCAGCAGCAACACTGACATTTCACCCAGCGCCATACGCAATGTCCACGCGGGAACAGACAAGAACATTGGCCGGCGCAGCGTAGCAGCCAGCGTGCGGGCAAAGTCCGCGTTGCTGACAAGATGCGGCGCACATGCATTGAAGGCGCCCTGGCAATCCGCGCGGTGCAAGAGGAAGTCGATCAGGCCCACCGCATCGTCCAGATGGATCCACGGCATCCATTGCCGGCCACTGCCGAGACGTCCGCCCAGTCCCATGCTGAATGGCAGACACAGCCTGGGCAACATGCCACCGTCACTTGCAAGCACGGGCGCCGTGCGCAGTAACACGACGCGCATGCCTAACCTTTCTGCGCGGCGGGCTTCGTCTTCCCACGCGACGCAGAGTTGACTGCCAAAGTCGCGATCGCCAGGGCGGCTGTCTTCATCCAGCGGCTCCTGCCCTCGATCTCCATACCAGCCGGCGGCGGATCCGGAAACAAGCACGCGAGGGCGCTGCTCACAATCGCCAAGCCAATCCACGAGTTCCCGCGTCAGGTCGACGCGGCTGCGCCATAGAACCTTTCGCCGCTGCCCCGTCCATGGGCGATCGGCAATCGGCGCGCCCGCCAGGTTGATGACCGCATCAAAGGGCGCCGCAGCATCCAGTTCTCGCAGCGTTGCGACACCGTGCGCACCGGTGCACAGCCGAGATACGCGCTCAGGCGTGCGGCTCCAGACCACCAGATCGTGCCCCTGCGCGTGCCACTGGCGGCAAAGCGCTCGCCCGATCAATCCGGTGCCGCCAGTCAACAAGATGCGCAAGCCAGGTTGACCTCCTGATTGTGGTTGAGCGCTGCGCGCCGTCGCATCCGTCATAACGCCTCCAGCCGCACGCGCACTTCAGCGGCACGCGCGCGCAGGGCATCGCGCTCGTCGGTGTCCATCTTGGCGAGCTGCCGATACACCATCGCCAAGCGCGGGTTGCGGCCGAACACCTCGATGTGGCGCGCGAAAAAATCCCAGTACAACGCGTTGTAAGGGCACGCGCGCTCTCCGACCCGCTGCTTGCTGTCGTAGTGGCAGCCCTTGCAGTAATCGCTCATGCGTGACAGGTAAGCAGCACTGCTGACATACGGCTTGGTGGCGATGCGCCCACCGTCCGCCCACTGACTCATGCCGACCGTATTCGGCAGCTCCACCCATTCGAAAGCGTCGATATACACGCCGAGGTACCAGCGATGGACCTCGGCGGGTGACAGCCCTGCAAGCAGCGCAAAGTTGCCGATCACCATGAGCCGTTGAATGTGATGCGCGTGGGCGGTTTTCAACGACTGGCCGATCGCCAGTTGCAGGCAGCGCATCTGGGTCTTTCCGCTCCAGAACCACGATGGCAGCGGCGCATCATGGTTCAGCACGTTGCACGACGCGTATCCGGGCATCTGCGCCCAATAGATTCCGCGTACATATTCCCTCCAGCCCAGTATCTGACGAACGAACCCCTCCACAGCAGACAACGGGGCCGTGCCATGCCGATACGCTGCCTCTGCACGCTCGATCACCTCGCGCGGATTCAGCATCTTCACGTTGAGGGAAAAAGACAGCAGCGAGTGGAACAACCGCTGGTGGTTGCTGCTCATGGCGTCTTCAAAATCGCCAAAATGCGGCAGTGCCCGTTCAATAAATGCATCCAGGCAAACCAGCGCTTCCGTGCGGTTCACGGGCCACCGAAACTCGCTGGCCTGCGGGTCGCCAAACGACTTCACTCCGCTGCGCTCCACCGTGCGCCACAACGCCCGGTGGTCATGCACGGGGCGCGCGTCGGCAGGTTCTGGGGGCGTGCCGCGCCACGGCTTGCGATTGTCATGATCGAAATTCCATTGCCCGCTTTCCGGCGCACCTGTGTCGTCCAGCAGCACGTTAAAGCGGCGGCGCATCTCGCGATAGAACCGCTCCATCAGCCACTGCTTGCGGCCCGCAAACATGGCGGCCAGATCGTGCCTGCCCGTGAGGAAATGTTCGGTGTCGACTTCGCACGTAGATAACGACTGCGCTTCGGCCCATTCGCGCAACTGTGCATCCACGCGCCACTCATCTGGGGATTGCCACTCCACCCGCTCGGCGCCGTAGTGTCCGGCCAGTGCGGCAAGATTCCCAGTCAGGGACTGGCGGTTGCTTTCATCGTCAATCGCCACATAGCGCACGCGGTGGCCGCGCGATCGCAAACCGTGTGCGAAATCGCGCATGGCCGCAAAGATGGCGAGAATCTTTTGCGCGTGGTGCAGCACGTAGTCGGTTTCCTGCCGCACCTCCATCAGCACGTAGACCACGTCATCGTCCACCTGCGCAAACCAGGAATGCTGCGGATTGAGCTGATCGCCCAGCACCAGCCGCAGCGTCTTGGCACGCTGGTTCATGTCATTGCTCTCGGAACATGGCGCCACGTGCGTCTGATGCTCGCCCTTGGTGTGGTGCATGCGCCCTCGCCGCTACTGAGTCGGATCCTGCCGCTCATGGGATACGGAAATCAGCGCGGACGTATCAATGCCGAGCGCACGCGCACGCGCAACAATCGCCTCACGCTGTGCGGGGTCCAGATGCTTGTCTCGTGTCAGCACCCAGCAGTAACTGCGGTCCGGCCCGACAACCAGAGCCCAGCGATAGCCTGGATCGAGCGCGGCCACGTGATAGCCGCCGTAGAACGGGCCGAAGAATGACACCTTCAGCGAACCGGTATCGTGCTCGCCTATGAACAGCGCTTTGCCCACGGCCTCGCGCCATTCGCCCTTGGCCGGATCAAAGCCACGGTTGACCACGCGAACGCTGCCATCGGGTTGGAGCTGGTACGTGGCTGACACATCGGTCAGGCCCCGCTCAAACGAATGATCGAGCCTGGCCTGCTCGTACCAACGCCCCTGATAGCGTTGAAGATCGAACGGCGTGACGGCCGTGATGCCTTCGGGCGGGCTCGTTGGCACACAGCCCGCCAGGAGCGCCCCAGCGAGCAACGGTGCCAGCCAGCGCAGGCGCGCTCGCACCACAGATGATGCTGCACCTCGCAGAACAACGCCGATTCGCTCGAACATGCCCGGGCCACGCAGCCCTGCGCGCTTCGCGAATTGAAATGCAGTTGTCAACGCATCTGCCATCCGAGTTCCCTCATAGTGATTGCCGCCCCTTGCGACATGAAACGCTGCACAACGCAGTGCGTCAACGGAATGCAGCAGAACAAGCGACCTCTTTCCGCCAATGAACATGGTTTGAGTTGGCATATCCGCTTACGCCATCAAGCCTGGTGTTGCCCTGCGGTGTGAGCATGAGCAGGTTTTGCATCAAGAAAACTTCGTGCCACCGTTTCCGCGTCGCGCGCTCCGTCAGTAGACTTTGAAAGCGTTCTGTTCCCTGCTTAACCAACATGTACGCACGCCCTTGCGATATGCCTGCCCAATGCGTTCACGCCATCCGAGCCCTAGTCCTTCTTCTGTGTTCCGCCATGAGCGTTGGAGCCTGGGCCAATTGCCGCGACACGGTGCCTGCGCCGCAACTCTCCGGTAAGGGTGCGTTGTGCCTCTTCGGGTTCTGTCTCTACGATGCGCAGCTATGGAGCGCTGAACTCCCACCCAGCTATGACGCGCCCTTTGCATTGGAGGTGACGTATCGGCGTGCGATCGAACGGAGCCGGCTTGTCGAAACCGCCATCGACGAAATCCGCAGGCTGCAGGCGCCCGTCCCATCTGACGACACCCTCGCGCAATGGCAGCGCGCAATGACCCCCGCTTTCCCCGACGTCAGACCGGGCGACACCTTGTGCGGCGTGTATCTGCCCGGACGCGGTGCACGCTTCTATGCCAATGGGCAACTGACGACCGAGGTGGACGATCCGGCCTTCGCGCGCGCCTTCTTCGATATCTGGCTGGCACCCGGCACGCGTGCCCCGTCCCTGCGTCGTCATCTCCTGGGCAAGTCACGTTGATGCGCGTACGGCTAGTTGGCATCTCCCGTCGACTGGAAGCCCGGTTGGCCGATCTGGCCTGGGACTTGCGGCACACGCCGGAAACGCGAAATGTCATAACCCATCTCGTCGAAACGGCTCAATGCTGCGCGATAGTCGGCATCACTCATGTTGGGGTCGCGCGAGAACACCCAGCCGAGGCTTTTGTCTGGATAGCCGAGCAGGGTCACCCGGTATTCCGGGTCGACATACAGTGTCAGTTGCGACACGTAGATCGGCCAGAACAAACGCACGCGCCACTCCCCACCACCGCTGCCGTCCACCACCGAATCGACGAACTGCATGCGTTTGAAGGGGGCATCGAAACTGCCCGGCCGGTAGACGTACGCATCGTCAATACGGCCGTCGGGCCGCAGAGACCATTCGGCATAGCTGCCGACATTGCCGCGCTCTCCAAAGTACGGAATGTTGGCGATGACATACCAGCGCCCCATGTAGCGCGGCAGATCAACCGGTACCGTCTTCAGCGGCACTGCTGCCCGCGGGTTGGGATTCGGCGGTGGGCCGGAGCAGGCAGCGCTGGCAAACGCCAGCGCGACCACCGCCACACAACGTGCCCAACACAGGGGGAGCCAACGGTGGCCTTTTCGATGCGTTCTCATCGCGCTCTCCTCTATGCATTAGCCGGGCAAGCCGGCTGGTTTGTCTGCGTGCTGAGTGCCGCGCGCGATGCCGCGTGGCTCGGCATCGTTTTTGTCGCCGCACTGCTCGCGCTTCACCTGCAGCAAGCCCGCCGGCCGTACCAGGAATTGCGGCTGGTGCTGTGGGTCGTGGTGCTTGCGGCGCCGTGGGAAACGCTCCTGATACGCACCGGGCTCATCGCTTATCCGCATGGGGCCGTTTGGGCCGGTTTCGTGCCGCCCTGGTTGCTGGCGCTGTGGGTACTGTTCGCGATCCAAGTGAATGTCCTCTTTCGTTGGCTGCGCGGCAGGAGGCGGCTGGCGATGGCACTGGGGGCCATTGCCGGACCGCTGTCGTTTCGTGCGGGAGCGGCACTCGGGGCGGCACACATTCCTGACATGCTCGTCACGCTGGGCGTGTTGGCTGTCGGTTGGGCGATATGGATGCCGCTCCTGGTATGGATGGGCGAGCGCAGCGACGGAACGGGCGCACCGCCCTGCGTGCAGCAGCGGCTATCCCCTAGTGCTTGACGAACCGGTAATGCGCCACGCCCCACTCGTTGCCGCCGGCATAGCCAAACAAGCTCGACACCGCCAGGTAGAACATGCGCCACCGCTGAAACCACACGGCGGCCTGGCGCTCGCCATAGGTCTGCACGAACACCGGCATCAAACGGCCGCGGGCAGCGTCAAGGTTGGCCAGCCAATGGTCTGCCGTGCGCGCGTAGTGCATGCCGCTGACCCACCAGTGACGCGCCACACGCAGGTCGCCCTGGAACTCCAGCAGCAACGCCTCTGATGGCATCGTGCCGCCAGTGAAGAAGTACTTCGACATCCAGTCGGTGCCGTCCTGCACCTGAAAGTGATACGCCAGCGTGCGATGCGCAAAGATGTGCACGAACAGCACCGCATCCGGGCGCATCCAGCGCGCGATCTTGCTCAGCAACAGGCCGTAGTTTTTCATGTGTTCGAACATTTCGATCGACACAACACGGTCAAAGCGGCCGCCCTCGGGCATGTCTGCAAATTCGAAATCGACGATGTTTCCCGTGTGCACACTGAGGTTCGTCAGGCCGCGCTCGGCTGCCCGGGCCTCGATCCAGCTGCGCTGACCGCGCGAGTTCGACAACGCCACGATGCGCGCGTTGGGATAGCGCTTGGCCATCCACAGCGACAGCGATCCCCAGCCGCAGCCCAGGTCCAGAATGCACTGGCCGTCGGCCAGGCCGGCGCGTTCGGCATAGCAGGAAAACATGGCCTCTTCTGCCTCGGCCAGCGTTTCATTGCCGCTTGGGTATAGCGCGCAGGAGTACTTCAACTGCGGCCCCAGATGGGCCTCGAAGAATACGGGTGGCAATTCATAGTGCTGCGTGTTGGCCGCGTCAGTCTCAATTGCGATGGGGCTGGCGTGCAGCTCATCCAGCAACGCATTGAAGCGCCGTGAACGCAGTTCGCCGTCATGAAGACCTTCGTCTTGTAAACGCTGACGCATAAGGGCGCGCATGCCGGCACGCACCAACGCATCCGGCAGCCATCCGCGCTCGCAGCATTGGATGAGCCAGCCGTCGCTGGCGTCGGCCGCGGCCTGCGGCGGTAGGGTCGGCGTGGACAGCGCGGTCATGTCGGGCTCCTTGGATCTGTATGTCTGTACATCAGTGGCGCGGCGGCCAGGGGATCAGCACGCTCGTTGTGCGGGCGTATTCGGCATAGTCGTCGCGCGTGGCATGCATATGGGCTTCGAGCATGGGAACGCCCGAGACCTTCACGAGCAGCCACGCCATGGCCACCGGCGGCAGCAGCGTGAGCCATGCCCACGGCGAGCCGATCGCCAGCGGCACATAGGCCAGCCAGTGCACGCATTCAAAGAAATAGTTGGGATGCCGCGAATAGCGCCACAGCCCCACCTGGCACGTCTTGCCCCGGTTGACCGGGTCTGCTGCAAAGCGGCGCAATTGCCCGTCTGCCACGGCCTCGCCCGCCACCGCCACCAACCACAGCGCCACCGCAACCGCCATGGCGAAAGCGCTGGGAGAATCCGGCCGGTAGCTCGGCACGGCAAACGCGATCGACAGAAACATCGATACGGCCGCCTGCAACTGGAAGAAGCCAAACATGTTTCGCGCTGCAGAGGCGCCCCACTCCTCGCGCAACTTGCGGTAGCGCGCGTCTTCGGGCTTGCCGGCATTGCGCCGCCACAGGTGCCAGCCAAGGCGCGCTCCCCACACTGCGCCCCCTACACCGACCAGCAAACGTGCGGGCAACGCCCCCGCCCCCAGCCACGCGTAAAGCAATGCCACCATGCCCAGCGAGAACGCCCAGACCGGATCGACCATGCCAGCGTTTCCGCTGCGCAGCTGCCACGCCCAAACGGCGCTGAACACCGCCACCAGAAACACCAGCGCAACGAGTGCGACGCCCAACACAGGCATGGTCACCCCCGCTCCAGCAGAAACTGCGACACGCCGATCCGGCCCTCGTCAAAGCCGGCCTCGCAATAGGCGAAGTACAGGCGCCAGATGCGGATGAACGGCTCGTCGAATCCGAGTGCGCGCACAGCATCGAGCCGGGCTTCGAAACGCTGGCTCCAGCGGCGCAATGTCTCTGCGTAGTCGCGGCCGAAGTCAAGGCGCTCGACCACACGAAAGCCGTGCTGTTCGGCCAGCCGGATGAAGCGCTCGCGGCTGGGCAGCATGCCGCCCGGGAAGATGAACTGCTGGATGAAATCGGTGCCGGCGCGGTAGCGCTCGAAATGCGCCTCGTCGATGGTGATGCTCTGCACCAGGGCGCGCCCCCCATGGCGCAGGCATCGCACTAGCATCTGAAAGTAAGTCGACCAGTAAGCCTCGCCCACCGCCTCGAACATCTCGATGGAAGCGATGGCGTCGTATGCTCCGTCCAGATCCCGGTAGTCGCGCAATTCAACGTGGGCCCGGGCTTCGCCGGCCAAGCGGTCGGCCGCGTAGCGGCGCTGTTCTTCCGAGAGCGTGATGCCGTGCACATGCGCACCGCGGGCGCAGGCCATCTCCATCAGGCCGCCCCACCCGCAACCGATTTCCAGTACTTCCATGCCGGGCTCGACCCTGAGCAGATCGCACACACGCCGGTACTTGGCAGCCTGCGCATCCGCCAACCCCTGACGCAGATTGCCATTGAACCAGGCAGACGAATACGCCAGGCCTTCGTCCAGCCACAGCCGATAGAAATCGTTGCCGAGGTCGTAATGCAAGTGGATATTGCGACGGCTGCCTTTGCGACTGTTCCTGCGCAGCAGGTGGCGCAAACGAAGGACGGAACGCGCCAGCGCATTCCCGAAGATCGCCTGGTCCAGCGTGGCCGCATTGACGATGGCCAGTCGCAGCAGGTTGGGCAGGTTGCCCGTGTCGATCCATCCATCGCGATACGCCTCGGCAAAACCCACATCGCCGCTGCGCAGGATGCGCCCGCAGGCGCGCCAGTCGGTGATGCGCAGATCGGCCACCAGCGGCGACGCGGCATCGCCGATCTGCATATCGCCATCGGGCGTGACAAGGTGAAGGCGGCCGTGCCGCAGCCGCCCGGCCAGCGCCACGAACAGCCGGCCGGCCGCAGGAACATGAGGCGGCACCCAGGCCAGGGAGCGCAAGGCTGTCATCGGGAATTCTCCGGAGAAGTTCTGTTGTGGGCATGACGGCCAAAGAACGGCACGCCTTTGACCCACAAGCGCAGGGCTTGCCAATGGATGCGGCCGATGACCTGCAGCGCAAGTAACGGCTGCCGCAGCAGCGCGCGGCGCAAGTGAGCGGCATCAAACGGCTGCAGTCGTCCGCCGATGGCGGTATGCAGCAACAGGCCGTCTTGGTCGTGATAATCGATGCGCACCAGCGCCGTTGCCGCCGTCTCGGTAAAGCGGAACCGATAACCGCCCTCGACCCTGCAGAAGGGCGAGACATGCAACTGCTTGCGGCACGTCAGCACGGTCTGTGCGCCGATGGCCCCGCCGTCCTGCGCGCACAGCAGGTAGCTATGGTGCTGCCCGAAGGTGTTGTTCACCTCGGCCAATACCGCGCGCAGCGTGCCGCCCGCATCGTGGCAATACCAGAACGAGACGGGGTTGAACATCCAGCCGGCGATGCGCGGAAAGGTCTGCAACCAGACCTCGCCATCGGCAGGCAAACCCGCGCTGCTCAGCACGCCATGTATCCAGGTGAGCAGATCCGTGCCGTCTCTCGGGCCATAGTCACGCACGCGCAAAGACAGCGGCCGCAAGCAGTCCACGCCAAACCACGCGCCCGTCAGCCGCCCAAGCGCCGAGAGCTTCACGCGCACGGCAAACACCGGGTAGACAAAGCGATGAGCCACCGGCCGCAGGCGGCGGTGCATGACCTGACCGACAAGAAGCTGCGCGTCGCAGTTCATGGCGCCACCTTTGCCCAGGCTGGGGCGCAGCCGAAATCCGCCACCACGCGCAGTGCAGACTTCAGCCCGTCTTCATGGAAGCCGTAGCCGGTCCAGGCACCTGCAAACCAGGTGTGGCCACGACCTTGCAACTCCGGCAAGCGCGCCTGCGCGTCAATGGCGGGCTGATCGAAGACCGGGTGCTCATATTCGAAGCGCTGATACTCCAGCTCGGGCGCGGGCGGGTCGGACGGATTCAAGGTCACGACCACCGGCGTCGACACCGGCAGCGGTTGCAGTTGGTTCAGCAGATAGCTGACGCACGGCGCTGCGCCGGTCGTGCCCGTGCGCGAGGCATCGAGATAGTTCCATGCGGACCACACGCGCCGCCGACGCGGCAGCAGACGCGTATCGCGGTGCAGGAAGGCGGTGTTGGGCTGATAACGGAATGCACCCAGCACGGCGCGCTCGTCGTCCGTGGGATCGTCGAGCAGACGCAGGGTCTGGGGCGCGTGCGTGGCGAGCACCACGGCGTCAAAGCGCTCGCTGCCTGAATCGGTCCGCACGTCGACATGGTCTGCTGCACGGCGGATGCCTCGCACGGGCGTGCCGACGCGCACGTCTGCCAGCCCGCGCGCAATCGCGTGGACATAGCTGCGTGCCCCGCCTTTGACAGTGCGCCAGCGCGGCCGGTTGAAGACCTGCAGCAGGCCGTGGTTCAGGCAAAACCGCAGAAAGGTTTCGGCCGGAAACGCCAGGATGTCGCGACTGGGCGTGGACCAGATTGCCGCCGCCATCGGCAACAGGTAATGCGCACAGAACGGCTCGCCATAGCGGCCGGCGGCAAGCAACGCGCCCAGGCTATGGCGCTCGTTGCGTGCCACCGCCAAGTTGGCGTGCGCTTGCCGGTTGAAGCGCAGGATGTCGCCCAACATCGACAGGAACCGTGCCGACACCAGGTTGCGGGGCTGCGCAAAGACGGTGCTCAGGCTGGTGCCGGCCCATTCCAGCGCCCCGCCGTCAATCGACACGCTGAACGACATGTCGCTTTCGCAATGGGCGACGCCAAGCTCGTCAAACAGCGCGATGAGGTTGGGATACGTGCGCGCGTTGAAGACCAGAAAACCGGTGTCGACGCCGAACACCTGGCCGGCCTCCTCGATGTCGACCGTATTCGTATGTCCGCCAAGCCGTGGCGCGGCCTCGAACAGCGTCACGGCGTGCCGCTTCGCAAGAAAATGCGCGGCCGCCAACCCCGAGATGCCGGAGCCGACCACGGCAATGCGCTTTACCGGAAACTGAAGAATCTTCAAGGCGATGTCTCTTTGGGTGACTGGACACTCATCCGCCGTGGCGGCCGGGCAGCAGCGCAAGAAACTCGCGCCGCAAACTGGGATCGGTCAGAAACACGCCGCGCATCACGCTGCTCACCATGCGCGACCCGTCGTCCTTCGTACCGCGCCAGTGCATGCAGTAGTGTTCAGCCTCCAGCACGACCGCCAAGCCGTCGGGCGCCATGCGGTCCTCCAGCAAATCGGCAATCTGCTTGATGGCTTCTTCCTGAATCTGGGGACGGCTCATGACCCAGTCGATCAGCCGTGCGTACTTGGACAGCCCGATCAATTGGGAGTCTTTATGCGGCATGACACCAACCCACGCGCGCCCCATCACCGGGCACAGGTGGTGCGAGCAGGCGCTGCGCACCCGCAACGGCCCGACCACCATCAGCTCGTTGAGCCGCTCCGCATTCGGAAACGCCGTCACTTCCGGCGCTTCGACATAGCGCCCGGCAAATACCTCGCGCACGAACATCTTGGCCGCACGGCGAGCCGTCTCCCGGCTGTTGTGGTCTTGCTCGACATCGATGACGAGCGCGCGCAGCACCGCCTGCAAGCGCTCCTCGACCTCGGCCTGGAGCAGATCGAGCTCGCCATCGCGCAGGTAGGCGGCGATGTTGTCATTGGCGTGAAAGCGGTGGCCGGCGCTCATCAACCGCTCCCGAATCCGGACAGAAAGCGGCACGCTGCCAGCCGCCCCGGCAAACCCGGGCGGATCCAAAGTCAGTTTCATTGAAGTTGCCTCCGAAAAGTCGGCGGTGCTCCCACCGCCCATGCCGCCTCAGGCGAGCTGACAGCGAGATGGATGGGGCGCGTTCGCTACCTATACGCAGCTAACTCGCAGGTGGATTCAGCGTCTCGGCCCGAATGGCGAATTCCATCGCGTCTTCGAGCATCAACCGCGCGCGGTTGGCGACGTCCCCAAGATGGCGGTGCAGTTGTTCATCGAGCGCCGACCGCACCGCGCAGCCGTCGCTGAAACGCTCGAACGCGTCGAGCTGGCGGATCAACCCGACAAGATGCCGTGGGCACTCGCAGGCAATCGTCTGAGATGCGTTGGCGAAGATTTCCAGCTGGCGATCCGAAAACCGACGCGCATTGCGCCGCAACGGTTCGAGCTTTCCGTAGACCGCGTCGACGCGCACGAGCTGCGCCAGTTCTTGCAGGACCTGGTCGAGTTCACTGTGCGCGTTGGGCTCCCGGTACAGCCGCACGCCGGCCGCGCGCAGCATGTCGGTGGCGCGAACCGTGCCGAAGCTGTAGATCACGCCCACGGCGCTGGCACCGGACCGGCGCGTTGCCGCCAATAAGGCTTCCGCCGTCTCCGGATGCAGGGATGCGGCCTCCACGATCAGTGCGTCTGCGTGCGGAAGCTGCTCAAGGGGGGTCTCACCGTCGAGTGCAGGCAGCGCGATGACAGGCTCGATCCCCAGCGATGCAAGCGTGGTCTTTCTGCGCCGGACGCGCTCCGCCAGCAACGCACCACAGACCGCAAGCGAAATTGCCTCGGTGGATGGCACTGGCGCCGGCGTTTCGGAAGCCTGAGAGGTTTCCAGCAACTGCTGGAGTTCTGTGCTGTTGGCATGCGCAATGGCGCCAATCGCATGCCCCTGGTTGACAAGCGAGCGCAGCAACGCGAGGCGCTTGACGTCTTCGCTCGAATACAACCGCTGGCCGGACTCCGATTTAGTGGGCGAAATCACGCCATAGCGCTGCTCCCAAACACGGAGCGTGGATACAGGCATCTTCGCCATGCGGGCGGCCGTTCCGCTTCGGTACATCGGGGCTGCGTTGTCTTCGTGTGGCACGTGCGTCTCCATGCAAGAGCTGCTTTGCTGACATGAAACGCTGTGCCGCCAACATCGTCAATGAAATGAAGCGCAAAACGTGCTCTCCGCACCCCCATGAGTCGGAATTGAGTCGCTATTCCCAGAAAAGCCGCCAAGTTGCTAGACCACCACATCGGCACACCAAAACTGTGCTCCCGCCGAACCGTTGCGGCGGGAGCCGTCCTCACGGCTGCTATTACGAAGCGCGTGCCGTCAACCACTGGTTCGGTTGCAGCGGCGCGCCGACAATCCGCATCTCTCCAAGGCTGCCGAAGAACCCATTGCCCATGTTGCCGCCATATTGCGCGCAGCCGATCGCCATCTGCTGCGTGCTCGCCACGTAGCGGATGCCGTCCATCCCGCTGTTGTTGCGCAGGATAGGAGCGCCTTCCACATACATCGTCGTGCTGCCCTTCCCGTCATTGACGATGGCAACGTGCAGCCACTGCCCCGCCGAGACACCGCCCGACCAGCACGCCAGGTTCTCGGTGTTGTCGGTGGGGATGACCTCCCACTGGAACTCCATCAGGTTGGAAAATGCAAACATCGCCATCGTGTCGCCCTGGTCGACATCGCCCGGCCACGACACGCCGGAGGCTGCGCTGCGTGCGCCAAGCCGGTAAAGAATGCCCATCCAGGCGTTGTTCTGCGCGGTCCAGGCCGAATCGATTTTGACGAACGCCTCGATGGTGTAGCCGTTGGCAAACGTTTGTACGTTCAGCGGCGAAGTGGAGTCGGTCGTGAAATACGAAGACCTCGTCTGGTTGGCGTTCTTGAACTGCAGGCTGCCCGGCGCGGAAGACAGCGGATGATGATCCTTCGACCAGACCAGATCGCCCGGCTGGCCGCCCATCCACGTGTTGAGCGAGATGGGGTTCGCGCCCGCCGTGGCATCGCCCGGAACGGATGCGTCCTTAATCTGGAAGCCCGGCTGATACGGAGACAGCGCCTCGCCTTCGGCAGCGGCCGTGTTGTAGAAGCGCCAGTGCGCCAGCGTGTTGGGCACCACCGGGTAGTCGTTCGGGCCGGACGCCGGCTTGCCCGCATCCTGCGGCGGGTTGTGATAGTTCGCGAGGATCAGCCCCTTGGCGACGTCGGTCAGGCTGCTCGACACGGAGCCCGCCGCGGCCTTGAAGGTGGGATTGAAACCAGCAAAGCGCTTGGCAAAATCGATGTCGATCGAGAAGTTCTGGTTATCCGCCGTCAGCCATGCCGTATCGAACTGATTCAGGCTCGCTTCCGGCTTGACCGGCACCCATGGCGAGAATGAACTGGCGATGATCTTGTTGTTCGTCAGATCGAATTCGTACAAGCGCATCAGGCCATTGCCGCCCATGTACGCCATCTGATAATCGACGACCATGAAGACGACGTCGTTGCCGGCGGCGTTCTTCTTCGTCATCTTGCACGAGCCGTGATAGTGACCTGACACGGCCATGAAAATCTGGTCGTTGTTCTTGATCAGCTTGTCCCACAGGTAATTCGAATACGCCGTATCGGCCGCCGTAACAGCGTCAGGGCCAATGCCGGCAAGCTGGTGGCAAATCAGGATGACCGGAATGCCGGGGTTCTTTGCAATGACCGAATTAGCCCACGCAATCGCATCGTCCGAAGCGCGCCACGACATCGACAGCACCAGGAACTGATTCCCTTCTGCTTTGAACACGTGGTACTCGTGAAAGCCGGAGCCGTGGCGCCCGCCAAAGGTTGGCTGCTGTTGGGCGCGCGCGGTCGGGAACACCTTCAGGAAAGGCTCCACCAAGCCTTGCCGGTGGCTGCCGCCGTCTTGGTATCCGTCTGTGTTGTCGAAGCCGGAGACGCCAACGCCCCAGTCCGGCCCCCATTGCATTGACGAGCCGATGGCGCCAACGTCGTGGTTGCCCGCGCAAATCGAATAGTTGCAGTTGGCCTTTTCCAGCACCTGCATTGCCTGGCTGGCCAGTTCCCATTCTTTGGTCACCGTGCCATTGCTGAGTTGGCTATTGCTCAGCAAATCGGTATTCGCACTCCACGGCGCCGAACCTTCGGAAGTGTAATACCAGGACTGATCGACAATATCGCCAAGGTGCGTGGTGAATGCGAGTTTCAGCGCTTTTGCATTTTGGGCAATCCATTGCGTTTGGGCCTTGAATGGATTGTCGAATTGCGGATTGATGGTCGGATAATTCTTTTGATACAACTCGCCCATTTTTGCGGATGCATAGCGCGGATAAAATTGCGTATCCGGCAAGGCTGCCAGCGTAAATGACGACACCAGCTTTGGCGTAATCGTACCGGTGCCCGGATCTCCTGCCCCTGGCGACGCGCCCGTGCCCGGCGGCGCGGAACCCACTGAGGTATCCGACGAATCCCCGCCACCGCACCCGCTCAGCACACCCGACAGGCCGACCGCCGTCGAAGCCAGCATCATGCGCAGCAATTGCCTGCGCTTCAACTCAGGAACAGCGGCCAAATCATCCAGCGTCAACTGCTGTTGACCCACCCGACTTTTCATTGACATGGTTCTCTCCGTTACGTTTTAGGCTACCCAGAAGGCAAAGCGATTGCCGTCGCAATTCGCAGGGTTGGTCCAACGCTCGAAGGGAAATGAAAGTGATGCTTGAAAGGCCGCAATTCTCATCGACACAGATCAACCGCACTGAGCATCCCGAGACGGAACATTTTCAACAAAGCTCAGCTAGCGAATGCGTTCGATGCTGTTTTTATTGCCAGCAATTCATGAAATGAATCGGTCGCATCGATTGGCAGATGCATGGTAGGAATGGCGTGTGACAGTGGCATTTCTTTAACCCATGCATATTCAATCGCGATGGGGCGCATCGCAATTCAGTGCCTAGGAACCAACGCCTATTTGAAACCGGTGCATGACGGCCCAATGCAGCATCGCCATGCGCCGGGCGGGCCGCTGGATCCGTGGCGGGTGACAAACGGGCGATGGTCCGCCGGCCCGGCACATCGCCGTCACCGCCCTGCGTACCCCACTGGTGGGGACCGGGAAAACCCGCCCTTGACCTCTAATATATCAATCCATAAATTCTGATATATCAAAAGACGTGCCCGGATTCAGCAGCCTCTTGCCGGGTCGACACGTCTGACAAAACTAGACGAGGAGACCCAATGACAGCGCCCTTCCGTAACCGGCGGCGGCAGGCATCTCACGCCCGCGCCCCGCACAATCCCTCGCGGCGTGCCTTTCTGAGTTACGGCGGTGCCGTGGTCGGGGGCGCGCTGGTGAGCGCCTGTGGCGGCAGCTCCGACGACACCGCAGCGCCGGTTGCCACCACGCCCACGGCGCCCGTGCAAGCGGACCCAATCTGGGGCGCGAACGGCCTGGCGACCGCCATCATCTCCTCGCTGAAGGGCGTGGCGCAGAGCGCGTTCCCAGTAGTTGATTTCCAGGTCGAGGCGTATGGCGCGCAGCCGTGCAGCGTTGTCGCACAAACAAGCCCCTACACCGATCCGGCCAAGTCGCCCGTGAGTTCAGGCGCCGGCGCAACGCAGGCACCCGGCGCATTCGATTCGCGCCCCGCTTTCCTGGCAGCCATTGCGGCATGCAACGCTGCAGGTGGCGGGCGCGTGGTCGTGCCTTCGGGCACGTGGTATTGCGCCGGGCCGATCGTGCTGCAGAGCAACGTCAACTTTCACCTGAGCGCCAACTGCACGATCTACTTCAGCGCCAATCCGGCGGACTTCGCCAAGGATGGCCCGATCGATTGCGGCGCCAACGGCAAGCTCTACTACAGCCGTTGGCAGGCCGACGATTGCTTGAACTACGGCTCGCCCATCTACGCACGCAACGCCAGCAACATTGCGCTGACGGGCGAAGGGGCGACTTCGGTCCTCAACGGGCAGGCCATGACACCGTTTGCCGGCACGGGCAACACCAGCACGTGCTGGTGGACCTTCAAGGGCAGCAACGGCGCCTATGGCTGCGCCAGCTCGAGCACGCCGTCGCAGGCTTACAGCAACCCGAACAACGTCGATTTACAAACCGCAGTGCCGGGCATTCCGAGCGCGCTGTACACGCTGCTCACCAATCCGGCGACGCCCTGGCAGCAAGACCAGAACTATCTGCCCGCGCTGTCCGAAGCCGGCGTTCCGGTGGAGAAGCGCATCTTCGGGCTCGGCCATTACCTGCGTCCGTGCATGGTGGAGTTCATCGGCTGCACCAACGTGCTGATGGAGAACTACCGTACGGTCAACACGCCGTTCTGGCAGCACCATCCGGTGCACTGCACGAACGTGGTCATCCGTGGCGTAACGGTCGACAGCATCGGCCCGAACAACGACGGCTTCGACCCCGACGCCTGCAGCAACGTGCTGTGTGAAAACGTCACGTTCAACACGGGCGACGACTGCATCGCCATCAAGTCGGGCAAGAACCTCGACACCGGCTACGGCCCGGCGCAAGACCACGTCATCCAGAACTGCACGATGAACAGCGGCCACGGCGGCATCACGCTGGGCAGCGAAATGGGCGGCGGCGTACAGAACATCTATGCGCGCAACCTGGCAATGCTGAACCAGTTCTGGGCAACGAACTCGCTGAACATCGCCATCCGCATCAAGACGAACATGAACCGTGGCGGGTTCGTGAAGAATTTCTATGTCACCAACGTCAGCCTGCCCAACGGCGTGAACCTCACCGGTGCCGGCTACGGAAGCAAGATGCTGGCAGGTAGCCCGATCAACAGCACGGTGCCACTGGGCGTGGTGACGGCGGCCGCAGCAAACCCATCCGCTTCGCAAGGCGGCCTGATCACGTTCGACTGCGATTACCAGCCTGCAGCCGATGCCATTCGTACGCGGCCGGCCCTCGTGCAGAACGTGAACATCTCCAACGTGACTGCCGGCAATGTCACCACTGGCGGCCTGACGGGCTCGTGCTTCCAGGCCATCGTTGCGCAGGGCCCCGTGGCGTTCGACTACAACGGCGCGCTGCCTGTGCCCACCGTTCCGCCCATCACCGGCGTGACGATCTCGAACTGCAACTTCGGCACGCCCACGGCGGCCGGCCCCGCAAGCGCCACAACGCCGGGGCCGATCTACGCCTACAACGTGCACGACATCACGCTGCAGAACGTCGTGATCGGTGGACAGACCTTCAACACCACCGTGACCGACGCCCGCTGAGCAACCCGCCTCCTTCGCGCTCGGCTGGTTCGGCTGGCCGGCGCCCTTTTTATTCCGACCCTGCTGCCCACACATCCATCATGAACCGCCCTACCTCCATCGCTCGATCGTCCCTGCTATTCGCCGCATTGCTGGCCGCCTTCGCAAGCGGCGCTGCGCAAGCGCGCACTTTCCGTGTTGCCGATGTCCACGGCGACACTTACCCCACCAACATGGCCGTCAAGTTCATGGGTGAGGAAATCAAAAAGGCGACCGACGGCAAGGACTCCGTCAAAGTGTTCGGCAACAGCGCACTCGGCTCGGAGAAGGACACCATCGACCAAGTGCGCATCGGTGCAATCGACATGGTGCGTGCCAATGGCGCTGCGTTCAACGAGATCGTTCCGGAATCGGTCGTCCCCTCGCTGCCCTTCCTGTTCCGCGACATCGACCATTTCCGCAAGGTGATGTACGGCCCGGTCGGCCAGAAGATTCTCGATTCGTTTGCGGCCAAGGGCTTCGTCGCCCTGACGTTCTATGAGAGCGGCGCGCGTTCGATCTACGCCAAGAAGGCCATCCACACGCCGGCCGACATGAAAGGCGTGAAGATCCGCGTGCAGCCTTCGGATCTGATGGTCGACGAGATCAAGGCCATGGGCGGCACGCCCACGCCGATGCCTTTCAGCGAGGTCTACACCGGCCTGAAGACGGGCCTGGTGGATGCGGCGGAAAACAACATCCCGTCGTATGAAGAAACCAAGCACTTTGAAGTCGCGCAGATCTACTCCGAAACGCAGCATGCGATGACGCCGGAAGTGCTGGTGTTCTCCAAGAAGATCTGGGACACCCTCACGCCGCAGGAGCAAGCCGCCATCCGCAAGGCTGCTGCCGACTCCGTGCCGTACTACGTCAAGCTCTGGACCGCGCGCGAGCAGGCGGCCACGGCAACCGTGACCAAGGGCAACGCCACCATCGTACCGGCCTCACAGGTTGATCGCGCCTCCTTCGTCAAGGCCATGCAGCCGCTCTGGACGAAGTACGAAACCACGCCGCAGATGAAGGACATCGTCAACGCAATCGTGGCCACCAAGTAAGCCTGCATCACCGCTCAAGCGCAGGGCCGGCGACTTTCCCGCAGGCCCCTGCGCCGGGCAGGCTACCGATGTACGCCGTTGGTACACCGGCCCCGCCTGCCCACCTCCGATACCGCGTTCCCCTCCAGGTTCAGCATGCAACCGATGTCTTTACTCAAACGCATCAACGATGCGTTTGCGCTCCTGCTCACGCTTGTGGCGGCGTTATGTCTGGCCACGCTGACCATTCTTGTCTTCTACGGCGTGGTCATGCGCTACGTCTTCAACAACGCACCGGATTTTGTGGAACCCATAGCCCTGCTCATGGTGGTGGCCATTGCCATGTTCGGGGCCGCGCTCAAGGTGCGCGAAGGCGGCCATATCGGCCTCGATTCCTTTGTTGAACGCCTGCCCGCAGGCGGCAAGCGCGCCGCGCATGTGCTTCAGAAGCTGTGCTTGATCGCCTTTGCTGTGGTGATCTTCATTGGCTGCTTCGACATGGCCGAAACCACGTTTGGTGACCGCATCCCCATCCTCGGTTTGTCTGAAGCCGTTCGCTATTGGATTCCTCTCGTGGCGAGTGTCGCCATCGCCCTGTTCGCTCTCGAACGCCTGATCGGGCTGTTCGCGCAAGACGCAAGTTAACTCACCATGGACCTCGCCATTCTCTCCGTCAGTTTTCTGGCGTTTCTTTTGCTGGGCGTACCGGTTTCGTTCGCGCTCGGCCTGTCATGCGTGCTGACGTATCTGCACGAGGGTCTGCCGGCGGCCACCGCCATGCAGTCGATGATCTCCGGCATGAACGCGTTCTCGTTCCTGGCCGTGCCGTTCTTCATCCTGTCGGGCGAGCTGATGCTGCACGGCGGCATTGCAGACCGCATCCTGCGCTTCGCGCAAACACTGGTGGGGCACTTCCGCGGTGGCCTGGGCATGGCCAACGTGGTGGCTTGCACGCTGTTCGGCGGCGTCTCGGGCTCGCCCACCGCCGACACGTCAGCCATGGGCGGTGTGGTGATTCCGCTGATGAAGCGCGAGGGCTACAGCGCCGCCTACGCCGTCAACGTGACCACGCATGCCTCGCTGGCCGGCGCGCTCATGCCGACTTCCACCAACATGATCATCTACGCCTTTGCGGCGCAGGGCATCGTGGGCTCGCTCAACGGCCAGCAGGTGAGCGGCGTGTCGATTGGCGACCTGCTGTTCTCGGGGCTGCTGCCGGTGCTTTGGGTCATGGGCTTCGTGCTGATCGCCGCCTACTGGCAAGCCAAGCGCTACGGTTTCCCGCGCCGCGCCGACGGCTCGACCGAGCTGCCGCCCTTCCCCGGCTGGTTTGCCGTGGCACGTGCCTTTGTGGGCGCAGTACCGGGCCTGATGGTGATCGCACTGATCCTGGTGTGCGTGGCCATGGGCATTGCCACCGCCACCGAAGCCGCCGCCATCGCAGTCGCCTATTCGCTGTGCCTGACGGTGCTCGTCTATCGCTCCATGACGTGGACCAAGTTTCGCCGCGCGCTGGCCCACGCCGCCAAGACCACGGGCGTGGTGTTGCTGCTGATTGCCGTATCGAACATGCTGCGCTTCCAGATGGCCTACCTGGAGATTCCGGACGCCATCGAGCAGATGCTCACGCAGACCAGCGCCGCACCGTGGCTGATGCTGCTCTACATCAACATCCTGCAGGTGTTCCTGGGCACGTTCGTCGACATGGCGGCGCACATCCTGATCACCACGCCGTTGTTCCTGCCCATGGCCATGCACTGCGGCGTCGGCCCGGTGCAGTTCGGGATCATGCTGCTGCTCAACTGCTCGCTGGGTCTGGTGCACCCGCCCATCGGCTCGGTGCAGTTTGTCGGCTGCGCCATCGGCGAGGTCTCCATCGGCGAGACCACCAAGATCGCCTGGCCCTACTACCTCGCCATCTTCACTGCCATCAACGTGGTGACTTACATGCCGTTCTTCTCGACCTGGCTGCCGAGCGTGATCAACGGGCACCCGGTGTATTGAGCCCCCAAGCGAATAACCAACATGCAGCCACGGCTGCGACATCAAGGAAGGAGTCATCATGAAGAGCCAAGTAGCAATCGCGGCAGCGATCGCGCTCACGGGGGGCATCGCCGGATCAGCGCCCGCGCAGAGCAGCGTCACGCTGTACGGCAACATCGACGTGTCGATCGGGTATCAGAGCAACCAGACCTCGGTCGGATCCACCTCGAACGGCCATTCGGTCGTCAAGCAGAACAGCGGTATCTGGTCGGGCAGCCGCTTCGGCTTCAAGGGCAACGAGGACCTGGGCGGCGGCAACAGCGCGCAGTTCGTGCTTGAAGAAGGCTTTAACGGCGACACGGGCTCGCAATCGGTCTCGGGGTTGATGTTCAATCGCCAGGCCTTCGTGGGTCTGGCCAACCGCGAGCTGGGCACCGTCACGCTGGGCCGCCAGTACACGGCGTACTTCTCGATCCTGGCCCCGTACAGCCCGATCAACTGGCTCACCGGCTTCTACGGTGCACACCCGGGCGATATCGACTCGCTCGACACCAACTACCGCGTCAATAACTCCGTGGTCTACATGTCCCCCACGCTAGGCGGCGTGACCTTCAGCGGCTCCTACGGCATGGGCGAAACGCCAGGCAGCGTGGGCAACGGTTCCACCTGGAGCTTTGCCGCACGTTATGCCAATGGCCCGGTCGGCGTGGGCGCCGGCTTCATGCGCGTGAACAACTCGGCAGTGGGCGGCGGTGCCTGGGGTGCGAATTCGTCGCTGTCCAACGGCGGCAGCGAACCGGCCGTCTCGGCCATCAACGCCGGCTATCAACTGGCGGCGGCGCAACAGCGCTTTGCCCTGCTGGGTTCGTACACCTTCTCGCCCGCATGGGACGTATCGGTGTCGTACTCCAACGTGCAGTACATCCCGGGCCTGAACTCCAAGTTCGCCAGCGAGGCGATCTTCAATACCGGCGGCGCCGTGCTGCACTACAAGGCCACCCCCACGCTTGACCTGGCAGCCGGCTATTCGTACACGCGCGCCACCAAGGCCAACGGCATTGCGGACGCGGCGACGTATCACCAGTTCAACCTGTCGCAGTACTACAGCTTCTCGAAACGCACGGGCCTGTACGTTCTGGAGGCGTATCAGAAGGCCAAGGGTAAGACGATCTCGCCCACGGGCAGCATCATCGATGCCACGGCGTCCATCGGCGATGGCCAGAACGGTGCGCCGTCGGCAACCGGGTCGCAGCTGACCGTGGCCGTCGGCATGATTCACCGGTTCTGACCGGTTTGATCACCGGGCACGGCGTGCCGTTTAGGCGCTGCGCCCGGGGTTCACCTCAGTTCAAGTGCGCGGAGTTTGCCGCTATCATGGTGCCCGCGCTGCCCTTGGTCTCTGACCGCATCGACACCTCAGGCTGCGCCGTTGCGATCCCTTCCACTTCCCCCCGAACTCGTTGCGAGCTGTATGACTTCGCGCCCTTTCCCCTCCCCCGCTGAGGACGAGGCCACCATGACCGCCGCCCGACGCGTGTATCTGAAACTGCGTGAGCGGATCGTCGAGATGGAACTGCTGCCCGGAACGCGCATCGTCGAGAAGGATCTCGCAGAAGAATTCGGTACCAGCCGCACCCCCGTTCACGAGGCCGTCCAGCGGTTGGCAGAGGAAGGACTGATCGACGTCCAGGCCCGCGTCGGGACGTTCGTGTCGCGCATTCCGCTCAACACGCTGGAAGAAGCCATGCTCGTGCGCGGCGCGCTGGAAGTCGCCATCATCGAGAAGGCAGCCGAGCGCATGACGCCCGAAGGCATCCAGAAGCTGAACGTCGTGCTGGAGCGGCAGGCGCAATGCGTGCGCGAGAGCAACCGGCGCGGCTTCTTCCGCACCGACGAAGCCTTTCACGCCACGCTGGCCGAGCTGTCGGGCTACCCCGGCGTCTGGCAGATCATCCTGGAAGTCAAAACGCAGATCGACCGCTACCGGCTGCTGACCCTCCCGCTGGAGGGCCGCATGACCGAGGTCCTGGCCGAGCACCGCGCGGTGATCGACGCCCTCGCGTCGAACAATCCGAAACGCGCCGTGCGCGCCATGCGTGAGCACCTGGATCACGTGCTGCCGGTGCTGGAAATGACGCGCCGACTGCGCCCCGAATACTTCACCGTCTAACAGGTTCGAGCACTTGGCCGCTTCCGCTCGGGGCGGTCTCTTGATCTCAGCCGTGTTGTAGCAACAACTTCGGCATGCGTCGTGTGTTCGCCCCTGATCCCGGTGTTAATCCTCCATTCACATGCGCAGTGGATCATGTCGGGCCGACTTGCTCTCTCCCATGCAACGCCACTCCATGCCAAATTCCACCTCAGTGAAACCTTTGCCGAGCACCGTACATGGTGCCGTCTTGGTGCTAAGCCTCGCACTTACGTTGCCAGCGTTGGCGCAAACGAACGCCCTGCGTGTGGCTTCCGATGTGAAGGACATCCGCATCAAGACGCTGAACGTGCTGCCCAAGGCCAATGGCAGCAAGAGCGACCGCGCTGACTGCCCACAGGCCGTCATCAAGCCAGCGTCGGCCGCAGCTAAGCAAGTGGCGGCACAAGGCTGGGCGGTCATGGCCGATGTGCCGCTTGGCTCGGCATCTTCCGGCACGTATCGCGCCATCAGTTTTGCGGGCCGTCTGGAGGCCGGTACCAGCGCGACCTGCAGCATCACGCAAGGCAACGTGGCCGTGTTCGACAACGACAAGCTCGTCGCGCTGGCCTACGGTAAATCCGCAGAAGACACCGCCATCGGCACCCTCACCGCGCTCGAAGGCGGCGCCGTGCGCGTGTGGGACGGCGACATGGTTGTGTCGCCGGTTGGTGACTTGCGTGTCGACGCTGACGGCACGGTGCGCCTGAGCAAAATTGCCGACGAAGATGCCGTCTGCCACGGCCGCGCCAAAGTACCGACCATCTACGGCATGGCAATCGACAAGGCGCGCCAGGCACTCGCCGCCAAGGGCTGGAAGCCTGTACGAGGCGGCCCCAACGGAGAGCCCCGCCAGAGCGCCCTCGTCAAGCGTGGCCTCGTAGAAACCGAGAACTGTGCCGGCACGGGTCTCGCCTACTGCGACTTCAGCTACACCGGCCCCGCCGGCAAGCTGACCGTGACCACCGCCGGGGAGGACGACCCGCCGCACGTTGTCGACTACGAGATCAAATGCCGTTGATTGGCTGAAAGGTATCTCCAGGCGTCACTCCGTTACATGTTGTTACACTTTTGGTTGCTGGTCTGTCGATTGCGCCCACTCTTCATTCGACGTGCAAATAGAGGCGCGAACATCATGCGTCGCCTCCAACCCAACGCACCCAAGGAGAAACACCATGCGATTCATGATTCTGCGACTGGCCGACAAAGACACCGAAGCCTCGGTCATGCCGAGCGAAGAACTGCTCACCACCATGGGCAAGTACATGGAAGACTTGGCCAAGGCAGGCGTGCTGCTGGGCGGCGAAGGGCTGCACCCCAGTTCGCGCGGCGCACGCGTGGAATTCAAGGGCGGCAAGCCGACGGTGATCGATGGCCCGTTTGCCGAGGCGAAGGAGCTGATCGCCGGCTACACCATGTTGCAAGTCAAGTCCGAAGAAGAAGCACTGGAGTGGGTCAAGCGCTGGCCGGCACTGGATGCCGGCGGCAATGTGCGCCTGGAAATCCGCCGCGTGTTTGAAGCGGAAGATTTTGGTGCGGAGTTCACACCCGAAGCCCGCGAGCGCGAAGAAAGCCTGCGCGCAGAACTGGCGGCCAAGCAGCAATAAGCGGCGCCGTCATGGCCGGTTCGACGCCCGATGCGCTCGCCGTCCATCGCACCATCGATGCGGTGTGGCGCATCGAATCGGCCAGGATCATTGCCGGGCTTGCCCGCCTGCTGCGCGACGTGGGGCTGGCCGAAGAGCTGGCGCAGGATGCGCTGGTCGCGGCGCTGGAGCAATGGCCCGCATCGGGTATCCCCGACAACCCGGCCGCGTGGCTCACGGCCACCGCCAAACACCGGGCCATTGACCGGCTGCGCCATCACACGCTGGCGGAGAAAAAACATGCGCTGTTGGCCATCGAGTTGGAGATCGAACAGGAGCTTGCCCAGGCCGATGCCGAAACAGCGCGCGATGCGGTCATTGGCGACGATCTGCTGCGGCTGGTCTTCATCTCTTGCCATCCGGTGCTGCCGCACGAAGGCCGCGTGGCGCTAACGCTGCGATTGCTTGGTGGGCTGACCACGGACGAAATCGCCCGCGCCTTTCTGGTGCCCGAACCGACAGTGGCGCAGCGCATCGTGCGCGCGAAAAAGACGCTCGCCGCCGCGCGCGTGCCATTCGAATTGCCCGAGCCCGATGCGTTGCCCGAGCGGCTGTCGGCCGTGCTGCAGGTGATCTATCTCGTCTTCAACGAAGGCTATGCCGCCACCACCGGTGACGACTGGACGCGCCCCACGCTATGTGAAGAGGCGCAGCGCCTGGGCCGCATCCTGGCAGGGCTCATGCCGGGCGAGCCGGAAGTGCATGGCCTGCTCGCGCTGATGGAGTTGCAGGCCTCGCGCCTGCGTGCACGCGTGGGCCCGGCCGGCCGGCCCATCCTGCTGATGGAGCAGGACCGCAGCCGTTGGGATTACCTGCTTATCCAGCGTGGCTTTGCGGCGCTGGCACAAGCTGAAGCGTGCGGGCGCGGGCTTGGTCCTTATGGGCTGCAGGCGGCCATTGCGGCATGTCATGCCAGTGCGCGCACCGCCGAGCAAACCGACTGGGCGCGCATTGCCGCGCTATACGACGCACTGGCGCAGCTCACGCCATCGCCCATCGTCGAACTGAACCGCGCCGTGGCGGTAGCCATGGCGTACGGCCCGCAGGCAGGGCTTGAGATTATCGATACGCTGCTGGCCGAACCCGCGCTGCGCAGCTATCACCTGTTGCCCAGCGTGCGCGCCGATTTTCTTGCGCGCCTCAACCGCCCGGAGGAGGCCCGCGCGGAGTACGAACGCGCAGCAGCGCTTGCACACAATCGGCAAGAACGCGCGCTCTTGCTGGAACGCGCAGCCAACTGCGCCGCACCGGAGTAGTCCCCGCGCGGCACGCCGCTTGCTACCCGTATTGGCTTGTCGATAACGCGACAGCGGCGGAACCTTGATTGCGCCACGGTCGTCCATCCTGCGTGAACCGATCTTCGTCTTCCCTTCTCAGCATTCAGGCGCTGCGCGGCTTTGCCGCGCTGTATGTGGTGGTGTACCACTCCGGGCTCGCCCTGGCCCATGCCGACATCCCTGCCCTGGCGTGGCTGACCACGCATGTGATCAAGCGCGGGCATGTGGGTGTGGATGTGTTCTTCGTCATCAGCGGCTTCATCATTGCGTGGGTCGCCATTCTTGGCCCAAAGGGGCCTGAGCCGGCCGGCGAATTTCTCGTCAAGCGTGCGTTCCGGCTTGTGCCGCCTTATTGGTTGATGTCGGTGCTGCACTCCACGTGGCTCAACCCGGTGTCTGCGGGCGTGCTGCTCACCTCGCTTGCGTTTGCGCCGCAGGCCAATGTGGATGCGCCGTACTTCGGATATCCGGCGCTGTATGTGGGCTGGTCGCTCAACTACGAAGTGTTCTTCTATGCGTTGTGTGCGATCGGGCTGGCGCTGTTCGGGCGGCGGGCGCTTGGGTTGGTGGCCCTGGCGCTGTTCACGACGACGATCATCGTGCCGTTCTGGCACAGCGGCGTCGTGCAGCGCAACCCGGAAGCACTGTACGACTGGGCAACACCGCTGCAGGCCATGGCAGCCAATCCGCTCGTGCTGGAGTTCCTGCTGGGCGCGGGGCTGGCGTGGCTGTATGCGGCGCATCGGCATCGCCTAACGCCGGTCTTCGCGCGGGTGCTGATGGCGGTAGGCGTGGCAACGTTCGTGATGTCGATCGTTGGCCCCGTTCCCAAGTTCGATCTGCTTGCCCGCGGGCTGCCAGCAGGCGCGTTGTTGATCGGCATGGTGGCCATGGAGCACTGCGGCGAGCTTCGCGTGCCGCGCGTCGCAGTCTGGCTGGGTGAGCTGTCGTACGCGCTCTACCTCGTGCACCCCAGCGTGATCGAAGCCACGCACCGCCTGGTGGGCAGGCTGGCGCCAGAGTGGATCGGCACGCAACTGATGCTGTTTGCCGTCAACCTTGTGTTGACGCTGGTATTGGCAATGCTCCTGCATCGTTATGTCGAATTGCTGTCCATCGCTCTGGGCCGCCGCGCCGTCGACTGGATGCGCAACCGTCGACACAGCTCGCGTACGCACCTGGGTCAACAAGAATTTTGAGCAGCGACGCCTCTGCGCCACCTGCACCACGTAACGCGATACCGATGCCGCTACCTGCTCACCTCAAGCTGTCACGCTGAACATCAACGCCTGGATCTTGCCGTCGACCGGGCCGGCGCCGAACTGCGCCGTCAATGCATCGGTACATACGTCGGTGGCGTCGGCCAGCGCATCGGGGCCGAATGCCTCCAGTTCGCCGCGCACCGGCGTGCCCTGGCAGTACGCAATAGCGACCGCGCGCGCTGAGCCTGCCCGGCTGCGCGCTGGGACAACGTCGTATATGACCTCTGCGGTAAAGCCGCCCGCGCGCGCATCGGCTTGAATAGGCGCCGGGTCGTAATGACCATGCGGCGTACGCGCCAGAAACATCGGCGGATTCTCGGGAAAGCGTTTCGCCAGCGCTTTCGTCACCACATTTGCAAAGTCGTTGTCTTCAATCCGGCCCCACACGCTCAGGAGCAGCTTGCCGCCCGGGGTCAGCACCCGCCGTGCCTCAGCAAAGGCCCTGGCTCGGTCGGGGAAGAACATCGCACCAAACTGGCAGATCACCAAATCGAAAGAGCCGTCGGCAAACGGCAGTTGTTGGGCGTCGGCCTGCTGCCATGTCACGGGCCGATCTGTGCCCACGGCGGCCGCGCGATCGAGCATCGGCGGGTTGAGGTCGGTCGCGACAATCTCCGTGGTTGCAGGCAGCGCACGCGCCAGTGCGCGCGTCACGGCTCCGGTACCTGCGGCAACTTCCAGTACGCGCTGCGGCTGACATGACGCCGCACGTGCGGCCATGTCCACCGCATACGGCTCGAAGATCAACGGGACCAGCAGCGTGTCATACAGCTCGGGAATGGAGCCAGAGAAGACCTGGTCGGTGCCATGCGCAGCCATCGTTCACCACCTTTGCCCGACGGAGGGTCAGGCATGAATCGTTATAGCCCGGAACCGCGCGGTGGGCACTCCGCCAAGTCGACTAGATGACATGCCTGCCAAGGCACGAAGGGATCGGCAAGGCGCCGGATTACGCCCGCTTTCTGATGGCCGCGGCTGCCTGACGCGGCATGCGGCCCAACGCCGGCTTGAGCACCGGTGCGTGGTCGCCGAGGAAGTCCCACAGCCGATTGGCGACCGGCCCGTGCGGCTGATCCCGCCGCCGCGCAACCGCCAGCTCCTGCACCATGCCAGGAAAATGCCGCCCCGCAATCGACAGCAATGTCCCTTCGCGCAATTCCGCATCGATCAGGAAACGCGGCAGATGCCCCCACGCCATGCCGTGGAGGATCAGCTCTTTCTTCATCAACTGATCTGGCACGGCGCACTGCGGCGCCCCTTCGATGACGTAGTGGGATTGCTCCGGCGGGTTTCGTGCCGAGTCGTTGATGACGCACTGCATGAAGCGCTGCATCTGCTGCGGCGCAATGGATGACGTGATGGGGAACGGCAGAAAATCCGGCGCCACCACCGGCACCATGGCGATCTTGCCCAGGTCGATCCACTCCATGCGCACGTCGCCCTTTGGCACGCGGTGGACGATCAGATCGGTGTCGTCTCCAAGCAAGCGCTCCCACGGTCCGGTGACGGCTTCAAACTGCAATTGCAGGCGCGTCTGCGGGCACTGGCCGAAGAACTCGCTGAGCAATGCCAGCACGGGCTGCAGCGGGCACAAGTCACCCAACACCACACGCAATTCGGCTTCTTCGCCCATCGCCAGCTGCTTTGCGTGGGTTCGCAGTTCATCACTCTCGCGCAGCACAGACTGCGCCTTGCGATGAAACGACCGCCCCGCTTCCGTCAAGCGCACGCGATAGCCGCAGCGGTCCAGCAGGCTCAAACCCACCTGCCCCTCCAGCTTGGCGACCGCCGCAAACACCGAAGGGTGCGAGCGATGCAACCGGTCAGCGGCCGCTTGAAAACTACCGCCAGTTACCACCGCATCGAAGCACTGCAGTTCGTGGAGCGTGAAGTTCTGCATTGTCGGCAAAACCTACAAAGTTCGTCAGAACTTCATAGTATCCACGAATCTCGTCGGCTTCTAGGATGACGACATCCCCACCGTTTCAACCGTCTTTCTCAGGAGCCCATCATGACCAACCGCAACGGCCTTTCCTTCATCACCACCGGTGACGGCACGCGCATCGCCTATCGCTTCGACGGCGCGGCGGACAAGCCCGTCCTGCTGCTGTCCAACTCCATCGGCACCGACCTGCACATGTGGGACGTGACCGTGCCACGCCTGGCCGAGCGCTTTCACGTGCTGCGCTACGACGCGCGCGGCCATGGCGCCTCGGGCGCCCCCGCTGGGGCCTACTCGATGGACCGGCTTGGGCGTGACGTTGTGGAGCTGCTTGATGCGCTGGGCATCCAACGCATGCATATGCTGGGGTTGTCGCTGGGCGGCATCGTGGCGCAATGGCTGGCGATCCACGTGCCGGAGCGCATCGACCGCCTGATTCTTTCCAACACTGCCGCGCATATCGGCCCGACGCAGTATTTCGATCAGGCCATCGCCGAGCTGAACCGGGCACCCGACATGCAGGCAACGACCGAAACGTTCCTGCGCAACTGGTTTCCGGCACGCATGCTGGAAGCACGCGACCCAGCCGTTGAGCCATTCCGCCGCACGCTGCTGGCAACGCCGCGCGAGGGCATCATCGGTGGCTGGACGGCGGTGCGCGATTCCGACCTGCGCCGCACGATCACGCTGATCACGCATCCGACGCTCGTCATTGCCGGCCAGCACGACACCGTGACGTCTGCCCGCCACGGCGAGGAAATTGCCGCCGCCATTCCAGGAGCGCAACTGCACCTGCTGGACACCGTGCACCTCGCCAACGTGGAGCTACCGGACGCATTTATGGACGCCGTGCTGGACTTCCTGGCCGTGCACGAAACGGCTTGATACATCGACGCGGCATCGACACGCGGCAACCCAGCCGGTTAACATGGCGGCCATCCAACCGATGTGCCGCCAGCCATGTCCCGCGTCAAGAACGAAGACGAATTCGAGCTGCGCCGCGAAAGCGTGCTCGACACCGCCGCCGAAGCCTTTGCGGCCGACAGCTACCCGAGCGTGTCGATGAACCAGCTTGCCGCTGCATGCGGCGGCTCCAAATCGCGCCTGTATCACTACTACGAAGGCAAGGAAGCCATCCTGTTCGACCTGCTGGACCGTTACACGCGCCGGCTGGCCGATCTGGTTGAACGCGCCGAGAGCGACGCGCGGCACGCCAAGCTTTCGGCGCGTGCCACGCTGCATCTGCTGGTCCGTACGTTCCTGGCCGAATACGCCACGTCGCGCACCCGGCATGTGGCTTTGCTCAATGATGTGAAATACCTGGCGCCGGAGCAGCGCGACATCGTGCTCGCGCGCGAGCGGGACGTGGTGGCGGCCGTGGGCCGGCAACTTGGCGCGGCTTACCCGGACAAGGTGGATGAAGCCAACCGCACGCCCATCACGATGATGCTGTTCGGCATGATGAACTGGACGTTCACCTGGCTCAAGCCTGACGGGCCACTCTCGTATGAGGGCTATGCGGAAATGGTGATCGACATGCTGGAAAACGGGCTGAGCGGCTCAGGCGCCAGAAAAGGTTGACGTTCAACGCTCGTCATAGCTGACCACCACGCGCTGCGTGAGTGGCCGCGCCTGGCAGGTCAGCACAAACCCTTGCTGGATTTCCCAGTCTTCCAGCGTGAAGTTCTTGTCCATCTCTACACGGCCTTCCAGCACCTTGGCACGGCACGTACAGCACACGCCGCCCTTGCACGCATAGGGCAAATCGAGCCCCGCGTTCAACGCGCTGTCGAGCACCTTGGCGTCGCCCGCCATGGGCACTTCGTGCGATTTGCCATCGAGCACCACCGTGAGCGCGACATCACCCGCCACTGGGGCATGCCTGCGCGGCTTGGCCGCTGCCGTCGCATCGCCCACCGGAACGCCAAAGCGCTCGGCATGCACACGCTCGCGCGGCACCCCGCGCTCGAGCAGCGCCGCTTCCACCGCATCGATCATCGTCGACGGGCCACAGATAAAGGCGGCATCAATATCGTCGGGCGGGATCAGCGTGTCCAGAAAAGCGCGCGCCTTCGCGCCGTCGAGCCGCCCGTTGAACAGCGCGATCTCTTGCGCCTGGCGCGACAACACGTGATACAGCGCGAAGCGATCGAGGTAGCGGTCCTTCAGGTCTTCGAGCGCCTCGCCAAAGATGATGCTGTCGACGCTGCGGTTGCCGTAGACCAACGTGAAACGGCTCTGCGGCTCCGCCGCCAGCGTCGTCTTGATGAGCGAGAGGATGGGCGTGATGCCGCTGCCGGCCGCAAAGGCAACGTAGTGGCGCGCGCTTTCGGCCGCCAGCGGTACGTAGAAGCGGCCGTCCGGCGGCAGCACATCAAGCGTCTGGCCGACGCGAATGCGGTCGTGCAGGTGGTTGGAGAAGACCCCGGCATCGACTCGCTTGACCGCCACACGCAGTTCGCCGTGCGCGTCATAGTCCTGTACGGCGCAGCAGATGGAATACGAGCGCCGTAGTTCTTCCTGTCCGGGCAGTTGGCCGGGCGGCACGCGCAGCGTCAGAAACTGGCCTTGCGTAAAGCGGTATGCATTACGCAGATCGTCCGGCACGTCAAAGCGCACAGAAATCGTATCGGCCGTCTCGCCGCGCACTTCGGCAACGCGCAAAGGGTGGAATTGCGGAGTCATGGCGGTCGGCTCGGCGGGGCTTAGTAGGGCTTGAAATAGTCGAACGGCTCGCGACAAGCGCGGCAGCGGTACAGCGCCTTGCAGGCTGTCGAACCGAAGGCGGAGATGAGCACCGTATCGTGCGATCCGCATTGCGGGCAGGCAATGTGCTCGGCCTGCGCGGGGCGCGTGAGACGAATTGGGCGGGCGCCATCCACTTCGGCCACATGTGCCGGCGGCGCGATACCAAAGTCGCGCAGCTTGCGGCGCCCTTCGGCAGTGATCCAATCCGTCGTCCATGCCGGCGACAGCACCGAACGCACGCGATACGCACCCACGTCTGCCGCCTGCAACGCGCGGCTCACATCATCGGCAATCTGCTCCATGGCCGGGCAGCCGGAATATGTGGGCGTGATCGTTGCCACCAGTGTGCCGGCCTCGTCGAGCTGCACATCGCGCAGGATGCCAAGCTCGGCGAGCGTGACCACGGGAATCTCCGGATCGGTCACGGCCTCCAGCGCGATACGCGCGCGGTCCACCCGCTCGCTTACCACGATGCCCCCGGAAACTGGCGCGCCAATCCCTGCATCTCGGCCAGCAGATAGCCCATATGCTCGGAATGCACGCCGTGCTTGCCGGTGCTGACATAGGGACCGGGTTCAGGCCAGCGCAGCGTGGCCTCGTCCAGCGCGTCACGCACGGTGGCTTCCCACACGCCGCGCAGGTCTGCCGGACGCACGCCGATGCCAGCCTCGGCCACGGCAGCTTCAACATCGTCCGCGGCGAAGTATTCGTTGGTGTACGGCATCAGCCAATCGAGCGCGGCCTGGGCACGCGCATGCGATTCCTCGGTGCCGTCCCCGAAGCGCACAAGCCAGTCGCGCGTATGGGCGAGGTGGTAACGCATCTCCTTCACCGATTTGGCGGCAATGGCAGCCAGTTCGGTATCGGTCGAACGCGTCAACGCTTCCCACAGCGGCACCATCAATGCGGCGTACAGGAAATGGCGGACGACGGTGACGGCATAGTCGCGCGCGGCTGCGGAGGTCGCCACCATCGGCCCTGCATGCGGCAGCTCGAGCAGCGTGTAGTTGCGGAAAGCGGGCTCGGCGCGCCAATAGGCGTAGTCGTCTTCCGTGCGCGGCGTACCGGTGAGCGTGCCTTCAATCTGCCCTGCGTGCGTGTAGAGCAACCGCGCCTGGCCAATCAAGTCAAGACTCAGGTTGGACAGCGCGATGTCTTCTTCCAGCACGGGGCCATGGCCAGTCCATTCCGCGTTGCGCTGGCCAAGGATGAGCGCGTTGTCGGCCAGACGAAGGATGTATTGCAGATGCGCGTCGGAAGTCATCACCGCGGCTCACATGTGGTTGACTTCATCGGGCAGCCGATAGAACGTCGGGTGCCGATAGATCTTGTCGGCCATCGGGTCGAAGAGCATCGGCTTGTCGTCAGGTTCGCTGGCGGTGATGGCGGCCGATGGCACAACCCAGATCGAGACGCCTTCCTGCCGGCGCGTGTAGACATCGCGCGCCATCTGCAGCGCCTGCTTGGCGTCCACCGCGTGCAGGCTGCCGCAGTGCTTGTGCTCCAGGCCCTGCTTGCTGCGGATGAACACTTCCCACAGCGGCCATTCGTGTTGATGCATGGTGGGCTCCTTCCCGTTCAGGCAGCTTGTTGGTTGGCGGTGGCGCGTTCGGCCTGCTTGCGCGCATAGGCGAGCGCTGCTTCGCGCCCCCATTCACCTTCTTCGTGTGCACGCTTGCGGGAGGCAAGGCGCTCGCGGTTGCACGGGCCGTGGCCGTCCAGCACGCGCTTGAACTCGGACCAATCGAGCGGCGAGAAATCGTAATGGCCGCGCGCTTCGTTCCATGTGAGGCCCGGGTCGGGCAGCGTCACGCCGAGCACGCGCGCCTGTTCGACGGTGGCATCGACAAAGCGCTGCCGCAGATCGTCGTTCGAGATGCGCTTGATGCCCCAGGCCATGGTCTGCGCGCTGTTGGGCGACGCGGTATCGGGCGGACCGAACATCATCAGCACCGGGAACCACCAGCGGTTGACGGATTCCTGCACCATGTCGCGTTGCGCCTGCGTGCCGCCCATCATCGTCAGCAACGATTCATAGCCCTGACGCTGGTGAAACGATTCTTCCTTGCAGATGCGGATCATGGCGCGCGCATATGGCCCATACGAACAGCGGCACAGCGGCACCTGATTCATGATCGCCGCGCCATCGACGAGCCAGCCGATCACGCCCACGTCTGCCCAGGAGAGCGTCGGGTAATTGAAGATCGACGAATACTTCGCGCGACCTTCGTGCAGCGCGTCGATCATCTCGTCGCGCGAGCTGCCGAGCGTTTCCGCGGCGGAATAGAGATAGAGGCCGTGGCCCGCTTCGTCCTGCACCTTGGCCAGGAGGATGGCCTTGCGCTTGAGCGACGGCGCGCGGCTGATCCAGTTGCCCTCGGGCAGCATGCCCACCACCTCGGAATGCGCGTGCTGCGAAATCTGCCGCAGCAGCGTCTTGCGGTACGGCGCGGGCATCCAGTCTTGCGGCTCGATTTTTTGGTCTGCGCCGATGCGGGCGTCAAACCGCGCCTGCAAATCGGCTTCGCCTTGGGAGGCGGCGGCCAGTTCCTGCTCCGTTGGCAGACCGCCAGGCTGGTCGAGGCTTTGGGTGTACATGCGATCCTCCGGCCGCTTGCGTGGCATGTGCACGGGACGTCATGCGCACCGTGTTTTGGATGGATCGATTATAAACCGTCCGACCGGTCGGTCAATAACGGATTTCACCGCATGCCTCTTGCGAGACATGCGGTGTGCTCCCTTCTTCGGGTCCTTTCTCGGTGGCTCAGATTGGCGCTGCCGACGATGCTTCGTCCTGCGCCGCTCCGTGCGAGCGCGTGCGCACGAACACGCCCGCCAGCACCGAGCCGAGCACCGCTGCAACCGCGCCCAGCAGGAACGCGAGGTGATAGCCGCCATTCAGCGCGGTGGTGGCATCGGCCCCTGCCGCAGCCAGACCTTCGGTGCGCCCGGCAGCCAGACTTGCCAGGATGGCGAGACCCAATGCGCCGCCCATCATGAACGAGGTGTTGACCACGCCCGACGCCAAGCCCGATTCATCCGGCGCCACATCGCTCATGGCGGCCAGCAGCACCGGGTTGAATGCCACACCGGCGCCCAAGCCCAGCAATAGCATGCCGGGCAGCACGTCGAGCACAAAGCTGCCGCCCGCAGGCGCGCGCGCAAACAGCACCAGCCCAATGCCTGCCACCAGCAAACCCACCGAGAGCGGCGCGCGAATGCCGAAGCGCATCACCAGCTTGGCCGACAAACCCAGCGAGAACACCGCCATGATGATGTTGGCCGGCAGGAAGGCCAGCCCCACCTGCATCGCGCTGTAGTCGAGCACCCGCTGCATGTACAGCGCCGAGATGAAGAACCACGCGAACATCGCCGCCGCCCACAACACGCCCACCACGTTGGCCGTAGCGACGTTGCGCAGAGCAAACATGTGCAGCGGCATCAACGGATGCGACACGCGAGATTCAATGATCAGGAACGCGATCATCAGCGCAATGGCCATGCCCAGCTGCGTTAGCGTTTGCGTGGAGGTCCAACCGGCTTCATTGCCATGCACGACGGCGTACACCGCCAGCATCAGCGACGCGGTCACGGCAATCGCGCCCGCCACGTCCAGCTTCGTGCGATCGGCCAACGGCTTGCCCGCAGGCAACAACGCCACGCAGGCGGCGTACACGGCCACGCCAATCGGCAGGTTGACCAGGAAGATCCAGTGCCAGCTCAGCGTGCTCGTCAGCAAGCCACCGAGCAACACACCGATGCTGCCGCCGCCCGCACACACAAAGCCGTAGATGCCCATTGCCTTGGCGCGATCTGCCGGCGAGGTGAACAGGTTCATGATGAGCGACAGCGACACCGCCGACACCACCGCACCGCCCAGCCCCTGCACGGCGCGCGCCGTGATCAGCAGCCCTTGCGAATTCGCCAGCCCGCACGCAGCCGAAGCCAGCGTGAACAGCGTCAGCCCCAGCAGGAACAGCTTGCGATGTCCGAACAGGTCACCCAGCCGGCCGCCCAGTAACAGGCAGCCGCCAAAGGTCAGCATGTAGGCGTTGACGACCCACACGAGCGAGGTTTCAGTAAAGCCCAGGTCTGCCTGGATGGACGGCAGCGCAACGTTCACGATGGTCGTATCCAGCACGATCATCAGCACGCCCAGGCAGAGCACGATGAGGGCAAGCCAGCGCTTGCGTTCGTCGATGCCATGCGTCATGGAGTCACTCCTATGATTGGCCGCTGCGCCTGAATGTTGCTCAGGATTGCGCAGCCGATTTGAGGTTGGCGAGACCGGCTTCAAAGTCCTTGCCGATCATCGCGTCCATACTGAAAAACAGACCCATCACCTTGGAGATGAATGGGCTCGGGCCATACATGGCCCAGGTCACGTGAGTCACATCGCCGGCAGGCTTGAGCGTGAATTCCGCCGTGTTGCGCGCTTCGAACGGTTTCAAAAAATCCAACTGAATCTGGATGCGGCTGGGCGACGTTGAATCGACGATCTCCATGCGCCCCGCCCCAACTTCCCGCGAGCCATCCCACGCATAGTTCGCGCCCTTGCCATTGGCGGGACCGCCATAGGTGCGCTTCATCGCGGGGTCACGCTTTTCCCACGGAGACCAGGCCGTCCAGCGGTGGAAATCGTTGATCAGGGCGAACACCTTTTCAGGCGGCGCCTTGATGTCGATCTCGCGCTGCACGCGGAAGGTATTCGGGCGCGTGGCGGCAAAACCGAGCACAGCAGCAATCGCGACAACGATGGCGATCGCAATGATCTTCAGCATGAAGAGCGCTCCAACAGATGGGGGCAGAGGTGAAGGACGCCTTTGCGCACGCCATGCAAAGGGTCGCGGCCAGAACAGCCGGTCGTCATCCAGGGGGTGGTTTCGTTGATATTGGTAAGGCCCCGGTGATCGCGCAGTCTAGCACCGGACCATCGCCCTGCACCAAGCGGGTGCCCTACGATTTTGCGTAGAACGGCCACCGCCCGGTGGCCGTTTGCACGCGCCTTGCCATTACACCGGCTTGGGCGCAATCACCATCCACGTGATGCCAAAGCGGTCGGTCACCATGCCGAACGCGTTGGCGAAAAACGTTTCGGACATCGGCATCGTGACTTGGCCGCCATCACCGAGTGCCTTGAATGTGCGCTCGGCCGCAGCGTTGTCGGGCACGCTGACTGACAATCCGAAACCCTTGAAATCCGTCTTGCCGCCGGCCATGCCATCAGAGGCAAGGATCTGGGTTTCGCCCACGCGGAAGGCGGCGTGCATCACCTTGTCGAGCGGGGGCGCCATGCCGCCGCATTGCTCGCTGGTGGGCTGCGCATCCTTGGGTGCATCCTTGTAGTGCATCACCACATCGACCTTGGCACCAAGCGTCTTCTTGTAGAACTCCAGCGCTTCTTCACAACGACCTTCGAAGAACAGATACGGTTGAACTTGCATCACAACTCCTTGGGGTGGACTTGGGGGACTGCAAAGCCGCGCATTGCGCCACGCGGTCGGGGGAACCCTCGCTCAGCCGCACGCCGGTTCAGGCACCGGCATCGGCACCGATGCATGTTCGTGTACGACTTGCCAATGGCCATCGTGCTTGCGGAAACACACGGTGGCGCGCGTCTGCGCATCGTGCTTCGCTCCGTCGCGATAGCGCGCACGCAGGCGATTCACGCTGAAGCAATAGGCCAGATCGCCACTCACCTCAAGGTGCAGCTCGGTGAATTGGAAATCGGCTTGCCCCTCGAGTGCGTCGAACCAGCCTTGCCAGTTGCGACGGTATGCATCGACGCCCTTTACGAACAGCGGCGGCATCACATCGAAGACCACCACATCGTGTGCGTAATGACGCATGACGGCGTCGACATCCTTGGCGCGGATGGCGGCAACCCACTCGTCAATCAACGTACGTAGTTGGGCCTCGTCGCCCGCTGCGGTGGTGTCAATCGTCATGTTGACCTCCAAAGAATCTGTCGCACTAAAGGCTTGGAAATTTGCGTAACAGCGCCTAGGGTTGAATTGTGAACACTGTCCACAAACGATAGCAGACATAATGGACGGTGTCCACATAGAACTTGCGGAGTTGCACTGCATGACCCAGGAACCGCCCCGACCGCCCGTGCGCACCACGTATCGCCATGGCGACTTGCGACGCGCGCTGCTCGACGCCGGCATTGAACTGGCGCGCGCCGGCGGGCCCGACGCCATCGTGCTGCGCGAAGCCACGCGCCGCGCGGGCGTGGTGCCGAATGCCGCCTACCGGCACTTCGCGGGGCGACAGGACTTGCTGCAGGCCGTTCGGGCAGAGGCATTGGCCGCGTTGGCTCGGGCCATGGAAGCGGAGCTGGATGCCATCGACCCGACGTGGCCCGAAGATGCGCGCGCACGTGCGTCGCTACGCGCCATCGGCGTGGGTTATCTGCGGTTTGCGCAGACGGAGACCGGCCTCTTCCGCACAGCCTTTGCGGTGCCCGATGAAGTGGAAAACGATGCGGACCCCGCCAAGGCGGGCAATAGCGGCCTGAACCCGTTCCAGTTGCTGAGCCTGGCGCTGGACCGGATGACCGCTGCCGGCGTGCTGCCGCCCGAACGCCGCCCGGGCGCCGAATACCTCGCATGGTCGGCGGTGCATGGGCTGGCCCTGCTCATCATCGATGGGCCGTTGCGCGGGCGCCCGCCCGAGCAGACCGGCGCCATTGCATTGCGTGTGGTGGAAATGGTGGAAAACGGGCTGTAGAGACTACTGGAACGCGGGTCCATGGAATATTGCTCGCACCCGAAGTGTTTACCATCAGCACAGGCCACACACCGGAGAACCACCATGCAGATGCGACCAGGCAGATGGATCAGCGCCGTCGCGCTCGTGCTGAGCGCATGCGCGGCGCTTTCGCCGATCCAGACGGCGCAAAAGATGATCGGCCAGCCCGAAAGTGCCGTACGCGAGACGTTTGGCGCGCCCACCGAGACGTATCAGTTGGCAGGCGGCACGCACCGCTGGATCTATTCCAAGCAGCCGATGGGGCATGAAGTCTATGCCGCAGACTTTGACGCGAGCGGCAAGCTCACCAACTTCCGGCAGATGCTGACTGAAAAGGAAATCTACGAAGCACGGCCCGGCGTCTGGACCAAGCATGATGTGGCGGAGCGCTTTGGCATGCCGCGCGAGCCAACGCAGTACTACCCGCTGATGAAGCGGGAGGCGTGGTCATACCGGATGTACGTCCTCGGGTATCAGCAGGCGCATTTCAACGCCCTCTTCGACGACAACGGCGTGCTTGATCGCACCATGATCGTCGTCGACCCGCTTGGCGGCGATCACCACAGCCGCAAGTGATACAGATGCCCGGCGGCGCATTGCACGCCGCCAGGGCCTGACTGCTTAGCCCAGCGCAGAAGCAATGGCCTGCGCGAGTTCGTTCGCTTCAAACTTGGCGACGTAGCCGTTGGCGCCGACGCGGCGCACGTGGTCTTCGTTGGCCGAGCCCGACAGCGACGAGTGAATCACCACCGGAATCGACTGGAAAGCCGGCTCGGTTTTGATCTTGCGTGTGAGCGTGAACCCGTCCATCTCGGGCATTTCCAGATCGGTCAGCACCAGCGCGATCTTGTCGCGCACAGTTTTGCCTTCGCGGGCCGCATCGCGTGCGATGTTCTGCAGCGTGTCCCACGCTTCCTGACCGCTCTTGGTCATCACGTACGGTGTGCCCATCGCTTCCAGACCGTTGGCGATGAGCGAGCGCGCGAGGCCCGAGTCATCCGCCACCAGCAGCTTGGCACCCGGGGGCAGCTTGATCGGACGCTCGTCATTGTCGGGCGCCAGATCGGTACGGCGGGTCGGGAACACATCCACCAGAATCTGTTCGACGTCGATCACCTGTGCCAGACGCGAGTTGTCGGCGTTGCCGTCCAGGCGTGCCAGGCTGGTGATGTTGCTGCTGCCCACGCTCGCCTCGGCCGGGAAGATCTGGCTCCACTCCAGGCGCACGATCTCGTCCACTTCTTCCACCGCAAAGCCTTGGGTGGAGCGCGCATATTCGGTAATCAGCAGGATGTTGGCATTGCCGTTTTTGGTGCCGATCACGCTGGCGAGGTCAATCACGGGAATGATCTGGCCGCGCACATTGACCGCGCCCAGGATATGGGCGCCGGCATCCGCCACATGCGTCACAGGCGGCATGACCATGATCTCGCGCACCTTGAACACGTTAATGCCGAACATTTCGCGCTGGTTGGAGCGCGCAGATTCGCCCAGGCGAAACAGCAACAGTTCAAAGCGGTTGTTGTTCGTCAGATTGGTCCGTTCATCGACTTCGTGCTGCGACATTGTCTTCCCCCGTTCAAGCACACGTTATGTGGCGGTAAACGGCACGGCATTTGGCAACTTGAAGGGTTTCGCGAATGTGAAGGCCATGCCCTTCCAGCGTGGGGAAACAAAAGCCTAGGCAACCTTTACGTGGGCGACCAGGAAATCCAGAAACGCTCGAACGCGCGCTGGCAGATGTGCTCCTTGACCGACATAGACGGCGTGGATGTCTTCGGTCTCGCCCGGGTTGTAATCCTCCAGCACGGGGACGAGACGGCCCGCATCCAGATCGGCGCGCACCTGAAACTCGGCTAGGCGCGCCAAACCCAGCCCCGCGACCGCCACGGCGCGCAGCGCCTCGCCATCGCTGATCTGCGTGTTGCCGTGTGGGGTGAATTCGGTGCGGCGACCCCGCTTGATAAAGGGCCACGCGTTGGCGGCCCGCACATAGCTGAACGCCAGGCAGTTGTGGTTTGCCAAATCGGCCGGCGTGCGCGGCGTGCCGGCGCGGGCCAGATAGGCGGGCGATGCCACCACCATCAAGCGCGTCTGCCCGAGCTTGCGCGCCACCAGCCGGGAACTCTTCAGCGGGCCGCTACGCAGCGCAACATCGGTGCGGTCTTCCAGCAGGTCGACCACGCGATCCGTAAGCGCAACGTCGAGCGACACTTCCGGATGGCACGCCAGAAACGCCGGCACGATCGGCAGCAGCAGATGCGTGCCGACCGGCACATTGGAATTGATGCGCAAGCGCCCTGAAGGCTGCGCCCCGGCGGAAGCCTCACGCTCGGCCTCGTCCAGATCGGCCAGTACCGTCACGCTGCGTTCATAGAACGCCATGCCCTCGGGCGTGAGCTGAAAGCGCCGCGTGGAACGGTTCACCAGTCTCGCGCCCAGACGGGCTTCCAGCCGTGCCACCAGTTTGCTCACCGCCGACGGCGTCATCCGGCAGGCGCGCGCCGCCGCGGAGAAACCGCCCTCTTCCACCGCCCGCACAAAGACTTCCATCTCGCCAACGCGATTGACATCGAGCCGCGACATTGTGATTTCAATTCATAGATGTTGTGCTTACAGGCAGTCTATCGCACAGATTCGATCGTTCTCATACTGGGGGTCGTTGCTGATTCGTGGTTCAACCCAAAACCAACATGACTGCACAGGACAAAGTCGCGCTCGTCGTGGGCGCACAGGGCGTGATCGGCCGCAACCTCATCGAACATCTCGCCACATTGGACGACTGGCGCATCGTGGGCTTGTCGCGCCGCGGCGGAGAATCGACCGAGCGCATCCAGCACATCGCCGTCGACCTGCTCGACGCGGCCGACACGCACACCAAGCTCGGCGCGCTCGGCAACGTCACTCACATCTTCTACGCTGCCTATCAGGACCGCCCGACCTGGGCCGAACTGGTGCCGCCCAACCTCGCCATGCTGACCAACGTGGTCAACGCCATGGAAGCCGCATCGCCCCACCTCGCGCACATCAGCCTGATGCAGGGCTACAAGGTCTACGGTGGTCACCTCGGGCCGTTCAAAACCCCGGCGCGCGAAACGGATGCGCATTTCATGCCACCCGAATTCATGTTCGACCAGCAGACCTTTCTGGAAGCGCGCCAACGGGGCAAGGCGTGGACATGGTCGGCAATCCGCCCGTCGGTGGTTGGCGGCTTTGCGCTGGGCAATCCAATGAACCTTGCCGTTGCCATCGCCATGTACGCGTCGATATCGAAAGAACTGGGCCTGCCGCTGCGCTTTCCCGGCAAACCCGGCGCATATGACCACCTGCTGGAGATGACCGATGCCGGCCTGCTTGCCCGCGCCACCGTGTGGGCCGCCACCGACCCGCGCTGCGCCAACCAGGCCTTCAACATCAACAACGGAGACTTGTTCCGCTGGAGCGAAATGTAGCCCAAGATCGCCAGTTACTTGGCGTTGGAAGTCGCCCCGCCACTGCCCTTGTCGCTCGACACGGTCATGGCCAACAAGGCGCCGCTCTGGCAAAGCATGATCGCCAAACATGATTTGGCGAACACGCCCTACCGCGATGTGTCTTCGTGGCGCTTTGCCGACTTCGTCTTCTCGTGGGACTACGACATGTTCGGTGACGGCTCCAAGGCACGCCGCTTTGGTTTTCACGAATACGTGGAGACAGAAGCGATGTTCATGCGCATCTTCGACGACTTGCGTCTGCGCAGAATCATTCCGGGGTAGAGCATCCGGATGCCTGCGCCGCAGCGGCGCACTGGCCGATCCGGCTAGGGGGATGTCCCGACTCGGGTTTCCTCAGGAAGGGTCGATATAGTGAAGGCGGGGCGGTAGCTCATGGGTCGAGCGGCGGCGGTTTACCGGCGCAGGCAGGCAGGTTCAAATCCTGTACGCCCCACCATCTGATGATTTATTGAGGAACAACAAACTCAAGAATCGCGGCATTACCAAGCTTTGCGGGCGATTTTCGCCTGCTGTCGTCCATTGCCATTCGTTGGCAGCGCGACAATTCTGGGGGCAACTTTGGGGGCAACTTTGGTCCCCGAAAATGAGTTGCCCCCAAATGTCACTAACTGATATCGCAATCCGAAGCGCCAGGCCCACCGACAAGCTGCAACGCCCGTTCGATGGCAACGGCCTCCACCTCGAAGTGTCGCCCTCTGGCGGCAAGTGGTGGCATCTCAAATATCGGATCGGCGAGAACGGAAAGCGCGTGTCGATCGGCGTCTACCCAGACGTCGGCCTGCGTGACGCGCGCGAGAAAAGCTGGACGCTGCGCAAGCAAATCTCAGCGGGCATCAATCCCGCGCTTGCGCGCAAAACCATCAAAATCATGGGGCGCAGCGCTGCCCAAAATACGTTTGAGGCAGTCGCACGTGAGTGGCATCTCAAATTTTTGCCGACCTGGAACGAGAAGCACGCAGAGAACATTCTCAGCAGGCTCGAACGCTTCGTTTTCCCGATCATTGGCAAACGCCCGATTGCCCAGATCGAGCCGCCGAAAATCCTGCATGCACTCCAACGCATCGAAGCGCACGGCACAATAGAAACAGCTCACGCTCACCGACAACACCGGCTTCGAGGCAGACCAGCTCGACATCGAGCTCGACGACAGCGACGGCAAGCTCGACCTGCCTGAGAAAGGGGCACGCCTGTCGCTCTCGCTCGGCTGGGAAGGCGCTGGCCTGGTCGACAAAGGCACCTACAAGGTGGACGAGTTGGAGCACGCCGGCCCGCCGGATCGCCTGGTCATCCGCGCCCGCAGCGCCGACATGGACGGCGGCCTCACCACCCGCCGCGAAGATTCCTACGCCGGCAAGACCGTCGCTGAAGTCGTCCAGGCCATCGCGCTACGCAACAAGTTCACCTGGCTCGTGAGCAAGAAGCTGACCGGCCAGGTCATTGCTCACGTCGACCAAACCGGCGAGTCAGATGCGAACCTTCTCTCGCGCCTGGCGAAGGAATTCGACGCCATTGCCACCGTCAAGAACGGCACGCTGCTCTTCATTCCCGCCGGCGAGCCGACCAGCCGGTCAGGCCCGCCGCTGCCCACCGTCAGCATCACGCGCGCGTCGGGTGATACGCACACGTTCAGCGTGCCGATCGGGAGAACTACAACGGCGTAAAGGCGCACTACCAGAACACACGCGCCGGCGTGCGCGGCGAGGTGGTCATTGACGCATCCAACGCCGTGACCACGAAGGAGCAGCGCACCACCAAAGGGAAAGGAAGAAGCTGCAGACGGTGCAGACCAACCCGAACCCTGACAACGTGAAGGTGCTGCGGCACACGTGCGCGTCACCGTCTAACGCGGAGCGGGCGGCGCGGGCCGAGTGGCAGAAGATCCAGCGCGGCGTGGCGACGTTCAGCATCACGCTGGCGCGTGGGCGGGCCGAGCTGTTTCCCTCGCTGCATGCAAAGGTGACCGGGTGGAAGCCGCAGATTGACGGGACGGGGTGGTCGGTAGGCCGTGTTGTCCACAGTCTGAATGACGGTGGCTTTACGACGGCGCTTGAGCTGGAGATTCAGCCAGACAAGTTCGAAAAATAGCGATGACAGCTTCGGCGTAACCAGCTTCGGTACGCGTAGGCCTTATTACGACAGAGAAGATCAGAGCAAAGGAAAATTCATGAGAATCAGCATCAATGGGTTCTTAGACTTAGCCAAGCTCGACTGCATTTAGTCCTGTGCCGAACGAGATCGCACAGGCCATTTTCGATTGGACATAAACCTGGAATTTGAAGCCATGAAACTTCGTCTACTGAGGTTTGCCGTGCTCACTCTCTGCGCCGCCCTTGGCTCAACGAGCCTTCCCCTATCTGCACAATCGAAAAAGGTCCGGTCACCATCTGAGAAATGGGAAGGTTACACAATGAATTTCGGCAACATGACCGGGAAAGATATCACTCTCACGCGGCAATTCAGCCAATGTATGCATGACTCAGGACCGCCGACATACCTCGTCAAAGCTGGCCAACAAGGGGATTTCGAGATATATGACAGCAATTCGAACGAATCGGGCTGCCAGAACTTCCCGAAAGTAGTCGCATGGGAGATGAGCTCGGGTGGCAAGATCCAGTTTGAGCGCCAGCGGAAAGGAGACCAGTGGCAGACGCAGGTGCAGGGCCCGGTGCAATCCGCCACGTGCGATGGGCAAAACTGCCTTGCACCCACCTACCTCGGCAGCGGCGACCCCGCCGTCATTTTCGTCACGTTTTAGAGTTCTCACTGACTGCGGCGCGGGCATCTGTCGATTGCCTGCCCCAGGCGCGTGACGTTGTGCGCTCGCGCAATATTTGAGTCCCCATACGCAACCGGCTATGGGTACTTTAAGGCGCGCAAAGGCCGCACTTAAACTTCCTCCACTCGCCGAAGCCTGCCCCGGAAAAAAAGCGCCCCTGCACACTCGGGCGCTGGCGCCCCTCCCCCGGGAGAGGCGCCGGAAAACGCAGAGCACGCAATAGTAGGGACCGTTGAGCTATCTGCGTACTTCCACCTTCGGCAGCCAGAAGAGAAACTGAACCACCAAGTAGTGGGGGAAATACAGACCAGGTAGCCTGCGTTTACCCGTCCTACGTGCTCTTCTCCAAGCTCAGATCAGTCGTCGGCACCCATTGCTCCGCGTCCGACCCATTGAACTTGTAGACCCAAATGGTGTTTCCGTCGGTCTGGCTGCTGCCCTTGTTATCGATAACGAAGGTCGGGTCCTGAACATTTCGGATGTAGCCGTTATCGTCATAGATCCATTGCTGACCGGCCGTCACGTTGTTAGGGTCATAGACGCCCAAATACATACTCTGTTGTTGCGCAACGCTAGCGGCCGTCAAAGCCAAAGTCTGTCCTCCCGCGCTGAGAACGAAGGTATTGTCCTCCTGCGGAATCCACTCATAGAGATCGCGAGGTACGTTGTTCGTCGTGTCAAGCAGAACCACTGGCTGGTTGGCTATTGCACGCTTGGCCCCGATGGCAAACCGTTTATTGGCCGCGTAAAAAAACCGGGTCGGCTTGAGTTTCAAATCACTCTTTGGATTCCACTCTTGCGCTGGGGACCCATTGTATGCATGAACGATAATGGGATTTCCGTTACTGGTCGCGCGGCCCTGATTGTCGATGACAAAATTCGGATTCCCTTCGTTTCGGAAGTGCTTGTCGCCGTCGTAGACCCACTTTTGTGTATCAAGGATCTTCTGGCTGTTGTAGACGCTAAGGTAGAACGTCTGATAGTCCGCCAACTTCGCGGTATCAAGAATAAGAGTAGGATCAACTCGAAGAGCAATCGTATTGTCTTCCCGAATCAACCACTGATAACGCTCTTCCTTATTAGATTTTGTATCGCACAAAATGACAGGAGAATTTACGATCCGGTCTTTGACACCGATAGCAAACTGCGAATTTGCTGCACAAAAGATGGTGTATGGCGTGACTGACATTGTTTCACCCATTTTGATGTTTAAGTTAATTCGCACAACACCTGCCAATTTGTGCGGCACCGAAGACAGAAACCTGACCCCCACTTCGGCAGCAGGTCCAGCGTATGCACCCGCATACCCCGATTCAAATTCTGATTTTTGAACTCAGATTATCGCCAACACCAAAACGGAACCAATAGTGCGCGATAATTAATAGTTAAAGAAATGTCAACGAACTGCCTACTTGCACCCCGGCACACCTGCGACCATTTTCCCAGTCAGAGTAAGTTGGCGGCCGGCGTTGTTTGAGCGCGAGGCAATCGCAAATCATCGTTGCATTGCACAAAGGCGCCTTTAGCTTCGGCAACGAGCGGACTATGCTCCGCAGCTAGGGTTGCCACACTCGTTGACCCACAGCCCCGCCACCGCACCGTAGCCTCCCCAAGCGGCCCCGCGTCGCTGTGGGAGATACGTAAGTGAGCAACAAGACGAACATCGAGCAGAGCATTTCCGCCGGCAATGGCAACGTGCAAATCGGCCAGGTCATCCTATGCGGGTCGGCCGCCCGCGCACGCTGCGCCAGTCCGCCGGCACCAGCCAGAGAACGCATGACCATCGAGCAGCGGGCAGAACTCACTCACATCGCATTGCAGATCGAATTGGCAGAGGAAGGCGCCGTAGACGCCGGCACGGTTTGGAAGGCCCTTTGCAACCACCTCAACGGGCGCGGCCTGGAGGATGTGCGAGACAACACCGAGTTGTCGCACGAGCAGTACTGGGCGGCTCGGTCTTACCTGGACGGCTGGTTATCCTGCGCACGTGGTGAAAGCTTGCCGCGTACCGGCATGATTCGGGAGATCATGCGGATGTGGGGTATTCGGGGTGGCCTTCGAGCATCGACAATGGCTCTTTGCGAGGGGCGGTTCCACGCGAAATCGCTCACCGACCTTACCGACACTCAGCTCCGCGCGGCCCTATGGGTAACAGTGGCAGACTGGCGGGCGTATTGGGCGCAACTGCAATCGGCCTAGCCCGGGCAGGCCGTTGCGTACATGCCCGACCTGTTCTTAAGCGCGAGATATGACCCTATGACCTAGCGCAAAGCCAGACTAAGCCCCTGTGTTGCCGGCCACGTTATGCCTAACGGCACAAAACTCAAGAATCGCGGTATTACAAGGCTTTGCGGGCGATTGTCGTCTGCCGCAACGTCTGTTCTCAATCGCCTGTCGATTGGCCTGTGCCGCTCCCCCACAGCGCTCAGCGTGGGTGAAGCGCTGCATAACGTAGTCATCCAGCGCTTCACCCCCGAACACCGGCCCAAAAAGGATACCCACCCCGCGACCGAGATGTCAGGGCCGTTGTGCGTCGACGCTTGGATGAAAAATGCCTCCGGGTACAACCGCGCAGATATCGAAGCCCATCTCGTTGTCGTCCGTCTCTTCTGCGCCTTCGAGCGCCCAGCTCGCCCAATCCTTCAATCGTCGGCATGTACTTGCACGGGCTTCGACGGACTGGTGAAAGTAGCTTTGCAACATCAACTCCGTCAGGTGGAATGAAATCGAATTGACCTGCTTGTCGCCTTGCGGGCCTTCCACGATCCACCACGCGTGTACATCTATTCCGTCCAGTTCATCCCCTTCAAGCCGCAAGACGGCGCGACGGGGCAGCGTCTCTGTGAGCGCATCTTGGAGTTCACGTAGACAAGTCCTTTCGACTTCGTTGATCCGCTCGCGCATAAGGCCTCCGTATTCCCGCGTGCCCACATTGACGGGCCGCCATTCGAAGGTAGCTGCTGTGTAACTCCATGCGTTGACGGCGCACAACGAACCGGCGTTTAGAGCGCCAGTCGGCGGCCCTCACGTCAATGGCGGCTGTGATGCGCCCCGATGGAGCGAAAAATCGTGTTCCCGGTCTTCACGGCCTACGCGGATGGCGTCTCTCTCGTCGACGAAGAATGCGTTGGGCACGGTGAGCGCCAAGTCGTAGCCTGTGTCTGCGCACGGCTCCGAGCCCCGGAACTCCAACTGGACGCACAGCCATTCGCCCACCCGCCGGCGAATCTCTTCCCGTCTCGGATGATTCAATCGGCAGTACGCCTTCGCCTCGGCCAAGCTGAAATGCACTGCCAACGTACATTCCTGCCGATTGCCACGGTGTGTCGACATCGTCCACCTCGCTGCGACGTCGTAGCCGCCGCAATTGGTACGAGCAGAGCTGACGAGCGCGCCTCTGGGTAGCGCATCGGACACAGAGGACTCCAGTTCCCAAAGGGTGGCGGCGACCACCTCGTCCGGTTGATGTTCAAGCATGACGTTTCCCCGTTTTAGCCTATTGGATGGCTCTTTCTAATAGGCTTCACGGTACGCCGATGCTGGCCTTCGCTGGCTGATACAGATCAACTTCTGAACTGCCCCGAGGCTGCCGACCGTCCCTTTTTTCCCACCATTGAAGACATGGCAAACCGGCGCCGCGGGCCGCGAAGCCAACTGCACCGCACCCACCGATCACCAGACCGGGCATGCCGGCTGCTTCCGCCACGGGAGCGCAACGGAGGCCACGCATGCATCACGCATTACGAGTGACAAAGCGAACAGCAGCGGGTTGGCTGTTCTTCCTGGTATCGACGACTGGCAGCGCGCTTTCGCTCGCACAGCCCGTCGCCCCGCATCCGGCATCGCCAGACGCCGCACCAGCGGCTCAACCTAAGACGGCAAAACACTCCTTGTCACGGTATCCGGACACCATACCGGCATCTGCGCCAAAATCGTCTGACCCACTGGCTACGGACACGCCCGTAGGATCGCGCGAGCCTGGCGGCAGCCATGATCCTTCGGGCACCAATGCCGCAGCAGGCCCCGGCGGCCCGGCCGACATGCGCCGCGAGCCCGTGCGCAAGCAGCCATTGCGTTAACGCTGGCGCAGGCGTCAGATAGGGGCACCCAATGAGAGCGAGCGATGACCAGCGCGGCAGACCTGATCGTGACAACGCCCAGCGGCCTGTACTGCCCGGCAGGCGACTTCTACATTGACCCATGGCGACCGGTTGACCGTGCCGTCATCACGCACGCTCACAGTGACCATGCCCGCGTCGGGCACCAGCATTACCTGGCTGCCGCTCCGGGGGCGGGCGTGCTGCGCGCGCGGCTGGGGGCCGACATCCCCCTGCAGACACTGCCGTACGGTGAATCCATCGTCCATCACGGGGTCCGGTTGAGCTTTCATCCGGCGGGGCATGTACTGGGGTCTGCGCAGGTGCGGCTGGAATATGGCGGTGACGTGTGGGTCGTGTCCGGCGACTACAAGGTCGAGGCGGACAGCACCTGCACACCGTTCGAGCCCGTACGCTGCAATACCTTCATCACCGAATCCACTTTCGGACTGCCGATCTACCACTGGCGCCCGCAGACCGAGATCTTTGCGCAGCTCAACGCTTGGTGGCGCGGCAATGCCGAGGCGGGCCGCGCAAGCGTTGTGTTCTGCTACGCGTTCGGCAAGGCACAGCGCATTCTCTCGGGGCTCGATACCGGCATTGGGCCGATTGTTTCGCACGGCGCCATGCTGCAGTTAGACGCCGCCTATCGGCACGCGGGCGTTGCGCTCCCACCCACGCAAGTTGTGACAGACGTGCCGCGTGCAGACTTGCGACGCGCGCTCGTGCTGGCCCCGCCATCCGCACAACGCACGCCGTGGATGCGCCGTTTTGGCGACTATGCCGATGCGTTTGCCAGCGGCTGGATGCAGCTTCGCGGGGCGCGTCGGCGGCGCGGCGTCGATCGCGGCATCGTGCTGTCAGATCATGCCGACTGGCCCGGCTTGCTACAGGCCATTGACGCCACAGGTGCCACGCGGGTCTATGTCACGCACGGGCAAGTGGCCCCGATGGTGCGCTGGCTGTGCGAGCGTGGCCTGGATGCGCGCGCCTTCGCCACCGAATATGGCGACGACGACGAAGAAGGCGATGCAGCCGAAGCACGCGACACGTCCGCGCCAGTGGATCCGCCCGCGCCATGAGAGCCTTTGCCGATCTGTACGCGCAGCTCGACGCCACCACGTCGAGCAACGGCAAGCTGGCCGCACTGGTGGCATATCTGCGCACCGCACCCGATGCCGACGCCGCCTGGGCGGTCTACTTCCTCGCTGGCGGCAAGCCCCGCCAGTTGGTGCCCGTGCGCGTGCTCGCGAGCTTTGCGCAGACCACATCCGGCTTGCCGGATTGGCTGTTTGAGGAGTGCTACCAAGCCGTGGGCGACTTGGCTGAGACCATCGCCCTCGTCCTGCCCGATGCGGATCACGCAGACGACGCCACCCTGGCCGAGTGGATGGAAACACGTTTGCTGCCATTGCGCGGTCAGCCGCCCGAGCTGGTACTGCCTCGCCTTGCGGAACTGTGCCGGGGCCTTCCGCTGCAAGCGCGGCTGGTGTTGATGAAGTTGATGACCGGCGCATTTCGCGTGGGGGTGTCAAAACTGCTGGTCACGCGCGCGCTGGCCGAAGTGGGCGGCACCGACCCCAAGCACGTCGCGCAACGGCTGATGGGCTATACCGACATCGGCCAGGCACCCACCCCCGAGCGCTATCGCGCGCTGCTGGCCGACGCCAGTGTGGACGGCCACGCGCTCGATACCGGGCACCCATATCCTTTCTTCCTTGCGCATCCGCTGCAGGCCGAAGTGGACGCTTTCGACACCGTGCTCGGCGCGCCTGCTGAATGGCAAATCGAATGGAAGTGGGATGGCATCCGCGCGCAACTCGTGCGCCGGGCCGACAGCGCATGGCTGTGGTCGCGCGGCGAGGAACTCATCACCGATCGCTTTCCCGAGCTGTCCGCCATGGCGGAGGTCTTGCCCTCCGGTACCGTGCTCGATGGCGAGATCGTGGTGTGGCAAGCGGGCCGCGTCCAGCCGTTTGCGCTGCTTCAGCAACGCATCGGCCGCAAAACGCTGAACGCGCGCGTGCTGCGAGAGGCGCCAGCCGTGCTGCTGGCGTATGACCTGCTCGAATGGCAAGGGCAGGATTTGCGCGAGCGCACGCAAAGCGAACGGCGCGCGCAACTCGAACGTGTGATTGCCGAATGCATCCATCCGGCGCTGGAGCTGTCTCCGTTGCTTCAAGGCGACGACTGGCAGCATCTTGCGCAGCAGCGTGAAGCCTCCCGCGAGCTTGGCGTGGAGGGGCTGATGCTCAAACGGCGCGACGCACGCTACGGCGTGGGCCGCACCAAGGATGTGGGCGTGTGGTGGAAGTGGAAGATCGATCCGTTCTCGGTCGATGCCGTCCTGATCTATGCGCAGCGTGGCCACGGCCGGCGCGCGAGCCTGTACACCGACTACACCTTCGCCGTATGGGATGCACCGCCCGACGTGCCGGAGCGCAAGCTGGTGCCCTTTGCCAAGGCGTACTCCGGCCTGAGCGACGCAGAGATCCGCCAGGTCGACGCGTTGATCCGCAAAACCACGGTGGAGAGCTTCGGCCCAGTGCGCAGCGTAGCGCCCACGCTGGTGTTCGAACTCGGCTTTGAAGGCATTGCACGCAGCGCGCGCCACAAGAGCGGCATCGCTGTGCGGTTTCCGCGCATGCTGCGCTGGCGCCATGACAAGCCCGTTGCCGAAGCTGATACCTTGCAGACGCTGGAAAGCCTGCTGCCGCCGTCATGAACGAACCCCCAATGCCCGATCTTGATGCATGGTTTGCCGCTCGCGGCTGGGAGCCAATGCCGTTCCAGCGCGCCGTGTGGTCGGCCATGGCGCGCGGCGAATCAGGCCTGCTGCACGCCACCACGGGTGCGGGGAAAACCTATGCCGTCTGGCTCGGTGCGCTGCATCGGTTGGCGCAAGTGCGCGGGCGCAGCGGCGCGCCGCCGTTGTCGGTGCTGTGGCTTACACCCATGCGTGCGCTGGCGGCCGACACCACGCGCGCATTGACCGACGCCGCACAGGCGTTGGCGCCGCACTGGACCCTCGGGCAGCGCACCGGCGACACCGGCAGTGCCGAGCGTGCCGCGCAATCGCGCCGTTTGCCCACCGCCCTGGTGACAACGCCCGAAAGCCTGTCGTTGCTGCTCGCGCGCGCCGATGCGCGTGAAGCCCTGGGCTCTGTGCGGGTGGTCGTCGTCGATGAATGGCACGAACTGGTGGGCAACAAACGCGGCGTGCAGGTGCAGTTGGCGCTGGCGCGGCTGCGCACGTGGTCACCGGGGCTAGTCGTGTGGGGCCTCTCAGCCACGCTGGGCAACCTGGCGGAAGCCATGGACGCGCTGGGCGATGCGACGACGCCCGCCGCCGGCACGCTGGTGCAAGGCCATCTGCCCAAGCGCATGGAGATCGATACACTGCTGCCCGACGGTGTAGGGCGGTTTCCATGGGCCGGGCACCTGGGTATGGCGATGCTGCACCACGTGCTGGAAGAGCTGGAAAGTGCCACCACCGCGCTGGTGTTTCTCAACACGCGTTCGCAAGCGGAGCTGTGGTACCAGGCCGTCATCAATGCGCGGCCGGAATGGGCGGGGCTGATTGCGTTGCATCACGGCTCACTGGACCGCGCAACGCGCGACTGGGTCGAGACCGGGCTCAAGCAAGGCATGCTCAAGGCGGTGTTCTGTACATCAAGCCTGGATTTGGGCGTCGATTTTCTGCCGGTGGAACGCGTATTGCAGATCGGCTCGCCCAAGGGCGTGGCGCGGCTGTTGCAGCGTGCTGGGCGATCGGGCCACGCGCCGGGCCGGCCCTCTCGCGTAACGGTGGTGCCGACGCACAGCCTTGAACTCGTGGAAGGCGCGGCCGCCCGCGCAGCCGCCATGTCGGGCCACGTGGAAGCCCGCACCTCGCCGCACAAGCCGCTCGATGTGCTTGTCCAGCATCGGGTGACGGTGGCGCTGGGCGGCGGCTTCGTGCCCAACGCGCTTCTGGAAGAAGTGCGCCGCGCCTGGGCCTACCGAGACTTGCGCGACGACGAGTGGCAATGGGCGCTCGACTTCGTGCGACAAGGCGGCCACTCGCTCACCGCATATCCCGACTACCACCGCGTCACGCCAGATGAACACGGCATCTGGCGCGTGCCCGATGCACGGCTCGCACGGCGCCACCGCATGAGCATCGGCACCATCGTCAGCGATGCAACGATGACCGTGCGCTGGTGGCGCGCATCCGGCGGCGGTGCGCTGGGCTCGATAGAGGAAGGGTTCATTGCCAGGCTTCGCCCCGGCGACAACTTCCTGTTTGCGGGCCGCCTGCTGGAGCTGGTGCGCGTGCAGGACATGACGGCCTATGTGCGGCGTGCCACCGGCAAACGCGCTGCCGTGCCACGCTGGAACGGCGGTCGCATGCCGCTTTCTACCGAGCTGGCGCACGCGGTGGTCGGGCAGCTCGATGCGGCGGCACATGCGCGTTTCGACAGCCCCGAAATGGAGGCCGCGCGCCCGCTGCTGGAGCTGCAGGCGCGCTGGTCTGCGCTGCCAACCACGGCAACGCTGGTGGCCGAGACCCTGCACTCCCGCGAGGGCTGGCATCTGTTTCTCTACCCGTTTGCCGGGCGGCATGCGCACCTGGGGCTGGCAAGCTTGCTGGGCTGGCGCGCAGCCAATCGCACGCCGGCCACGTTCTCCCTGGCGTTCAACGACTACGGCCTCGAACTCCTGTCGGCCACGCCCATCGACTGGCCCGCGCTGCTTGCCAGCGGCGAACTCTTTGCCACGCACACGCTCATGCAGGATGTGCTGGCCAGCCTCAACGCCGGAGAACTGGCGCAACGTCGCTTTCGGGAGATCGCACGCGTATCGGGGCTGGTGTTCCAGGGCTACCCCGGCGCACACAAGAGCGCGCGCCAGTTGCAGGCGTCGTCCGGCTTGTTCTATGAAGTGTTCCGGCGCCACGACCCCGGCAACCTGCTGCTCTCGCAAGCAGAAACGGAAGTGCTGCGCCAGGAGCTGGACCTTGACCGCATAGAATCCGCCCTCATCCGCATGCGTGGTTTGCGGCTTGAACTGCGCGCGCTGACCCGGCCTTCGCCGTTCGGCTTTCCGTTGATGGTGGAGCGTTTTCGCGAGCAGCTCTCGACCGAGAAACTCGCCGATCGGATCGCCCGCATGCTGGCCGAAGCCGAGCGCGCGGCAGGCCCCGAGCCGACCGATCCGGATGCCGCAACACGGCCGGTGATCGATGCAGACGTGCAGGCCGCCTTGCGCTTGACCGAGTCGCCCGACGCCGCAGGCAAGTCCAGCCACCGCACCCGCCGGCCACGCAAGCCATCAAAGCCGCTGCCACTGCTATGACCGCACTCCAAGACCTCGTCATCCACTGCGCGGGCGAGACCGTATGGCTGCTGCCCGAACGCGCGCTCTGGTGGCCTGCGCAACGCATGCTGATGGTGGCCGATGCGCACTTCGGCAAGGCGGCGACGTTCCGCGCGCGCGGCGTTCCGGTGCCTGCAGGAAGCACCGTCCAGGCCGTTGCCCGGTTGGATGCCATGCTGGAGCGGCTGCCCGTCGCACACATCGCGTGGCTGGGCGACCTGCTGCACGCACGCGAGGCGCACGCGGCCATCGACGCGCTCGACGCCTGGCGCACACGACACGCAGAGGTAGCCTGCACGCTGGTCCGCGGCAACCACGACCGCCATGCGGGCGACCCGCCTGCGGCCCTGCGATTCAACGTGGTGGAAGAACCGTGGGCAATCGGCCCCTTCGCGCTATGCCATGAGCCGCAGGTGGTGCCCGATCGCTACGTCATCGCGGGCCACGTGCACCCAGGCATCGTCATCAGCGGACGCGGGAAAGACCGGCTCCGGCTGCCGTGCTTCCGCTTCGGACAACGCGGAGCGCTGCTACCCGCATTCGGCGAGTTCACAGGGTTGTGGACCGCACCCGTTGCGCCGGGCGAAGCGCTCTATGGAGTGATTGACGACCGCGTCTGGCCGCTTCAGCCGTAGGCCCAGCGCTTAGAGCACCGAACTCAAGGCCGCTCATGCGTGAGCAGCAAGCGGGCCTGTTCCATGCCGTCGCGAATGGCTTCGCCTTCGGTATGCCAGCCGCGCCACGTCTGGGATATTTCCCGGATCTGGAACTGGCGCTCACCGTTTGCGACAGAGATGCGTGGCACCCAGACGCCTTGTGCGTCTTGCTCCGCGCTGACAGCAACGGTATGGCCGGCACATTCGAACCGCACCTCGCCTTCGTGCCTTGCATCGCTCGCCATCATCGCCTTCCGTTCAAGAAAGGATGCGGCGGATTGACGCCCGAATACATCAGCGCGAGTGGTTGCCCGCCTGTCCCGAACACACCTGCGGGCAAGCCACGAGCAAGGGAATACATGGCAATCACGGCAAGAGTGAGCGCCGCGATCGCAAGCAGTTCTTGCATATGCATGAGCGTCTCCATGTCTGTTCGATTGAAACAGCCAGCGCCTGGCGTAGACGCAATGTCCAGGCCCGAGCGGCGCAGCACCCGGGCCTGGGTGCGGTCGTTACGTGGACGTTACGCCTTCGTTTCACCAAGCTCCGCGCCGGTAGTCGGATCGACAGCCGGATCCGACGCCAGGCGCGTCTTCATGGCTTCAAGCGCTTCCAGCTCGGCGTCGGTCAGGTTGACCGATGCGTTGCCGTCCCCGCCGTCGACGGGCACGGGCGGGTCCGAGACCAGCTCGAGGCCCGTGCCGCTATTCCACGGCGCCTGCACGATGGGGCCACCGCGCGACATCTTGAAATACGCGTCGCTGAACTCAGGCACCGGCGGCCGCTTGCCCGGGGGAAAGTTGCCGTTGATGGCATACAGCGCTTTCTCGAACGACTTCTGGTGCGACACTTCGCGCGTCATGAGAAAGCCCAGCGCGTCGCGCACACCGGGGTCATCGCTCACGTTGATCAACCGTTCATAGATGATCTTGGCGCGTGCTTCGGCCGCAATGTTCGAGCGCAAGTCCGCCGTCGGCTCGCCCAGCGAATCGATATAGGCCGCCGTCCACGGAACGCCCGCCGAGTTCGTCAACGACGGGCCGCCGCCATAAAGCACCTGCGTCACATGGCTGTCGTTACCGGCGCCATTGAGCTTGCGATACAGCTCCGCCTGCTCATCCACCGCTTCCGCCAATTCCCCCTTGGCGCCGCGGTTGAGCATGGCGACGATGGTGCCGATGATCTCCAGGTGACTCAGCTCCTCCGTCGCGATGTCGTAGAGCATGTCCTTGCGGCCTGCATCTTCTTCGGCGACGGCTTGCGTGAAGTAGCGCATGGCGGCAGCAAGCTCGCCTTGCGGGCCACCGAACTGCTCCAGCAGCAGGTTGGCCAAGCCGGGATTGGTTTCGCTGACCCGAACGGTGTACTGCAATCGCTTGTTGTGCATGAACATGGGGGTTCTCCGGGAATGGGTGAGCGCCTTCATGGCGCCCTCCTCCGCCGCAACACCCGTTCCATCGCACGCCGCACGCCTGGCCTGCGAGCGATCGGGTACGAGCGTTGCGGAGGGGCCCTGCGCCATCTATTCCGGAGATCCCATGGACGACAGTCTCGCGCTTGAAAACGACACCACCTCTGCATCGCGATGCGTCGTTGCCCACGCGCGCGAAGCGTTGGAAGGCCGGCGACGTGGTTGGCGCACGTTCATCCCGTTTGTCGGGCCGGCCGTGGTGGTTTCGGTGGCGTATACCGACCCGGGCAACATCGCCACCGGCATTGAAGCCGGTGCGCGATACGGGTATCAGTTGCTCTGGGTCGTGCTCGCATCCAGCCTGGTGGCGATGCTGTTCCAGATGCTCTCAGCACGGGTGGGCATTGTGACGGGCCAGAATCTCGCGCAGCTCTGTCGCACGCATCTGCCCGCGCCGGCCGGGCTTGGCATGTGGCTGATCGCCGAGCTTGCGGCCATGGCGACCGACCTTGCGGAGTTCGTGGGTGCCGCCGTGGGCATCGCGCTCCTGACAGGCATGCCGTTGCTGCACGCCATGGTTGTCGCCGGTGTGCTGACCTATCTGCTGCTGACGCTGCAGGCGCGCGGGTTCCGCCATGTCGAGCTGATGATCGGCGCGCTGGTGGCCGTGATCGGTATCTCTTACATCGTCCAAGTGTGGATCTTGCCCGTTTCGTGGGCGGCCGCGCTCCGGCAAACCCTGGTGCCCACAGCGCTGCCGCCCGATGCGTTCATGTTGGCGGCGGGGATTGTCGGGGCCACGGTGATGCCTCACGCGCTCTTTCTGCACTCGGGGCTGGTCAATGCGCGTGTGCGCCCGCGCAGCGCATCGGAGACGTCGCAACTGCTTCGGTATTCCAACCGCGAGGTCGTGGCCGCGCTGGCCGCTGCCGGCTGCATCAACCTGGCCATGGTGATGGTGTCAGCGGGCGCGTTTCACGGCACACATGCGGAGGTGGCCGGCATTGAGGATGCCTACGTCACGTTGGCGCCGCTGTTCGGGGCATCGGCCGGGCTGGTGTTTCTGGTCGGGCTGATCGCCTCGGGGTTGTCCAGCTCAGTGGTCGGCACACTGGCGGGGCAGATGGTGCTGCAGGGTTTCCTGCGTGTGCGTTTGCCGGTCTGGATACGCCGGCTGATCACCATGGTGCCTGCGTTCATCGTCATCGGGGCGGGTATGGATGTCACACGCGCCCTTGTGCTCAGCCAGGTCATTCTGAGCATGGTGGTGCCGTTTCCCATGGCGGCACTGATCTGGTTGGCGCGCCGGCCCGATTTGATGGGACAGCACGCCGCAAGTCAGTGCCTGATTGTGCTGGCCACGGCGGGGGCCGTGCTGGTGGCCGGGTTGAACGGCGCACTTCTCGTCCATCTCGTCGCGTAGCAATGTGCGACGGCGGTCATTGCGGAGGCATTACGCATGCGCCGCCGCTGCAATGAAATCCGACAGCGATACGTGGCCGCGCACAATGTCACCGGACTTGTCGAAACCCTCGTCCAGGCTTACGGCCGTCATCCGTGTATAGGCGCGGGCAGCTTCATCGGAGAAACCGAGCCCCTTGTAGATGGCCTCCCAGCGGTCTCGCGGCACAACTTCAACCGCTACCTCGCGACCGAGCGTGCGTGACATCGCCTGCGCAACATCCCGCGGTGTGTAGCGCTGCGGGCCTTCCACGTAGCGCACGCCCACGTCGTCAAGCGTTGTCAGAAGCCGCGACGCTGCCGCCTCGCCAAGGTCAACCGGTGCCACCATCGGCATGGGCATGTCGGCGGGATACATGCTCGGCAGCTTGCCTGTTTGCGCGACCGTCTCCAGCAAGCCGGCCCAGTTGGTCATGTAGTAGGCGCCACGATTGATTGCGGCCGGGATTGGCTGGCGACGCAAGCCCTCCTCCAACTCCCACAGCGTGGTCAGGTCGCCAATGCCCTGCCCGGGCCGCGCGCCATAGGTTGACGCCGCCACCACTTTCTCCAGCCCTGAATCCTCCAGCGCGGCGAGGATGTTGGCGATCGTCCGGCGCTCCGTCGCGTCGGTATCGCCGGCAACATCCGCGGGTGGGTTGAGCAGAAATGCGCGCTGCCCGCGCCGGAATGCCGCCCTTAACGAATCGACGTCCTCCACGTCGGCCATCGCAACCGATGCGCCTTTGTCGCGCCAGCGTCCTGCGCGCTCCGGCCGCCGGGTCAGGATCGTCACGTCTTCTCCGCTCGCCAGCAGCGTTTCTGCAACTGCGGCCCCCACATGTCCGGTTGCACCCATCACTACATACATCACGCCTCCTCCTTGATGTCTGGGCTGCGCACCTGTGCAGCCGAGCGCCATCCGCAATCGTTGATTGACTCACGATGGCCTGGAAGCGTTGATAGCAGCGTTTGTGCCCGTAGATGGATGCGGCGCAGCAGATCAGCCGGCCCAGGCGCGACAGTGTTCGAGATACTGGCGTTCGTGCAACCCAAGCAGGTCGACGATCGAAGACCAGAGCCAGAACGGCGCATTGATGGACCGTCCGTGACGCGCCTTCAACTCGCGGTGCCACGCCATCGCGACATCCCGCGGCATCTGGCTGCCATGTGCAAGGCCGACGATGTTCCCCAGGTAGGCGGCCAACACCGTGGCGTCCTTGTGCTCCAGCTTGTCGACAGACAACTTCAGATCTTGCGGTTGCAACTCACGCATGAAAAAGCTGCTGCCCAGCATGCGCCCCCATGCCATTCGGTTTCCGAGGTCGGGAGAGAGACACCGCGCACCGGTGACCACGCGCTCGCCGTTGATCCGGGGCATCTCGCCCGCAGAGGCACTGGGTGCAGCGGCCTTCCCCGCTTCCTTGATGTCAATCAGCCGGTACCGCGGCCCGCGATCCTGGTCGACCGCAAGCAAGACGGCATAGCGCCGCTGCCCGAGTGAGCTGCACCCTTTGACCCAGTACGCCGCGTCCACAACGCGGACAGAGGCTTCGCCGGGCATTTCGTAAAGGCATGCCACCAGGGCAAGCACCCCGTCCTGGCTCATGAGTTGTTTCAGTTCGCGCCGTTCTTCTCGTGAGAGGGGCCAGAAATGACGCCCCAGAGGAATGGAGGGGGACGCGCCATCGAGCCGCTCCTGGGCCAGCTGCTTCCAGGTGCGCGCAGTCGCCGCCTTCATGGCTGTGCGCACGGATGCGGGGCGCGGCGGCAGGTGCACCGCAGCATCCGGATCGATGCCGTGCAAGTAGCCCGACATCAGCGCTTCCACCATTCGTGCGGTCACGATGCCCGGGAGGTCCGAACCGCGAGCGGCCGTCGCCAGCGACACGCCAAGCCGAATCAGGTCGTGCGCAGGATTGCCAAGCACCGTCTGATCCAGATCCCGGATTTGTATGCGCGTGGCGCCGGAGGCGTCGCCAATAGGGCCGAGATTACCCACATGGCAATCGCCGCAAATCCAGATGACGGGCCCCTCCGGGAATGTGTGCGGCTGCACCTCGCTCAGCCACTCGTAAAACTTCACGGTGCTGCCGCGAACGTACGCATGGGTCGAGCGCGTCATCTTGGATTGACGCAGCCGGGCGAGCACGGGCGCGCGATTTTCGGGGCTCACCACGTTCCGCGACGATTTTGGTTGGGCCATGCTTGTGTCGACTTGGAGTGTCTCAACGGGTTGATAAACGACCAAACCGCATGCAATAAGCGTTCCCTGGCCCTCGAACAGGCTAGATAACGCCTCCACGGTGCTGAACCTTTGCTATGCTTGCTCGAAGCGCGCTGCACAGCGCTGCTTCCATTGAATGGTCAACTTTACTCAACCATCTATTCTCACTATGGCCACCAAAACCAAGACCGCTGCTAAGACCGCCGCAAAGAAGGCCTCGCCGGCTAAGAAGGCCGCTCCGGCTAAGAAGCCTGCCGCAACGACGCCGACCCTCAAGCCTTTGAAGGACACGTTCACCAAGGCGAGCCTGGTGAGCCATCTGGCTGAACAAGCTGCCGTCGACGCCAAGGCGGTGAAGGCGGTGCTGCTCCATCTGGAGAACACCATCGTGGCTTCGCTGCACAAGAAGGGCGCCGGTGAATTCACGCTGCCGGGCCTCTTCAAGGTGACGTCGGTCAAGGTGCCGGCAACCAAGCGCCGCTTCGGCAAAAACCCCTTTACCGGCGTGGACCAGTGGTTCGAAGCCAAACCGGCAACCGTGCGTGTCAAGGTCCGTGCCCTGAAGAAGGTCAAGGACGCAGCGGTCAACAGCTGATAGCCGCCGCAAAGAATAAGGGAGCCTCGGCTCCCTTTTTTGCGTGCCCGCTGGTCAAAAGAACCGGCAGTGATATCCATGTCACATTGCCGACTGATGGACCGCTGGAATTCTTAGCGCGCCTTGCCCCGCGCCTTTCCGCCACTGCGAGCAGCCTCGTGGCCACCGGCGGCCCCATCCCCGCTCATGCGTTCCAGCCAGGAAAGCGCATCGACATACGACAAAAATTGCCGCAGATAATCGGGGGAGACCTCGCGCATCAATAGCAGTGACCGATGCACAAGACTGCTCGAATTCAGCGGACCGGCGTTCACCGGCACCTTATCCAAGGCGTCGCGCAGCTGTTTCTCGGCGCTCACGCGGGACCACGTGTCCCGCACGTCTTCAAGAATCTTCAGCTCCGGCAATGCTTGCAGATGACGTGCAGAACCACCTTCTGCAACGCTGCCGACATTCGTGCGTTCACGGCTGACAATGTCTCGCAGCAGTTCGGCCAACGCGCTGCCGGAAGGTGCGTCTGCGTCGGTCGCATCGGACGTCGCCGGCGCGCGGTCGACGTCTTCTGCATAAGCCGCGATCAGCGTGCCCAGCCGCGCTTCGAGCATGCGCCGCGCCTCGCCGGTTTGATTGGCTGTGCGTCGATGCAGCGCCTCAATAAAGCAAAAGCGCACGCGGTTCAGCCGATCTGCGCCGGTTGCGCGCCAACTGTCGAGCGTGGCCTGCGTAGACAAATCAATGTGGCTCACGGCGTCCACCGTTGGAAGCGGCCTGCCTTGGAACCGGCGCGATCTCCACACGCCGGTTCTTCGCACGGCCGACGTCGTCCGCGTTGGAACTCACTGGCTGCTGCGAGCCAAACGCTGCCGCAAACACACTGGACGCGGGAATACCTTCGTCAATCAGAGCGCGCGTGACGGTCAAGGCGCGCTTGGCGGACAGCTCCCAGTTATCGGCGAACAGGCGGTTGCCGGCACGCACCTGCTGGTCGTCAGAAAACCCACTCACCATCAGGATCTCTTCACGCGATGTGAGATACGCGGCCAGCGGCCCCGCCAGGCTCTTCATCAGCGCACGGCCCTCGGGTTGCAACTGATCGGAATTGATTGCGAACAGCACATTGCCATTGATGCCGATACGCCCGTTGACAAGCGTTACGCGCCCGGCCGCCAGCGGGCCAGCAAGCGCCTGTTCCAGCGTCTTGCGGCGCTGGGCTTCGGCCTCGCGCTGCTTGACCTCGCTTTCCAGCTTGGACGACAGCTCCAGCTGCACGCCGATCACACCCACCAGAATCAGCACGAACGCGCCCAGCAACACCGACATCAGGTCGCCAAACGCGGCCCAGACTGGCGCTGTGTCGTCGATGCCACCGTCAATCTCGTCGCTCATGCCGCGTCAGCCCCGGCCAGTGCGTGCTGGTCACCTAGCCGTTGCAGGTCTTCCAGGATCTGCTTTTGGGACAGCATGCTCAGGTCGATCACCTCGCGCGCCTGCGCCACGTAGTAGGCAAGCTGTTCGTCGCTGCGCGTGAGTGACTTGTCGAGCGCGGTTTCAATGCGCTGCAGCTGGGCTGCAAGCTTGTCGTTCGACTCGCCAAACAGCTGCACGGCGACACCAAACGCCTCGCCCAGGCTGGCCACCTCGACTGCGCTGCCGGTTACCTGGGCGGCCACCGCGCCGAGCTTGCCGGTCTCGGCTTCCACTCGGTCGGTGAATCGCACGCCCACGCGCTCGAGCAGATCCGCCGACGTTGCCACCAGCGCATCCACCGCCGTGCGCTGCTCGGTCGATGCATGGTTGACCGCATCGAGCAGCGTTTCCAGCGTGCCCAGCAGGCGCGCACGCTCGTCCAGCATGGCGGTATCTCGCACCATGCTGTCGGACAGCTTCTGGCGCAGCTCGGCCACCACCTCGGCCGCAGCCTTGGGCGCTTCCGATGCGGCCTGCACCAGGCGAGAAATCTCACTGATCGTGGTGTTGGCGTGCGCCTGCGTTTGCGCAGAGATGTCGCGCGCGGTTTGCGCCAGTGCATCGCAAATCTGTTGCTGACGGCTCGCGGTCTCGGCGCCTGTCTTCTCCCACGCCTCACTCAGCTTGGCGGCCATCGTGCCGAGTGCATCGGTCCAGGCGGCCAGACGTTGCGCGTCGCGCGCTTCCAGGGCGGCTTGCAGCGTGGCATGCGATTGGCGCGATGCCTCCTGCTGCGAAGCGATATCGCGCGCGGTCTGCGCCAGCGCATTGCAGATGTCTTGCTGGCGATTGGCGGTATCTGCGCCCGCTTTTTCCCACGCCTGGCTCAGCTTCTCACCCGTGGCGCTAAGCGCCTCGGTCCAGGCGGCCAGACGTTGCGTGTCTCGCGCTTCCAGCGCAGCTTGCAGTGCGGTATGCGACTGGCGCGACGCGTCTTGCAACGACACGGCGTGTTGCTCGAACGTGGCGGCAGCGGCCTCCAGCGCGCGCTGATTCTGGACGGCGAGTTCGGTGTGGGCGTGTTCTTGCCGGGCAAGCGCATCGCGCCAGGCAGCGGACAAGCCGCCTGCCGTGGCATCAAGACGCTCGGCAACGCCGTCAAGCAACCGCGCCGAGCGTTGCTCGAACGTTTCAGCAAACCGGTCGAGCGAGGTGCCGACCTGGCCAACCAGGGCTTCGCTAGAACGTTCATGCGCCGATAGGGCGTTGTTCCAGATGCCGGAGACCGTCTCGGCCGTGGCTTCAAAACGGGTCGACAGGCCGTCGAGCTGACGCTGCACCGCGTGGGTTACCGACTCCTGCAGCGCAGCCGATTCACGCGCGAGCCCAGCCATCGTCGTTTCCACCACAGGCTGCAGCGCGGCGCTGGCAACGCGTGCGCTTTCCGCTGCGCTGTCCTTCAACGACTGGCCCACCGAAGAAGCAAGCTGGCTGTAGGCGGCTTCCGTCTTGTCGAGAAATGCCTGCTGGGCGGCGATCTGCCGCTCGCTGCTGGCCGCGCCCTGCTGCTCCAGCGACGTCATCATCGCCTGCAGGCGGTCAACCAGCGCGGGCATCACATCGGATTGCCGCTGCAGAAGCTTGAACGTCTCTTCACGCTGATGTGCGTGCGAATAGATGCGAAGCGTGGTCGCGATCTTTGCGTCGAGCGCCTGGACTGCCTGCAGCCGCTCGCGCCGGCACAGCGCCGAGAGCAATCCCAGCATGGCGGACGTCGCCACACCGGCAATCGAGGTCCCGAACGAGAATCCCAACCCCTTGATCGGGGCAGCAAGCGATGCACGGATCGCCTGCAAGTCCGTCGCGCTTTCCAGCGCTGCGCCCGTGCCTTTGAGCGTCACCACCATGCCGAGCAGTGTGCCCAGCATGCCGAGCAGCACCAGCAGGCCCACCAGATACGGCGTCAATGCGGGCGCAGGCAGCGCAACGCGCTCGCCTTCCACGCGCAGGCGCACGGCATTGCGCAGGCTTGGGTGCAGTTGCTCCAGCCAGGTGGCCAGATTGGGCGGCGCCTCGGACAGCCCCGCCACGGCCTGCGTGACCGTGCCCGTGGCGTGGCGATAGCGGCGCAGCTCCAGGGCGCCGGCCACGTAGGCGGCACCAATCACAAGCGTGACGGCCAGCGCCAGCAGATTTCCGCCAACGAGGTAGCCGATGGCAATCCACCCCAAGGCCGCCAGCCCGACAGAGAAAACGATGAGATTCAGGTGAAGTCTGGACATGAATGGTGTCTGTCCCGCTTAGCGGGGGCCAAGGGCTGCAAGCAACCCGTCGACCGGTTGAAAACGAACATCGAGCTCGGCCAGGAGCACGCTCTGCATATCCTTGCGGAACGCATCCAGCCAGGCGCGGGATGAGGATTGGGTGGCCTGACCCTCTGCGGGCAACTGGGCCTGCCGCTGCTGCTCGGCCGCGCGCAACCGCTCGAAGTACGGCCCAAGCATCGACGGAATGGTCCCCAGCAACGAACGTTCGCGGCCTGCGAGCGCCTGCTCCATGCTGGCGTCCAATACCGCAAGTCGCGCGAGGTCGGGCGTCCTGGCAGCCAGCAGGCGTCGCAGGCGGCCACGCAGGTCGCCAATTTCCAGCTCCATCGTCTGCTGCATCAGCACGTAACGCTGCCGAAAATCGGCATAGTCGACCACCACCGGCGCCGAGGGGCTCTGGATCGGCGCGCGTGGGCCCGTCCTGGCTTCAGGCGCACAGCTGGACGCGATGGATTTCGCCAACGCTGCCCGAACACGGCCCCCGATCGTCTCGGCGTCCGGACCGGCCGCCCGCGTGCTGGGGACAATGGCGGGCGGCGCCGCGCTCAGTGCCGATGAAAGCGTGATGGCATCCGTCCAGCTGAGCCATTGGCTCAACTGATCTGAAAGGGGCTGCGCGGATGCGGAAACGTCGACGTCCGTCAGGCGAGCAAGAATGCGGATCAGCGCAGGGCCGCTGAGCGCCCTGCGTTGCTGGACGTGCGCCATGCTACGAGTGCCGAAAAAAGGCTGGAGTTTACACTGCCTGCCCCGCCGGAAAGCCGTCTTCGGGTGGCAAAAGAATCACTTCTCAAGAAGAATCGCAGCGATCTGTCGACTCGCCGGCGATACAAGGCTGCATCCTCCGGCGCATAGCGCGGCATTGGGCCTTTCCTGACATGGGTCTCCGCCGAAACCGCGTCAGTCCAGCGCTGCTCGGGTCGCCGGTCGGCATTTGTGTCATCAGGCCGACAGCGGTATTGTGTCGCCCACTACCGCACCCTCCCCGCTTTCCTGCCATTTCCCCGTGACCGATCACCCCACCCTTACCTGGACCGACGACCGCCCAGACGCCAGCAGCGACGCCGTCCATACCGCCCTCTGGCGCTCCGAGGCCGGTAATCCGCCGCCCAAGCGCGTGGTCGTTGCGGACGATCGCACCACCGCCGATGCGGCCTACCGGCTGGCCTGCGAGGGCACCGCACTGCTCTGGCAGGGCGATTTCCAGAACGCGCGCCAACTGCTGCAGGCCATGTCCCGCCGCACCGATCGCAAACCCGGCAAGACGCGCAAGGAAGCCACCTCGGCCATCGATGCGTTCAACCTGCATCGACAGGCGCAATCGCAGCGCGCCCGCACACTCGGCATGCTGCTGATTCCGCTGGATGCGGATTACGGCATCCCGCTGCGCCGCGCGCCCGACATGCGCGAAGCCTGCACGGAGGCTTACGGCACGAGCCGCGCCGCTTCCGTCGTTTCGCTGCGCGAGCTGCTGGGCCTGATCGGCGCGCATGAGTGGCGCAAAAAGGGTGTCGAGATTTCCGCGCTCGGTGGTGAGCGCATTCATCCGCACTACGGCGTGTTCTCGCCGGTGCGTGGCGAATACATCGATCTGGTGGCGAAGGCGCCGTTGCCTTCAAGAGCGCTGGCGTTCGACATTGGCACGGGTACGGGTGTGCTGGCGGCGGTGCTGGCCAAACGCGGCGTGAAACGCGTCATCGGCACGGATCAGGACCCGCGTGCCCTGGCCTGCGCCCGTGAGAACGTGGCGCGCCTTGGGCTGCAAACCCAGGTCGATATTGTTGAGGCCGATCTGTTTCCCGAAGGGCGTGCGCCGCTGATCGTGTGCAACCCGCCGTGGCTGCCGGCACGGCCCAGTTCGCCTATCGAGCGCGCCGTCTACGACCCGGACAGTCGCATGCTGCGCGGCTTCCTGGATGGCCTCGCCGCACACCTGGAGCCCAACGGCGAAGGTTGGTTGATCCTGTCGGACTTTGCTGAGCACCTGGGCTTGCGCACACGCGATGCGCTACTGGCGATGATCGACGCAGCCGGCCTGCAGGTCGTGGGCCGTGAAGACATCAAGCCGAAGCACCCGAAGGCAAGCGATGAAAACGACCCGCTCTATCGGGCCCGCGTTGCCGAGGTGACGTCGCTGTGGCGCCTGAAGGCGCGCCAATAAGCCAGCAATTCAGCGCGCCATCGTCGCCAGATAGTCGAGCGCGCCCTGCCCCGCAGCGGCGCCGCTCGCAAAACACGCTGTCAGCAGATAGCCGCCTGTGGGCGCTTCCCAGTCGAGCATCTCGCCGGCGCAGAACACGCCCGGCAGACGCTCGATCATCAGCTTCGCATCCAGCGCTTCAAACGCGACGCCGCCTGCGGTGCTGATCGCCTCGTCAATGGGGCGGGTGCGCGTGAGCCGTAACGGCAGCGCCTTGATGGCTTTGGCCAACTGGGCAAGATCGGCAAACGCGTCCTTGCTCAGGCACTCGCGCAGCAAGCCGAGCTTCACGCCCGTGATGTTCAGCTTGCTTTGCAGATGGCTCGACATTGAACGCGCGCCGCGCGGGCGCATCAGTTCATCGGTCACACGTTGCGCACTCCAGCCTGGCGCAAGGTCGAGCCAGATCGTCGCACTGCCCTCTGCGGCGAGCGCGTCGCGAATGGGCGCCGACAACGCATAGACCAGGCTGCCTTCAATGCCGGTCTGCGTGACAACGAACTCGCCCTGGCGGAATTGCAGCGCACCGCCAGCGCCCGACGGCAAACCGATGGCGACCGACTTGACTGGCTGACCCGAAAAGCGCTCCTGGAAATGCTCGCTCCAATCGGCATCGAACCCGCAGTTGGCGGGCTGCAATGGCTGCACCTGCACGCCGCGCGCCTCCAGCAACGGCACCCAAGCGCCGTCGGAGCCCAGGCGCGGCCAACTGCCGCCGCCCATGGCGAGCACCACCGCATCGGCTTGCACCCGCCGTTCAACACCGGTGGTTTTAAAGCGCAGCACCTGCGCGTGGTCCGACGGTTCTGCCCAGCCCACCCAGCGATGCCGCATGTGCAGCTGCACGCCCGCCTCGCGCAGCCGGTGCAGCCATGCACGCAGCAAGGGCGCGGCCTTCATCTCGGTCGGAAAGACACGCCCCGAACTGCCGACGAACGTCTCGATGCCCAGCCCATGAATCCACGCACGCAGCGCATCCGGGCTGAAACGGTCGATGAGCGGCGCCAGCGCATCGCGCCGCATGCGATAGCGGCCGAGAAACGCGTCGATCGGCTCGGAATGCGTGATGTTCATCCCCCCGATGCCCGCAAGCAGGAATTTGCGTCCGGCCGACGGCATGGCGTCGAACACCTCCACACGTACACCGTTGCGCGACAGGACTTCAGCGGCCATGAGCCCGGCAGGGCCGGCGCCGATGACGGCAACGAGAGGGGCTTTCGGTGTTTCAGACATGCGGCGGTGGATGGCTTACGTGGGGCGGACAAGCGGGGCGCTATTGTCACATCCTGAATGGGCGCGGGCAAACGAGGTCACGCATGGCGCTTTTTGGGGTGCGCTTGCCGTCGCCCACCGCGCTTTTCGGTAAACTGGCGCCCTCTTTCCGTTTTTCTCCGCGCCGCCGCACCGATCCCAATCCGTGCGACATGTCGCCCAGGCTGTCCTGACGATGTCCAACAAGACCCACGAAATCCGCCCCAACCAGTCGATCGAGCTGCTCAAGGAACTGCACATCCTGACGCGCGACGGCAAGATGAACCAGGACAGCCGCCGCAAGCTCAAGCAGGTCTATCACCTGTTCCAGTTCATCGAACCGCTGATGGCCGACGTACAGCAAGCCAAGGGGCATGTCACGCTGGTCGACCACGGCGCGGGCAAGTCTTACCTCGGCTTCATCCTGTACGACCTGTTCTGCAAAGAGCAACCGGGCGACGGCACCTCGCACATTTACGGCATTGAGACTCGCGAAGAGCTGGTCGCCAAGTCGACCGAGCTTGCCGCGCGGCTCGGCTTCAAGGGGATGTCCTTCTTGAATCTGTCGGTGGCGGAATCGATTACGTCTGACCGACTACCGGCCACCATCGACATCGTGACCGCACTGCATGCGTGCAATACCGCCACGGACGACGCGATCCGCTTCGCGCTCGAAAAGCACGCGCAGTACATCGTGCTCGTACCGTGCTGCCAGGCGGAGGTGGCCGGCGTGCTGCGCAAGAACAAGGGCAAGTCGCTTGGCAACGCGCTCACGGAAATCTGGCGCCACCCGCTGCACACGCGCGAATTCGGCAGCCAGGTCACCAACGTGCTGCGCTGCCTGCAGCTTGAAGCGCACGGCTATCAGGTGAGCGTGACGGAACTCGTCGGGTGGGAACACTCGATGAAGAACGAGCTGATCATTGCGCAGTACAAAGACCTGCCGCGCCGCCGCCCCATCGAGCGGCTGAACGAGGTGATCAGCACGCTGGGGCTGGAGGAACTGCACGAACGGTTTTTTGCGCCGGCTGGCTCCTGAGGAGAGGCGCGGCAGCAGCGCAGTCTGTCAGCACATTGGCGCCGGGGCGCCAGATCTCGTGGCGGTTATGCCGGGCGTCTGCCTTCGTGCTGCACCCGCTTGTCTTCGTACATCGCGACATCGGCCTCGCGCAGCGTTTCTTCCAGGCGGCCGCCTTCGTGGCAGGTGGCGCAGCCCATGGAAAACCCAAGCTCCGCGCCCGGATAGAACTGGTTGTTGAGTTCCACCAGCTTGCGCAGACTTTCCACCAGCGCCGTGCCGGCTTGCGCGTCGGCGCCCGGCAGCAGCACGGCAAACTCGTCGCCGCCAATGCGCGCGGCGTGAGCAGGCTTGTCGACGGCCTTGCCGAGCACCTCGCCGGCGCGCCGCAGCAGCGCGTCGCCCGCGGCGTGGCCGAGCTGGTCATTCACGCGCTTCAAGTCGTTCAGGTCGATCATGATGACCGTGACCGGGAACGGGCCCTTGCGCTCCAGCCGGTTGATCTCGTCCACGTAGAACGAGCGGTTCTTCAGTTTGGTCAGCACGTCGTGCTTGCCGAGATATTCGAGGTACGACTCGGCCTTCTTGCGCGCGGTGATGTCGGTCAGCGCCAGCAGCACCATGTCCCAATCCTTCTCGCGGCCCGGGAACACCGAGAACTGCAGGTGGATGTTCAGCGGGTTGCCATCGAGCCCGTAATTGACGACCTCGCGCTGCTGGAAAAGCTTGCCGTCCCACAGGTCGATCAACTGCTCTCGAAAGTGGGAGCGCATGTCGTCGCGAAAGATCTCCGGCAAGCGGCCAAGCAAGTCGTTGCGGTTGCGCGCCTTGAACATCTCCAGCGTGAAGCCGTTGACGTCAAGAACCTGGATCTCCTGCATGCAGCGCTCGACAAACTCGGGATGCACGTCGGTAAAGGTGCGGAAATCGGAGATGCCCTGCATGCGCACTTCGTCCAGCAGCATCTTGATGGTGCTGAAGTTTTCCACCCACAGCGACACCGGCGCGTGCTCGAACACGCCGCGCGCATAGAGTTGGCTGGCCGCGGCACGGCGGCGGGCGTCTTCGAGTTCGGTTACGTTGTCTACGGCCACCAGCACGCGGTCCCATGGCTGATCGTGGTCAGGCAGAACAACGCCCTTGAGCAGGATGTCGAGACGGCGGCCGTCGAGCGTGTAGTTGACGCTGCGGCTCTCGAACGATGGCTCGCCAGACCAGAGCTGAACGAGTTCGCCCACGTGGGCCTCGAGCATGTCGTCGCGCAGGATGTCTGCCAGGCGTGCAGTCAGGGTTTCGGCATCCGGGGCGGCGTACATGGACAACGTGCGCCGGTTCACGCGCAGCACCTTGATGCAGGCGGAACACGCCGCCACGCGTGATACGTCCTCTTCCAGAAAGCGCTGCAGGTCGGTCACGCCGGCCGCCCGCCATTGGGCAAAGAGGCGGTGCAGATCGCTGTAGTCCTCCAGCCACAATGACGTGGGGGTGACATCGAAGAAGTCGATCAGGTTGACACCCACAGCCGCCGGGCTGCTGACGCTATCGGACGCGGATTGCATGAATCGCTCTACGGGAACAAAAACACTTGGCAAACGTTGCGAGCGTACCGGTTTTGTGTAAGACCGCGCACAGCGCCTCGCTCATCCGGAAGGATTACCCCCATGCAGGCGATGCGCGGTCAGCTGCTGCAGCGCAATACCTCGTCGAATGCCCGGAAAGTTCCCCGGCGGTATTTTCCGACGCCGCGCCGTATTTAGTTTTTCTTTATCTGGCGTTGTAAAAATAGCCGCTTCGATTTTTAATATACTTTCATGAAGCGGGAGAGACATTTCATTTTTTCAACGCACTTTGCAGAAGTCACCCAACGCTCGGAAAGGCGCCCGCAGCTTCGTGGACGCGCATACCAAAAACTGCAAATTCCGCGGCATATTCGCTCGCACGTGATTTAAAAAACTTCGTCTCGATTCGCAGGCCGTTTCCTCCAGAATCCGTGCATCCCGTGCGCGGGCTGTGATTTGCACCGCGCAAGAAGCGGGTAATTCCTTGTCCCGATTCTGCGGCCTGCCCCCCAATTTCTTTTGAGCCCTGGGCCGCCGATTCGTTTCCACCTCAGGAGAAATGCAATGCGGGATTCGACAACCCACCGTCGTACGGCCACGACAGACACCGGGCGCGCGTACAACGCCCGGACACGTCGTTCATTCAAGCTGGCACTCGTGGCTCAGGCTGCGGCCGCGCTGATTCTGGCCGCCTGCGGCGGCGGCGGAGATGACGCGCTCACGCCGGCCGGCGGCAAGCTGGACGCAAACGGCTCGCAGCAGCAGGGCAATACCAATACAGGCAACACCAACGCGCCGGCGCCCGCCGTGGATGCAACGGTCCCGCCGGTGGAACTGCCGGACTACATCAGGCCGGTCAACTACAAGCTGTGGTTCCGCCCGAGCGCAGACCTGAACAGCTTCTCGGGCCGCGCCGATGTGGAGATCAAGGTCACCAAGCAGACCGGCGCCGTGACGCTGGCCGTGCGCGACCTGAAGCTCGACGCCTCGCGCCTGACGCTCACGCCCACCTCGGGCAACGGCGCATCGCGCGTGCTGGTACCGATTCCGCAATCGCAAGGCGCCTTCTATGACCTGCGCGACCCGACTGGAGACATCAAGCCCGGTAACTACGTGCTGCACATGGAATGGACGGGCACGATCAACTTCACCAAGGCCGAGGGCATCTTCAAGCTGGGCCTGCAGGCGGCAACGGGTGAGAGTTCGGACGCTATCGTCACGCAGGGCGAATCGAACTTCGCGCGCGAATGGTTCCCAAGCTGGGATGAGCCAGCCTTCCGCAACACCTTCGAAGTGACGGCGGAAATTCCGGGCGACTGGAAGGCCGTGGCCAACGGCCGGCAGACCGGTGCGACCAAACTGCCGGATGGCTATCAGCAGGTGTCGTTTGCCAAGACACCGTCGATGCCGGCATACCTGCTGTTCTTTGGCGGCGGTAAGTTCGACATCCTGGAAGACCAGTTCACCAACCCGCTCGATGGCAGCAGCATGCGCCTGCGCTGGTGGGTGCCGCCTGGCGAGGCGCACTCGGCAGTGGCCGGCATGCAGTTCACGAAGGAAGCGCTGAACCACTACTACAACTACTTCCAGATCCCGCTGCCGTTCGACAAGATGGACACCATCGTCGCCAACGACAGCTACGACAACAAGAACGCCGGCTTTGGCGGCATGGAGAACTGGGGCGCCATCTTCGAGTTTGCCGACCAGGTGCTGGTGCCGCCCGATGGCGCACCGACGACGGTCCACTCCATGGGCAAGGCGCGCTCGTTTGTTGTGGTGTCGCATGAGCTGGCGCACCAATGGTTTGGCGACCTCGTCACGCTGGACTGGTGGGACGACATCTGGCTGAACGAATCTTTCGCCAACTGGTTTGAAAACGTCACGAAGATCACGCTGCACCCCGAGTTCCAGGGCAACACGTGGGCCAACTACGCGGCGGTCAAGCAACGCGTGATGACGCTGGATCTGCAGCCGACAGCCGTGCCGGTGCAGCACAACCTGAGCGACAACGGCTCGATGGACTTCCTCGACAGCTTTGCCTACAACAAGGGCGGCCATGTCCTGCAGATGCTCGAGAACTACGTCGGCAAGGACGCCATGCGCAAGGGTCTGCAGAGCTACCTGAACAAATACAAGTTCGGTAACGGCACGCCGCCGCGCTTGTGGGCAGAACTGGAAGCGGCCAGCGGCAAGCCAGTGGGCAAGGTGGGCGACAGCTTCGTGCGCCAGACCGGCCTGCCGCTCGTCACCATCGATGCGCAGTGCAATCCGGCCACCAACCAGAACGTGCTGACGATCACGCAGAAGGCCTTCCCGAACAAGAACGTCTATTCGGGGTACCAGTGGAACGTGCCGCTCACGCTGGCCTACGGCGACAACTTTGGTCAGTCGCAGACCATCGTGCTCGACCAGCAGACCGCGCAGGTCACGCTGCCGACGTGCTCGGCCGTGCTGGCCAACCCGTCCGGCCTGGACTACTACGTGACCAACTACAGCCCGACGCTATGGAGCACGCTGTTGGCGCAGGCTGGTGCCATCAACAACGACGCCGCCAAGACCAACATCGCGGGCGATGCCACGCAGCTGTATAACGCGCAGCTCATCACCAAGGCGCAGTACGACCAGATCGTCGGCATCAAGAACTTCCAGCCTGCAGTGGCAACACTGGCCGCCCAGTCTGTGAAGCCGACCGGCTCGCTGCGTCCGCAAGCGGTGCAGTTGCAGGAAATGCAGTCGATGGATCGCCCAATCCACAAATTCCGCTACGAAGGTCTCATGAAGCATCTGACCGACATCAAGCGGTAAGCACCAAAGCAAGCGGGCCGCGTCTTACGATGCGGCCCGCTGCAAGGGTGGCTCCTGATTTTCGGCGGACATGGTCCGCCGTTTTTCATGCGCGCGTCACACGATCCTCAACCGGTGCGATGCAGGAAGGTGGCCTGAATCACGTCGGTCATCCAGATAGCGCTTTCGCCGGTCTGGCCGTGCTCCAGCACTTTGACGGCGCTCTCGAACAGCACGCTGGCCAGCGCGTCCGACACAACGATCTCGATGCGCACGCGCGGCACAAACTCCGTCAGGTCTTCCTTGATGGAATGCGCGCCGGCCTGGCAAGCCGCCGGAGGATAGGCGCTCACCTCGCCCACCGTCATGCCCGGAAAGCCCGGGCAACTGCGTAGCGCTTCATGCATGCGTTCCAGCAGTTGCGGGCGCACTACGATGCGGATTTCCTTCATGCCTTAGCCTCCTCATCAAACCATTTGTACAGCGTGGGCAGCATCACCAGCGTGAGCAGCGTGCAAGTCAGCAGCCCCCCGATCACCACGATGGCCAGCGGCCGTTGCACTTCCGAGCCCGGCCCCGTGGCAAACAGGAACGGGATCAAACCCAGCATGGCCACCGTGGCCGTCATCATCACGGGGCGGAAGCGCATGCGCGAGCCCAGCCGCACAGATTCCTCCACCGACATGCCCTGCTCGCGCAAACTGCGGATTGTGCTGACGAGCACCACGCCGTTGAGCACCGCGATGCCCCATAGCGCCACAAAGCCGACCGATGCTGGCACGGAGAGATATTCACCGGTGACGAACAGGCCGATGATCCCGCCCACCGAGGCAAACGGCAGCACCAGAATGATCAGCGTGGCGTAGCGCACCGAGTTGAACAGCAGGAAGAGCAGGAAGAAGATGGCGGCCACCGTAATCGGCACGATCACCTTCAGGTGGCCCATGGCGCGTTCCATATTCTGGAACTGACCGCCCCACTCCAGGTAGTAGCCCTCGGGCAGCTTGACCTTCTGCGCGACGGCCGCCTGCAACTCGGCCACGAAGCCGCCCAAGTCGCGGTCGCGCACATTCACGCCCACCACCACGCGGCGCTTGCCCAGCTCACGGCTGATCTGCGCGGGGCCGTCGGTCACATCGATGCGGGCGATGCTTTCCATCGGCACCTGTGCGCCATTGGGGGCAGCCACGATCAGGTTGCGGATAGCCTCCACGCTGCCGCGATATGCGTCCGGCAGGCGCACCACCGCGCTGAAGCGGCGCTCGCCTTCGAAGATTTCCGTGGCTTCCTTGCCGCCGATGGCGGTCTCGATCACGTTGTGCACATCGGCCGCGTTCAGGCCGTGACGCGCAATGGCCTGGCGGTCGATCGCGATCTGCAGATACTGCTGGCCGGTAATGCGCTCGACACGCATGTCCTGCGCACCCTGGATGCCCTGCGCCACCTTGGCAATCGCCTCGGCCTTTTCGCGCAGCGTGTTCAGGTCATCGCCGAACACCTTGATCGCCACATCGGAACGCACGCCGGTCACCATCTCGTCCACGCGGTCGGAAATGGGCTGTGCCATGACGATCTGCACGCCCGGGAGCACCTGCAGCGCCTTGCGCATCGCCTCGGCAATGTCGTCCTGGTTCCAACCCTTGGGCCATTCGTCGCGCGGTTTCAATGACACGATTGGCGTCGATTCATTCTGGCCTTGCGGGTCGGCCGGAGACTCGCCTCGGCCCACACCGGAAACCGCCGACTTCACGCCCGGCACTTGCATCACCAGGCGCATGGCTTCCATCTCCATGCGGATCGACTCTTCCAGCGAGATATTCGGCGCACGGTTGATGCCTGGCACCACCGAGCCCTCCTTCATTTCCGGAATGAACGCCGTACCCAGGAATGGCATCAGCGCACCGGTAGCGAGAAACACCGCCACAGCCACGATGACGGTCTTGCGGCCGTTGTTCAGGCTCAGCTCCAGCAAGCGCAGATACGGCTTTTTCATCTTCCGAATCAGCCACGTATCGTGTGCATCGTGCTCGGCGTGTGGGTCATCGCTGTGTTCGCCTTCCACGTGTTTGTGCGCCTTGGGCTTGAGCAGATACGACGACAGCACAGGCGTCAGCGTCAGCGACAGCACCAGCGAGAAGAACAGCGCAATCGCAATCGTGAAGGCCAGCGGCGCAAACATCTTGCCTTCCATGCCCTCCAGCGTCATCAGCGGCAGGAACACCAGGATGATGATGCCCACGCCAAAGATCACGGGCGTCGCCACTTCCGTCACGGCATGCAGGATGATGCGCGCGCGACTCTCGTTCGGGTCGCGCGGCTTGGCCAAATGCGCAAACGCGTTTTCCACCACCACCACGGAGCCATCGACCATCAAGCCGATGGCGATGGCCAAGCCGCCCAACGACATCAGGTTGGCCGAGATGCCGAGCTTGTTCATTGCTATGAACGTCAGCAGCGGCGTGAGGATCAGCGTACCGACCACGATGAGCGACGAACGGATGTCACCCAGGAACAGCAGCAGCACGATCACCACCAGCACCACGCCTTCGGCCAGCACCTTGATGACGGTCTGCAGGGCCGAATCGACCAGCTCCGAACGCTCGTAGTACGGCACGATCTTCAGCCCATCGGGCAACATGCCGTCGTTGTTGATGGCCTTGACGCGATCCTGAATGCGGGCGACGACTTCCTTGGCGTTGCCGCCGCGCATCATCATCACGACGCCGCCAACAGATTCCGTCACGCCGTTCTTGACCACCGCCCCCGCGCGCACCGCTGTGCCGATCTTTACCTCGGCCACATCGCGAATCGTGAGTGGTGTGCCATTGACCTCCTTGAGCACGATGGCGCCAATGTCGTTGGTGTCGCGCACCAGGCCCACGCCGCGGATCAGGTATTGCTCCGCGAAGTGCGGCAGCACACCGCCACCCGAGTTGGCATTGTTGGCGGCCAGCGCCTCGAACACCTGCTTGACCGTCACGTTGTGGTGGCGCAGGCGTTCCGGGTTGACGAGCACCTGATACTGCTTCTCGTAACCGCCCTGCGAGTTGATCTCCGCCACGCCCGGAATCGAGCGCAGCAGCGGCCGCACCACCCAGTCCTGCGCGATACGGCGCTGGGTGAGTTCCTCGACCGAGAGTTCCTTGTCGCCGTCATCCGGTTTGTCGAGCGTGTACTGATACACCTCGCCCAGGCCCGTCGATACGGGGCCGAGCACTGGCGTCACGCCCGCCGGCATGCGCGACTGCACCTCGATCAGCCGTTCCATCACAAGCTGGCGTGCGAAGTACACGTCGGTTTCATCGGTAAAAACAAGCGTGATGAGCGACAGGCCCGGCTTGTTGAGCGAGCGCATCTCCGTGAGCGCCGGCAGACCCGTCATGGCCATTTCCACCGGCACGGTCACAAAGCGTTCAACCTCTTCCGGCGAGCGCCCCGGCGCTTCCGTAGCGATCTGCACCTGCACATTGGTCACGTCCGGAAATGCGTCAAGCGACAGCTTGCGTGCGGCGTCCAACCCGAAGAACAGCAGCACGGCAGCGATCACCGCCACCACGAGCCGCTGCTTGAGCGCGCCGCGAATCAATGCGTCGATCATGCGCCCTCCATCTCGGCGCGCTTGCGCTCGTTGTTCAGATGGAAGCCGCCTTCAACGACGATCGGCTGGCCGGCTTGCACGCCAGAGACGACCGGGCGCACCCCGTTCGATTCGTCGCCAAGCTTGACTGGCGTGAGCTGGTAGTTCGTATCGCTAGTGCGCACGAACACGTAGTCGCGGTTGTCTTCGCGCACCACCGCGGAGGTCGGCACCACCACGCGTTCTTCCGGGCGCGACTGGATGATCAGCGTGGCCAGCATCGACGGTTTGAGCGCGCGCTCGGCATTGTCGACTTCGGTGCGTACCGTGACCGTACGCGTTTGCGGGTCAACAATGTCCGACACCCAGATCAGCTTGCCGACAATGCGGTCGCCCGCGCCGGTATCGATCTCCACGGCCTGCCCCGCGCGCACGCCGGCAGCGGCGTTTTCGGGCACTTCGCCCACCACCCACACGCGCGACAGATCGGCCACGGTGAATAGCTCATCGGCCGGCTGCACCACCTGGCCGCGCGTTACCTTGCGCTCCACCACCGTGCCTCCGATGCTGGCCACCACGGGCGAGATCGACGACATGCCGCCCGTGCGCATCTTCGCCAGCGTGCCAGGCGACACGCCCATCACGCGCAATTGGTCGACGGCTGCGCGCACTTCGGCATCGGCCATTGCCAGTTCGCTCTGGCGCTTCTGGAGTTCGGCCGAGCCGATCACGTCGGCGGCCAGGAGCAGCTTCGCGCGTTCCAGCGCGCGGGCCTGCAAGTCACGCTGCGCGGCGGCCTTCTGATAGGCGAGCTGCGCGGCGCCAAGCTCCGTGCTGTGCAGTTGCGCCAGGATGTCGCCCGCCTTGACGCTCTGGCCCGGCGTGGCAACCAGCTCCGTCACACGACCCGTGACGGTGGCGCCGATGCGGGCCACGCGCTGTTCGTCAAATGCGATCTGCCCCGGCACCCGCAGGCGCTCGGCAATCGGCTGCTTGCCGACCGGCGCCACCTTCAGGCGCTGCACCAGCGTGGGCTGCGCAACGACGAGGTTGGGGTCGACGGCCTGTTGTGCGGCCTTCGCATCGTTGCCGGCGTCTTTGCCGCAGGCGCCCAGCAACAGCATCGCCGCCAGGGCAACGCCGGCCAGCCGGATCGAAGAAGAAAGAGAAGAAGGTGCGGTCATGGTCTGGCTGGATTCGTGAGTTCGGGAGGCAACGCGATGGCTCGGGCGTGTCATTGGGCCTCCGGCCGCAAGCGGTCAAGTTCAACGGCGGCGGTGCGCAGGTCTGCGCGTGCAGCAATCAGGTCATTGCGTGCCTGGCGGAAGACGCGCTGGGCATCGAGGTAGTCGAGAATCCCGCGCTCGCCGTGGCGGTATGCGGCTTCGGCCACGCGCAGCGCCGATTCGGCTTGCTTGATGACGCCGGATTCGAGCGCGCTGACTTGCGACTCTGCAATCTCGTATTGGCGATAGGCGGATTCCACCGCTTGGCGCGTGCGCAACTCGCGGTCGCGCAACAGGGCGCGTGCACGTTCGCGGGCGGCCACGGCTTCACCGACGGGACCATCGCGGCGATCGAACAGCGGAATCGACATCACCAGGCCCACGCGGCTGTCCTGCAGATCGGGCTGGCGATCGACAGACCCGCGCAACGCGAGCGACGGCCAACGCTGGCTGCGCTCGTGCGCGAGACGCGCTTCGGCCTCGCGCACGGCGGCGCGATCGGCTTCCAGCTCCGGATGCGTGGCGAGGACCGTGCTGACCAGATCGGCCAGGAGCGGCAAATGCGATACGGAAGGCGTCTCCGCTCCGGCATCGACATCGAACGTCTGCGGCAGATCGGCGCCCACGGCGCGGCGCAGTTCAGCCAGCGCCTGTTGCACGCGCAGTGCGGCGGCCTGTTCGTTGCGCTGCGCGTTGAGCAGCTCCGCGTCGCCACGGATGAGTTCGTAACGCGGGGCTTCGCCGGTTTCAACACGCACGGCCACGCCACGGCGGATCTGCTCGACCAGCGTCACGTCTTCGCGCGCGTTGCGCTGCTCGGCCTCGCGACGCACCACGTCGTAGAAGCGCAGCTTGAGATCGGCCTCCACGTCGCGTGCCTCCGATCGGGCCGTGGCCTGCGACGCTTCGTACGCGGCATCAGCGGCCTGCGTACGGGCGGCGCGCTGCCACGGCAAGTCGAGCTTCTGCGTGATCGACACGCTATTGGTGCGGCCTTCCGCCGCACCCGGCATGCGGGCACGCTGGCGGCCAGCCATGGCTTCCACCTCGGGGTTGGGCCAAGCCCGCGCGGTGGCGATGCCCGCCTGCGCAGCCTGCACTTGGGCCTGCGAAGCGGCGAGCGCCGGGTGGTTGGCGCGGGCCAGCTCCAGCAACTGCGGCAAGGTGTAGCGCGGCTGCGGGAGCGCCTCCTCAGCCCGTGCGGTGCCGGCCTGGGCACCGCGTTGCGAAGGTGCCGGGGGCGCAGCGTTGGCGTGGACGGCAATTGCAGCCAGCACGGCGGAAAGAACAGCACGGCGCGACACGCGCGCACCCGCTGCGGGGCGCGGGGTGGCCGCATCCTGATTGGACAACATCCGAAATCATCCTGAAAAAGAAGAACAGGCAAGCGCGAACGCCCAGCCGGTCAAGGGGCCGGTTGGCGCAGCACTAGCAACTCAAGGGGATGGTTTCCGGCGAATGCCGGAGATCAGGCGCGTGCGGGAGGACGCAGCATGGGAGCCGGCGTGGGGCCAGCCTGGAACGGAGGAAGAGAGACACGGACGCGCGCGACACGCAGGCCGGGCGTCAGCGCCATGGGAGGCGGCGGCAGCCAGAGTTCCGGTGCGTCGCTGGGGTGGTCAGGGGCGGCGGCGCTGGTCGAGGGCACATCGGGCGCATCGGATGCGTGCGCAACCCAGTGCTCAGCGCTGAAGCACTGGCTGGGCTGCTTGACCGCCTTGCCGAGCGCAACCTTGATGGCACGCTCGAAACCCTTGCTGGGCTTTGCAACAGGCAGCACATCACCCGGCACGTCGTCGACCACGGCTTCGATGGCTTCCAGCGCGTCGTCCGCAGCCTGGCCATCGGGGAAATGCGTGGCCGAGAACACCGAAACCGTGAACAACAGGCACCAGATCGTGACGAGCCACCGCACGCCGCGCACGCGCGACAGCACGCCCCGCGCGGTGGCGCGAGACAACGTCGGCAAGGCGGAGGAAACATTCGTCACAAACATGGGCCCCGAATACTATCGGAAAAATGCTGCATCCGCACACAACGTCGGCCAGATGGCGCAGATGTCAATCGGAATCGACCTGACTTTTCCGAATCCGTTCCATTTCGGGCCAATGCGCACGCACCCAGTCGTCCAGGCCGACGAGCGTGCGGTTAAGCGATTCACCAAGCGGGCTGAGACGATATTCCACGTGCGGGGGGACGCTGTCGTAGATGGAGCGCAGGATGAGGCCGTTGGCTTCCAGCTCGCGCAGCGTCTGCGTGAGCATTTTTTGCGAGATGCCGTCGCCCACGCGGCGCAGGAGTTCGTTGTTGCGCACCGGGCCGTTTTCCAGCGCGGGGAAGATGCGCAGCGCCCATTTGCCCGCGACCAGTTCGAGCGCGCGCGTCGACGGGCAGGCGTCCACGGTGCCTTCAGCGGGACTTTCCGGCGTAGACGAAGAGGACGGAGCCAGGTTGTCGGCCATGGGGCCTCCGGAACACGATTGGGATACGCGTGACCGTACCGCCAATCGTGCCGCCCCGCAACGGGCCCCGTCAGTCGAGCTGGCCCTGGCAGACGTACTTGGTGTGGAGGTAGTCGTCCAGCCCGTGGACGGAACCTTCCCGGCCGTAGCCGGATTCCTTCACGCCACCAAACGGCGCGGCCTCGGCCGCCAACGCGCCTTCATTGATGCCGACAATGCCCGTCTCCAGCGCTTCGGCCACGCGCCAGATGCGACGCACGTTCTGGCTGTAGAAGTAGGCGGCCAGCCCAAACGGCGTGTCATTGGCAGCGGCAATCACCTCGTCTTCGGTGGTGAAACGCGTAAGCGGCGCTACGGGGCCGAAGGTTTCTTCGCACGCGCAGGCCATGGTGGCGTCCGCGTTGACCAGCACCGTCGGTGCGTAATAGTTGGCACCAAGCGCGGTCAGGCGTGCGCCGCCGGTCAGGACCTTGCCCCCCCTGGCGACGGCGTCCTGCACGTGCCGGTCGATCTTCTCGACCGCGCGCGCGTTGATCATCGGGCCGATCTGCGAAGTCGGGTCCGTGGCCGGCCCGACGCTGAGCGCTGCAACGCGTGCTGCCAACTTGGCGGCAAACGCATCGTGCACGGCGTCGTGCACGAACACGCGGTTGGGAGACACGCAGGTCTGCCCGCCGTTGCGGAACTTGGCTGCCATGAAGCCTTCGACAGCGGCATCGACGTCGGCATCTTCGAACACGATAAAGGGCGCATTGCCGCCAAGTTCGAGCGACAGCTTCTTCAGCGTGTCGGCGCTGCGGCGCGCCAGATGCTTGCCGACGGGCGTGGAGCCGGTGAACGTGATCTTGCGCACGCGGCCATCGTCCAGCCAAACGTCCACCACTTCAGGCGTCCGCTCGCGCGAGGCGGTCACGATATTCAGCACGCCCGGCGGCACGCCGGCTTCCTGCGCCAGACGCACGAGCGCGAGCGATGTCAGCGGCGTGTCTTCAGCGGGCTTGCAGACGACGGTGCAGCCCACCGCGAGCGCCGGGGCGATCTTGCGCGCGATCATCGCCGCCGGGAAATTCCACGGCGTGATGGCCGCCACCACGCCCACCGGCTCCTTGAGCGCAAACATGCGCCGGCCCGGCACGGGCGCGGGAATGACCTCGCCGTTCATGCGCGTAGCTTGTTCGCCAAACCATTCGATGTAGCTCGCGGCGTAGGCCACCTCGCCCTTGCTTTCGGCCAGCGGCTTGCCCTGCTCCAGCGAGATCAGCTTGCCGAGATCCTCCTGATGCGCCAGCACGAGATCGTTCCAGCGTTTGATGATCTGCGCGCGCTGTTTGGCGGGCACCTTGCGCCACGTCGGGAAGGCGGCATGCGCGGCGTCCAGGGCGGCGCGTGCATCGTCCGCGCCGGAATCAGGCACGCGCGTGATGAGGTCACCGGTGGCCGGGTCTGTGACGTCAAGCAGCGGGCCGGCTACGCTCAGCCATTCGCCGGAAATGTAGTTTGCGCTGCGGATCAGGTCCGCACGATTAAGTGAGAGAGACATGGTGTTCTGTTCCACAGCAAATGAAATTCAGGCACCCGCAACGTGCGCGGCAATCGCCTCGCCCACCTGCGTGGTGTTGGCGGTGCCGCCCAGGTCCGGCGTTCGCGGGCCGTCCTTAAGCACGGCTTCGATGGCCGCGACGATGGCGTCGTGCGCCGCACGCCCAGCGCCCTGCCCTTGCGTCAGGAAATCCAGCATCAAGGCGCCCGACCAGATCATCGCAATCGGGTTGGCGATGTTCTTGCCGTAGATGTCCGGCGCCGAGCCGTGCACCGGTTCAAACAGCGACGGGAACGTGCGATCGGGGTTCAGGTTGGCCGAAGGCGCCAGGCCGATCGTGCCGGTCGTCGCGGGCCCGAGATCGGACAGAATGTCGCCGAACAGGTTGGTGGCGGCCACCACATCGAAGCGGCCCGGCTGCAGCACGAAGCGCGCGGTCAGGATGTCGATGTGCTGCTTGTCGAGCGTGACGTCGGGATAGTTTTGCGCGACTTCCTCAGCGCGCTTGTCCCACCACGGCATGCTGATGGCGATGCCGTTGCTCTTGGTGGCAAGCGTCACGTGTTTGCGCGGACGGCTTTGTGCAAGGTCGAACGCGAACTTGAGCAGCCGCTCTGCACCTTTGCGCGAGTAGACCGATTCCTGGATCACGATTTCACGATCGGTGCCTTCGTACATGATGCCGCCGAGCGATGTGTATTCGCCTTCGGTGTTCTCGCGCACGACGTAGTAATCGATGTCGCCTGGCTTGCGGTTGGCCAGCGGGCACGGCACGCCTTCAAACAAGCGCACGGGGCGCAGGTTGATGTACTGGTCGAATTCGCGGCGGAACTTGAGCAGCGATCCCCACAGCGAAACGTGATCGGGCACCGTGGCCGGCCAGCCGACCGCGCCAAAGAAAATCGCGTCCATGCCCTTGAGCTGCGCCTTCCAGTCGTCGGGCATCATCTGGCCGTGCTGCTGGTAGTAGTCGCAGCTGGCCCAATCGATCGTGTGGCACTCAAGCTCGAAGCCAAAGCGCTCGGCCGCCGCCTGGATGACGCGCAGGCCTTCCGGCATCACCTCCTTGCCGATGCCGTCTCCTGGAATGATCGCGATGCGGAATGCGGGAATCATGTCGTTCCTTTTTTTCTCTGTTAGATGGAGACCGCCGCGGATTGGGTCGCCGTGCGGTCCCGCTCGTCAAGCCAGCCCTGGCGCAGTTCGGGCACCGAGTTGGCAAGTTGTTCGTAGTATGGATGGTGCGGGCCGCGATCGAAATCGGCACGCGCCACCTGCGTGAGCTTGCGGCCGTGCTGCATGACGACGATCTCGTCGCACACCGCGCGCACCGTGTGCAGATCGTGGCTGATGAAGAGGTACGACACGCCCAGATCGCGCCGCAAGTCTGCCATGAGGTTGAGCACGGCGGCGCCCACCACCGTGTCAAGCGCGGAAGTCACTTCGTCGCACAGGATCAGATCAGGCTCGGCCGCCAGGGCGCGCGCCAGGTTCACGCGCTGCTTCTGGCCGCCCGAAAGACCGCCCGGCAGCCGTTGGGCCACGCTGTGCGGCAAGCGCACGAGATCCAGCAGTTCGCGAATCCGCCGCTGCAACGCCTCGCCCTTCAAGCCCTTATAGAACTGCAGCGGCCGCGCCAGAATGCGCTCGATGGTGTGCGACGGGTTGAGCGCCGTGTCGGCCATCTGAAAGACGATCTGGATACGTCGCAACGCGTCGTGTGAGCGTTTTGCCAGCAAGGGTTCGAGCGCTTTCCCGCGGAACGTCATGCTGCCCTCGCACGGCGCAATCAGCCCGGCAATGGCGCGCGCCAGCGTGGTCTTTCCCGAGCCCGATTCACCGATCACGCCGATGGCCTGCCCGCGATACAGCTTGAAGTTGATGTCGTCGAGGATGCGCGTAGCGGGCTGGCCCTTGGCGTCCACCGCCCCGTAGCCGGCGCCCAACCCCTGCACATCGAGCAGCAATTCGCCCTCGCCCAGGCAGTGCTCTGCCGGGCGTGCCTTTGGCCGTGCAGCCGCCAGCAGGCTCTTGGTGTAGTCGTGATCGGGCGTGGCAAGAATGTGCGCGGTCGGGTTGATCTCCTGCATTTGCCCACCGCGCAACACCAGGATGTGATCGGCCATCTGCGCCACCACGGCCAGGTCGTGGCTCACGTAGACGGCCGTGGCGCGGCGCTCGCGCACCACGCGGCGGAACGCACGCAGCACTTCGATCTGGGTGGTCACTTCCAGCGCGGTGGTCGGCTCATCCAGGATCACCAGATCCGGATCGATGATGAGCGCCATGGCCGCCATGAGCCGCTGCAACTGCCCGCCTGACACCTGATGCGGATACCGCTCGCCAATGGTTTCGGGATTGGGCAGCGCCAGTTCGCGGAACACCTCCACGGCCTTGGCCTCGGCTTGTGCGCGCGACATCGTGCCGTGAATGCGCGCAGGCTCCACCACCTGATCCAGGATCGTGCGTGACGGGTTGAACGACGCTGCTGCACTCTGCGCGATGTAAGCCACGGTGCGCCCGCGCAACGCGCGTTGCTCTGCGGGCGGCAGGTGCAGCACGTCGATTTCGCCAATGCGCACGCTGCCCGATGCGATCTCGCAGCCGTGCCGCGCATAGCCCATCAGTGCCAGCGCAGTGGTGGTCTTGCCGGAACCCGACTCGCCAATCAGCGCCAGCACTTCGCCGGGCTGGATGGCAAAGCTCAGATTGTCTACGAGGGTCTGTTCGCCTGCGGTAATGCGCAGGCCTTCTACGACGACGGACGCACCCATGTTCAACGCCCTCCGCGTTCGCGGGCCCCGGAACGACCTCGGCCCGGCAGGTTGTCGATGACGATGTTGACGGCGATCGTCAGGCTCGCAATGGCCAGCGCCGGCACGATGACGGAGGCGCCCGCATCCGGCAGCGCACCGATGTTCTCGCGCACGAGCGAACCCCAATCGGCCGACGGTGGCTGAATGCCGAGGCCCAGAAAGCTCAGGCTCGCCAGCAGCAGCACGACGTACACAAAGCGCAGCCCCAGATCGGCCAGCATGGGCCCGAGGATGTTCGGCAGAATCTCGCGCAGCATGATGTACAGCGTGCCCTCGCCGCGCGTGCGCGCCACGGTCACGTAGTCGAGCGCGTTGATGTTGACCGCCAGTGACCGTGCGATGCGATACGCCCCCGGCACGTAGATGATGGCGGCGGTCACCACCAGCATCGTCACCGAAGAACCGAAGCCGGCCACCAGGAGCAGCGCGAACATCTTGCTCGGGATGGCCGTCAGCGTATCGAGCACGCGGCTCAGCGTGGCGTCGACGAGCCCGCCCATCGCGGCGGCAAACAGTGCAAGCACCGTGCCCGTGCCGCTCGCCAGCACGGTGGCAACAAGCGCCACACCCACCGTGTAGCGCGCGCCCTCCACCACGCGGACGAACATGTCGCGGCCGAGGTAATCGGTGCCGAACCAGTGGGCCGCGCTCATGGGCCCGAAGACATCGCCGTTGCCGTCGCCGCTGGTGATCAGCTGCGCGGGCAGCAGCGCGGGCCCGACCGTTGCCGCGAGCAGCCAGAACACCAGCACGGCCAGGCCGATGAGGCCCGTGACACCGAAGCCGCTCAGCAAGCGGCGTATCGGGTGGCGCGGCGCAGGCGGTGCGGGCGGCGTGCCGGCCGGCAACGTACGGGAAGTTGGCGTGGTTTCCATCGTCAGGCTCTTGTTCATAGGATCAGCATCAACGGTGGCGCAGACGCGGGTTGGCGACAATGCCCAGTACATCGGCCGCGGTCACGAGCAGCAGGTAGCCCGCGCAGAAAATCATGGCGCAGGCCTGCACGAGCGGCATGTCACGCTGCGATACGCCATCCACCATCAGCTTGGCGATCCCGGGGTAGTTGAAGATCGTCTCGATGATGATCACGCCGCCCAGCAGGTACGACAGCGACAGCGCCACCGCATTGGCGATCGGCCCCACGGCATTGGGCAGGGCATGCGCAAGCACGACGCGCATCGGCGAGGCGCCTTTCAGGCGCACCATTTCGATGTACGGTGCTTCGAGCTGGTCGATGACGGCAGCCCGGCTCATCCGCATCATCTGCGCGACGATCACGCAGCACAGGCTGAGCACTGGCATGGCAAAGGCCCGCAGCATCTGGCCGATCGATTCGATGTCGTTGACGTACGACAGCGCCGGCAGCCAGCGCAGCTTGACGGCAAACACCAGCACCGCCAGCGTTGCCACCAGAAACTCCGGCACCGACACCACGGCCACAGAGGCGGTCGAAGCCACCCGGTCGAACCATGAGCCGCGCCAGACGGCCGAGGCAACGCCAAGGCTGAGTGCAATCGGCACCGAGAACAGCGCCGTCACCGCCGCCAGCAGGAGCGAGTTGGGCAAGCGGCTTGCCACGAGTTCGGCCACCGGCATCTGCGTGGTGGTGGACTGCCCGAGGTCACCGCGCGCAATGCCGGCGAGCCAGTGCGCATAGCGCTGCGGCGCCGGCACGTTCAGGCCCATCTGCGCGCGCAGGGCGGCCAGGGCTTCGGGCGTGGCGTCCTGCCCCAACTGTTCCTGCGCGGCGTCGCCGGGCAGCACAGCGGTGATCGAGAACACGATGACCGATACTGCCAGCAGCGACAGCAGGGCCAGCAGCACACGCCGTATCAGCAGCTTGAGGATGACTCGATTCATGACTGCCCCTTCATCACCTTCCGCAAGAACGCCGGCACGCCGTCAGGCTTCAAGCCAGACGTTTTCGGCAAACGAATAGCCCATCAGGCCACCCAGGGGGATCGGCGCCAGGCCCTTGAGCTTGGTCGTGTGCCCATCGATGCTGGCCAGGAACAGCGGAATGCCGATGCCGGCCTCTCCGTGGATCATCGTCTGCATGTCGGCATACATTTGCTTGCGCTTGGCGACGTCGGTCTCGGCACGGGCTGCGGTGAGCAGCTGATCGAACTTCGGGCTCTTCCAGCGCGACTCATTCCACGCTGCATCGGACTTGAAGAACTGCGTGAGGATCGTATCGGCGCTCGGGCGCGGGTTGACGTTGCCAAAGCCAACCGGGCTGTTGAGCCAATGGTTGGACCAGTAACCGTCGGCTGGCATGCGCTTGATGTCGAGGTCCAGACCGATACGCTGGCCCGTCTGTTGCAGCACCAGCGCAATCTCCACGGAATACATGGCCGCCGGCGATGCCACCACCGGAATCTTGCCGGTCACGCCCGACTTCTGCAGGTGGAACTTCGCCTTGTCGATATCGAATGCGCGCTGCGGCAGTTCCTTGAAATAAAAGCGGTTGGTCGGGTCGATCGGCTGGTCGTTGCCCAGCACCGCGTAGTCCAGCGCAATGGTCTTCTTCATCTGTTCGCGGTCGAACAGGGACTTCATCGCCATCACGAAATCGGGGTTCGCACCCGGGCCCGTATCCTTGCGCATGATCAGGTCGGAGTACTGGCCCGATTGCGTTGCGAAGATCGCATAGCCGGGCGTGCTCTTCACACGCGCCACGGCGCGCGGGTTGACCGAGGCCACCAGGTCCATCCCGCCCGACAGAAGCGCGTTGACGCGCGCGCTTTCGTCGCCGATGCCGACGAACTCGATTTCGTCGAGATACGGCTTGCCCGGTTTCCAGTAGCCGTCGTTGCGCACGACGACGGTACGCACGCCAGGCTTGAACTCCTTGATCTTGTACGGGCCGGTGCCGATGCCGCCGTTGAAATCGGTCGTGCCGTCCTTGACGATATGGAAGTGGAAGGTGCCCAGGATCACCGGCAAGTCGGCATTCGGCGCGGTCAGGACCACCGTCACCTCGTTCGGGCCGGTCGCCTTGACGCTCTCGATCTGGTCGGCCAGCACCTTGGCCTTCGAGGCAGTGGCCGGATCCTTGTGGCGCATGACGGAATACACCACATCCGTCGGGGACAGGGCCTTGCCGTCGTGGAACGTCACGCCCTTGCGCAGTGTCAGCACCCAGGTCTTGGCATCTGCCGTGTGGTACGACTCCGCCAGAGCAGGGCGCGGCGTCAGGCTGCCGTCCAGCACAAACAGGCCGTTGTAGACCATGTTGCAGCGCACGTAGTCGTTCTGGTTCGACTGCTTGGCCGGGTCGAGCGTGTCGGTCGCTGCTGCCGTGGCTGCCGCCACGCGGATGCGCCCGCCACGGCGCGGCGTCTGTGCATACACGCTGACGGCCGTGCCGGCCAAGCTGCCAGCCAAGGTGGCCTGCATGCCGCCCGCCATCAGCATCTTCAACACGTCGCGTCGCGATGCACCGCGCTTGAGCGACGCCATCACGCGCTGGCTTTCGGCGGGACCGACAAGGTTCTCGAACTCGTTATGGCTGTCGCTCATGGTGGGGCTCCTGATGGATCTGGTCTGAATGGAATGCGTTGCGATCGTTGGATACTGCGGAAGACTTCATGTGCGGCGCCGCTCAGGCAAATCGGTCCTTGAGCTGGTAGTACATGCCGACCGCGGGCAAAAACCACGGCGGGCCAAAGTGACCGGGGATGGCGCTCCACGCGCGATCTCGCCACGGGTTGGCAGCGGCATCGCCGGCCATGACTTCGGCCATGCGCTCGCCCATGTGCACGGACATCTGCGTGCCATGCCCGCTGTACCCCATGGAATAGAACAGGCCGTCACGTTCACCCGCATGCGGCAGGCGGTCTTGCGTCATGTCGACGAGCCCGCCCCAGCAGTAATCGAGACGCACGTCGCGCAACTGCGGGAAGGTTTCCGTCAGGCCGGTGCGGAGGATTTCGCCGCTCACCGCGTCCTGCTGCGGGCTCGACACCGCAAAGCGAGCGCGGCCGCCAAACACCAACCGGTGGTCTGGCGTGAGGCGGAAGTAGTGGTGGATATTCGCCACCGTCACATACGTGCGGCGCGCTGCCAGCAACGCGTGCGCTCGCTCCGCACCGAGCGGTTCGGTGGTGACGATGAAGCTGCCGATGGGAACGATGCGCCGACGCAGCCAGCCGAACGTGCCGTAACCGCCATGACGCGACGCACCGGTCGCAAGCAGCACCTGCTTGGCCAGCACCGTGCCGCGCGTGGTGTGGATGCGATGCACCTGCCCCTGCACACGCTCGACGCGTTGCACGCAAGTGCGCGTATGGATCTGTGCACCCTGGCGTTGCGCTGCCATGGCCAAGCCTTGCGCGAAACGGCCCATGTGCATCTGGCCGCTGCGCTTGTAGAGCAAGCCGCCTTGGAAGCGCTCGCTCTGCACCTCCGCGCGCACTCGGGCAGCATCGAGTATCTCGACATCCCGATCGACACCATCCGCAATCAGCCGGTCCGCGCTGCGTTGCAGGGCGTCCATCTGATACAGCCTGGTGGCGAGCTTGAGCTTGCCGTTGCGCTGGAAGTCGCAGGCGATGCCCTCGTCGCGCACGATGCGCTCAACCGTATCCACGGCGGCGTCGTAGGCGTGATACCAGGCGCGGGCGCGGTCCATGCCAACCTTGGCGGCCAAGTCGGCGTAGTCGACGGCCAGGCCGTTGTTCACATGACCGCCATTGCGCCCCGACGCCTCGGGCGCCACCTTATCGCCCGCTTCCAGCACGACCACGCTGGCGCCGCGCCGGGCCAGCGCCAGCGCGGCCGACAACCCCGTGAAACCGCCACCGACGATCACCACGTCTGCCTGCGCCGGCAGATCGTGCGCGTCCAGCGCCAGCGCGGGCACCGAGTCGTTCCAGTAGGAGTCGAGTTTCATGGAGGTCATGTGGGGCGACGATGGAGACGCGGCTTAGAGGCCAACAACACCGGGCAGGCCGCCGATGTCCTGGATCTCGGTGTAACGGTACGCCGGATTGCCCGGGCCGTGGCCGCGGTTGACGAACACCTTGTTGACGATGCCGAGGTCGTCGGCCGACATCAGGTCGTAGCGCAGGCTGGACGAGACGTGCAGCACATCTTCCGGGTTGCAGCCGAGCGAATCGAACATGTATTCGAAGGCCTTCAGGCGCGGCTTGTAGGCCTGGGCCTGCTGTGCGGTGTACACGCGGTGGAACGGCGCGCCGAGCATTGCCACGTTCTTCTGGATCTGCGCGTCGTCTGCGTTGGACAGGATCACCAGCGGGATTTCCTTGGCCACCTTGGCCAGACCTGCCGGCACGTCGGCATGCGGGTCCCACGTCGGCACGGCGTCGTAGTAGGCCTGGCCGTCGGTGTCGAAATACTGGATCTTCCATTTCTTGCACAGGCGGCGCACGGCGTTCTTCAGGACCACCTCGTACGGTTTCCAGTCGCCCAGGACCTCGTCGAAGCGGTAGGCGGTGAAGTCGGCGATGAACTGCTCCATCTGCTCGGCCGGGATACGGTCTGCAAACAACTCGCGCGTCATCTCGCCCATGCGAAAGCGCGTGAGCGTGCCATAGCAGTCAAAGGTGATGTACTTGGGGCGGAAGGTCATGGTTTGAGGTCCTCAGGTCCTGAAAGTGGCTGCCGTTATGCAGTCTTTGCAGCACGGTTATGACGAAATCATTGAAGCACGCAGACTCGCAACGGTTGTAGGGAAATGCGCGGTCTCACATGAGAAAGCTGCTGTTTCGGATGGCACTCGCGGCATGCCATGCGGTCTGCACCGCTGGCGTGCCGCACGCACCGCCAAGGCACGCTAGTGCGTCGCAGCAAAATCGATCAGCACACTTTTGAAGCGCAGGTTGGCCTCCACGGCTTGCCGGCCCAGATCCTTGCCGATGCCCGATTGGTGATAGCCGCCGGTGGGAATGACGAAATCCGCGCTGCGTCCATAGCGGTTGATCCACACCGTGCCCGCTGCGATGCCGCGCATGGCGCGCAGCGCGCGTCCGATGTCTGCGGTGTGCACGCCGGCAGCCAGGCCGTAGTGTTCGTGCGCAGCGAGTGTCAGGCCTTCCTCTTCGTCATCGAAGGTCTGCACGGTCAGCACGGGGCCGAAGATTTCTTCCTGCACGGCGGGGTTGTCTGCGCGCACGCCTTCGAGCACCGTGGGCTGGAAATACGCCCCGCCTGGGCCATCGCCAAACAGGCCGCCGCCGCAGCGCACTTGCGCGCCGGCATCGCGCGCACGCTCCACGATGTCGAGAATGCGCCCCGCCTGGGCTTGCGAGATGATGGGCGGCAGCGTGGCCGTGTCATCCCAGGTGGCGCCAGGCCGCAGCGCAGCAAAGCGTGCGGTAATGCGCTCGATCAATGCCTGGGCAATGTGCCGCTGCACGATCAGGCGCGAGCCAGCCACGCACACTTGCCCAGCGTTGCCGGTGATGGCGCCCGCGACAATGCCTGCCAGCCGGTCGATATCGGGTGTGTCGTCAAACACGAGTTGCGGGCTCTTGCCGCCCAACTCCAGCGTGACCGGCTTCGGACCATGCGACGCACAGGTCGCCATGATGGCGGAGCCCGTGCGTGTCGAGCCGGTGAAGGTCATCTTGGAAATCAGCGGATGCCGCGTCAGTGCGTCGCCCGTGGTGCGGCCGTCGCCCTGCACCACGTTGAAAAGGCCCGGCGGCACGCCCGCTTCGATGGCGAGTTCAGCCAACCGGATGGCGGAATACGGCGTCAATTCGGAAGGCTTGAGCACGACTGCGTTGCCGGCGGCCAGCGCCGCGCCGACCTTCCACGAGACCATCACCAGCGGGAAATTCCACGGCGTGATCGCGCCGACCACGCCATACGGCTCGGCCACCACCATCCCCAGGTTGTCGTGCCGCGTAGCCGCCACGTCGCCGCCGAGCTTGTCGGCGTATTCGGCAAAGAAGCGCAGGCCTTCGGCGGTGAATGGCACGTCCCAAGCCACGGCATCGCGTAGCGGCCGGGTCGAGCACACCGCTTCAAGCGGCGCCATGTTCGCCACGTCGGCGTCGATCAGGTCGGCCCAGCGGCGCAGCACGCGCGCCCGGTCACGTGGGGCGCGGCGCGCCCAGTCAGTCGTACGCCAGGCATGCCAGGCGTCTTGCACGGCAGCTTCCACGGTAGAGGCGTCAGCCAGTGGCAATTCTGCATGCACTGCGTTGTCGGACGGGCGACGCACGGTAATGCGGTCCGCACCAGGCACAAGCCTGCCGCCGATGAAATGGCCCGAGGGCACGCGGATGGTATGGGGATCAAATTTGGCCACGAAATTGGGGGGGCGCCGGAAGTCCTGCACCCATATCGAAATGAGGTCATTGATGCTAGGCAGGAAGGCTCGGCATTTGGTTTCGTAACGGGGTGCGCTACCGCATCGAATTGCGAAACCGACACCCTCGACAGACGATGCTTGCAAATTGCGGGCAAACCCGAATTCGATCTGGCTCCGCGCTGCGATGTCGTCCAAGATAAGTGCCGGTGCCACCTTCATCCTTCGCCGGAAGGAACCTCCCATGTCTTCCTCGTCCGTACCCGCCCAGAACCTGCCCGCCGACGACGGCGTGGTGCTGCGCCCCATGACCGCCGACGATCTGGCCCAGACGCATGCCCTGTCAGAAGAGCAGCGCTGGCCGCACCGCCCGGCCGATTGGGCGCAGAGTTTTGCGCACGCCGAGGGCATCGTCGCCGAGCGCGACGGCCAGATCATCGCCACCGCGCAACGTTGGCGCTGGGGCCCGCGCCACGCCACCATCGGGCTGGTGATCGTGACGCCCGCATGCCAGGGCCGGCGCATCGGCCATCGCCTGATGAGCGCGCTGCTCGACGGTCTGGACAACCACACCGTGCTGCTGCATGCCACCGCAGAAGGGCGCGGCCTCTATGAGCGACTGGGCTTTGTGCGCACTGGCGAGATCCGCCAGCACCAGGGCATTGCGCAACCCACGCCGCTGATCGCCCTGCCCGCCGGCTGGCGCCTGCGCCCCGCCGGGCTCAATGAGGCTGCGGACTTGCGCCGGCTCGACGCCCAGGCGCGGGGCATGCCGCGCGATGCACTGATCGACGATCTGCTCGCCAGCGCAGACGCCTGCGTCGTACTGGACGACGACAGCGAGGCGCGCGGTTTCGCGATGCTGCGCCGATTCGGACGCGGCCACGCCATCGGCCCCGTGGTCGCCCCGGACGACGAGAGCGCCAAGGCGCTGATCGCGCATCTGGCCGGCATCAACGCCGGCCACTTCACCCGCATCGACATCGATTTCGACAGCGGCCTGGCCGAGTGGCTGGAGAGCATCGGCCTGCTGCGCGTGGACGCCCCCACCACCATGGTGCGCGGCGCGCCGCTGACCACGCCGCCCGGCGGGCCCACACTGTTTGCGATCGTGACCCAGGCGTTGGGTTGAACCTCGAACACCGCGCCAACACCGTATCGTGACGACCACTTTCCTCTACAAGTCCGACCCCGTCCGCGGTCGGCAATGGGCCGAGGTTTTCCGCCAGCACGCGCCCGACATCGACTTCCGCATCTGGCCCGACATCGGCGATCCGCTGCGGGTGCGCTTTCTTGCAGCCTGGGAGCCGCCCGCCGATATCGCGACACAGTTCCCGCACCTGGAGGTGCTGTTCTCTTCAGGCGCGGGGGTCGATCAATTCAACTTTGCGGCGCTGCCGCCCACGCTGCCCGTGGTGCGCATGGTGGAGCCCGGCATCGTGCGCGGCATGGTGGAGTACGTCACGCATGCCGTGCTGAGCCTGCACCGCGACATTCCCGCCTACCGTCGCCAGCAGCAGGCGGAGCAATGGCGCCCGCTGCCGGTGCGGCCCGCCAATGAACGCCGCATTGGCGTGCTGGGGCTCGGCTCGCTGGGGCAGGCCGTGCTGGCGCAGTTGCAGGGTTTCGGTTTCGACTGCGCGGGCTGGAGCCGATCGCGCCATGCCATCGACGGTGTGCAGTGCTTTGCCGGGCAAGACGAACTGGCAGCCTTCCTGGCGCGCACCGACATCCTGATCTGCCTGATGCCGTTGACCGATGCCACACACGGTGTGCTGAACACAGCGCTGTTCGGCCGACTGCCGCAAGGGGCCGCGCTGGTGCATGTTGGCCGAGGCCCGCAGTTGGTGAACGACGACCTGGTTGCAGCGCTCGACAGGGGGCAGCTCAGCGAAGCCATGCTCGACGTGACCGACCCGGAGCCGCTGCCCGCCGGCCATGCGTTGTGGCGCCATCCGCGCGTCCACATCACACCGCACATTGCCAGCATGACGCAGCCACTTTCCGCAGCAGCGGTGGTCATCGACAACCTGCGCCGCTTCACCGCCGGCGAACCCATGGTCGGGCTGGTGGACCGCTCGCGCGGCTACTGAAACCACGCATCAAACGGCGCGCCGCACGATCTGCTGCTGCGCGCCGAACAACAGCAGCACGCTGCGTTCTTCCCGCGCAAAGCAGCACCAAGGCTCAGGCCGCACAGCCTACTCTTGAGTCCATTGATTGCCTTCACTGCACGAACGGACTCTGCCATGACCCAGCTCACCGATCTGCCCCAGCTTGCCTCGCTTGACGCCATCGACCGCGCACACCTGATCCACCCGGTGGCCGCCTGGCGCACCCACGAGCAACGCGGGCCGACCGTGCTGACATCCGGACGCGGTGCGTGGCTGACTGACGCGCATGGCAACGAACTGCTCGACGCTTTCGCGGGCCTGTGGTGCGTCAACGTCGGCTATGGCCAGGAGAGCGTGGTGCAGGCCGCCGCCGAGCAGATGCTCCGCCTGCCCTACGCCACCGGCTACTTTCACTTCAGCAGCGAGCCCGCCATCCGCTTGGCCGACAAGCTCGTGCAGATCACGCCGCGCTCGCTCAATCACGTCTATCTCACGCTGGGTGGGTCTGAGGCGGTGGATGCGGCGGTGCGTTTCATCGTCCAGTACTTCAATGCCATCGGCAAGCCGACGAAGAAGCATTTCATTTCGCTGGAGCGCGGGTATCACGGCTCGTCGTCCACGGGCGCGGGGCTGACGGCGCTGACGGCGTTCCATCGCGGTTTCGATCTGCCGCTGCCGACGCAGCATTACATCCCCTCGCCCAACCCATACCGCGCGGCCAACCCGGCGGATGCGCAAGGCATCATCGACGCTTCGGTGGCAGCATTGCGCGCCAAGGTGGCGGCGTTGGGCGCGGACAACGTCGCCGCGTTCTTCTGCGAGCCCATCCAGGGCTCCGGCGGCGTGATCGTCCCGCCCAAGGGCTGGCTCAAAGCCATGCGCGACGCCACGCGCGAACTGGGCATCCTGTTCGTGGTGGACGAAGTCATCACCGGTTTTGGCCGCACCGGCCCCATGTTTGCCTGCGATGCCGAAGGCGTCGACCCCGACATCATGACGATGGCAAAGGGGCTCACGGCGGGCTATGTACCGATGGGGGCGACGCTGATTTCCGACCAGGTCTACGCGGGCATTGCCGACGGCGCGCCCGCCGGTGTGCCGATCGGGCACGGCGCGACGTATTCGGCGCACCCCGTGAGCGCGGCGGTGGCGCTGGAAGTGCTGCGCCTGTACGAAGAAGGCGGCATCCTCGCCAACGGCCAGCGCGGCGCGGCCAGTTTTGCGGCCGGGCTCGACGGGCTGCTCGCGCATCCCCTGGTGGGCGACTCACGCCATCGCGGCCTGCTGGGCGCACTCGAACTCGTGAGCGACAAGGCGACCAAGCGGGGCTTCGATGCCGCACTTGGCCTGCCCAACCTGATTGCCACGGCTGCCTACGGCAACGGCCTCGTGTTCCGGGCGTTTGGCGACAACATCCTGGGCTTCGCCCCCGCGCTGACCTACACCGAAGACGAGTTCGCCCAACTCTTCGCGCGCCTGAAGAAGACGCTCGACGACGTGCTGGCCATGCCGGCCGTGCGTGCGGCGCTCGCCTGATGCAACCGGTAGCAACAGCCCCCAACGAGCTGAGACAAAAGACACCGGCTGCCGCAGAATCGGATCTATCTTCCACGCCTTCGCCCCTGCCATGACCGAAGCTCTCAAGATCGATCGTCTGGACCTGCGCATCCTCGCCCAACTGCAGAAGAACGGGCGCATGACGAACGTGGACCTGGCCGATGCCGTGGGCCTGTCTCCCAGCCCGTGCCTGATCCGCGTCAAGCGCCTGGAGCAAGCCGGCTATATCTCCGGCTACGGCGCGCACATCCGCCTGGAAAAGTTGGGCGACACGCTGACCGTGTTCACCGAGGTCACGCTGTCGGACCACCACCGCGAAACCTTCGTGCGCTTTGAAGCGGCCATCCGCGAGGTGGACGAGGTGCTCGAATGCCACCTGCTCTCCGGCGGCTACGACTACCTGCTTCGCTTCATCACGCGCGGCGTCAATCACTACCAGGAAGTGATTGAAGACCTGCTGGAGCGCAACATCGGCATTGCCAAGTACTTCAGCTACATCGTTATCAAATCGCCATTCATCAAAACGCACTGCCCGATCGAACGGCTCTTTCCCAACCAACGCTGACGCCCTCGAAACCGAGTCCGCTGCTGGATGCGGTGAGGAATAACCCTGCATGACAACCGCCCTGATGCTGCATCGCGCCGATGGCGCCCCAATCTCAACCGCGTTCCGGCCTGCCGCCCTGAGCCCCGAGGACCCCTTCGCGCAAGAACGGGAGATTGCCTGGGAAGGACCCAACGCGATGAGCGCCGGCCGGGCGAGCTTTGTCGGCGAACGGGATGTCGCGAGCTTTCCCCATACCGAGACGCTCGCCGTCGTGGAGGGCGAGGTGACGCTCACGGCGCCGGGCTCTGCACCGCACGTGATCGGCCCGGGCGCGGGCGCGGTCATCGCATCCGGCACAGCCGTGCGCATCGAGGCTGCCACGGGCGTTCGATTCGTGTTCTGCGCTGCTGTCATCAACACACCGACCACGCCTGCGCTCATCCCACTGCACGCCGATGCGGACTTCAAACCCTCGGGCGGCCCGGCACCGGAAGTCCTGATCGGGCCGGTTCCGCAGTGCCGCAGCGACAACGTCTTCACCGACGAGCCAACGCAATACCGCGCCGGCACCTGGGACTCAACGCCGTATCACCGCATCGTGCGCGCACATCCGGTGAACGAGTTCATGTATGTGCTCGATGGCGGTGTGCAGTTCGCTGGCCCGGATGGCAGCGTGCTGTCCGTGAGTGCCGGCGATGCCATCTTCGTGCCGCAGGGCGCCTCCATCGGATGGCAGAGCACAGAGCGTGTCGCCAAGTTCTACGTGGTGCAAAACGCCCAGGCCTGAACGAACGAGGAAAGCGAGTCATGTCTCAACCGTTGCGCCTCATCGAGAGCGCCTCTCCCCTTCCAGCGCAGGCCGACGTCGTCGTGATCGGCGGCGGCATCATCGGCGTCTTTGCTGCCTACTACCTGGCCAGGCGCGGCGTGTCGGTGGCCGTGGTCGAAAAGGGCCGTATCGGGGCCGAACAGTCGAGCCGAAATTGGGGCTGGTGCCGACAGCAAAACCGCGATGCGCGTGAACTGCCGATGGCCACCCGAAGCCTCGAGCTATGGGAGCGGTTTGCCGCAGACACGGGGGAAGACACAGGTTTCCGCCGGTGCGGCTTGCTCTACCTGAGCAACGACGAAGACGAACTTGCCCGCTGGACGAAGTGGCGCGATTTCGCAAAGACGGCCGGCGTGACCACGCACATGCTGAGCAGCACTGAAGCCTCCGAGCGTGGCCGCCTCACCGGTCGCGCGTGGAAGGGCGGCGTGTTCTCACCGAGCGACGGCACAGCGGACCCCGCCAAGGCGGCGCCGTCCGTGGCGGCTGCGCTCATGAAGCTCGGCGGCACCGTGCACCAGAACTGCGCCGCACGAGGCATTGAAGTCGCGGGCGGCCGCGTGAGCGGCGTCGTCACCGAAGCCGGAACCATCAAGACCCGCACCGTGGTGTTTGCCGGCGGTGCCTGGGCCTCGTCGTTCTGTCGCCAATTGGGTATTCGTTTTCCGCAGGCGACCGTTCGCCAATCCATCGTGCGTGTCACGGGGGTGACCGAGCCAGTGCCTGACGCCCTGCACACCGCACGCGTGTCCATCACGCGCCGCAGCGATGGCAGCTACAACCTGGCCATCAGCGGGCGCGGACGCGTGGACCCGACGGCACAGCTGCTGCGCTTCGCGCCGCAGTTTCTGCCGATGTTCGCGAAGCGCTGGCGCAATGTGTTCCCCGGCGGGTTGGAAGGCATTCGCGCGGGCCACGAAACACTCGCGCGGTGGCGGCTCGATGCGCCCACGCCCATGGAGCGCATGCGCATACTCGACCCACGGCCCGATGCGGCAGCGGTCAAGCAAACCTACAACCGCGCCGTCGAACTGCTGCCGGTGCTGGGCCAAGCGGGCATCGCCAACGCCTGGGCCGGTTTCGTCGACAACACGCCGGACGGCGTGCCCGGCATCGGAGAAGTGCCGGAGATTCCCGGGTTCATCCTGGCCGCAGGCTTCTCAGGCCACGGGTTCGGTATCGGCCCCGGCGCCGGCCATCTGATCGCTGATCTGGTGACAGGCGAAAAGCCGATCTTCGACCCTGCCCCCTACGACCCGGCACGCTTCAAGCACTCGGCATGGGGCAAGGTGGCGGATTTCTAGCGCCGCAGTATCGGGATGGAGAAAAACATGGCCGCAATTCAAGAACCTGATGGAACGGCGGCCAACGCGCGGCGAGCAACTTCGCAGAACCAGCGCACGCCCAGCGGCAGCGCGTCGTCGTTGAAGTCGTAGCACGGGTGGTGCAGCGGGTATTCGCCATCGGGGCCGGCATCCGCACGGCCTTGACCGAGCCAGAGATAGGCGCCGGGCTTGCGCTGCAGCATGAACGCGAAGTCTTCGGAGGTGAATGCAGCGTGTGGCGCCTCTGCAGCCTCCAGGCCGATCGCCTGCGCCGCGTCCAACGCGAGCATCGATTCGGCCGGCGTGTTGATGGTGGCAGGGTAATAGCGGCGGTAATCCACCGCCACCTGTGTGCCGCTGCCCAGCGCGATGCCATTGGCCGTGTCGCGCAGTGCCGCCTCGATGCGATCCTGCGATACAGCATCAAAGCTGCGCACGGTGCCGGTGATGCGTACTTCGGCCGGCAGCACGTTATGGCTGTGCCCGCCTTCGATGCGCGTGACGGACAACACCGCCGATTCGCTCGGATCAATGCGGCGCGACACGATGGTGTGCAGTTGCGCCACAAGCTGGCTGGCGGCGAGGATGGCGTCCGGCGTATGGTGCGGTTGGGCCGCATGCCCGCCACGCCCGCGCACGGTGATATCGAACCGATCTGCCGCCGCCATGATCGAGCCCGGCCGCGTCTGCGCATGTCCGAGTGGCAGATCCGGCCAGTTGTGTAACGCATAGACGGCATCGCATGGAAAACGCTCGAACAGGCCGTCTTCAATCATCCGGCGCGCGCCGGCCTGACCCTCTTCGGCTGGCTGGAAGATGAAGTGGACCGTGCCGTCCACGCCCGTTCGCACAAGCTGGCGGACAGCGCCGATCAGCATGCTGGTGTGGCCGTCATGCCCGCAACCGTGATGCTTGCCCTGCATGCGGCTCGCGTGCGGTGATCGACCCAGTTCGACCATCGGCAGCGCGTCCATGTCGGCGCGCAGCGCGACACTGCGGGTGCCTCGGCCGCCGCGCAGCGTACCCACCACGCCGGTGCCGCCAATGCCCTCCTCCACCGCCAGCCCCAACACACGCAGCGACTGCGCGACGATGCCGGCCGTCCGGTGTTCTTCGTAGGCGAGTTCCGGATTCGCATGCAGATCGCGGCGCAGTGCCACGAGGTCTGGCAGCAGATCGGCGACCGGCTCCGCAATGGCGTCGCGCTTCACTCGCCGGCCTCGACTGCGTCGGCAAGCTGGGCCAGCGTATGGAAGTGGTAGTCGGGCACGGTGTGCTCGGATTCGATGGTGCCGCCCGAGTCTTTCATGCCATGCCGGCGCTCGATCCAGCAGGTGGTGATGCCCAGGCGTTTGGAGATGCCGATGTCGTGGTACTGGCTCTGCGCCACGTGCAGGTTGTCGGCTTGCTTGAAGCCCCAGGCGCCTTCATAGCGGCCACGCGCGTAGGCGAAATACTTCGCATCGGGCTTCTCGCAGAGGGCATCGTCGCAGCTGAGCAGCAGGTCGAATGGTTCGCCCAACGTCCGCTGAAAATGCTCGAGCGCCCAGGACTGCGCGTTGGTCATGGTGACGAGCTTGAAGCGCTTGCTCAACCGCTGCAGCGCCTCCACCGAATCGGGAAACGCCGGCCATTCGGCCACCGAATCGCGAAAACCACGCGCCAGCGCATCGCTATCGGGCAGGCCAAGCTGCTGCGCCACGATGTGCCAGCACGGCACCAGATCATCGGGATACCACTCGGTCTGGCCACGTTTGCGCGCTGCCCGATACGCGCCTAGAAAATCCTCGTCGGTGACCCTGCTGTCGGGCACCGCCCGGCGCAGGTAGGCAAGCATGCCTCCCTCGAAGTCGATCAACGTTCCGACGACATCGAAAGTGAGCACTTTGAAATCCCGAAGGGCCATGACAACGCTCCTGAATGGTTGGACGCCAGAATGAATCCAAGGGTGGCGGCAAGCCACCTTGCATGGCGTCTAGCTTAGGAGCAGCCACGCCAACGATGGTGCCGATCGCGCGCCACGGCACGGCAGCGAATTGCGTTTTTGCCGAGCTGGCGCACAGATCGTTTGGTGGGCGCCCCGGGCGACGATACCCGCACCGCGCCTGGTGGTTACCTCCAGGTGCGTACTTGTTGCCACGTCGTCCCGTCCTTACTCTGGGTGCATCGCAATGCTTCCGCTTGCCGGCCCGGCAGCGGACACCTCGGAGGTTCCATGCTTCAAACCGCGTGGCTCTGGCTGCTGGCAGCCGGGGCTGTGGAGATCGCCATGGCGATCTCGCTCAAATTTGCACAGGGGTGGACGCGCCCCATCCCGAGCGTGCTCGGCATCGTGACGGCGCTTGCCAGCGTCTTTCTGCTCACGCATGCCATGCGCGGCCTGCCCGCAGGCACGGCCTACGCCATCTGGACGGGCATCGGCTCAGTGGGCGTGACGGTGCTGGGCATCGTGCTCTTTGGTGAGAGCATGCAGCCCGCGCGCCTGGCCTGCATCGGGCTGGTGATTGCCGGCACCGTCGGCCTCAATTTCTTCAACGCAGCATAAGACCGCATCAGGAGCCCAGCATGACCCGCCTGCTCTATATCGAAGCCTCTCCCATGAAAACGCTGTCCCACTCCATCGACGTGGCAAAGCAGTTTCTCGATGCCTACCGCATCGCGCACCCAGGCCATGAGATGGACACGATCGACCTGTGGAGCAAGGACATCGACCTGCCCGAATTCGACGCCGATATGATCGGCGCCAAGTTTGCGGTCTTGCGCACCCAGAACGCCACGCCGGAACAGCGTGCGCAATGGCAGCGCGCGGTGGCGCTGTCGCAACGCTTCAACGCCGCAGACCATTACCTCTTCTCTGTGCCGATGTGGAATTTTGGGGTGCCCTATCGGCTCAAGCATTTCATTGATGTGGTGACGCTGCCGGGGCAGAACTGGAGCTGGTCGCCGGCCACGGGCTATCAGGCGCTGCTCTCGGCCAAGAAGGCGGCGCTCGTCTACGCCAGCGCTGGGGCGTACGCCGCACACACGGAAGGTGCCAGCGAATCGCCGGACGACTTTCAGAAACCTTATCTGCGCCGCTGGCTTCGCTTCCTGGGCATTGAAGACGTGACCGAGATCAGCGCAGCACCCACGCTCACCACGCCCGATGTTCTGGCGGCCGCCAAGGCGGATGCCAAAGCACGCGCCGCCGCATTGGCATCCATCTTCTGAAGCGCCTACCTGCCGACGGGGTTGACCGCGCCCCAAAGTGTATCTACCATGGTTACACTTTTGTATTCACCACCATGTCCACCAGCAGCCGCTTCGCCGTCGCCGTGCATATCCTCACCCTGCTTGCTAGCGCAGAGGGGCCGGTGCCGTCGTCGCTGATCGCGGGCAGCGTGGGAACCAACCCGGCGCTCATCCGGCGTCTGGTGGCGCAACTGGCCGACGCCGGTTTCGTGACCTCGCAGATGGGTGCGACGGGCGGCGCCACGCTGGCACGGCCGGCAGAGCACATCACGCTGCTGGACGTCTTTCGTGTGGTGGAATCGCCGGTGCTGATTGCGCTGCCGCCCAATGCACCCAACCCGGCGTGCGAGGTCGGCCGCGAGATCACCGGCGTGCTGGAGCGTGTGACGGAGCGCGCTCAATCGGCGCTGGAAGCAGAGCTTGCCGCGCAAACCATCGCCAGCATCCTCAGCGAGGTAGGACACGCACAACGCCGCCGCCGTCGAGCCTAGCCAGGCCGGCATGTCGGCCTATTTTTTTACCCCTATATGTAACTGCATTAATTACATATAACGTTTCAACCACTCGAACCATTCCATAAGGAGTTGACTATGAAGATCGCAATCATCGGCGCCACGGGGCGCGTGGGCACCCGCCTGATCGACGAAGCACTGCGCCGCGGCCATCAGGTCACGGCCATTGCGCGCACGGCATCCAAGCTGCCCGCACGTGCTGGTCTGACCACCAGGGATGTGGATGTGGCAGACCAAGCTGGCCTCGTGGCCGCACTTGCTGGCAACGATGTGGCCTACAGCACGGTGCGCTTTCTGCAGGCAAGCGCCGACCAGATCGTTGGTGCGGTGAAGAAAGCGGCCGTGCCGCGCCTGCTGGTGGTGGGTGGCGCCGGCAGCCTGGAAGTGGCCCCGGGCGTGGCGTTGATCGACACGCCGCAGTTCCCCAAGGAGTACTTTGAAGAAGCCTCGGCCGGCCGCGATTTCCTTAACGCGCTGCGCAAGGAAACCGAGCTGAACTGGACGTTCGTGTCGCCGTCGGCCATCTTCGAGCCGGGCGAGCGCACGGGCCACTTCCGCGTCGGCAAGGATTCGCTGCTGGTGGATGCGAACGGCAAGCCCTGGATTTCGATGGAGGACTACGCCATCGCCTTCCTCGACGAAACGGAAAAGCCGGCGCACCCGCGCCAGCGTTTCACGGTCGGTTACTGATCAGCGGCAGGTGGAGGGCACGGCCAGTGCCTTTTCAAAGGGGTCGCGGCGCAAGCTCGGGTCTTGCGCGCTCAGGCAATAAGCGCTGCTCCCGACTTCCACACGGGCCTGCCAGCGGCCCGCAGCGCCGCGCGATTCCTCGATCGACCGTGCCGCACGTGGCGCAGAAGCGTCTGGCCCGAATGCGTGACCGGTGCCCTGCGCTGTGCTCTGGGCGATGTTGTCTTCAGCGTGGGATCGCGCTCGCTGGCTGGGCATCAGCGGTGCAGCCAGATCGAGCGTGCGCGCTTCAACTGCATCGGCAGCCGCCGGCGCGGCAGACATGGGCTGCTGCACCGGTTCAGCTGAATGCGGGATGGAATCTGTTTGGGGCAACTTCGATGGGGTGCGCGCGCCGCGCTCCGGACGCAGCGCCGACGCCGACGGAGGCTCGGTGTCAAGCAACCGCCCTTGCAGCATCGGCGGCGCGTCGTGGAGGGCTGGCACCGGACGATCGCGCCACCATGCCAGCAACATCAGATGCCCCAGCACCACCAGTGCCGGGACCACCAACCGCGAGCGGCGCCAATCAATGGCTGGGCGAGTCGGCCATGCCGGGAGGCGCATCATCGGGCTCGATCGGCTCGGGCGCGGAATCCAGCGCAGGCAGGCGGATCACGATCGCACAGCCCCGGCCTTCTGCATGGGCCAGGCCGTCTTCGATGGCCACCGAGCCATTCCCCAATTCAACGATACGGCGCACGATCGCCAGGCCCAGGCCACTGCCCTGCGACTGGCTGGTGCGGGGGCGGTAGAAACGCTCGAATACGCGATCGCGCTCCTCGGGCGGAATGCCGGGGCCGGAATCTTCAATGCGCAGCTCGACCATCGGCGTGCCCGCCTGGTCGATACGCTTGACGGCCAGTCGCACCTCGCCACCGTTGGGCGTTTCGCGCACGGCGTTGTCGAGCACGTTTTCCACCAGCGTCGCAGCATCTTCATGCGACACCGACACCCACGCCTGGTTGGCGCCGTCGTACGACAGCGTGATGTTGCGACGCTCGGCGCGCGAGGCCTGCTGGATCACGCCGCTGCGTGCACAGCCCGCCAAGTCGGACAACGCGCCCTGTGCAAGCTGCGCCTCCACGCGGCGTGCATCCAGCCGCGCAATGGCGAGCAACTTTGCAAGCGACTGCGTTGCGCGTGAAATGCCGCGATCGAACTCGCGCAGCGCGGTAGAACGATCATCTTCGCTATCGGAATGCGACACGACATACGCCTGCGCCTGAATGGCCGCCAGCGGCGTGCGCAGTTCGTGCGCGGCATCGGCGAAGAAACGGCGGTCCGCCTCGATGCCACGACGTACACGCGCGAACAGCCCGTTCAAGGCGTCGACCAGCGGTTTCAGCTCCGCATGTTCCACGCTCTGCACGGGGTCAAGATCGGCGGAATCGCGCGCCTCGACCTGGCGCGTGAGCGTGCGCAGCGGCTTGAGACCCTGGTGCGCCGCCCAACCAACCATCACCATCAACGCGCTCGCCAGGATGGCCAGCGCCACCGCCACCTCTTCGAACAGGTCTCGAATGGCGCGCTCGTACGCGGTCAGGGGCTGCGCCACCGTGGCGGAAATCTTGCCGTCAACGCTGTCGACCGTGTAGCTGCGCCACGGCTTGCCTTCCAGCATGATCTCGACGACGGTGTCGTGCGCCTTGCCGCACGGCATGGTGGGCGCACCCGGGAAGGCGGTGATGACGTGGCCGGCGCGATCGCACAGCACGTAGCGGAATTCGCCCGGCAGGATGTTGGGCAGCGACAGGCCCAGCTTGATGTCGGTGAGCCGGCGCAAGAATTCTTCGCGGCGCGGCACGTCGTCCATGTTGAGCGTGGTGAGGTCCGCATAGGCCTGCGCCGACATGCGTAGATCGCTCACCACCTGGCGGCTGTTGGTGCGCGAGATTTCCAGATGCGCGATGACGAGCTGCACCAGCAGCATCAGCACCAGCGCGAGCAGGATCAGCACATACAGGCGGAACGACAGCGAGCGAACCCGCAGGATGGCTGGAACCGCCAGCTTCATTGGGCGGCCCCGCGGTTGCCACCGATCATGTAGCCGACACCGCGAATGGTCTGGATGGTTTCGTTGCCGAGCTTGCGGCGCAGGTGGTGGATGACGACTTCCAGCGCGTTGGCGCTCACGCTGTCGCCCTCACGGTAGAGCGCATCCATGAGCGTTTCGCGCGGCACCCAGCGGTGGGCGCGGCGCACAAGTTCAAGCAGCAGTTGGTATTCACGCGGGGTCAGTTCGATGATCTGCCCCTCTTGCGTCACACGCTTCTGCGAGGGCTCGACCACCAAATTGCCGACGTTCCACTGGTTGGTGCTCTGCCCCGCATGCCGGCGCAGCACGGCGCGCAGGCGGGCGATGAGTTCATCCACGGGAAACGGCTTGACGAGAAAGTCGTCCGCGCCGGAATCCAGCCCCTTGAGGCGCTCAGACAGCGCATCGCGCGCGCTGGCGATGATGACGGGCACGTCGCTGTGCGCGGCCCGCAGTTCTTCCAGGAAGGTATGGCCCTCACCATCGGGCAGTCCAAGATCGAGCACGATGGCTTCGAAGGTGTTGGTGGTGATCCATTTCTGCGCGTCGACCAGGCGGCGCACCCAGGTCGCGTTGTAGCCGGCCTGACGCAGCGCGCGGGCCAGCGCCGTGCCCAACGGCAAATCGTCTTCGATAAGGAGGATGGCGTTCATGCGCGGGAATCTCGGCGGCGGTAATGACGGTAAACGGACAACCGGCGCGTGGAAAACAGGCGCCGGCGAAGCTCGAAATCTACCGCAACGGACTGAGCTTTGCCTTAAATGTGTGGAGACATGTGACGAGAAAGTCGCCCCGCCAACACATACCGGGCGCGGTTTCAGACGTGCGGCGTGGCGTTTAGCTATCATTCTGAAATTCTGATTGCATTTTCCTTAGCAACACGCGCATGTTCCGCCTCCCCACCACCGCCACCGCCCCGTTCTGCCCATCCGAGGTGCGCGGCACCGTTGCCGTGCCGCCCGGCTTGCCGCTGTGGAAGAAGCTGCTGCGTTTTGCGGGGCCGGGGCTGCTGGTATCGGTCGGCTATATGGACCCGGGCAACTGGGCGACCGACATTGAAGCCGGTTCGCGTTACGGCTATGCGTTGCTGTTCGTGGTCGTGCTTTCCAGCCTGGCGGCCATGGCGCTGCAGTGCCTGTCGGCGCGGCTGGGCATCGTCACCGGCATGGATCTCGCGCGCGCCTCTCGCAACCGCTATCAGCCCGGCGCATTGCGTGTGCAATGGCTGCTGGCAGAGCTGTCCATCATTGCGTGCGACTTGGCTGAGGTGCTGGGCTGCGCGCTGGCCTTCCACCTGCTGCTGGGCGTGCCGATCCTGTGGGGCGTGGCGCTCACCGCGCTGGACACGCTGATCGTGCTGGGCCTGAAGGGCAAAAACTTCCGCCAGCTTGAAGCCATCGTGCTGGGGCTCATTCTCACGATTGGGCTGTGCTACTTCGTTGAACTCGTGCTCATCAAGCCGCATTGGCCTTCGGTGGCAGCCAGGTTGATGCCCTCGTGGCAGGCCGTGAGCCAGCGCGAGCCGCTGTATCTGGCCATCGGCATCCTGGGTGCAACGGTGATGCCGCACAACCTGTATCTGCATTCGTCCATCGTGCAGACGCGCATGACGGCTAGCACCGAGGCGGCCAAGCGCGAGGCAATCGGCCTGTCGCGGCTGGACACCATCGCGTCGCTGAGCCTGGCGCTACTCGTGAACGGCGCGATCCTGATCCTGGCCGCAGCGGCATTCAACGCGCATGGTCACCAGAACGTGGCCGACATCCAGGATGCCTATCACCTGCTGGAGCCTATCGTCGGGACGGCGCTGGCGGGGCTGCTGTTTGGCATCGCGTTGCTGGCGGCCGGGCAAAGCTCCACCTTTACCGGCACCATCGCCGGGCAGATCTTGATGGAAGGATTCCTCGACTTGCGCATCCCGTGCTGGCAGCGGCGGTTGATCACGCGCGCGCTGGCGCTGATCCCTGCGTTCATCGGCGTGGCGATGCTGGGCGACCACGCCATCGGCAAGCTGCTGGTCATCAGCCAGGTGGTGCTCGGCCTGCAATTGCCGTTTGCGATGTTTCCCCTGATCCGCATGACGAGCGATCGCACGCTGATGGGGGTATTTGTTAACAGCCGTTTAACGTCATGGCTCGCGTGGGGATTATTCATCGTCATCAGCATCGCCAATGTGTGGCTGGTGTGGCAGCTGCTGGCTGGCTGAGACGCCCGTTGCGGGATTCCCCCACTAAAAATCCGCGCACGGGGTTGCCTGTCGCCATTAGAATGCGCGCTTTGTTGCGCAATCCGGCCCCGCCCGCGCCCGCATCATCCCGTCGCGCCAGAGGGTCTCTCTTGCCCTGCCTTGAGCGCGAACCTGCCTACCGCTTCCGACCTGCCCGACGCACGCACACCCTCGCGTGACTATCAGGCGCGCCATTTCGTGCCGATGATTATCGCGCTGAGCAAATGCGGTGTGCTCGGCTACGCCTTCGCGATCGTGCTGGGCTGGTCGGTCGGGCTGTTGCATCGGCCGGAGCCGCTGCTCGCGCTGCTCCTGCTGCTGATGGCGATCGTGGTGGTGGCACAGCGGTATCGGCACACCGGCATGTGGGGGCTGCTGGCGCTCACGCACCTGTTGGCAGAGGAGGTGGCCATCATCGCGTTCGGTCATCAGGCGGGGCTCCAATGGGTACTGCCGGCGTTCTATCTGATGCCGCTTGCGACCAGCCCCGCATGGCTCAACCGGCGCGACTTCTGCATCGCCATGGCGCTGTGCACGGCCGGGCCCATTGTCGCGCTGCTGATCGCTCCAGAACCCGCCACGGCAATCCACCACGGCTGGCTGGGGCTGGTGCTTTATCTGCCGATCTGCATTGCCGCAGCCGCCGTCATTCACCATTACCTGCTGCGCGCCATGGCCCGGCACTTTGCGGCCGAACGCAGCCTGGCCGATCGCGCCAACACTGACCATCTGACCGGCATGCTCGCGCGGCAGCGCTTCTTCGAGCTGGGCACCTTTGCCGTCGAGCGTGCGCAGCATCATGCCGAGCCGCTGTGCGCGCTGTACCTCGACGTCGATCACTTCAAATCCATCAACGATACGTGGGGACATGCCGCCGGTGACGAGGCACTCGTCGCGCTGTCCGATGCGCTGGCGGGCGTGCTGCGCCCAGCCGACCTGTTCGGTCGTCTGGGCGGTGACGAGTTTGCAGTGCTGCTGCCGGGTTGCGGCCTGACCGGCGCGCTGGCCGCGGTGGAGCGGCTCAAGACTGCGGTGGCCGGCACGCAAACGCCCGCGGGGCCGCTGACTGTGAGCGTAGGCGCCGCTCCGCTACGCCCCGGACAGGACCTGGCCCACCTGCTGGCAGATGCCGATCTCGGCCTGATGGAGGCCAAGCGACAGGGCCGCAACCGCGTGTGCGTGCCGACCGACGCGGAGCCGCAAGCAACACTGCGGCAGTAAGGCAGGCACGTTATGTGCGGCGCAGCATCCGTGTTTTCTGCACGGAGATGCCCATGGAGTGGCTCAACGCCCACACCTTCCTGCGCGTGCCGGCCCGCGATTGGGCCGCCGCCGCATTGACTGTGATCGCTGCATACGTATTGCTGTCCAGCGTCTTGCACCTGATCTGCAACCGGTTTGACGCGCGCGCGCGCCGGACCGGCTACCGCTTCGACATTCTCGTCACGGCGGTGCTACGCGATACGCATCCGCTGTTCATTGCGCTGGCAGCATTACTTGCCGGCTCGTACTTCATCGATCTGCCCACGCGCATTGCCAACAAGCTCGACCACATCTGGTTTGTCATCATCGGTTTCCAGATTGCCTTGTGGCTCAATCGCGGCGTGAAGCTGTGGGCGCGCGACCGGCTGTCGACACAGACGCACGCCACACGCAACCCGGTGATCACGTCGATGACCGCGTGGGTGCTGCGGTTCGCGCTGTGGTCGATGCTGCTGCTGGCCATTCTGGCCAACGTGGGCGTGAACATCACGGCCTTCGTCGCCAGTCTGGGTGTGGGCGGCGTAGCGGTGGCGCTGGCAGTGCAAAGCATCTTGAGTGACCTGTTTGCCTCACTCGCCATCGGGCTGGATAAGCCCTTCGAGATCGGAGACTTCATCGTCTTTGAGTCGATTGCCGGGACGGTGCAGCACGTGGGCCTCAAGACCACGCGCATCCGCAGCCTGTCGGGCGAAGAGATCGTCGCTTCCAACACGGCGCTGCTCAAGAGCACGATTCACAATTACAAACGGATGTCGGAACGACGCATCGTCTTCACCTTTGGGGTGACCTACGATGCGCGTGCCGCGCAACTGCAGAAGATTCCGGACATCGTGCGCCGTGCGGTGGAAGCCGCCGGAAACACGCGGTTCGATCGCGCGCACTTCAAGGAGTTTGGCGAGAACGCGCTGAACTTCGAGGTCGTGTATTTCGTGACCGATCCGGACTTCAACCTGTACATGGACATCCAGCAGCGCATCAACCTGACGATCCTGGAAGGTCTGGAAAACCTCGGTACCTCGTTCGCGCTGCCCACACGCACGATCCAGCTGGTGCGTCGTGACGGCGAGCCGGTTGAACCCGAAGACCTGGCAGACCGCAAATCAACGGCAAACACCCAACGCGTCAGCGCGCGGGCTAGCGGCTGACCGCCACGGGCATGCTCAGGAACGCCGCATCAAGGCTGTGCCATAGCGGCCTTGAGCGCGGCACCATGTCTTGCCGGAAGTACCACCAGAAGTAGCCGCCAACAAAGCGAGGATGGGTGACCGCGAGCCCGTAGTAATGCGCGACGAGCGCCGGCTTGCGTGCGGCATGTCGCGTCCCGACTTCTCCAAAACCCAGCGCGGCATGCGAAAACAGACCGCCTAGCCTGGTGAACACGGCGCTCCAATCGGGCGGAGGGATCTTGCAGTCGTCTTCATAGAAGCTGATGAAGACGTAGTCGAGCCCATCGCGCAGGCGCAGCGGCACATTACGTTGCACCCACTCGAACATCGCGCGTGATGGCTGCTCGGCGCAGCCCTCGTTGTAGTACAGCGTGAGCGCTGTACGGCCGCCGCCGGCTTTGATGACTTCATAGGCGGCCATGGTCTTGTCGATCACGTCACGCGGGGGGCCAGTCCACTCGCCGTTGATCTCGTTACCGATTTCCCAGACATCGACGTTGCTGCCAAGGGTGTGCAGGTAAGCAGCGGCACGCGCACGCAGTTGCTGTGCGGTGTATTGCCGGAGCGTGGAAGAATCCACCAGTTCGCCCATCACATACGCGACGTCCCGGATGGCGGCCACCGCCCCAACGTAATGCGGCGCGTCCATGCCTTCATCAAAGACGACGCGCACCGTGGGCGTGCGCGAGAGATGCGACAGCGCATCCACCACGGCTGGCACGTTGTCCACCGCATCGACCGTCACGCCATACAACGGCGCAGGGCCGACAGGCATGGCGCCTACCGGCCCTGCGGCTTCGGCGGATGCACTCAATGCCAACATGGCTGCTGCCAGTAACGAGCGCATCCGGCACATCGTCACTTCACCGTGCTGGCGTCCGCCCAGGTGTACCCCATGCCGGTGATACCGGTGATGATGGTCTGGAAGTCGGTATAGCCGGGCGTGCCAAGTTCCGGCTCCAGCCAGAACGGATGGAAGAAGAACGAGGCAAAGCCGTCACGTACCACCTGTGCATACGTCGCATTGGTCAAGATGTCCTGTGCGGTGTACGTCAGGCATGACGACGGATCGATATTGCAAATGTTGTATTCCACATTGCCCAGGTTTTCCGGAATGATGCGCTGGTTGTAGTAGTCCTTCTGAATGATGTAGGGGAAGAACTGGCCGACCGAGAAATCATGTCCCGCGGTGGTCGAGTTCAAGGTCTGCGGGTTGTCCGAGGTGTAATACACCACGCGTTGATACGTGTTTTTGAAGTACTGCGGCACCGCCTTGATGGACAACGGAGACGATTGATAGTGCGGCGCCTCCCACGCAAACGGCGCGTAACCGTTGAGCTGGAATTCCAGCAGCCCCGAAGACAATCGCCCGGCTGCCCATTGCGTTGAATCCTCGTTCACGGGCCTGTTCTGCGTGGCCAGCCAAAACTCGAAGTCGTTCGCGCTGACCGCGTTGATGAGGTTCGGGATGTTGCTGTACTGGTGCGTGTAACCGTGCATCAGGATCTTCCCGCCCCGTGGCAACGCATGGTTCAGTGCCGACTTGAGCCCCGTCGCATTAACCAGGTGGATCGTCTGCGACACGCCGCCGTTGTAGACGCCGTTCGGGTCTTTGTACAGCGGGATGGTGGCGATCGAGAACGGAATCTTCTTGCTGTACAGGTAGTCCGTCAGCGTGTTGATGGACGTCACGGTATTGGTGGCGTTAACGTCTTCCAGGCGTACCAGCGCGCGGTGCAGCGTGGGCGCATTGGTACCCAGGATGTCATGCAGCATGTCGCACATCACCAGATAGCGATCGCGTGGCCCAATGTAAGAAAACGGCATGTCGGCCACGTACCAGAAATTGCCCGACCGCATGATGTATGGCGCCGTTTCCTGCGTCACCGAGTTGGTGATCGTCACCACGCTGCTGGCCTTGGTGGCATCGGCCACAGAGGTCACGCCAATGTCCGGATCAGCGCTGATGGCGCCAGTCGTGGCATTGAAGGCGTAGTACTTGGTCATGCTCTGGCTCTTGTACGACACCGTATCGAAGAACCCGGGGTTTGGCGCGCTCGCCGAGGGCGCGGCGTTCATGCCGCGCAGACCGACAAAATTGATGCCGTAGCGCGAGGTGAACGGATACGCCGTGTTCCAGGCAAGTTCCCACAGGTTGTATTTGAACCAAACCACGGTCTTTTGCGTGGTGCTCACATCCGACAGGAACGCCGCCGGTATGGGGTTGTTGTAGTAACTCCCCATGTAAAAGATGGCGGTGTACTGCTCGGTCATGCCGGCCGTGTAGTTCTGCACGGGCAGCAGCGTGATGGTGGTGTTGAAGTGCGCGAGCAGGTTGTACAGCATGATCGCGTACGACTTGCCGAGGTTGGTGTACTGGTCGTTTGGGGGGGCGTCGTACAGCACCAGCATCGGGGCCGGCGTGCTCGTTGTTGTTCCGCCTACTGTCACGCAGATGGGCCCGAGCCCGATCGTGCAGGTGGCGGCCTGTGCCGGCGCTGTCAGCGAAATGCCGAGCAGCCCGCCCGCAAAGACGAGCGCGCACAGGAACTTACGTAGCAATGTCTTCATGATGACTCTCCGACTCATGGCAATCATGGGCGATAGAACGAGCCGTCCGCTTGGCGGTAGAGCCCGAGGTTGAAGTTGGGGCCACGATCGTGGCCACGGTCTGTACCTGTCGTCTCGTTTTCCGGCGTGCCGGGGCGGACTTCGGTCATGACCGCCGGGCGCGGCGGTGGAATGACCTGTCCGTTCTCGTCCATGACGCCGTAGCCGTAGGCGCGCGCGCCTCCAGTCACGGGCCTGGGTGTTACTGCTGCCACAACGGTGGGCTGCACGGGTTGCGCAGCCGTGGCCGTCGCCCTGGAAGACGCGGGCGTTGGGGCTTTTTTGTCGGTGTCGGCGCCGGGGCTACCCTGGTCCGTCGCGCCGGTCACGATGGCAGGTACGCGTCCATCGCCCGACCACGGCGGCGCCACGATCAGCCACCCGGCAACAAGTGCGGAGGCAACCAACACGCCGCCTCCGATTTGCTTCGCTTTCATCAAGCCTCCTAGCCGTTCAGGCGGTGCTGCGTTGACGACCCTTGCGCGGTGGCACGCGCCGCTTCCAGATCGATGATTTCGGCTTCGGTAGCCGGTTTGCGAATGAGTTGCGGGCCGCGCGTCACCATTTGTGGCTGCGTGGTGAAGGCTTTCTTCAGCGCATCGACAATGCGCCGACAGGCGTGGCCGTCGCCATAGGGGTTGTGAGCCTGCGCCATGCGCTCGTATTCAGCGGCGTTATTGAGCAGCGCTTCTGCTTCATCGACGATGCGTTGCGTATCGGTGCCGACCAGCCGCGCGGTGCCCGATGCCACGGCCTCTGGCCGCTCGGTGGTATCACGCGTCACCAGCACCGGCTTGCCCAGCGCGGGCGCCTCTTCCTGAATGCCGCCGGAATCGGTGACGATCAGGTAGGCGCGGTCCATCAGGTAGACGAACGGCAGGTAGTCCTGCGGCGCAATCAGATGAACGTTGTCGTGGCCGGAGAGGATGGCGTTGACCGGCTGCTGCACGTTCGGGTTCAGGTGCACCGGATACACGACCTGCACATCCGGATGACGCGCCGCCAGCAGGCGCAGCGCCACGCAGAAGTTCTCGAACGGCTCGCCGAAGTTCTCGCGGCGATGGCCCGTCACCAGGATCATTCGCCGGCCCGCTTCCAGGAACGGATAGCGCGCCGCCATCTGTGCTGAGAGCGTGGCGTCGTCGTCCAGCCGTTGCTTGACGGCCAGCAGCGCATCGATGACGGTGTTGCCGGTAAGCGTGACCTGCTCCGGATCGATGCCCTCGTCCAGCAGGTTCTGGCGCGATTCGGCCGTGGGCGCGAAATGCCAGGTCGTCACAGAATCGGTAACACGCCGGTTCAACTCTTCCGGCCATGGCGACCAGATGTTGCCGGTGCGCAGACCCGCTTCCACATGCCCGACCGGAATGCGCCGGTAGAACGCCGCAAGGCTTGCCGCCAGCGTGGTCGTCGTGTCGCCGTGGACGAGCACGGCATCGGGCTTGTAGGCATCGAGCACGCCGTCGATGCCGCCCAGCACGTTCGACGTGATGTCGGATAACGTCTGCCCAGGCCGCATCAGGTTGAGGTCAAACTCCGGCACGATGCCGAAGAGTTCCAGCACCTGATCCAGCATCTGCCGGTGCTGCGCACTCACACACACCGCTGACTCAAAGCCTGCCTCGGCCTGCAATGCCTGCACCAGCGGCGCCATCTTGATGGCCTCCGGGCGCGTGCCGAACACGGTCAAAATTTTCCCTGTCATGATTCCCCCCAGTCATCTGCATCGGCGCATACAAAGCGCGACGACGAACGTGTCGCTTCTGACGCCGGCACAGACTTCGCCAATGAGCGAAGGCCGTGCCAAGCGTCCCGCTTTGACTCGCCATGGCGCTGCGACGCCATCCTTCGGACGCCGCTGCCATTTCTCTTTGTTACCCGTTTCCCTCGGCGGTCAAAAACGTTTCATCTGCGACACCTCTGACTGGGGTCTGCTTGAATCCAGGGTTGCTTAGAACCAAAGAATGGCTCGCGCGACCACCCCCTTTGCTCGATCCGCATGCGTCAACGGCAAGCGGTATTGCACGGTCAAATCCAGCCAACTGGCCGGCGCTGCGTAGTGCGACTCCCGAAACCAGTAGCGGAAGTTGATGCCTGGGCCAACACCAAGCGCGAGCCGCTGGCCGATCGCCTTGTTGTCGTGATCGCCCGCCAGAACGATATGCGGATAGACCGTCAGGCGATCACTGATCGAGTTGAGCAACCAGGTGTGTCCGTAGCGCATTTCCGTGCTGACGATCATGCGGCCCTGGTTGAGGAAGTACGCGCCCTCGCCATACACCTGCCACGTCTGCCAGCGCGGCTTGGTGACCTGCAGGTCGAGCCCCTGATCGGTCGAAAAGCCGATGCGCAACAACGTATCGTTGGTGGTCAGTTGCCCGATGCGAAAGAGACGCTCGGCGGTGAACACCAGGTTGATGTCCTTGATCGGCTTGTAGCGTGCGCCCACCGAGCCCTGCACGGTGGGCAGGCCGGTGTTGCCGTTGCGGTCGTACACGCTGTCGTAGCCACGCGCGAAGAGCTGGAAGATGCTGCCGTCACGGTAGCCGATACCGGGCGGTTGCCAATACACCTCCGCGCCGGCCTGCCCCGCGCTCACCGTGTTGGGCAAACCGAACGCAGACGTTTGATACGCGCCGGAGAGGACCATGCCGAACGTGCGCTGCATCTGCTCGACTTCGCGTCGGTAGCCGAAGCGGCGGTCTGGCTGAAGGCGGTCGTCGCCATTGCCACCGGTGTCGCTCTTGGCATCGGCATCGGCATGGTCGAGGCTTTCCCGGAAGAGCTTGATGGCGGTCGGGTTGTCGCCCAGGCGCTTTGCTGCGTAGGCGGCATCGGCGTAGTGGGTCCAGGTGCCCTCGCCCGTGGCGAAGCCACGTTGGAACGCTGCCAATGCAGCGCGGTCGTCGCGCGCACGCAGGTGGCTGTAAGCCTCGTTCAACTCACGCTGGCCGATCACGCGCGGATCATTGGCGGACGTGGCGTCGCCCTGCGCTTCGGGCGCCATCGCCTGGGCAAGCAGAGCCTTGGCGTAGCGCTGACGCGCGGGGTCCGTAGCGTGTTCGGCCGCCAGCGAGGCAGCCTGGGTTGCGCCATCCCGGTCGCCCAATTGCAGGCGTGACTGCGCCAGACGCACTTGCACGTCGGCATCGGGTTCGTCCTTCATGCCGCTGAGCGCATCGATGGCAGCCTGCGGATGCTTGGCGGAGTACGCGCTGTCCGACCAAGCCAGATGCAGGTTGCGCTGCTCCTGCGGGGTCCAGTCGGTGCCTTGCACGGCGTGCGCAAAGTCCTGTTCAGCGACGGCGGGGTCGTTTGCTTTCTGTGCAAGGAACCCGTGCTGTGCGTACACGCGCGGCTCGTCGGGATACTTCTGCAGCAGCGCATCGGCCTGCGCGCGCGCCGCACCCAGTTGGCCCTTGCGCGTGAGCACATCCAGCAGCAACAGGTTCAGTTGCAGGCTGTCAGGCTGCACGGCCAATGCCGCACGCGTGGCGGCCTCGGCATCGTCGAGCTTGTTGGCGTCGATGGCGTGATAAGCGCGATCGGCGCGAAAGTAGGCGTCGGGCTGCAACGGCGCTGGCTGCTCTGCCAGTGATACGCCATGACACAGCGCCCACACTGCCGCTGCAATCGGCCAGCGCAGATGGCGCACGGTTAAACGGTTGGCTCTCTCGTGTGTCATGCCACACCTCCCGCAACAGATGGATTGGGCCGCGGGTCCGGCCCATGGGGCAGGTCCGGCGGCACAGGAATCGGGGGGATGGTGGAAACCTCGGGTGCGGGTGCCGTGCCGGCTGCAACACCTGGGCCGGCGCCCGTCATGGATTCGACGGCCAGCATGGCCGAATGCGCCGCCGGGCCAAACACGACCGTCGCACGGCGGTTGGGATCGGCCATCTGCGCCAGCTCGGCCGACATCTCGTGGTCGCACGCCATGAAGCATGCGACCTTGCGGCCCGCAGCACGCGCCAGCTCTTCCAACGCTTCGCCGTCGGGCAACTCCGACACGGCGATGTTGAGCGAACCGTCTTCGCCAATCGAGAACGGCACCACGTGATGCCGCACAGCCAGGTCGCGCGGCAGGCAATCGGCCAGCGCGCCCAGCACGACGTTGGTCAGACTCACGCGCGGCAGGTCGACCTGCTCGGCCAGCGCATCGGCCAGCGTGTCGGGCGTCACCAGGCCCTGCTCGACCAGCACCTGCCCCAGACGCCGCCCGGTTTGGCTCTGGATGGCAAGCGCCGCGTCCAACTGCTCCTGCGTGAGCACTTCCCACTTGACGAGCGTCTCGCCCAGCTTGCAGCACGTGCGGCCGAGCGCGTCGTTCGACAGATAGGTGTGCTGCGTCTTGTCCCAGGCGATGGGCTTGCCGGTCAGGCAGTAGATCAGGAAGATCTTCCACGCCCGGCATACCGAGAAGAAGTTGATGAAGTTGTTCACGACGAGCCTGGGCAGACACAGCACGCCTTGCAGCGGGCCATTGAGCCGACCGACAAAGTACACGCGCTGCGCCAGCCGGTTGAACAGCAGCGCCGCATTGACAGCCAGCAGGTCCTGCATCCAGAAGCTGCCGACCACGAACGTGCCATCCGGAATCGTGACCACGCCTTTTGCCATCAGCGCCCCAAGCGCCAGATAGTTGAGCGAGAGCACATACGCCAGGATCGAGAACAGCGCCGTCAGCACGCCCTTGCGGTCTCGGAAGAACATGTAGCGCGTGATGAGATTGCCGTTCCAGCCCATCTGCAACCAGCCCTGGAACGCAATGCCGAGCACCCAGCGTGCGCGCTGGCGGTACGCCGTGCGGAACGTGCTCGGAAAGTATTCGCGCGTGGCCAGGAGTTGCGGACGCGTGCCCTTGCGCCGCCCCAGGTGCCAGCGTGTGCGCGTTTTGCCCGCGGCGTCTTCGGCCGGCGCTGCGTTCTCGCAGATCGGGAAATGCACGAACGCTTCGCGCATGCCCAGTTCGCGCAGGCGGAAACTGAAGTCGTAGTCTTCCGTGAGCGTGCTGGTGTTGAACGGAGAATCGCCGCGCACCTTCATCACGGCTTCGATCGCACGGCGGCTGTAGCACAGCGCCACGCCCGCCCCGGGCACCGTGCCGGTCAGCGCCTGGCGCGCCACCAGGTCTTTCTGGTGCGTCTCGGAAAAATCATCCATGTACGTACCGGCCACCCACTCGTACCACTTGCGTTCAAGCGATAGCACCGGCAACTGCACCAGATCCTGATCGATGATGAAGTAATTGAAGTACTTCAGCTCCAGCGGGTGGATCACGTCTTCACAGTCGTGCATGATCACGCCGGCAAAGCGGATGCCGTGCCCCGCCTCATGCCGGATGATGGTCTGGATGATGGTGTTCAGGCAGTCGGCCTTGCACGTCGGGCCATCGTGCGTGACGGCAGCGCGCACCACGCGGCCCGGATAGCGGCGCACCATGCGCTCGACCTCGGTGGTGGTCTCCGCATCGTTGCGGTACGCGCCGGCAAAGATGATGAAGCGCGTGTACTCCATCGTCGCCAGGGTGTTCTCGACCATCTTGGCAATGACGTCGTACTCCTTCCACGCCGGCACCATGATGGCGAGCCATTGCTCTTCGCGCTCACGCAGCGACTGCGCCGAGATCGTGACGGGAGTGCGGCCACGCTGCGGCCAGAGCCACAGCTCCCGCACCCAATAGAAGGCATCCAGGAAAAAGTCGTCGGCGGTACTGATGAAGATGACGAGCGTGGTCGCCACCGTCAAGGTGTTGAGCAACGCGAGGTAAAGGTCCCATGGCAGATCGCTCATGGCCGCTCTCCTGCTCCCACCCTACGGGCGCGTTGCCAGTGTCCGGCGTACCCCCCGCCTTGCGCTGTGGCACTCATGCTTCCCCCAAAGGTCTTCTTCGACGTCCGACGCAACCGCTTTGCGCCGTGACATCCGCCCCGATCGCCTGCTGCCAATCGGTGGATGTGTCGCTCTCTAGCCTGCTTCTCGCGAGGGGGAACGCGAGGACCATACCAACACCCGCCGAGGCGCGCGGTTATGCGGTGCAGTGCACCACGTACGCCTTCAAACACGTGTCGGACACGCCGGGTTGTTGCATGAATGAACGCAAGACGGGCGTGGTGAGGGTCGCTAGATCAGCGCCACGGCATGCAATGTCATCTGATGCGAAGGGGTATTCGTCCAGGCAGCGGACAGGCCTCCCTACAAATGACGGAGGCGCGGAGCGCTCGAATGCAGGGTGTTTGGGTTAAGCGAGCGGGGGCCCGCCTGAACGGCACGGTGCGCAGATTGCGGTATGCGTGGCCGCTCGCAACGGGCAGCGGGTTGCAAAGCCTTATGCGCAAAGGATCTGCCGGAAGATTCGCACGCCGCGGGCTGCCCGCCACGCAGTCTCGCTATGTGTGCGCGACGTTGCCGGGTGAATGGACGCCCGGGCTGACAACATCGGCCCAAGCAATTCTGCAAATCGGTTACAGCGCTGAAACACAAAGCCGCGCTCTGGGCGCGGCTTGTTGGATTGAACGTATCGGCCTGTGCGTCAGAACTGTTCCCAGTCGTCTGCATCGTTGGAGACAGCAGCCAAGGCAAGCTTGCCGGGCTTGGGGGTGGCTGCCACGGCAGGCGCAACCTTCGCGTTCTGAACAGGAACAGCGGCCGGCTTGACCGGCGCAGCCGGGCGCTTGCGTGCCGCGCGCGACGTCGCCGCGACAGGTTTGCGTGCGGCCGGTTTAGCGACCGGGCTGGAAGCGGCCGATGTGGCCGATGCAGCCGAAGCAGCAGACGCCGCCTTTGCAGCCACGGGCGCCAGCACAGGTTCGGCGCGCACACCCGCCACCGGCAAGCGGAACGACGCCACCGCCTCGCGCAGCACGCCGGCCTGCTCTTCCAGCGATTGCGCAGCAGCGGCCGCCTCTTCCACCAGCGCGGCGTTCTGCTGGGTCACCTCGTCCATCTGCGTGACGGCCTGGTTGACTTGCTCAATACCGGCGCTTTGCTCGTCCGATGCCGAGCTGATCTCGCCCATGATGTCGGTCACGCGCTTGACTGCCACAACCACTTCGTCAATCACCGCGCCGGCCTCGGTGACCAGCGTTGAGCCGTTCTCAACGCGGCCCACTGAATCGCTGATCAACTCCTTGATCTCCTTGGCTGCCGTGGCCGAGCGCTGCGCCAGGCTGCGCACTTCACCGGCCACCACCGCAAACCCACGGCCCTGCTCGCCAGCGCGCGCAGCTTCCACTGCGGCATTCAGGGCGAGGATGTTGGTCTGGAAGGCAATGCCTTCGATCACGCCGATGATGTCTGCGATCTTCTTGCTGCTGTCGTTGATGCCCGACATCGTCTCGATCACGCGGCCCACAACCTCACCGCCCTTGACGGCGATGTCCGAGGCGTTGCCCGCAAGCTGGCTGGCCTGGCGTGCGTTGTCGGCGTTCTGGCGCACGATGCTGGTCAGCTCTTCCATGCTCGATGCTGTTTCTTCCAGCGACGACGCCTGTTCTTCCGTGCGTTGCGACAGATCCATGTTGCCGGCCGCAATCTGCTTGGTGGCGCTGGCAATGGATTCGCTACCGCCGCGCATCGTCACGATGGTACGGATCAGCCCGTTCTGCATGTCGACGAGACCTTGCGTGAGCGCGCCCATTTCGTCCTTGCTGCTGACGGTGATGTGCTCGGTCAGGTTGCCGTTCGAGATCGCGCTGAAGTGGCCCAGCATCTTGGACAGCGGCACAGAGATCGCGCGGTGCAGGCCGAATGCGCAGCCCAGCGCCGCCGCAATGCCCAGCACGATGGCGCCAATGATCAGCATCAGAAACGCATGCGAGCGGGCAACCGCGCTTTCGTAGGCAGTCTTGGCCTGCTCAGCCTGGCTGCGATCCAGTGCGTCCACGGCAGCAGACAGTGCCACGAACTGAGGCGGAATGATGGTCATCACCACCTTATCTGCGGCAGCGGTATCGTGGGCGCGCAGGGCGTTCATCAGCGGTTCAACACCATCGCGGAACAACGCTGCGCGCTTGGCCTCAACGTCGGCGGCCAGGCGCGCTTCCTCCGCGTTCATGGGCAGCGCCTTGTATTGCTTCCACGCACCCTCAGACTTGGCGCGGTAAGCGTTGGCCTTTTCGATGATGGCCGGCACGTCGGCCGCATCCGGATGGAAGACCGCCCGATCCAGGGTCGTACGCACGATCGCTGCGTTCAGCTGTGCCTTGCCCATCAGCGATGCCGAAGCGAGCTGATTGGTATAGACCTCATTGATATTGGCGTCGGAGGCGCGCATCCCGATCACGCCAATGGTGCCGGTAATCGCCAGCAGCAAGGCGAGCAGCGTCAGCGCTGCATTGAGACGGAAACGGATGGAAAGTCGATTGAGCATGGGAATCACCGCGGGGTTATCGCCTCCGCTATATCGGTCGGCCCGCGCCGTTTCTGAAGCCGGCGCGGGCGCTCCCATGCCAGATGTGGCTAGTAAGGCACTGCCATGTTGTTTTCGATGCGGGCGCGATCACCCACGCGCAGTCCGTTCGGGTTGTTTTGCGTCAGCGTCACGCGCGAGTTGTCGTTCAGGCGCATGGTCACGCGATAAGTCTGGCCGACCACCGTGTTGCCTTCCACGGCGTTGCCCGCCATGGCGCCTGCCACCGCGCCGCCGATGGTGGCCACGGTGTTGCCGCGCCCGCCGCCAACCTGGTGGCCAAGCAAGCCGCCCACCACGCCGCCGAGTACCGCACCTACGCCGCTCGACTGGCCGCGCACGGGCACCGCCTCGACGTATTCAACAACGCCGTAGCGGTTATCAGCGGGCGCTTGATAAGACTGATCGCCGTTGTTCGGATACGGCGAATAGTTCGGTTGCGAGTAAGTCGGCTGGGGCTGCGAATAGGTCGGCGCCGGCTGCTGCGGATAGGGCTGCGGCGCGTTCGGGTCATAGCTGCCGTAGCCGTTGTTGTACGTGCTGTCGTAACCGCTGCTGTAGCTCGTCGGGCCGATGCTGTTGCCGTAGGCATTGCTGCCCGCGGCATAACCCGCGCCATAGCCCGCGCCGTAACCGGGGTACGCCGGCGCTGTCACGCAGCCTGTCAGCGCCGCTGCCACGGCAGCCAATGTGGCCACTGTCACCCAACGCGCTACGCGCCCTGTACGGTCCGACTTGTTCGTTGCTCGCATGATGAATCCCGTCTTGTGAACGAGGCGTCTGGGCCGGACCAGCAGTCTGCTCTGCGGCCTGCAGCCATGCGCCTCTTGCCGCAAAGTCTATGCCGCACGCCTGCAAACCCGTGCAACCAAACCTGCTCATCGGTAACGGGGTGTAACCGCATGGCGGCCATGGCTTCCAGCACGGCTGTGGGGCACGCGTTATCATCGCCAAGCGCCGTGCTGCGCACCTCCTTGCCGACCGGGCCTTGCCCCATTCATGCGGCCCGCCCCCTCTCCTGACCATGCAACCGACCCTGCTGCTCCTCATTGCGATGACGCCCGAGAACGTGGCGCAGATCGCTGAACATTTTCACGTCATCCATGCACCGACCCGCGCCGAACGCGATGCCGCCATCGCGCGCGACGGGCAAGATGTCCGCATCGTGCTGACCAATGGCTCGACGGGCCTGACCGGAGCGGAAATTGCCGCGATGCCCAAGCTGGAACTGGCCTGCGCATTGGGCGCTGGCTACGAGAACATCGATTTGGAGACCGCTCGCGCACGTGGCGTAGCGGTGGCCAACGGCGCCGGCACCAACGACGCCTGCGTGGCCGACCATGCCTTTGGCTTGCTGCTGGCGACCGTGCGTGGCATTCCTAAGCTGGATCGTTCCACACGCCACGGCGTCTGGCGCGACGACATTCCGCTGCAACCGGGTGTTTGCGGCAAGCGCCTGGGCATCGTTGGTCTGGGCACCATCGGGCTGCAGATCGCGCGCCGCGCTGCCGGCTTCGACATGCAGATCGGCTATCACAACCGCAAGCCGCGCGACGGCGTGTCGTACCGCTACTTCGATGCACTCGAGGACATGGCTGAGTGGGCCGACTTCCTGATCGTTGCCACGCCGGGCGGCGCGCAGACCAAACACCTCGTCAACCAGACGATCCTGGAAGCGCTGGGCCCGAACGGCTACGTGGTCAACATTGCGCGCGGCAGCGTGGTGGATACGGCGGCGCTGGAAGCGGCCATCCGCTCGGGCAAGCTGGGCGGCGCGGGGCTGGATGTGTATGAGAGCGAGCCCAAGCCGCCGGCCGGGCTGCTGGACCTGGAGCAGGTCGTGCTGACGCCGCACATCGCCGGCTGGTCGCCGGAATCGGTGCAGGCTACGGTGGATCGCTTTCTGGAGAACGCCCGCGGGCACCTGGCGGGCACAGGCGTGGTGTCCCCGGTGTAAACCAGGGACACGTCAATCACGCGATTACGACGCCGGACGCTTCATCTGGCAAGACGTCGGCTGGGCCGCAAGGTGCGGTTCCAGCGTGACGTCGGTACGCCAGCCGTAGCCGGTGTTTTCCTGGTCGTACTTGATCTTCTTGCCGTCGGCCTTCACACAGGTGGTCACGTACAGCGTCTGCTGTGCCTGGTGATCGGTCTTGCGCATCTCGATCGGACCGTTGAGGCCGTCGACCGTCATGCCTTCCATCACCTTGGCCACCTTGGCAGGCTCGGCTGAACCGCTGGTCTTGATGGCTTTGGCCAGGAAGGCGATGCCGGTGTAAACGTCAGCGTTGAAGAAGTCGTCGTTGTACTTCTTCTTGAAGCCGTCGAGCACGGCGCTCGTTTTCGGGTTGCCGTCGTTCGGCGCGAAGTAGCTGATGACCTTCACGCGGTCTGCGCCCGAGGCCCCCATCGCCGTAGGCACACCGGTGGTGCCGGCGTAGTACGTATAGAAATTGGTGGTCAGGCCCGCATCTTTCGACGCGCGGATCAGCAGTGCCAGATCGCTCCCCCAGTTGCCCGTGATGACCGTATCGGCGCCGGACGCACGAATCTTCGCGACATACGGCGAGAAGTCCTTCACTTGCGCAAGCGGGTGCAGATCTTCACCCACCACCTGGATGTCCGGACGCTTGCGCTTGAGGTATTCCTTGGCCGCACGCGCCACCTGGTGGCCGAACGAGTAATTCTGGTTCAGCAGGTAGACCTTCTTGATGTTCTGGTCCTTGGCGAGATAGCTCGTCAGGGCCTCCATCTTCATGTCGGAGTTGGCGTCCAGGCGGAAGTGCCAGTAGTTGCACTTGCTGTTGGTCATGTCCGGATCGACCGCCGCGTAGTTGAGATAGATGATCTCTTTGCCGGGGTTGCGGTCGTTGTACTTGGCGATGGCGTCCTGCAGTGCCATGCCCACGCTGGAGCCGTCGCCCTGCGCAACGTAACGGATGCCCTGGTCGGTGATCTGCTTGAGGATCGTCAGGCTTTCTTGCGGCGATACCTTGTTGTCAAAACCGACGACTTCGAACTTGGTGCCGTTGCCGCTCCAGTTCTGCTGGTTGGCCAGGTCGGCCGCATATTGCCAGCTGCGCAGCTGGTTCTGGCCCAGCGCGCCCATCAGCCCGGACAGCGGATCGATCCACGCGATCTTGACGGTCTCGGCGTGGACGGTGCTCGGGCAAAATGCGCCTGCGAATGTGCCAACTGCTGCCGCCGCGCACAGCGCGAGTCGGAATGCCTTCATGCAAATGTCTCCTGATGTCTTATCGTTTGACGCCGTGCAGAAGGCATCGTCGAGCATGGTTTTGCACAAAACCGCAAACCGAGGCTTGCAGCAGCTCGATCCTTCCATACACAAACGTATGTGCATGGTAGGAGTGCGTTTGTTGCCGTGTCAACCCGCGCAAACCTGGGGGCCTCAGCACGATTTAAGCGCTAGACAGGCCCGCCAGCGGGGCTAGAATCCGCCTTCATGCCAAAGCCATCCACGCTGATCGACGAACACGACGAAGCCGTCGAGGTCGATGCCGATTCCGCCTCCCCTGCCACACCGCGTGCACAGCTCACGCCCGACGACTGGGTTCGCGCCGCCACCGATCTGCTCGTCACCAAAAGCATTGATGCCGTGCGCGTGGACGTGCTCGCCAAGCAGCTGGACGTGACGCGCGGCAGCTTCTACTGGCACTTCAAGAATCGCGACGACCTGCTGCACCAGGTATTGCAGGACTGGAGCGAGCGCACGCGCGTGGGCCCCAAGCTGGAGCGGCAAAACCCGTCGGTGCAGGGGCTCGTGCGCGATCTGCTCGCACTGCCGTTTCGCGGACGCAGCGCGCGCCGCACGGCCATGATCGAATTCGCCATCCGGGCCTGGGCGCGGCGCGACCCGATGGCGCAAGAGGCTGTCGAAGCCGTCGACGAGCATCGTATGGATTACTACGTCCAGCATTTCCAGGCGATCGGCTTTGCGCGCAAGGATGCCAAGACGCGCGCCTTCATGCTGTACGCCTACCAGCTTTCGGAGGCCACGCTCTGGCACCAGGGCAGCAAGCCCGACAAGGACGCGCGCCGCCGCTTCTTTGAAGACACGCTGCTCGCGGGCGCACCCTCTGAAAGTTCGACGGCGCCGTCGCGGGAATAAATCGTGCTGCATCGGGCGCATTCCACTTTGAGTGCGCCGCGATGCCCGAATCGCCAGCCTTCCACACATCCGACCTGCCCGGCCGGCTCGATCGCCTGCCCTGGAGCCGCTTTCACACGCGCGTGGTCATTGCGCTGGGCATTACGTGGCTGCTCGACGGCCTGGAGGTAACGCTGGCCGGCGCTGTGGCGGGCGCGCTCAAGCAAAGCCCATCACTGCATCTCACCAACGCGCAGGTTGGCATTGCCAGCAGCGCATACCTGGTCGGTGCGGTGTTCGGCGCACTGCTGTTCGGCTGGATGACGGATCGACTGGGCCGTCGCAAGCTGTTCTTCATCACGTTGGGCGTCTACATCCTGGCCACGCTGGCGACAGCGTTTTCGTGGAGCTTCGCCAGCCTGGTCGTGTTTCGGGTGCTCACAGGCGCAGGGATCGGCGGTGAATACGCGGCCATCAACTCAACCATCCAGGAGCTGACACCGGCGCGCGTGCGCGGCTGGACGGATCTCGCCATCAACGGCACGTTCTGGGTTGGTGCCGCGTTGGGCGCGGGAGCATCGTTGTGGCTGCTGGACCCAGCGCACATGAGCCTCGATACCGGCTGGCGGCTGTGCTTCTTCATCGGCGCCCTGCTGGGGCTCATCATTCTGGTGATGCGTTTCTGGATTCCGGAAAGCCCGCGCTGGCTCATCACGCGCGGCCGACACGAAGAAGCGCAGGCCATCGTGGGCGATATCGAGAACGAAATCGTGGCGCGCGGCCATCGCTTCGATACCGCGCCGCTGCCTGCATTGCGCATCCGCAGCCGCGGTCATCCACGCTTGATGGAAGTCGCGCGCGTGCTGTTCGTGCAGCACCGGCAACGCGCGCTGGTGGGCCTCGCGCTGATGGCAGCGCAGGCGTTTTTCTACAACGCGATCTTTTTCACCTACGCGCTGGTGCTGACGGATTTCTATGACGTGCCCGCAACGAAGGTCGGCACGTACCTGCTGCCGTTCGCACTGGGCAATTTTCTCGGGCCGCTGCTGCTTGGGCGGCTGTTTGACGTGGTGGGCCGGCGCACGATGATTGCCACAACCTATGCAATCAGCGGCGTGCTGTTGCTGGTGAGTGGGGCGCTGTTCAAGGCGGGTGTGCTCGATGGCGCCACGCAGACCATCGCGTGGACCGTGGTGTTCTTCTTTGCGTCGGCCGCCGCCAGCTCGGCATACCTGACGGTGAGCGAAACCTTTCCGCTCGAGGTGCGCGCGCTGGCCATCGCGCTGTTCTATGCCGTAGGCACGGGGCTTGGCGGCGTGGCCGGGCCTGCGCTGTTCGGCTGGCTGATCGATACGCACTCGCGCGGTGCCGTGTTCGGCGGCTATGCGTTCGGCGCGGTGCTGATGCTGCTTGCGGCCGCGGTGCAGGCTTGCTGGGGGACGGCAGCCGAGCGCAAACCGCTCGAACATGTGGCTGCGCCGCTGTCGGTTGACGACAGCCCGGCTTGATCTACGCCAAACCGGCGCCACGTGCGTCGTCGCCGGTCGCCTATATACTTTCGCGCAGCGCTTTCCCGTGCATTTCCCGCTTATTGGAGACACCCATGCCTGACGCGACTTACGACAACCAGAACATCTTCGCCAAAATCCTGCGCGGCGAGCTGCCCTGCATCAAGGTGTACGAAGACGACCACACGCTTGCCTTCATGGACATCATGCCGCAGGCCGACGGCCACGTGCTCGTGCTGCCCAAGGAAGGCGCGGCAGAGCTGTTCGACCTGTCCGACGATGCCGCATCGGCCGCCATCCGCACCACGCGCAAGCTGGCGCGCGCCGTGCGTGCTGCGTTCACGCCGCCGGGCATCGCAGTCTTCCAGCTCAATGGCAGCGCTGCCGGCCAGACGGTGCCGCACGTGCACTTTCACGTGCTGCCGCGCTACAGCGATACCCCGCTGCAACCGCACGCCCGGGTGCAGGCCGACAGCGACAAGCTGAAGGCCCACGCAGACAAGATCATCGCCGCACTGCAAGCCGAATAAGCTTCTCCCCACACGCCGAGGCCGCGCCAGCCGGCCTCGCAAACCCCTCCTCACCCTTCAGTCTCCGCCCGCCCTGTACCGACACCGCATCGTTCTTGCGTTTACCCAGCCGCTTGCGTATATTCGCTTACGTATATACGCAACCGAGCAAACATGAAGCGCCCTACCAGTCCGTTGGCCCTTGCGGTTCTTGTGCTGCTGTTTGAAAAGCCGATGCATCCGTATGAGATGGCGTCGACCATGCGCGCGCGCGGCAAGGAGAAAAGCATCAAGCTGCGCTACGGCTCGCTGTACACCGTGATCGATTCGCTAGAGGCCGCCGCGCTGATCGTGCCAACCGAAACCGTGCGCGATGGCGCGCGTCCGGAGCGGACCGTCTACGCAATCACCGCTGCCGGCCGCGCCGAGATGAACGACTGGCTGCGTGAATGGATTGCCCGGCCGGAAAAGGAATACCTGCGCTTCGAAGCCGGGCTATCGCTGCTGCCCGCACTGCCGCCCGATCACGTGATCGATCTGCTGCGCGACCGCTTGGCGCGCCTCGATCCGCTCATCGCTGAAGTCGAAGCCGAGCTGACAACAGGCGCCGCGCAGAAACTGCCGCAACTGTTTCTGATTGAGTCCGAATACCAGCGCGCGCTTCTGCTGGCAGAACGTCAGTTCGTGATCGGTCTCATCACCCAGATGGAGGCTGGCACGCTGGGCGGGCTGGACCTCTGGCGCGGCTGGCATCAGCAGCGCGCGGCGGCCGAGAAGACCGCCTCCACTAATGGGCCAGCCTAAACTGGTCCACCATCAACGCAGTGAAACCGGAGTCGTCATGCAAACCCCATCGCAAACCCTGCCGCGCGAGACGCGATCCCAATCCATTCCGTTCGACCCGAATGCCGAGAAGGCCCTGAGCTGGTACGGCTGGGGCTCGCCCATCGGAGCAGGCTTGTTCCTCGTTGCGGTTGGCACATGCGCTGCGCTGCTGCACATCGCCGGCCTGTGGCACTGATCCCTGCACACTGAGCCGGGAACAACGCACGGCGCTCAGGCGGATAACGCCTCGGACGCCGGCGCATCCGCGCCTCCCAGCTGTGCGTCTCGCCGATAAGCCAACCGATACAGCACCGGCAACACCAGCAGCGTCAGCGCCGTCGACGACAAAATCCCGCCGATCACCACCGTCGCCAGAGGACGCTGCACTTCCGCGCCCGTGCCGGTTGCCAGCGCCATCGGCACGAAGCCGAGCGACGCCACCAGCGCGGTCATCAACACCGGGCGCAAGCGTGTGAGCGCGCCCTCACGCACCGCCGCGTCGACCGACTGGCCGCTCTCGCGCAGGCTGCGGATGAAGCTCAGCATCACCAGCCCGTTGAGCACTGCCACGCCCGACAGCGCGATGAACCCCACCGCCGCTGAAATCGACAGCGGGATGCCGCGCAACGCCAGCGCCAGAATGCCGCCCGACAGCGCAAACGGAATGCCGGAGAACACGAGCAAACCATCCTTCAGGTTGCCGAACATCATGAACAGCAGCGTGAGCACCATGGCCAGCGCCAGCGGCACCACGATCTGCAGTCGCTCGGTAGCCGACTGCAACTGTTCGAACTGCCCGCCCCACGCCATCCAGTAACCGGCCGGCTGACGCACCTGCGCATCGAGAACTGCCTGCGCCTCTTCCACAAACGAGGCAATGTCGCGCCCCCGCACATTGGCGCTGACGACGATGCGGCGCTTGCCATCTTCGCGGCTGACCTGGTTGGGGCCGGTGACTTCGTTGAGCGTGGCCACATCGGACAGGGGCACGTAGCCCTGGCCATTGGGTAACGCCAGCGGCAAGCGGCCCAGTGCAGCCGGGTCGCTGCGTGAGGTTTCCGGCAGCCGCACGACAATGCCAAAACGACGGTCGCCCTGGAACACCATGCCCGCGTCCTTGCCGCCGATGGCAGCGGACACCGTGTCCTGAATCGCGCCGATGGAGAGGCCGTAGCGCGCAGCCTTGTCACGATCGATGTCGACGTTCAGGAAAGGCAGGCCGCCGGTCTGTTCGATCTTCACTTCCGCTGCGCCTATCAGCTTGCCGAGCTGCGCTGCAATGATCCTGGCCTGCGCTTCCAGCACGCCCATGTCGTCGCCGAAGAGCTTGACGGCCACATCGCTGCGTACGCCGGAGATGAGCTCGTTGAACCGCAACTGAATCGGCTGCGAGAATTCGTATGCGTTGCCGGGCAATGCTTCCACCGTGGCACGAATGTCGGCGAGCAATTGGTCACGGTTGCGGCGCTTGCCGTCGGCGCCGGCGGGCCAGTCGCGCTCGGGCTTGAGCATGATGTAGCCGTCAGAGATGCTGGGCGGCATCACGTCGGTCGCGACTTCGGCCGTGCCGGTGCGCGCGAAGACACGCTCGATCTCGGGAAACTTCGCCTTCAGCGCGCGCTCGATCTGCATCTGCATGTCCAGCGATTGCGCCAGGCCCGTGCCCGGCACGCGCATGGCCTGGATGGAAAGATCGCCTTCGTTCAGGTTCGGCACGAACTCCGCACCCAGGCGCGTGGCTGCCACCAGCGAGACCGAAACAGCCACCGCTGCAAACGTGAGCACCACGGCGGGCGCGGCCAAGACACGCTCGAGCAACGGCGCGTACATGCGGCGCGCCCAGCCCATCAAGCGGTTCTCCTTCTCGGCCACGCGATCGCCAATGAACAAGGCCACGGCAGCCGGCACAAACGTGATGGAGAGAATCATGGCCGCAGCCAGCGCCAGCACCACCGTGATCGCCATCGGGTGGAACATCTTCCCTTCCACACCCGAGAGCGCAAAGATCGGCAGGTACACCACCATGATGATGAGCTGGCCATACAGCAACGGGCGACGCGCTTCGCGGGCGGCTTCAAACACCTCTTCAAAGCGCTCGGCACGCGTGAGCGGCCGACCGCGCGATTCCTGCGCATGCGCAAGGCGCCGCACGCAGTTCTCGACGATCACCACGGCGCCGTCAACGATGATGCCGAAATCCAGTGCGCCCAAACTCATCAGGTTGGCGCTCACCTTGGCCGACACCATGCCACTGAACGTCATCAGCATCGACAACGGAATCACCAGCGCGGTCAGCACGGCTGCACGCAGGTTGCCCAGGAAGAGGAACAGCACCGCCATCACCAGAATCGCGCCTTCCAGCAGGTTCTTCTTGACCGTGGCGATGGCCTTGTCGACGAGCACTGTACGGTCGTACACCGACTCCACGCGAATGCCCGCCGGCAGCGTCTTGCGAATCTCCTGCATGCGCTTGTCCACGGCCCGCGAGACGGTGCGGCTGTTCTCGCCCATCAACAGGAACGCCGTGCCGAGCACGACCTCGCGCCCGTTGCTGGTGGCGGCGCCAGTGCGCAGTTCGCTACCGCTTTCGATGGTCGCAACGTCGCGCAAGCGCACCGGCGTGCCGTTCGGGCTGGCGAGCACGACGTTGCCGATGTCAGCCGCATCGCGCAACTGACCGGGCGCGCGCACAAGGTATTGCTCGCCCTTGCGTTCGATATAACCAGCGCCGATGTTGGCGTTGTTGCGCTCAAGCGCGGCCACCACATCAGCCAGCGTGAGCTTGTACGACGCCAGGCGTTCTGGGCTCGTCGCCACCAGGAACTCCTTGGCGAAACCGCCGATGGTGTTGACCTCCGTCACGCCCGGCACGTTGCGGATCTGCGGACGGATCACCCAGTCCTGCAGCTCGCGCAAGTCGGCGGGGGTGTAGGCGGTGCCATCGGGCTTGCGCGCGTTGGCGTCGGCCTCCACGGTCCACAGGTAGATTTCGCCCAGGCCGGTGGAGACCGGTCCCATGCTAGGCGAAATGCCATCGGGCAATTGTTCCTTCGCGGCCTGCAGGCGCTCGCTCACCAACTGCCGCGCGAAATAGATGTCGGTGCCTTCCTTGAAGATCACCGTCACCTGCGACAGGCCGTAGCGCGAGAGCGAGCGCGTCTGCTCCAGCTTCGGCAAGCCGGCCATGGCGGTTTCCAGCGCATAGGTGATGCGCTGTTCAGTCTCCAACGGCGAGTAACCCGGTGCCAGGGTGTTGATCTGCACCTGCACGTTGGTGATGTCGGGCACCGCATCGATGGACAGGCGCGTATAGCTGTACGCGCCAAACGCGGCGGCCGCCAGCACGGCCATCAGCACCAGCCAGCGCTGCGCGATGACGGTGCGCAAGAGGCGTTCAAACATGGCGCCTCCTTTTAGTGGCCGTGGTCGGCGGACTTGCCGGCTTCGGCCTTCAGCACGTAGCTGTTGGCTGCGGCGTAGCGTGTGCCGGCGGGAAGGCCCTCCAGGATTTCCGTCCAGGTGCCGTCAGTGCGGCCTGTCTTGACGGGACGCACCTCGACGCCGGTCGGCACGGGCACGAACACCGACGGCTTGTCGTCAACGGTCTGCACGGCATCGGCCCGCACGGCCACAGGCACCTGCGCACGCCCCGATTCAACCGACACATTGACGAACATGCCAGGGCGCCATGCCAGCTTGGGGTTGTCGAGCGTCACGCGGGCGGGTGCAGTGCGGGTCTGCTCGCCCAGCAAGGCGCCAACGTACGCCACCTTGCCTTGCACGGCAGTGCCCGTGGCGGTCGCGCGCACGGTGGCGGCAGCGTTGGTCGTGACCGCCTCCAGATCCTTGGCGGTGACAGAGAAATCCGCCCAGACGGTGCGCAGGTCGGCCACGGTAAAAACGGCCGTTTCCGCCTGCACCGCCTCACCTTGCGACAGGTGCTTGGCGACCACCACGCCATCAAACGGCGCACGCAGCTCGAAGCGATTCAACGCCGACCCCGCCGGCACGGCACCAATCGCCGTCAGCTTTTGGCGGGCGTTGTCCGCCGCAATGCGCGCTTCCTGCAGCGACGAGCGAGCCTGCTGGTAATCCTGCTCGGCGGCGATACCCTGCTCCCACAGGCGCTTTTCGCGCGTGTGCATTTCCTGCGCGAGCGCAAGGCGTTGCTGGGCCGCCTGCAGTTCGCTGCGTTGATCCGACAGCGCGGGGCTGGACAGCACGGCCAGCAGTTGGCCGCGCGCTACCGGTTGGCCAAGCTCCACCGCTACCTTCTCCGCCACGCCTGCCACACGGGGGACCACGTGGGCGGTGCGGTCTTCGTTCAGGCGAATTTCACCGGGCAGGACAACCTCCGTTCGCAGCTCGGCTGCACCGGCGGTTTCCACGCCGATCTTTGCATTGGCGATGGCTTCGGCCGTCATGGCAAGCGTTTCGGCGTGGGGCGCCTCGGCCTGCTCGGTGGCGGCCGGTGCAGGTGCCGCCTCGGCCTCGGACGTCGCAGCCTGGCGTGCGCCCATGCCGAACCACAGCCCGGCAGCGGCCAGCGCCCCCAGCACGACGATGAGCGCGATGGCGCGCCGTTGTTGCGGTGGAAGTGTCATGTCAGCAGAAAGAGAAAGGCCGCACTACCGGCCGAGGATGCGATCGATGCCGGCGGCCGCCTGGTGCGCGCGCGACAGCGCAGCCAGGTATTGCGCGCGCGCCTGGAACAGCGTGCGTTGGGCGTCCAGCACATCGAGGAAATTGAACTTGCCGGCATCAAAGCCGATGCGTGCGGCGTCATACGCGCGCTGCGCGCCCGGCAGCACGTCTTGCCGCAACGACTGCACAGCGGTGCGCGCCGCGTCGAGCCGCGCCACGTCCTGCGCGAGCGTGGCGTTCTGTTCAAGCTGCAGGGCGCGGTAGTCTTCAAACGCCTTGTCGGCCAAACGCTGGGCTTCAAGCTGGCTGCCTTGGTTGCGGTCGAACAACGGCAAGGGCACAGCAATGCCGAGCACCGCCATGTTGTTGTTCGCGGCGCTGTCGCGCTTGGCGCCCACCGAGAGCGTCACATCGGGCACGCGCTTGCTGCGCTCCAGGTTGGCGAGCGCCTGGCGCCGGTCGATCTCCAGACGGGCGCGGATGGCGCGGGGCGAGTTTTCCAGCGTGCCGGTCGCTTGGCGTGCCTCTGGCGGCACGACGGGCAACGTCTCTGCGCTGCCATCGGCTTGGGGCGCCGCAGAAGGCGAGCCCCAGAAGGCCGCCAATGCGCGCTGGGCGACCAGCAGTTCGGCATTCGCGTCACGCAGTTCGATGGCGGCACTGGCACGGGCCACGCCGGCCTTGGTTTGCTCCACCGGCGACACCTTTCCCGCCTGCACGCGGCGCGCGGCGGCGGATTCAGCCTGGGCGGCCAACGCATCCGATGCCTGCGCGAGCGCGAGGCGCTCCTGGGCAATCACGAGATCGAAAAACGCGCGTGTGACATCCGCGCGCAACTCGGCCTGCAGCACGGCGGCATCTTGCGCCGTGGCGTCTCGGGCGATTTCTGCGGCGCGCGTACGGGCACCGCGCTTGCCGCCCAGTTCCAATGGGATATTCAGTTGCGCCGTCATCGTCGCGCGGTCTCGGCGGACGTCTTCTGTCGTGAAGGCGGCTTCGGGATTGCGCAGCCGGCGGGCTTGGTCGAGTGCGCCTTCGCTGGCGGCCACTTCATAGCCCGCAGCCGCCAGGGCGGGATGTGTCTGCACCGCACGGTCAACGGCTTGCTGCAGCGTCACGCGTTCGGATGCCGCAGCCTCAATTGGCAAGGAAAGTGCCACCGGAGCGACGGGCTCAGTCGCCGCTGCGGTGGCCAACGGGGCAGCCAGAAGACACAAAAGGACCGCCCCGGCGGCCTGGGAACAGCGCATTACGCAATCGCGCCGTCGGTGTACGGATCGCGTGCGCCAGTCTTTGCACCATCGGTGTAGGGATCACCGGCGCCGACACGGGCCTCGAGCACCGTTTGTGCTGCACCGTCCGTGTACGGATCGCGGGCGCCGGTCTTGCCGCCATCGGTGTAAGGGTCACGCGTACCGGACTTGGCGCCATCGGTGTACGGGTCACGAGCGCCGGCCTTGGCCAGCGGTGCGGCCATCGACTTGATTTGCGGAGCGCAGCAGGCATCCTGATTGTCTTGCGCGGCCACGGCCGTGCCGGTTGCCAGCATTGCGGCCAGTGCAGCCAGGGGAAGCACACGTTGGAATCGAATCGCCATGAGAATCTCCTTCAAAAGGCCTGACATCAGCAAACAGGAAGGGGGGCGATGTCAGTGGGGCCAGTCTAGGGAGCGGTGCACCACGCGGGCATGACTCGAAGATGACAAACTTGTCATCTTTGTGCCCCCGTCGAGGGTTTTGGCATATCGTGGCGGCACTGGCGGATGCATCAAGCGCACGCCATTTTTCATCATGCGACTGCTGATTGTTGAAGACGAGCCCAAAGCGGGCGACTACCTGCTCAAGGGCCTGACGGAATCCGGCTTTGTGGCCGACCTCGCCCGCACGGGCCCCGATGGCCTGTTCCAGGCCATGGAGCATGACTACGACCTGATCGTGCTGGACGTCATGCTGCCCGGCATGGACGGCTGGCAGGTGCTGCAGGAACTGCGCCGCCGCAAGAGCACGCCGGTGCTGTGCCTGACCGCGCGCGACGAACTGGCCGACCGCCTGAAAGGTTTGGAACTCGGCGCAGACGATTACCTCGTCAAACCCTTCGCCTTTGCCGAGCTGGTGGCGCGCGTGCGGACCATCCTGCGGCGCGGCCCGCTGCGCGAAAGCGAGATCCTCGAAATTGCCGACCTGACCATCGACACGATCAAGCGCCGCGTGACACGCGCAGGCCAACGCATTGACCTGACCGCCAAGGAATACGCGCTGCTGCATCTGCTGGCACGCCGTGCAGGCGAGGTGCTGTCGCGATCGCTGATCGCCTCGCAGGTGTGGGATGTGAACTTCGACAGCAACACCAACGTGGTGGATGTGTCGATCCGGCGTCTGCGCGCCAAGGTGGACGATCCGTTCGAGCACAAGCTGATCCACACGTTGCGCGGCATGGGCTACGTGTTGGACGCGGTTGATCGCTGATGAGGCCGCTGATGCGCTGGCCTGCATCGCTTGCTGGCAGGCTCGTGCTGGCGTTTGTGGTGGTGGCATCCGTCACGCTCACGGCAGCCGGCACGTATCTGTACTTCGCGCTCAACGCGCAACTGCGCGTGGCTGACGATGCAATGCTGCTTGGCAAGATCACGCAGCTGCGCCACCTGGCCAGTGAGGCGCTCAACGCCGACGACCTGGCACGCACCGCGCACCGCTATACCGATGTGGTGTCGGGCCACGATGGGCTGATCCTGCGCATTGCCACGCCCGAAGGCCGCACGCTCGTTGAGGTGAACCCCGAAGGAGAACAGGTGAAGATGCCGCCTGTGATTGGGGCTGCGGTAACGCCGTCAGAGTCCTCCGTACACACATGGACTTCGATGACCGGCATGGCATCGCGCGCCGTGGCCGCGGAGGCATGGCTGGGTCAGAACAACAGGAAAGTCATCGTGCTGGTGGCGCAGGATGGCGACAGCCGTGCAGCATTGCTGACCCAGTACCAGCGCCACATCGTGTTTGCCGTGATTGGCGGTGTGGCCGCGGTGGCGCTGCTGAGCCTGCTGCTCGTGCGCGGGACGCTGCGCGGGTTGGCGCGCATCGGCAGTCAGGCAGCGGCCGTGGTGCCGAGCCAGCTTGATACGCGTCTCACGCTGCAGGGTGCGCCGCGTGAGTTGGCCGACTTGCTGGCATCGCTCAACGCCATGCTCACGCGCCTGCAGGATGGCTTTGCGCGGCTCTCGCAGTTCTCGGCAGACCTGGCGCATGATTTCCGCACGCCGCTGGCCAATCTGGTGGGCCAGACTGAAGTCACGCTCGCACACCCGCGCACAGGCGAGGAATACCGCAGCGTGCTCGAATCCAATCTGGAGGAATACGCGCGCCTGTCGCACATGATCGAAGACATGCTGTTCCTGGCACGGGCCGACCATGCACGCGTGGCGCTTTCAATAGAGGCGCTGGATGCACGGCACGAGGTGCAGGTGCTGGTCGACTACTTCGACGCAGTGGCCGCCGATCGCGACATCACCATGGATGTGCAGGGCGATGCGCACCTGCGTGCAGATGCCACGTTGCTGCGCCGGGCGATCAACAATTTGCTCGACAACGCGCTGCGCCACACCGCCGCCGGTGAGCGCATCGACGTGACGATCGAGGCAGCGCCGCAGGGGATCGCCATCGCCGTGCGCAACCCAGGCCCTGGCATTCCGCCGACCGCCCTGCCGCTGCTGTTCGAGCGTTTCTACCGGGGCGACCCCTCGCGGGCACAGTCCGGTGCGCAATCAAGCCAGTCGACCGGGTTGGGACTGGCCATCGTCAAAACCATCATGGACCTGCACGGTGGTAGCGTGCAGGCCAGCAGCCCGCCGGGTGGGCGGACCGAGTTCCGGCTCGTGTTTCCGGCTTGACGCAAGGCTTAGGTGCCAATCCGCTGCGCCGACGGCGTACGCGCGGCATCCTGCCCGTCGTCGCGTAGAACCTGCCGATATGCAGCCACGACCATCGCGCCGATAAACCGCAGCAGGCGGCGCGGGGCGTTGATGTCTTCGGTCACGGCAAAGCGCGCCGGCGTGCCTTCGACCGGTTCACCGGAGAGCCAGAAGCGCACGCCCGCCGGTACATCGATCGACTGGCCTGGCTTGAGCCAGATGTCCTGCCGCTGATGCTCTTGCGTGACCCACAACAGCCCGGCTTGTGCGGCGATGGTTTGGGCCCGTGCCGACCGCCAGCTCACCGGCACGCCCGGCCGGTCCAGTTCGAAGATTCTGATTTCGCGCATGATTGAGACTCCTGTGCCGGGGTTCGTGGTGGATTTTTATGGGGACTGCGGATCGGCACGGTTCCATCTTGCTCGGCAGTTCAAATCGTTGACATGAACAGTTGCGAACAGTTTGGCTGAACTGTTCAGCATCTTTCGCGAACAGTTCATCGGCATGACCGACAGAACTGCATTTGGATATGTCAAACCGTTCGTTTTCCGTTGGGCGCCGGCTGGCTAGCATGGTCCATCGCCATTTCTGCCGGAGCCGCCATGCCACACGACCACAACGCCGCCATCGACACCACGTTTGGCCCCCTGCGCGTACGCCGGGTGGCCGGACATATCGGCGGGGAGGTGCTCGACCTCAAGCTCGACGCGGAGTTGGCGGAAGACACGTTCGCGAGCCTGTATGCCGCGCTACTCAAGTACAAGGTGTTGTTCTTTCGCGACCAGCAGCAACTGGACGATGATCGACACCAGGCCTTCGGCAAGCGTTTCGGCCGCATCGTCGCCCACCCGACCGTGCCGGCGCCCACCGGCACGCAACTGTTTGAACTCGACGCATCGAAGGGCGGTGGCCGTGCCGACTCATGGCACACCGACGTGACGTTTCTCGATGCGTTTCCGAAGGTTTCGATCCTGCGCGCGGTGACGATTCCGGCTTACGGCGGCGACACGGTCTGGGCCAACACTGCCCGCGCCTACGAGCAGTTGCCCGACCCGCTCAAGCAGCTTGCCGAGCAACTCTGGGCCGTGCATACCAACGATTACGACTACGGCGCCGAACGCACGCAGATCGACGGCGCACGCCTGCGGCATCACCGCGATGTGTTTACTGCCTCAGTATATGAAGCGTCGCACCCCGTGGTGCACGTGCATCCGGAGACCAGCGAACGCGCTCTGCTGCTGGGGCATTTCGTCAAGCGCTTCACCGGCCTGCCGGGCAGCGAATCGACGCGGTTGTTCGAACTGCTGCAGAACCGCGTGACGCGGCTGGACAACACCGTGCGCTGGCAATGGCGCCAGCACGACGTCGCCATCTGGGACAACCGCGCCACGCAGCACTACGCCATCAACGATTACGGCAACCAGCCGCGCCTGGTACGCCGCGTGACCGTGCACGGCGACACGGCCATCTCAGTAGACGGCAGCCGCAGCACGCAACTGCGCCGCCCCGAAGCCACCAACGACGCGCACATCGACACGCTGGTGGCGGCCTCGCACTGAGATCAGGCCCCTGCCGCCTGCTGCACCAACCGGTGGTAGAACCGGATCAACTCCACCAGGTTGGCCTCGGTGATCCGCTCGTTGGTACCGTGAAAGCGCGGCAGGTCTTCTGGCTTGGCGCGCACCGGCGAAAACCGATACACATGGTCGGCAATCTCGATCATGTGGCGCGAATCCGTCGCGCCAATCATCAGACCGGGTGCCACGACCGTGCCCGGGAACAGCTCGCGCACCGTCTTGTTGATCAACTGATACGACGCCGACTGCGTGGGCGACACCGGCGAGGCTTCGCTGGAACCCGGCAGCCGGCTCAGTTCGAACTTGCCGTGGGGCGCTGCCGCCTTGGCGGCGTCTTCCACGTGCGCGGTAACGGAAGCGATGGTGTCGCCGGGCAGCAGGCGGAAGTTGACCGTGGCCTCGGCGCGGCCGGGCAGCACGTTGTCCTTGTTGCCGGCTTGCACGATGGTCAGCGCGGTGGTGGTGCGCAGCATGGCGTTGGAGCTGGCCGACGCTTCCAATTGCTTCTGCACCAGCGGCCCAAACAGCCAGAGATTGGACAGCGCCACGCGGCCGAAACCCTGCATCTCGGGCGCCAGCGTTGCAAACATCTCCTGCGCAACACCGCGAATGCCGGCAGGCAATTGATCGTCATCCAGCCGCTTGAGCGTGGCGCTCATCATGGCGATGGCACTCTGCCCGTGCGGAGGCGGCATCGACGAATGCCCCGGCGTGGCCCCCACCTTGAGTTGCACGGAGAGGAAGCCCTTCTCTGCCACGCCGATCAGCGCCGCCGGTTGGGTGAGCCCCGGCAGCACGCCTTCGGTAATCAGCAGACCTTCGTCGATCACGAAGTCGAGACGTTCGCCGCGTGATTTGAGCAGCGCGGCGATCTGCCTGGCACCGCGCTCACCGCCCACTTCCTCGTCGGCGCCAAAGGCCAGGTGGATGGTGCGGCGCGGCTTGAAGCCGCTGGCGGCCAGCAGCTCGATGGCCTCCATCTGCGAGATCAGGTTGCCCTTGTCGTCCCATGCACCACGGCCCCAGACCATGCCGTCTTTCACCACACCGTCGAAGGGCGGCTGGGTCCAGTCGCCCTCGGTGCCCGGGGCGATGGGCACGACGTCCTGGTGCGCCATCAGCATGATGGGCTTTAGCGACGGGTCGGAGCCCTTCCAGGTGTAGAGCAACGCAAAGTCGCCCACTTGCTCACGCTGCAGCACGGCATGCGCTTTGGGATAGCGCGCCTCGAGCATGGCGTGCAACTGGCGGAACTGGTCGGCGTTCAGTTGCGCATCGGTCGCGCTCGACACGGTGCGTGCGCGTACGGCTTCGGCCAAGTGCGCCGCAGCGGCTGGGCCATCTACTGCGACCGGCGTGCCGGCACATCGAGCTGGCGCGAGCTGTGCCGCCACGTGTTGAACGCCACGTAAGCGGCCACCAACACCACAACCGCAATGACCAGGCGCAACAGCCGCCCGATCACGGCTCCACGGCGTTTGAACGACGTACGCATCTGTCTCCTCTCCTTTGAAGGTGCAGGGCCTTCGCCCGATTTATATGCGCCGGGCGTAAGGCGCCAGTATCGCCGGAGTCGCTTGTGTTCGGTGGGCTTCCGAATGCGGCCTCAAAACGCGCGAAAGAATGGCCCGGCTCCCCCCCCTTTTTACGGAGCCAGCCCGGCACATCGTCCCGAGGAGAATGCGGCCCGCGGCGTGATAATCCGCACCTTCGCGTTCTGGCGTGTTTGGCTACAATGCCTGAACACTACTGAACAGTTACTTGCATCTGTTCAGCAGCATCCAGACAAGCCTTCGCGCCCATGAAACTCCTCATTGATGCCACCACCCGCGTGCCGATTGCCGACCAGATCGTGGCCGGCGTGCAGGCGTGGATCCGCGACAACGACGTGCGCCCCGGCGCCAAGCTGCCGTCGATCCGGCAACTGGCGGCCGATTACGGCATCAGCCGCTTCCCCGTGATCGAGGCGTATGACCGATTGGTCTCGCTGGGCCTGCTGGACTCGCGCCACGGCTCGGGCTTCTATGTGGCCGAGAGCAACCTCACTGGGCGCGACGGGCGCGGCTGGTCAGACCCGCGCCGGGCAGAGGCCGAGTCCAAACACATCTTCGAGCAGTTCAGTTACCCCGATGGCATGCTCAAGCTCGGCGGCGGCTTCGTGCCGGCCGACTGGCGCGATGTCGACGGCCTGACGCAGGCCATCCGCCAGGTCTCTCGCACCGACACACACGCGGTGATCGACTACTCCTCGCCACTTGGCAACATGGCGCTGCGCCATCAGGTCATGATGCGGGCACGCCAGCTTGGCATCCAGGCGGAACTGCCCAATGTGTTGATCACCGCCGGCACGAGCCAGGCGATCGATCTTGTGATGCGCCACCTGCTCAAACCCGGTGACACGGTGTTTGTGGAAGACCCCGGCTATTACACCGTGTTCGGCCTGCTGCGGTTGCATGGTGTGAAGCTGGTCGGCATTCCGCGCCGGAGCGACGGGCCCGACGTGGAAGTTACCGAAGCGATGCTGCGCGAGCACCGCCCCAAGCTGTTCTTCATCAACAGCGTGCTGCAGAACCCCACCGGCTCGGTCGTGTCGCCGCCGGTCGCGTTTCGGCTCCTTGAGCTGGCGCGGCGCCACGGTTTCACGTTTCTGGAAGACGACATCTTTGCCGACCTGCAGGCCGATCCCACCGCGCGGCTGGCAACGCTGGACCAACTCGACCAAGTGATCTACGTGGGCGGGTTTTCCAAGACGGTGTCGGCGTCGCTGCCGGTGGGTTACCTGATTGCCAAGCGCGAGCTGGTGCACGACCTGACCAACGTGAAGATGCTCACGAGCGTGGGCGGCTCGCGTTTTGCCGAAGCCGTGGTGAGCACGCTGCTGGAGCGCGGCGCCTATCGCAAATATGTAGAGCGGCTGCGCCAGCGCGCGGGTGACTCCGTCATCGCGTCGCTCGACGTGCTGGCCGATGCCGGCTGGGAAGTGTTTCACCATCCGTCGGGTGGCAACTTCCTGTGGGCGCGTGTGCCGCACGTGGAGGATTCGCGCGATCTGGCCGCCACCGCAGAGAAGCACGGCGTGACGTTGGCGCCCGGACACTACTTCCGCCCGAATCTGGAGGTATCTCCGTGGGTGCGCATCAATAGCGCGTACGCAACGGAGCCGCGTGCGGTGGCCTTCCTGCAGGAGGCAGGCAAACGGGCCACCCGCAAGCGCGCATAGACGCGGCGCTGGCATGACGGTTGCGGCAGGTTTGCCGTCTGCGCTCACTCAGGAGCCCGTTATGCCCTCCGACAAGTTCCGTTCTGCCCGCCCGCCGCTGGATGAAGTCGGCAAGGCAGGCACCACCTATGTTCAAGGCCCCAGCCCTGCCGACCCCGTGCGGCAGGCGTCACAACGCATCCGCTCTGTGGATGCCGCCGGCACCGAAGCCTCCGGCAGCACGATCGACACCGACGGCAAAAGCCAGGAGGCGGCCAAAGACCCGTCGCTCTGGCAAGACAACGTCATCTATTCCAACGCGTCGCTGGCCAACACCAGGCCCGAGCCTGATCCGGAAGCGCCCATTGCCGGCATCGACAGCCGCCGCAGCCAGGGACAACCGACGGTAGCGCCGGAAAGCGGACACAAGCTCGTGCACCGCGGGGTAGTCGACGAGACCGTGCGCAACGGCACGCGTGCGGCACAGCGCTTCTCGCTAGAAGACGACGATGCACCCGACACGCAACGCTAACCTGCTGCGCATCGCGCGTTGACACGGTTGTGAAAACTTTCCCACACCGAGGCGCCATCTTTCTGCCCTAAAGTCGGTCCGGCTTTGCTGATGAACCCGCTATCGCTCGTTCAAGCTCATGCCGACCTTCCGCTACGAGGCCGTTACGCCGGCCGGACAACTTCGCCGTGGCATCATCGAAGCCGATGGCAGCCGCGGTGCGCGCACGCTGTTGCGCTCGCGCGGGATGACGCCAATCGACGTGTCGGCTATTGCCGAGCGCGCCGCCACCGGGCGCTTGGGGTTGTTCGGCCACCGCCTCGGCACGACAGAACAAGCGCTGTTCACGCGCCAGCTCGCCAGTCTGCTGACGGCTGGCTTGCCGCTAGACGAAGCGCTCTCGGCCCTGGCCGCTGAAGCCGAGCGCGATTACGTTCGCGACTTGGTGAGCACGCTGCGTTCCGAAGTTGTTGGCGGCCAGTCGCTATCCGGCGCATTGGCACGACACCCCCGCGACTTCCCCGACATCTACCGCGCCCTCGTCTCCGCAGGCGAGCACACTGGCAAGCTGCACGTGGTACTTGCGCGTCTGGCCGACTACATCGAAGGCCGCAACGCCCTCACGCAGAAGATCAAGCTGGCTTTCACCTACCCCGCCGTGGTGACCGTCGTGGCATTCGGTATCGTGGTCTTCCTGCTGACCTACGTTGTGCCACAGGTAGTTGGCGTGTTTACAACGACCAAGCAAAAGCTGCCGACGCTGACCGTGGTCATGCTCGCGTGCAGCGACTTTGCGCGGGACTGGGGTTGGCTGGCGGCGCTCGTTGTTACCGGCATCGCGACCAGCATCAAGCGGCTGTTGAAGCGACCTGGCCCGCAGCGCGCATGGCATGGCTGGCTGCTGGGCGCGCCGCTCGTGGGGCGGCTCGTGCGGGGCTACAACACCGCGCGCTTCGCAAGCACGCTGGCCATCCTCATCAGCGCGGGGGTGCCGATCTTGCGTGCGTTGCAGGCGGCGGGGGAAACGCTGAACAACGTCGTCCTCCGCCACAACGTTGAAGACGCCATCAGCCGCGTGCGCGAAGGTACATCGCTCTCGCGTGCGTTAGCCCAGGCCAACCGGTTTCCGCCCGTGCTGGTGCATTTGATCCGTTCGGGAGAATCGACCGGCAACCTCGCCCCCATGCTGGACCGTGCAGCGGAAGGCGAAACGCGCGAGCTGGAACGCCGCACGCTGTTCATCACGAGCTTGCTGGAGCCTGCACTCATCCTGAGCATGGGTGTGATGGTCTTGCTGATCGTGCTGGCCGTGCTGATGCCCATTCTCGACATCAACCAGATGGTGCACTGAGCATGCGACCTCGTACCTGCAGTCGCATCCGCGCCTTCACGCTGCTGGAGATGCTGGTGGTGGTGGTCATCATCGGCATCGTGATGGGTGCGGTGGTGGTCAATGCGCAACCGAGCAAGCGCAACGTGTTGGAGCAGCAAGCCCAGCAACTGGTCTTCCTGCTCTATGCCGCGCGCGATGAAGCGCGCCTGCGCGGCCAGCCCATCGTGTGGGAAGCCACGCCCCAGAGCTACCGCTTCCTCATCCGCGAGCGCGACACCTGGCAACCATTGCAGGATGACGTACTGCGCGGTGGCGCGTGGCGTGAGCCGCTGTCGGCGCTGTCGTTCATGCAGACAGGGCGCGCGCCGCAGTCGGGCACCGTGCGGCTGCTGTTCGGACGTGAGGCCATCGAACCTGCCATCACGATTCGCTTGGCACGCGACGATGCGCAGGTCGATATCGTCACCACGGGGCCGGGGCGCTATGTCGTGCAGTAGCGCCCACGCAAGCAAAGGTTTCACGCTGCTTGAGGTGCTGGTGGCGCTCGTGATCGTGGCCGTGGCCCTGGGCGCATGCCTGCGCGCGACAGGCATGCTGGCCGATTCGAGCGCCGGCATGCGTGAACGCACGCTGGCGCAGTGGAGCGCCACCAATCATCTCGCACGCATGCGATTGACTGGCGCGCTGCCACCGCCAGGGCTGCAACGCACCCAATGCAACCAGGGCCGCATCGTCCTGGTTTGCGAAGACACCGTGATCGCCCTGGAGAACCCCGCGTTCCATCTCGTCGTCGTGTCGGTCTATCGCGCCGATGAAGGCATCGACACACGCGTGCGCCTGGCACAGGTGGCCGCCGTGCTGACCGATCCCTCCAATCCGGCCCTGTAATGCAGCGCGCACGCTCCCCTGGCGGCTTCACGCTCATCGAAATGGTGATCGCCATCACCATCCTGGCGATCATCGCGCTGATCTCGTGGCGCTCGCTGGACAGCATCATCCGTGGCCAGCACGCACTGGCAGACAACTTGCAGGAGACGCGCGCCATTGACCAGCTCTTTGAGCAACTCGATACGGATCTTGGGCAAGCCGTGCGAGACGATGACCTGGGAGAACCCGCGATCACGTTTGGCGATGGCGACCTGCGTATCGTGCGATTGCTGCGCGAGGCGACACAGCCCACACGCTGGCAGGTGGTCCGGTATCGCCTGGAAGGCGGCACGCTGGTGCGTGAAACCTCCGCGCCGCTCAACGAGCGTGGCGTCGCGCGCGAGGCAATCAAGGCGGCGCTGCCGGAACGGCTGGAGCTGGTGGAGCACGCTTCTGCGCTGCAGGTGCGGGGCTGGTCCAATCAGGGCTGGGTCGCCGCCTCAATGGACGCCTCGCAACCGGCGTCTGCGACGGTAGCACCGGGCATGCTCCGGCGCATTTCTCCTAACAGCATCACTGGGTTGGAAGTCACCATCACGATGAGCAGCGCGTCCTACACCAAGGTGGTACTGGCAGACCTTTAATGCATCGCCTCAACCCTCGATGCCCGGCATGGCAGGCTCCCGCACCCAAAGGACGGATGTGCGATAGCGCTCGCCAATGCCTTCGCGCCGGATCAACCCGTCTAGCAGGCGTGTCGCGCGCCCGTTGTGCAGTCGGCTGTGGACGATGAAGTAGCGGCTGCGCGTTTCCAGCAGGATGTCTTGCTGCTCGGCCAATGCCGGCGCGATGGCTTTCAGGCGATTGGTGAGATCAGCCGCATCACGAAACCACGCACGCTCGCGGCTGGACACCAGCGCCGCCGCCTGCCCCGGTGACAAGCCCTCGATCGTCGCCTGCAACACCTCTGGCCCAGCCGTGTTGGGGTTGACCGAGGTGGGCTCAGGCAACACGACCACGTACGGCGCCAACTTGCGAACACCGTCGGCGGAATAGCCGGGGATGCGCAGCAGGTCTTCCGCCGCTTCCAACGGCAACGCAGACGATGTCTTTGCGTCCAAGCTGCGCAGGATAACCGTCGCCGTCAGCATTGCCAGAGACGGATCGAGATCTGCCTGGGTCAGCAATTGCTGATACACGCGCACACCCTCGGGCCGGATGCCCGGCGGCTTGCCGCCTTCGGCCGCCGTCACCAGCGTGTTGAGGTTGAAACGAGCCTGCGCGTCTTCGATGACGCCGTCGACGCGCATGTCGTTCGCTGCATTGAAGACTTGCACCGCCGTCTTTCCCAGCACGGTCGCCACAGGCAGGTCATGCACCGGTGACGCCCAGCGCTGGCCAAGATGATCGACCGGCGTGGTGCGAGCGTTCTCGCGCAACAGCAAGCGCGCCCACTCAACAGACGCGCGCTGCATCCACACAGTATCCGTACGCAGTCGCTGCACCTCTACCGTCCGGATGGCGGCGCGCTGACCGGCAAACATCGTTGCCACAAGCGTGACGGCCATTGCTACCACAAGCAGCGCGGTGACAACCGCTGCACCGCGTTGCTGCCGGGCGCGCGTCATGCCTCGCTCCGTCGCAGGTAGGCCCAGAACGCACCCACATCTTCCGCGCTCACAGCGGGCTGCGTGTCCTCCAGAAAAGACTGCGACAAGCTCACCTCCTCCATATGGAACAGATGCTGTTGTGACGGCAGCAGCGTTGCGCGCGGGTGTGCGTAGTGCGCACGAAAGAAGCGCGGCGGCGATGCACGGGGCACATGCAAGTCATGCACGTCCCGCACCGAAGAATCAAACCAGAAATGCAGCCAGCGCCCACCACGCTGCCGCCCCGCCAGAATGAAACCGGCATACGACAACAGGATGTAAGGCACGCTCGCGGGTTGCAGTGCTTCATACGCCCACAGGTTGCGCAGCGTTGCGTAGTCCAGCAATGCAATGAAGCGCGCAATGGACAGCGTAGGCGCATGCTGTGGCTGCTTCATGAACGCAAAGTGCCACTGCCACTGCGCAAGAAAGCGCTCGCGGTTGCGCTGCGCGAGTGCGATGTCGACCTGCTGCTGGACCGTGATGTCGAATGGCGCCTCACCATTGCGCACAAGCGGACAGCGCAACCGCTCGCCGCTGATATGACTGAAGCGGGGCTTAAGCTTGTCGCTCTTCGAGCCAATCACGTACAACGCGCCGTGGCAGATCGGGCAGCGCGCTCGCGGCACGGGTTCCGCCTTTGCCAGATGACCAAACTCTTCGAGATACATCGCTACCGTCAACATGCGTTCTTCGGTCGGATGCAAAGCCAGATTCATGAATGGACCTCATGGTTGAATGACTCCGCAGCGCTCCCCTTTCTGCAATGCCTCGCATGATGCCAAGCGCCCTGCTCTGCTTTGGAACAGGATCAAAAAGCAACACGCGCCCCTGGCTAACAACGCCATGGCTTGTATTCAATTGAATTTCAATCAGAATGCAGTCATGCAATTCAATTGTTTGGATTGCATTCCGCATTCATGCATGATGCAATGCCATGCGCTTGTCACGTGTGAAAACCAAACACACAGTTCGCTTCTAATTGACGAACGTCGCCCCGCAAACCCGCACACCGCATATATTCTTCAGCTTTCTTTTCGAGCGATCTCATGACGAAAGCGCATGAGCCAGCTCCATCGTTTCTTCATCTGCTTATCCCGCCTGATTCACGCTCGGCATCAATACTTTGCATGCCGATGTGAATCAACGCATGGATGCACCGCATGAATGCACATCGGCAAACAACAACACTTGTATTTGCTGATACCCATTCCTCTGGAGCACTCCATGAAGCTGAAGCAAGTCATGATTCAAGCCGCCTGCGCCGCCCTGGCCATGGGCTCGGCCGCCGTGGCATTTGCGGGCACGCAACCGAACCCGAGCCCGGCATCGCCGGTGGTCGTGGGCGGTGGCGCGTCGCTGCCCGAGTTCCTCTACAGCTCGGAAATCGCCGTGTTCGGCCCGAACCACATCTACGCCGTGACGGGTAGCGGCGCAGGCAAGACCGCGCTGACCACTAACAACCCCGCCGCGTTCAACGCTGCCTACGTCACGCCGCGCACCGATACGACCGTGCACTACGCCGGCAGCGACTCGGTTCTGAGCGCTTCGGACATCAGCGCCTTCTCGCCGCGCGCTGGCACGGACGGCGCCCTGGTGCAGATCCCGTCGGTTGGCACGGCCGTTGGTATTCCGTTCAAGAAGGCCGGCCTGTCGACGTTGACGCTGAATGACAACCAGCTGTGCGGCGTCTTCTCCGGCAAGATCACCGACTGGAGCGGCATCAGCAGCGCCGTTTCCGGCCCGATCACCGTTGTGTACCGTTCGGACAGCAGCGGCACGTCGGAAATCTTCACGCGTCACTTGAACGCCGTTTGCACCACGGGGGCTACGGGCAACTCCAACGTGGCATTCGTGACGAGCACGAAGTTCACCGACAGCTTCCCCGGTGGCATGCCGTCGAACTTCGTCGGCGGCAACCTGAGCGCCGGTGTGCGTGACGGCGTTGGCGCAGGCAACGCCATCGGCTACCTGAGCCCGGATTACATCAACACGACGCTCGCCCCGAGCTCGACCGTTGCCACGCAAAACCTGACGGCTGCCTCGCTGGTCAACGCCACCAACGGTACGACGTACCAGCCGACGTCGGCCAACACCACGCTGGCACTGACGAACCTGCCCGCTATCGACCCTGCCACCGCCGATCTGACCAACCCGAACACTTGGGCGCTGACGGTTGCCAACCCGAAGTCGGGCTACCCGATCGCTGGACTGACCTATCTGGACCATGTCCAGTGCTATAGCAATGCCACGGTGTTGAGCAAGATCCAGACGTTCCTGGATCGCCACACCACGTACTCGGGCACGAACGACAACCGCCCGCTCATCCGCAACAACGGCTTCGCGCCGCTGCCGACCACACTGGTTGGCCAGATCCGCGACAACCTGATCAACAACGTCAACGGCAAGAACGCCAACATCGGCAACGCAACGGCTTGCGCAGGCAAGGCTGGTCGTTAATCGATAGCGACACAGGCAGCGGTTCGCCGCTGTCATGAGGCTTAGGCCCGGCAATGCCGGGCCTTTTTCATGGTGATGCAAACGCGGCAGCATCAAGGCAAAGCAATTGACTGTGTTATTGCGTCGAAGCTTCCGTCAGTTGAGCGACACCGGCATCCGACGCAACCTGCGCCGTCGGCTCATTGCGGTAATTGCGCAGGTATACAAAGAACTCGCCCATCATCTGCATCCACAGGCGGATCTGCGTGACGAGGTGCTCAGTCGAGATACCACCAGCAGCAATCACATCCATTTCCAGCACGACGAAATCACCATGCTGCGCCAGGCGAGCGAAACGGCGCGAGCGGTGCCAGTCGGCAATCAAGCCCTCGGGCAGCGTGCCGCCCTGCACACGCAGCGGGCAGCTCAGCGTAAGGTCTGCATAGCGGCTCGGCTCGATGGCGTTGCCCCACAGAATCTGGAAGCTGATGCCATGGCTGGCGCTGGTGAGGTACGTGATACCGCCCTGCTCGATGGCGTTGACGGCGCCACCAGCGGCTTTGATGGCATCGGAGACATCGTTCGGGGAAAGCGTGGTCAGCATGGACATGGTCGTCATGTGCGTAAGGAAATCGGGAAAAAACTCAAGGCGCCTTGGGTGCTTCAGCGTGTGGAGAAGACGCGTCAGTTACAGGGGCCGGCGCGGTAGCGGCACGCGGGTCGAAGCGGCCGTCGTACAACTTGTCGCCGTACTCCTGTGCGATCTGCTCGTACTTGACGCGCGACTTGGTGGCAAAAGGCTGGCGTGCGGCAATGACGGTGGTCATGTCCATCGATTCGTAGGCCTTCAGCACCTCCTGGCCGACGGCGTAGAGCTTGGCGTTCTTTGCTTCGCATTGCTGCAACGCGTTCTGCTGCGTGGTCGATGCGGCAGCCAGTTTCTGGCGCTCGACTTCGCTGGCGCGGGCGCGGCGCAGGAGTTCGTCGTACGCAGCGCGTAGTTGCGTGATCTGCGTGTTGGCCTTGTCGGCTACGGTCTGTGCTTCGCGATGCGCAGCGGCACTGCCTTCGCTCAGTTGGCGCGCGCGGGCGCGCTCTGCGTCAAGCTGGGCGCGCAGCTCAGCCAGTTCCTTCTTCGAGGCATCGGATGTGGGCGCGTTGCTGCCGCCGCCCGCTTGCAACTGCGCGAGTTGCGCCTGAGCCTGCTGAAGCTGAGTGGTCGTCGCGCGCAACTGCGCACGCAAGCGCTCCTCCATGCTCGGCTGCTGCGCCGATGCGATACAGGGCGCCAGCGCGGCCGCGGCCAACAACGCCAGCATCCACCGCGAAGCGATTCCGGTCTCATCCACGGCGGCCTCCTTAGAACTTGGCATTGAAATCGAGCTGCAGCGTGTCAATCGACAGGCGCGGGCCGGTGACTTCACGCGTGGAGATCCAGCGGCCGGTGAACCACGCATTCTTGTCCACCGCATACGAGCCGCCGAAGTAGTAGCCGCGCGCATTGGTGCCGCCGCCGTGGAAGGTCGAATCGTTGTAGCCGTCGGGCATGGAGTCGGCCTCAATGCGCTTGTAGCCCGCGAGGATGTTCCAGTCGCCGCGTGCGGTCGGTGCCGGCTTGCCGAAGGTTGCCTGGAACATGTACGCGTTGCCGCCGCTGCGGAAGTCCGAACGGCTGGTCCCGCCCGTGCCGCCAAAGTTGTTGACGATGCCATTCGGACCTGCGCGATTCCACATCTTGTCGGGATCGTAGGCCAGGTTGCGGATGTAATTTCCATCCAGGCGCAAGCCGTAGTTGCCCATGACTTTCGTGTCCCAGCGCGCATTCAGGTCCAGCAGGTGGAACTCAGAAGCCAAGCCAACGTACTGCGGCATCGGCGTATTGGCCGGGTCGAGCGGGTTGAGTGCGATGCTGCGCAGGAGCATCAGCGTGTTGCCCTTCTGCATGAAGGCCGGGCGCGACCAGTCGGTGCTGCAACTGTCCTGGCCGGCATACAACGCGCAAGGCTGCGATACCTGGCCGCTCACGTTGTTGAAGTTGTAATAAGCGACCGCGCCGCGCAGCGTGTTGCGGCTGTCGAGCTTCCATTCAGCGCCAGCCTGGGCCGCGAAGAGCCACTTGTTCTCGCTCGCGCTCTTGTCCTGGCTGCGGCTCGGGAAGCCGTCTGCGGAATACTCGAGCGGGATCACGCCCACCGTGCCGAACAGCGTGAGTGAATCGCCGCGCAGCGTCTTGCTGAAGTTGGCGGCAATGCCGTCAAAGTTCAGGTCTTGCGAGAACAGCGTGTCGGTCGACCAGAATGGATTGCCGAAGCGCCCGCCCGTGATCGTCACCCAGTCCGCCGGCTTGTGCGAAATCCATGCCTGGTCGAGCCACACGTTCTTTTTGCTCAGGCCACCGCCCAGCGTTTGCGTGGTCGACACAGGGTTGTTGTCGCTGCCAGATGCCAGCCGCACACCGGCCTGCGTGCTCTCGGAGATGTCCGCGAAGATACCCAGCCGCGCACGCACCTTCCATTGGTTGCGTCGATTCTGTGAGGTGTTGAGCAGGGGCGGTAACTTGGTGTTCGTGTTGGTGTTGACGTCGAAACCGGTGCCGGCATTGATGGCCGCCCAGTCGATTTCGATGTTGCTGTTCTGGCTGGAGAGGAAGCGCGATTCGTTACGCACGCGCACATCGCCTTCCACACGAATGCCTTGCGTCCAGGCGGCAATCGAATCCGGCGCGGCCCAGCGTTCGGACTTGGCCTGGGCGAGCACTTCAGTCTTGACCTCATCGCGAATCTGATCGCGCACGGTTTGCGGCACGTAGGGCACGCGCACATCACCGGGCTCGGCTTTGACGCCGGCCGTTTGCGTGGGTAGCGCAGCCTGCGCCGCCACCTGACGCTGCAGCTGCTGCGTGGCTTGGGCTTCCGCGCGGGCCTGTGCGAGCAGTGCTTCGCCGACGTCCTTCTTGAGCGCACCGCTCTGGATCAAGCCGCGGATGAGCTTGACCATTGTGCTGTCGCCCGTGGCGGCTTGCGCGTGTACGGTGCCTGATGCAATCAGCAGACCGACCGCCGAGGCCAGCGCCGCGGCGCGGAAGGGATGAGTGATTGGATTGAGTGCCATGTTGTTGGAAGAGATGCGTTGCATGCTGGAGTGCCGGTGCGACTGCCAAGCCGGCATGTCGTTGTTAACCGGCGGGCCGTTTGCCCTGCAGCGTCACGCGCTGCGGAAACTGCAACGATGCCGGAGGGCGTTCGTCCACCTTCTCGATGCTGCGCAGGGCGGTCAGCACGGCTTGGTCGGTGTCGGCATTGCCGCTGCCGTGTACGAGTTCGACGCGCGTGAGCCGGCCGTTCGGGTCGAGCCATACGTTCACCTGCATCAGAAAGACGAGGCGGCGCGCACGCTCATCGCGTGACAAAGCCTGCTGCAGCACGTAACCGAAATAGCGGCCGTACGTGACATTGCCTCCGCCGGCGCCGCTGCCGCTCATGCCGCCGCCCTTGCCTGCGCCAATGCCGAAAGCGTCCGTGCCGGCCTGGCCGTCGGCGTTCATCGTCACGGGATCCGACAGGTCCTTCGCCGGGTTGGGCGTGTCCTCAGCCGGCTTGGGTTCTGCCGGCGTGGGCTCGGGCTTGGGCTCCACCACTTCGGGCTTCACCTTTTCGGGCTCGGGCAATTTCTCCGGCTGCGGAGGCGGCGGCGGTGGAGGCGGCGGCTGCAACACCAGCATGGGCGTGGAAGGCGCCTCGCGCTTGGTGCTGGCCGTGCCCGCCAGCAGGTACCACACCACCGCCACGGCAATCAGCGCCACCACGGCGCCGATCGCATAGCCGCCCCAGCGCCGCCAGAAGGCGGGCGGTGCCTCGGCCGTGGATGCGGACGGATTCAGGTCGAGCTGCATGATCGCGCCGCCCTCATGCCGCCGGCTTGCCGGTCACCAGACCGATCTGGTTCAGCTCGATCTTGCGCAGCAGGTCGAGCACCTCCACCACCTTGGCGTACTGCACGGAGGCATCGCCGCGCACGATCACTGGAAAGTCCGGCGTAATGGCCTTCTCGGTGCGCAAGCGGTCTTCCAGCTCGGGCAGCGTCACCGGATACGCATCCAGGAACACCTGCCCGTTGTTGTCGATGGTGATGGCCTTCGTCTTGGGCTTCTCCAGCGCAACGCTGGCGCTCGCCTTCGGCAGGTTGACCTTGATACCGGGAATGCTCGCGTTGCTGGTGAGGATGAAGATCACCAGCACCACCAGCAGCACATCGACGAATGGCGTGATGTTGATGCCGCTGGAGCGCTTCTTGGGGCCAAAGCGGGATGCAGTAGACATGGCACCCTCACTCGCGATGCGGCGCGGCCGGGCTGGCCACGAAGCCGCCGCCCGATGCATCCGTGCGGTGAGCGGAAGGCGCGCTGTGCGCGGCGGTGTCGCCCATCACGATGGTGGCGCGGCCGTCGCCGTGCTCTTCGGCCAGGCGCGTGGCGAACTCGTCCACAAACACGGCCATGTCCGCCGCAATGGCATCCGAGCGCGATGCGAGCCAGTTGTAGCCGAACAGCGCGGGAATGGCGACACCCAGACCCGCTGCCGTACACAGCAGTGCCGCAGCCATGCCGGGTGCCACCGAGTTGATGTCCACCGCGCCGGCCATGGCCGCCACCACGAACACAAGCATGATGCCGATCACCGTACCGAACAGGCCCACATACGGCGCGCCTTCAATGGTGGTGGACAGCCAGTTCATGCGCCGGGCCATGCGCTCGTTCTCGCGCACCATCACGCCTTCCATAGCAGCACGAATGGCCGCAATCGTGGCCGCCGACACTGCGTTGATGTCGAAGCCGCGTTCGTGGCGCAACTGCATCTCACGGATGGCGATTTCGTACAGGCGCCACAGCGAGGAATCCTGCCGCACATCCGCGCCCACCTTGCCGCCGCGCACGAGCGAATCGAGCGACGCGCCCGCCGTTTCGCGAAACACCGCCATGAAGCGCGCATTGGCACGCGACACCGCGCTGTAGTAGCGGCTCTTGGTGATCATGATGGCCCACGAGCCGGCCATCATCAGCCCCAGCACGCACACCACAACCCATGCATCGACCGGCATGGCCGCCAGGATGAAACCGAAGTGGCTCTTGCCGGCCTGCTGCTCATCGGGGCCCATCACAACGAGGCGTGACTCGGCACCTTGCGCAATGGCATCAGCCTGAATCAGCCCCGCGGGGCGCGCGGTCTTGGACAGGCGAAGCTCATCGATCGCCCCGTTGAGCGGGTTCAGGCCCGAGCCACCCGGGGCATCGCCGCCAATGGCGGCTGCACTGTTGAGTGCCGGCATATGCGCCGCAAGAGTGACCGCCACCGCACCGTTCACATACAGATGCACGCCCTGCTCATCCGCTGTGGCCGCCACGTGCGACCACTGGCCATCGCGCACGGGTTGGCCCGGCGCGCTGCGCTGGCCGTTCACCTGCACGAAGGGCACGCCGTTGTCCATGCCCAGCACAAACTCATTGGTCCCATCGCGACGTGCGTAGATGACTTGTCCCGCCGCCAGCTTCTCGGGCCGCACCCACGCCGATACGGTGAACGTGCCGTTGGCCTGCGTGGTCAACGACGGCGATGCCGGCAGCATCAGTGGTGTGCCGTTGAACTGCGCGCCTTTGCCGATCACCGCGCCGTCCAGCGTGGTCACGGGCGTTTGCGCGTGATTGCCGTACGCGGTGGTATCGCGCGGCGGCGCGCCGGTCTCACCGAAGTGATAGACGAGCGTGTAGTCAGGATCGAACGTCAGCTGGCCATTGCCCGCAGCCGGTGCCTTGCGATTGCCGTAGTACATCCAGATGTGCTGCGGCGCGCCGGTCGTCACCGTCGGCACATCCACCCACACCAGCGCGATGCCGAGCAGCGGGTCGAACTGTTCGATCTGGTGGTTCAGCACGGTCTTGTCATCACCGGCAATGAAACGCAGGTCCGCCCCATTCTCGCTCGTGCCGTCAAAGCTGAAGTTGCCGGTATGCAGGCGCACCAGTACGGGCGTGCGGCCGGCATCGCTCTTGAGCGCGCCGCCTTGCGGGCCGGCGTCGATGGTGATCGGCTTGCGATACGCCCAGTCGGGCTGCCACCACGCCAGCGCGGTGCCGGGCAGGAAGACGCTCAGCAGCGTGAGCAGGAACAGAATGCGTCGCATGGCAGAAACTCTCCGGAAACAGAAAAGGACGTGGCTCAGTGAAGGGCTCAAGGCGGGCTCAATAGCTTGCGTTCACGCTGAAGTTGATGCGCGGTGAATGCGCCCGCGTGCTCGGGCCGTCGCGCAGCGGATAGCCGAACTCCAGGCGGCCGCGCACGTAGTCGGTCAACTTGAAGCTGGTGCCGAAGCCCAGCGAGGCGAGCGTGAAGCTGCTGGCCTGTTCCACCTGCGGTTGGCGCAGGCGCAAATAGGCAGCATCGGTAAAGAGGTAGAAGCGCAGCTCATCCAGCGCCGGGGCGAACTTGTTGTACGGCGCGGTGCGCCATTCGAGCGAGGCGAGTGCGCCGTAGTCGCCCGTGGTTTCTGCCGACAGATAACCGCGCACGCTGCTCATGCCGCCAGCGGCAAACTGCTCGCTGGAAACGAGCGGCGAATCTGACAACTGCCCTGCCACGCGCACCACCGCTTGCGAGCCGCCCTGGAAGGTATGCGTCTCGGTAGCGTCGGCCTTGAAGACGAGGAAGCTCGAACGCGCGTTCACGCGCTTGTAGTCGTAGGCCTCTTCACGGCTGCCGTAACCGAACAGGCTGCGCGTGCCGGCGGTGGCGGTCAGGTTCAGGCTGAGCGTGTCGCGCTCGGTTTGCCGATAGCCGGTGTAGTAGAGCGAGATGGGCGCGTACTTGAGCGGCACGTGGTCGCTCGTGTTGCCGAAGCGCAAGCTCTCGGCGTTGTCCTTGAAGTCGATACCGACGCCGAGTTGCTGCCACCACGCGCCGGCCATCGGCAAAACGTAATTCGCCTTCACGCCCACGGCGTGGCCTTTGCCGAGCACGCTGGTGCCGCCCACAGTAGCGACATTGCTGTCGGACTTGTAGCCCGAGAACTCCAGGCTCCAGTTCGTATCGGGAATCGGCGCCGTGTAAGCGCCGGACCACACCCGCGCCTGGCTGAAATCCTGCGGCGCGCCAAAGAACGACAGGGATGCGCGATGCCCCAACTGCCACAGGTTGTCGTGGCTCACGGATGCCGTCATGCGCAGCGGGCGCGTGTCGGCGCTGTGGTCGTTGTTTAAACCGATGTTGGCATGCACCGGCGACTTGTCATCGACCTTGAGATCGACATCCATCGTGCCGGGCAGCGCGCCCTGGCGCACCACCGGAATCACTTGGCGGTCTGCGCGGTTGAGCGTTGCCAACTCATTCTGTGCCTGCGCAAAGTCGGGCACCTTGCCTTCCTGCAATGCAGGCACGCCTTCGCGCACGACACGCGGCGACGTGTACTCCGCGCCCGTCACGCGCACGCGGCCCACGCGTGTTTCGTTCACCTGCAAGATCACCACGCCGCCCGTCACCTGTTGTTCCGGCAGATCGACATAGACGGATTGATAGCCCTTGGCCTGATACTCGGCCAGTAATGCGGCGCGTGCGTCTTCAATGTCCTTGAGCGTGCGATCGGGGCCGAGGAACGGCGTGACGGTCTTCTCGATGGTGCGCACGTCGAGCACAGTGTTGCCGCGCACGACGTACTCGTTGATGTTGACCTTGCGTTGCGGTGCGGACTCGGCGGTGGGTACTGCAACCGATGCAGCAGCGGGCGCCGGCGGCTCTTGTGCCAGCGCCACGCCCGGTGTCAGCAGCATCAGAACTGCCAGCCGGACACTCCCCACAGACCTGCATTGTTTGCCGCGTTGTTTGAATTCGGACATGCGTTGGCTCGGTGCCGATTCGGCATTCATTCGTGTGTTGTGCGCCGCGCGGCCATGACGTTCGTCAGCCGTCGGTCTTCACAGGAATGACGTTTGCTGAAATGCAAATCCGCAAACATTTTGTGATGTCACGCAAGGTTCATAGAACGCCGCACGTGCAGTCATTGTGACAGCGCGCGCGGGTCATGAAAGCGCATGGGAATTGGCTCTGCGGCACAACCACATGAAGGGACGTGCCGCAGATCGGAAGGCACCGCGCGATGTATGACCGCGCGATGACGAAGCGATGAAGAACGCTTGTCTGCCGCTTACGGCATCACAGGTTCTTGCGCTCGGCAGCGGTGAGCCGCATCTTCTGGCGCTCGTTCAAGTCGCCATTGCCAATCATCTGGAAGGCGCTGCCGGGGTCGTAGCTGGAGCGGTCCTGGCGCTCGGGCTGCGGTGCCTTCTGCGTGCCATTGCCGCCCTCTTCACTCGCCCCGTTTGCGCCGCCGTAGCCGAGCACCTGCACCGTGATGATGGACGGCAATCCGCTGCGCGCAGCGGCCTGCTGCTGGCGCATCACGTCTTGCGCCGCTTGGGTGGCCGAGTTGGCCGCTGCGCTGGCCGAGTTGAGCGCGCCCACGTTGACGAGCGCCACCGTCGGCACGCCGCGCGATTCACCCTGCACCTGGATGTTGGCCGCATTCACCACACGCAGCGCCGCCACGTTGATGTCGCCCGACACGCGGATGCCCGCCTCACCCGGGTCGACTGTGCCCAGCGGGGCGATCAAGTCCACATCGCCGCGCGGCACTTCCGGAATCGGATTGAGCGTGGCGATGCCCGCCCCCGAACTCGGCACCTGCGGCGACAGCGTGACGTTGCCCGTGCTGTCGTACACACGCAGCGGCGGCGTGTAGAGCAGCGACGTTTTCGACCCGCGCCCCGCGTTGATATCGCCCTCTGCTGACCACACGAGAATGCCGCCGCCGAACGTGGTCATGATGCGCGACAGGCCGAGCAGCACGCTGTCTTTCGAGTAGATCTGGATATCGCCCGAGCCCTGCGTGAGCAGGCCCGAGGTAGCCGGTGGGACCTGCCCTTCCACACCCACGATCAACTTGCCGCCAGGCGTGAGCGTCTGGATGGCGCCACCGAAATCCGTGCGAATGCCCGACGGCCCGAACATCGTGATCGTGCCCTCGCGCTGGATCGGCCGGCCTTCGGCATCCTTGTCGGGGAACAGCGATGCGATGGCCTGGCGCCCGCGCAGGTAGCTGCCGAAGCGGCGGCTGCTCGGATCGTTGTATTCACGGCCGCCTGCGCGCAACTCACTGAAGTACACCGAGCGCGCGAACAGGCGTTGCTGCTCTGCCGGCAGGCCGAGGTAGAACGCGAGCGCGCCGTCCTGCGTGCCGGTGTAGCCAAAGCGTGCCTGCAGCCAGTCGAGCAATTCCTTGTCGTAAGTCTTGACGACCTTGCCCGCTTGATCGGCCAGCGGCGCGTTCGGGTTGGCCAGGTTGGCCGCGTCAAGGTACCGGCGCGCGAACGTCGTAAAGTCCGCACCCGCTGCGCCCGCGCCCGCCACCACGCTGATGCCTGCACCGCTGCTGCGGTCGCCCGGGTTGACGGAGATGCCGGTGCCGATGCGGCCGATGCTTTCCAGCAGGCCCTTGTCGGCTTGATAGAGGTTGCGGCCGGCGGTGACTTCCAGTGTGCCGGGGCCGGCCACACGGAAGTTGCCGAAGAGGATGTCTCGCCCGGCAGAGACGACGGAGATGTCGTTGGGGTTGTTGTTGAGGAGGAGGTTGCCGGTGGAAGCCGTGGCGGAGAAGCCGGTCGGCGTGGATGTTCCCGGCGGGGTGCCAGCACCAACGATGTCTCGCCCTGCCATGACCCACACAGGCTTGGCTGCGACATACCAGTTCGTCAGAGATTTCGGCGAGGCATTCTGGCCGCCATTGGTGAAATCCAGAATCTCGCCGGTGCGCAGCCCGACAATGTCGCCATTCACTGCATAGAAGCGTGCAGGCTCGCTGTCGTTCGCGTGCAGCGTGCCGGAAGCTGTATCGGCGCCAAACGCAAACAATGGCAAGCCCGATTGGCTAGGCATCAACGTGCCGTCCTGGCTAACGTTGTTCACCAATGGGCTAAGCGCTCCCATGGTGTACCCGCGGAAACCGGGATGGGACGGCGTAGCCAGGGCAGACGGTGCGGCGCCAGACTGGCTGATGGGGTATGCGTTTGCATAGAGCGACTCGCCGGCCAAAATCTCTAGCTGCCCACTGGGCGAGGGTGCAAGAACCAATGACGTATTTGCGGACGGACCGGCGCCGTAATAGACGCTCCCTCGCCCGGCAACCGCCCGCAGCGTGCCGGGATAGATGAAGCGGTTGTCTGTCGCGCCACTCGCGTCCGCGCTGGACCACTGGCTTGTGCTCTGCGCCGTCGGGGTGAGATTGCCCCCCGCCGAGAACAGATTGAGCGCCGTCCGGTCTGTCCACAAGGAAAACCAGCTATATCCGCCACCAGGCTGCGGAACAACAAGGCCGCCCACGGTCGGCAGATACGGCGTTGCAGCCACCGGCTGGAGCCGCCCAGCATCGGCCGCGGCGGCGAGCACCAGATCACCACGCGTCGACAGGCCCACCGTAGCATCGCCCGGCACCACGACCAGGCCGCCTACCGGCGTGGCAGTGCTGGCACTGAAGGGATCGAGACCCCGCGGATCGTTGGCTGTCGCTTTGCCATAAGTCAGGTCCAGCCGGCCAATCGCACCGGACTCCGCCTGCACATTGCCTCGCAGGTTCGTCACGACGCCGTTCGCATCTTGCGTGACATAGCTGCTTCGGTATGCCGGGTCGAGCGGGTTGATGGCTCCGCCCACATGCAACTGGAGATCGCCGCCGCCAGTGAGGACGAGCCTGCCGTCCGCGCCGAGCCGCCCCGTGCTTGCGATTGCCAGATTCAACGATTGACTGACCGGCGTGTCGCCTGTGGGATTGGGATTCGAAAGCATCCCGGCATCACCGCCAGCCGTCACGCGCAGATTGCCGCCGCCTAGCGTGCCGAGCCCGGTAAAGCCAACCACGGATGGCACCGTCGATTGGTTTCCTATGCCATTGACGTAAGTGCCGAAGTTCACCCACCACGCGGTTGGCAACCCCGCTTCCGTGCCCCCTTGCCGCCACAGCCAGTCGCCCGGATTGTTGCTGGCGCGGATCGTACTCTGGGCGTTCCGGCTCACTGTGTGACCGGTAATCGAACCTTGCGCAGACACCAGTACGTTACCGCCATGCTCCGGATACCAGGCCTGATAGAGATTGGTTGCAGGGTCGCCGTTGACAAGTCCTTCATAAGCGGCCCCATCCGGGCCGAGCACCGTGGTGCCCGACTGGGACAACTCGACGCCACGCGGCTGGTTGTAAGGATCCCGTCCAGAAACGCCCGGCAACGCTGCCGAGGGTGTGCCAGCGGTGTAGATGCCGTAGACGGACCGCGTGTCGACATCGGCACCGCTGACCAGATCGAGATCGCCGGTACCCGTACGCAGTACGCTGTAAAGCCCGAACCGGGGCGTCATGGTGGTCCGGGCCGGCACTGCCACACAAAAATCGGGACAGAAATATGGCGCATCACCCGGGTCCACGGGTTCTCCATCCGGGCCGACACCGTTGCCTGGCGCCCAGACCCAGCCCCCGGGCGTTGACTTGATGTCCGCGGAATAATGCGCGTCCGCCAGGACGACGCCGTCGCTGCGGGCGGCATCCGGCCGGACTGCGCGGCTATCGGCCGCCTTCGTATCAGCGCCCCCAACAAGGCGGAAGGACCAGGACTGCGTGCCCGCCGGCAACATCGGCGCAATCGCCCAGTTCTTGCCTTGCGAGTCGCCTACCGGATCTCGCAAGTTGACGAACTGCGCGTCGTTGGGCAGCTTCACGTTGCTCGCCCCCGGAATGAGCGCGCCAACCGCAAGGTTCAACGCGCCATCCAGCGTCACGCCACCCGCGACAGGGGGCAGTGCAACCCCTTTTGGCCATGTCATTGCCGCTGCGGAAAGCGGAGATGCCATCAGGCTTCCTGCACCGAGCATGGTGCCTGCCGCCAGCGTGACGTCCAGCCTCAAGACCGTGCCGGCGGCATACAACACGCCGCCGCTCGCATCGCGCACGTCCCCGCGCAGCACCGTTCCAGTTGGGACAGTCAGGCCCGCTTGAAGCGTCACACCTGTCGGCAGTACGTAGTTGGCCGGTAGCGTCATCGCCTTCAGCGGGACGTTGTAGTTGAGGACCGCCCGCGCCGGGAATGTCGTGCCGTCCGCCAGCGTGATGCCGCTGATCGGCACTACGATGTCGTTGCCATAGCGCTGGAATCCGTCCGTCAACACCCATCCTGTCTCGTCCTGCGTGGTGGGCGGTGGCGCAAACCCATCGTTGATGCTCCCCGACACCTGCAGCTTGCCACCCGCACGAATCACCAGCGCACCGGGCTCACCCGAGCCGCGCACGTTGGGATCGGCATTGGGTCCATAGCGATAGCCCGAGAAATCCAGATCCCCACGCACGAGCAGATTGCCATCCGGCGTGGCGCTGACGATCTCAACACCGGGCCGCAAATGGTAGGCGCCGCCGTAGGACTTCAAGCCAGCCAGGCGCGCCTGCAAATCCGCGTTGCTCCATGCGGCGTTGATGAAACTCCGGCTGTCAGCATCGACGCCGTCCATCCAACCTTGCGTGATGACCTGATTCGGCTTGCCATCCACGGTGGGCGCCGTATCAACCGGGGCGTTGTCGTAGCGGCGGAAACCCTGCACGGCGATGCTCTTGGCACCCCGGATGTCGACCGCGCCAGATGCATCGATGGCCATGTCGCCTTGAGTGTCCGCGCCGATGCGCGGGGCGCTGAGCGTGACGGTGCCGCGCGCCACGTTGTCAGCGGCGCGCACATCGATGACGGCACCCGGAGCCAGCGTCAACCGCCCTTCCGTCGTGCGCAGTTCAACGATGCCTCGGTTGGGGGCGTCGATCGGCAAGCCGTAGCTGTCCACGCGCAGCCGTGTGCCGTGCGCGTCGAGCATCGAACCCGAACCCAGCGCTAGCCCGTTGCGCGCTGCCAAACGGATCGTGCCCGGCTGCTCGCCACTGGCATCGATGCGGCCATTGACGGTCAGGCTGCCACCGTCGACCGACACGTTGATCGCGTTGGCCTTCAGTTCTTCGCCGATGGTGAGATCGCCCTGCTTGATCTGGAAGCTGCGCGAGCCGGTGACGCCTGTGGTAGTCAGACGCTGGTTCAGGCCAGTGAAATCGTTCAGCGTTTGCGCGCGCACGTCGATGCTGCCGGCCTGCCATGGCACATCGGTGCCGCCTGCGTCGTAGCGGCCGCTCGCGGTGCCGCGGATGGTGCCGGCCAGATCGACGCGGCCCGCTGCTACATCCAAGGCCGTCACGGACACACTGCCCGCATGGTTGTTCTGTGCAGACACATCGATGGCCGAACCCGCCGCCTGGCTCACATTGCCTTGTGCGCTGTCGATCAGCACGTCGCCGCCAGCGCTGTACTTGGTCACGTCGTTCATCGGCACGGCGCGGCCTGCAACGTCGATGCGCGATGCGTCGGCCAGCGTGACGCCGTTGTCGCCGGAGATCGTCAGCTTGCCGCTCGGCAGCACGATGGCACTGGCCACGTTGACGGTGTTGCCCTTGAGTCCGATCTCCGCGCCGAATGCATCCGTGCTGACGGTGCCCGCACCCGTTGGCGCGGAAACGTTGAGCGCCCCGCCTGCCGTGAAGCGATTGATGGAGCCCGACTCGCCCGTCAGCAGCGGTGTAACAAGATTGAGGTTGCCACCGCTGTATTGGTAGCCGGTACCCGCTTGATATGCGCCCTGCAATTGATACACCGACAACGTATTACGGTTGTTGGCCGTGATCTTGTCGCTGGCGTGCACGTTCATGTTGGCAAAACCAAGCACCAGGCGGTCCAGCGCAAGTTGCGTATCGGGCTGGCTGAACGGGCCATAGCCGAACACCACGTCGCGTGCGACAACGTTAAGCGTGCCGCTGCCCGTGCCAGCGCCCCCGGCGATGACGCCGCCCGGCTGGGCGCTCGACGGCGTCTGATTGGCGGCGCGCATGACGCCATCACTCACGCCGTTCCACACCAGCTTGTCGGTCGTAATCGTGGCGACGTCGCCAGCGTTGCCCAGGCCATAGATGGCGGGCGTATTGAGGACGAACGACGCGAGGGACGACTTGCCCGTCACCGGGTCGATCGTGTTGAGCGCGGCGGTGCCGTAGAAGTTGACCGACTGCGAGGCCGTTAGCACAAGGTTTTCCAGCTTGGGCACACCAATGCCGGCATTGCCCGCAAGCAGGCGGCTGAGCAGATCCTGATTCAGACGCAGGCCGTTCGGGAGCACGTTGGCGGCAGCGTCCAGTGCTGCCTGCTCGCCGATGTTGATGCTGGGCATCGACAGAGTGAGGTACTTTGCGCCGTAGCGGGCGCCGTCGCTCAGCGATAGCTGACCATTGCTGCGCGTGGAGAACAGCAGCGACCCTTGCCCATATAGTTCGGCACGGCCAATCGCAATGCCTTGCGAATCCCCGCCGATGTTTCCCTGAATGACATTGAGCAGCCCATTGGACACCGCTACCAGATTGGAAGCCGAGTTGTAGACGTAACCGTCTGTAGATGGATAGGGGGTCTCCGTTCCCTGGCCCAGCGTGCTGATGCGTGCACCGTCTTCGATCTTGATGCCGCCGGCCTGTGAGATCAGCAGAACCTCTCGTGCCTTGAGTTCTGCCGATGAGCGCAGCGTCACTGAATCGGCATTGCCCTCAAGCACGCGCGTGCCGTCGGCGCTCATTTGAGTGCCACCACCGATCGATAGCCTGGGCGCGCCAATGGCGTTCAACGCACCAGCGTCGATGGAGGTGAAGCCGGGGGTCGGGGTGGCTCCGGGTGCTGTCACCTCGATCATCCGGCTTCCGGAGTTGGTCGCGCTGTCAACCTGCAAGGCTCCCGCATAGCCGCCGGCTGCGCCGTCGAAGCGTGCCGTGCCGGCAAACGTCAACGCCGGTCGATCCGAAGATGGACCACTGTAGGCCAACTGCAACGTCCTGGCATCCGCAGGCAACTGCGGCCGCGGGGCGCCGAAACGCTGAGCATCAGCGCGTACAAAATCGGCGTAGCTCATTTCGTTGTATTGCGAGTAGGTACGCACAACGTCGCCCGGCGTGAGGACGATCTGCGTTGGCAGCGCTGCCTGCACACCGGTGTTAGCCGTGCTGAGCACACCACCGGTCAGCCATGAGCCGCTGCCGACTGCGCTAACGCCCGTCGCAAGCGGATTGGTGCCCCCCACCTCGACGCGATACGCCCCTTGCAGCAGCGCATACGACGCCGGCAGCAGGGTATAAACGCCAGGAGCCAACCCTGGAATGCCTGCGCCAATCGTGACCTGCCTCCCAATTGCCGCAGTGCCTGTGCCGACGTCAAACGGTGCATAGTCGCTGCGGTAGCCCGGCACGATGGCATAGACGCGATTGCCGGCAGCGCTATACGTCAACGCCGGATTCGCGTTGACCAACGGCGTGGTCAGCACGTTGACGGATCCCCCGCGACCACTGATGAATCCAGCACCAAGAATCGCTCCACCGCCGGACATGTCGAGCACAGCACCGGGGGCCACGTCGAAGCTCGTGCCGGTCACGCGAAGCACGCCTGAATAAGCACCAAAAGCTGCTCCCTTTACCGGGGCACCGTTATAGGTGTAGGTGACGCCGTCTGAGGTGCCGCCATACGGCAAAACCAGTCCTGCACCGCTCACTGAGGTCAGGCTGCCGGGTAAAAAGTTGATGTGCCCGGACGTCGGCCCTTCGCTGGCAGCTGTTGCACCCAATGCGATATTCCCCAGCGGAGCACGCACCACACCGCCTTGCTCGATCGTCGGCGCGAACACGCGCAACGTGCCGAACACGCTATCCGGCATAGCGGGACTGTCGGTTCCGTTGCGGCCGAATGTGATGCGCTCGGTTGCGACAAGTCTCGCGTCTGCCGCGCTCACCGGGTACACCTGTGCAGCATTCAACGTGACCTGTCGCGAGCCGCCAGCACCCAACTGCACACGAATGTCTCCGGCGCTGTTCAACGTGGTGGTATCAAAGCCGGCACGCGCGACCTGCACGGGTGCCGCCGGCGGGCGTTGTTCGACGTTGCCGTAGGCACCGGCGGTATACGCAAAGACAAGGTCGATCAAGTCCGCGTCAACATTCAGTGATGCCTGACTCGCGATCGGTGACACGTTCTGCAGCCGGAACTGGTTGACGTTGTCGATTGCGGTACCACCCACGATGGGATACAGCGCACCGCCCGTGTTCAACTTGACGGCAGTGCGATCGAACCGCACGTAGGGTGCCGCCAGATGCACGGCAGAAACACCATCCTTGCTCGACAGGTTGTTGCTGCGGATCTGCAAGCTGCGGCCCAATGACAGATTGACCGGGCCGTCAAAGGTCACCATATCGGCATAGGCAGACAGCGCATCAAAGCCCCCCGCGCGCACGCGGTCACTGCTGATGCGTGCTTTGCCAAACGCCAATGCCGAGCTGGTCGCGCCCGGCAACAGGTCGGCAGGCAGTGTCGCCTGCTGGCTGGCGCCAATCTCCAGCTCGCGCGGCACGAGCATGCTGGGCAGTGGCTCCATCCCTGCGCCGTAGCGATACTGCGGCGTCTCCAACGTGACAACCAGTGTGCCTCCCGCCGCGCCGGCGCCGCCGGCAAACGCGCGCATGACGCCATCTGCGTAAATGCCGTTGTATGACGCGAGTGCAATCGTGCCGCCGTCGCCTGCCAACTGCACGGGGCGCGTCGTCGTACCGACCGGGACGGTCTGCCCAGAGCCCTCCTGCACATCGACTGTCGCACTCGCACCGGAAGCGTCAAGCACTGCACCCGGGCGAATGACGATGAACGCGTTGGCCGCCGGCTCATTACCCCCGTTGCCACGCGTGCCATTCGGGCCAATGGCGATGGTGCCGCCGTTGCCAGCCACGCCGTACCGGCGGCCGAACTGGTCGACTGCCGTGACAGCACGCGCAGCGACGTCCAGGACAGCGTGATCCCCAATCCAGATCGAGCGCATGGGGTCAAAGTAATCCGCGCTGCCGGTGTCAGTGTCTGCAAGATTCATCTGCAGCACCTTGATCCCCCCACCCGGCGCCGCAATGGAACCATCAATGGAGATCTGCCCCGGCGTCTGCAACGTCACCGTCTGCCCTGGGTCGACCACAATCCGCGCGCCCTCACCCACCTGCAGGTGTGACCCCACCGTCTGGTTCAGGCTGCTGTTCGACTCCAGCGTCAGGCTCGCCCCGCCGCGCTGGATCAGCTTGGCATTGGCGGCGTCCTCCTGATACACCGGCGGCGTCCACAGCGTGAGCACGTCGGGCGGGCGAGCGCCAGTGGCGACCTTGCGCGCGGCATCCGGCACGAAGTAGACCGGCATCTCGACATTCAATGCCGTGCCTGGCGCGACACTCAGGCCGCGATACCCGTTCACGTCATAGGCCGAGAAACCCTGGCGGAAGAAATCGGGCGTGAGCAGCAGTTGCCCTGCCTGTACACCGGTGCCATCAGAAATGAGCACCTTCTCGGCTGCCACCGTGAGCGTGCCGCCACCGCCCACGCCATAGCCCTTGATCGTGCTGCCGAGTTGCAGCGTACTGCCGTCGGCGATGGCGGGCGCAAACGGCGGCGTGTTGGCGGTCAGCGTCACATTGCCGCCCTTGCCACCGCGCACGGTGCCGTTGGCGAGAATGCCCGCGCCCGATGACACATCGATCGTGCTGCCGCCGGCCAGCGCAATGCCCTGCACGCCTTCCATGCCGACGTTGCCGCCGTTGAGCCACGCCATGCCGGCCACCGCGGTCGGGTCCAGCGCACCGTTGACCCACAGGCCGCTCACATCCACCGTCGCGCCCTCTGCAAGCGTGATTCGCGACTTGCCATCCTTGGTGAGCGCCACAGCTTGCGTGGCCGGGTTCCCTGCACGCAGCACATTGCTGAACGCTACGTTGCCGCCGTGCGCCACCACATCTGCATTCACGTCGACGGACGATGCCGACACCGCTACCGTGCCGCCGTCGGCGAGCGCCAGGCGCTTGTCGATCGATACATTGCCCTGCGTAGCGATGGACAGTCCGCCAAGCCCCATGTCGTTCAGGCGCTGAGCGTCAAGCTGAATGGTGTTGACGCGGTCAGCCGGCAGCACGTCCTTGAGAGAGATCGGCTCCGATGCGGCCACGTCGCCAATGCGCACCAGCGTGTCGTAGGCGCCTGCCAGACCGTAGGCGTCGTAGCGGCCGATGCGTAGCGTCGCCGGAATGGCCACCGCTGTCTGCGATTGGCCGTAGCCGTCAGCCGCGCCACTCACGTGCGCCTGGTTCTGGCGCGGGCCGTTGTAGACGGCGCTCACGATGTCGCCATCCACCACCGCTGTCGGCGTGGACAGAATCAGTTGGCCTGCATCGCGCCCGGCCGTGTAGCCGTTCTCCAGCTTCTGGCGCGGTGCGATCAACGGACTGTAGTAGTACTCAGTAGTCTTGTTGCCCCAGCGCGGGTGCGCTGCTTCAAAGCCTTGATAGACGCCGCTGTACAGCACGTCCATCGGTGCGGACGACGCATCGTAAAGCTGCCCGTCGCGCCCCTTGAGGAAGGTCTGGCGCAGGTAGCCGCTCTGCACATCCAACGAACCACCCGACAGGTTGATCGACGAGCCGCGCTGCGTAACGACTTCCTTGCCGCCCAGCGTGACAGTGCCGCCCTGTGCCGCCCACTCGCCGATGCTGTGGCCGGCGTTGTCGAGGTAGCCGCCCACTTCCAGCAGGCCACCGGCGGTGTAGTAGCGATCCTTGTCATACACGCCAGGCTTGGCGGGCACATAGATGAGGCGGCGGCGGTCGATCCAGACCGTCGCGCTGTTCAGCGCGCCGCTGTCACGGTTGCCAGGGGCATCACGCTGCTCGTTGCCCTGCACGTTCACGGCAACGTTGTTGGATTCCATCGACACCTGCACGCCCACGGCGCCACCCACGTCCAGTCGCGCGCGGTCACTCACCAGCGTGCGACGTGCAGCGCTCACCTGGATCTGCCCGCCCGTGGCGAGCGACAGCGAGTTGTCGGCAAAGAACACGTCACCGCCCGAGACGATCTCGATACGCGATTGATCTCGCCGGTCCGACAGCCGCGAGAGGTTGTCGAACACGCCCTGCGCGGTATCTGCACGCACCTTGTCCTGCGCGACGGATGCCTGCATCAGCGCATTGCGCTGGCTATCGAGCGCGGTGCTGCCGTCCTGCTCGATCAGGATGGCCGTGGTTGCGCCCTGCCCCATCGACACACGCCCTTGCGTATCGGTGGCCGAGTTCAGCAGATGGATCGTGCCGCGCGTATTGACGGTGCTGATGGAGATCGCCACGCCGTTCTGCACGACATCACGCCCCGCCAGCGTGATGTCGCCCTGGTTGGCGACGATCAGGCCGTTGTTGACGACATGGCCGGCCGTGCTATTAGCCACGAACTGCGGCGCAATCTCGTTGCCGCGCGTGGTTGACGACGTGTTGCCATCCGTGCCCACGCCCTTGCGGATGATGAAGTTGTCGCCCGCGGCCAGCTGCGTCTGGCCCTTGGGCGTGGTGATCGTGCCAGCGTTCTCGACTTCAGTGCCCACCAGCAGCACGTAGCCGCCGCCCTGCGTCACGGATTGCGGTGTCTGCGTGGTGATCTGCGCACCGGCTTCCACCTTGACCTTGCCACCCGCGTTGGTGAACGTGGGCGCGGCATTGTCGCCGTACAGGCCCTTGCGGAACTGATCGTCGGTGATGTTGGCGGCGGCAGCCACCAAGTTGCGCGTATTGACCTGGCTGCTGCCCGTGAACACCACGCCGTTGCGATTGACGATGAGCACCGTGCCGTCGGCCTTGATCTGGCCGCGAATCTCGCTGGGCCGCCCATTCGGATCGTTCACCCGGTTCAGTGCCGACCAGTTGGATTGCTGCTGAAACTCCACCGTCGTGTTCCGGCCAACGTTGAAGGTCTCCCAGTTCAGCACCGCCTTGTCGTCGGTCTGGTGGATGGCCACGTTCACGCGGCCGTCCTTGTTGGACTGCACCGGCGCATTGGCGTTGACCCAGCCTCGCGTGAGCGAATTCGTGTCGACCTTCAGGCCGCCGTCTGCCAGACCGTCCGGCACATCGGAGGGGCCGCTGAGCGCTGCCTGACGCGCCGCGTTTTGTGCTGCCTGCTGCGCGGCGATGGCTGCCGCCACACCGTTGAGGTTTGCAAGCGACTGCTGCAACTGCTGGCGCGCCTGTTGCGATTGCTGCTGCGGATCGTTCAGCAGCGCGACCGGCGTGCCGTTAGGCAGACGCCCCGTGGCCGCCGCCGTGTTCTGTGCCGCACCGCGTTCGGCAAACCATGCGCCGCTGAAGGTGCGCGGCGCTGCATGTGCATTGGCCGCCAGCAGCGTCAGTGCGGCAGCATGCACCAGCGGCTTGAGGCGCCACACATGACGCTTGCGCTGGCGATGCAACGCAGTGTTGGCAAAAGAAGGCTTGGCGGACGGGCTCGGCTGCATGTCGGGTGGCGAACGGACGATCGAACGGCGGCCGCTCTTTCCCTGCGGCCTCTCTTGCTATGACGAACGTCATAGCCCCAATCCGCAATGACAAAAACATGTCAGCGGCGCATGCTCGCCGCCCCGGCCTATCCCAAGAGCACGATGCCGCCGGGCAGCTCCGTCACCTTGGCGCCCAGCACTTCGTGCATCTGCGCAAACACCGTGTCCAGCTTGTCGATACGGAAACGGCCATTCAAGCGGCTGCGCTCCAGCTTGTTGTCCACCACTAGCACGTGACCGGGGCGGTAGCGGTTGATTTCATCCACCACGTCGGACAATGGCGTCTGACGGAAGACCAGCACTCCGCTGCGCCACGCCGATGTGGTGGCCGTATCTGCAACCACCACGGCGCTCACGGCATGCTTGCTGTAGGTCACCTGCTGGTTGGCCGTCAGCATGATGCTGCGGCCGTTCACATCGACCCGCACGTCGCCAGACAGGCATGTCACGCACACGCGCGTATCGAGATTGCGCACTTCGAAGTTGGCCTGCGTGGCAACCGCACGGCCCGGCCCAGCAGCAACGATGAACGGTTGCGCCGCTGCGCGCGTGTTGTTGACGGCGATCTCGCCATCGAGCAGGTCGATGCCTTGAAGCGCATTCGCCGTTGCGTCGCGACGCAGCGCAACGCTCGTGTGGGTGTTGAGATCGACCGTCACGTCTGGAGCAAGCGCCAGCAGGCGCTGCTCGCCCGTCTTGGTACTGAAATCTGCCGCCAATGAAGGGAACGCGCCCCAGAGCCCGGCCGGCGCAACCACGGCCACCGTGGCACTCGCTGCAGTTGCAAAGGCTCCACCGAGAAATGCGCGTCGGCCCAACGTCGGCACGCGCTTCGTCTTGGTGGCTTGCCTGCGCCGCACAGCTTCACCGGCAGGGCCGAAGTCTTTCCACAACCGGCGCGCCTCAATAAAGGCAGCCGCATGCGCGTCGCTTGTTTCGCACCAGCGCTTGAGCGCCTGCGCATCGGCCACCGTCGCATCGCCCGAGGTCAGACGACGCACCCAGGCATGCGCGTCGCTGCGCAGCGTGTGCGGGATCTTCAGCGTCGTCGTGTTGGTTTCGGGTGCTGCCTTCATGCGTTCAACCATCTTTCGTACTGCCGTCTTCGTGGCGCGGCTTGCCTCTGCCGCCACTTCGACGGTCTTATGGGTATGACGACTCCCGCCACACAAACCCGCAAGCATTTTCGGAAAGTTTTTTCTGAATCGATTGCCGCGGCAGGCTACGGCCTGCCCAGGCTCGTGGCTAGCGGCCCAGCTTGGCGGCGCAATGTTCCTGGGCGCGTTGCAGTTCCAGCTCCACCAGCCGCAACGAAATGCCAAAGCGCTCGGCCACCTCGCGCTGCGGTGTGCCTTCCAGCCGCACAGCCAGCAGGATGTCGCGGCGGCGCGTGGGCATCTGCTCCATTGCGCGGATCAGCGCATCAAGTTCGGAATTCGCTTCCGCAACTTCGGCAGGGCCTGGCGTAGGGCTCACCAGATCGAGCATGGTTTCGACTTCACCCACGCTCAGACGGCGGTCTTCGGCACGCTGCTGGTCGATGGCCGCGTTGAAGGCCATGCGGTAGAGATACGCACCGGGATTCTGTACAGGCTCAATGGCTTCGCGGTTGCCATTGCTCTCCAGCCGCAACCAGATGTCTTGCAGCGCATCGCCTGCGAGGTCAGGGTTGCCCAGCCGCCGCGACAGCACGAATTTCAGCTGGCTGTAGCGCTCGATCAGGAAGTCGCGCAACACCGCGCGGCCGCTATCCGCCATGGTGCCTCCCGGTGGAAAGCACGGACACCGACGTCGCCGGCGCAGGGCACCCCCAGCTTTGGCCCGACGTGCGCGGCATCACCACCAGCGTAAAAGGCTGCGGCACGAATGCGGGCACCGGCTCGCCCACCTGCGCGCCTTGCAGGGCGCTCACCACGAGTCTGTCGAGCACGGCATCGCCGGTGGAGTCGAGCAACCGCACAGTGCTGATGCTGCCGGATGCATCCACCCACAGGCGCAGCGCGATGCGGTGCCTGCCTTGCGCCAGGATCGGATTCGCGCAGAACGCATCGCGGATGCGCCGCTGCATCAACCCGTAGTAGCGCCGCTGCGTGGGAAGGTTGGCGGCATCGGTATCGTTTGCATCAGAGCTCGTTTGCGGCCGCACGGGCAAAAGCACGAGTGCTCCGTTGCCGGTATAGCGCGGCGCAAGGCCGCTGCCTTCCAGCAAACGCAGTAGCGCCATATGGGGCGTCATCGTGCCGCGCACGGCAGGGGCAGCACGGCCCGCAGTCAACGCGCTGTCATACAGCAAAGACATTCCGGTGGCGGCGCCGTAGTGCTCCAGCGCGCGTTGCAGCGGCTGCGCCTCGATGTCGAACCAGCGCTCGACATCGGCAGGCGGCGTGCCGGCAATGGCAGCCGGCTCCGCTTCAAGCGGGCCAGCCAGCACGGCAGGTTGGAAAGCGCAGATGCCGATCATTGCGATGCACCAAGGCAGTATCCGCCGCGCACCACCCGATGCGACGTTTCCAGCCATACCCGGTCAGTGAAAGACGCGTGCGTCATCGCCCGGCCTGCAGGCGTGTTTCACAACGCGCAAGTGTGAAGTAAGCGCGTAGGGTAGTAATGCAACGTGACTGTTCTGTTACAGCACCCGTTGGAGGGGTGGGCGCCCTAAGGTTGGCCGAAGTGTGCGCTCAGGCGTTTGAATCCCCCCCGCGTGGGCTGAAGGTGCGCGGGAAGACGACCGGCGCGCTGCGGTCAATCAGCCGGTAGCCCTTGGCGGGGCGGTACGAATCGCCTTCTGCCACCCCCGCCTCTTCCAGAAAATTGGCCGACAGCATTCGGGTGCGGAAGCCGCTTTTATCGACTGGGCGACCGAGCACAATCTCGTACATGCGCTGCAACTGCGGCAGCGAGAACGGCTCGGCCAGCAAAAACGCCGGCAACGACGTGTATTCGACCTTGCTGCGCAACCGCTCCACGGCGGTGCGCAGGATCTCCGCGTGGTCGAAGGCGAGTTCAGGCGCGCGAAGCACGTCGTCCACTGCAAACCACGCCACGTCGGCCGCATTGGCGCCCTTGGCAAGCGCCACGCCCTGCGCGGGTATCAACGCAAAGTAGACGTGCGTGGCCGACCAGCCGCGTGGGTCGCGTGTGGCCCCGCCCCAACTGCCGAGCTGCTCAAGATACGGGCTCCCCACGCCGGTCTTCTCCAGCAGCTTGCGGCGCGCGCAGTCTTCCAGCGTGGCATCGACAGCCGTATCGACAAACCCGCCGGGCAGCGCCCACGCGCCGGGAAAAGGCTCGCCTTCGGCGTTGGGGCGCTGCACGAGCAGCACGCGCAATACATCATCCAGCACCGTGAAGATCACGACATCCACGGTGGTGAACGGTAGCGGGAAGAACTTGGCAGACGATCGGGTGGCCATGGCGGGTCACAAATTTCTTGACGGCCTCAATAGTAAGTTGTATTGTCCAACCCATACAAGTTGTACTGTACAACTCAAACACAAAAAGGGAGGTCACCATGTTCGGCATCCGTTTCATCAAGTCGCAGCCCACCGTTCACCTCATGCAGTTCCGCGCCGGCAAGGTGGTGCGCGAAGGATCGGGCCTGTCGTTCTTCTATTACGGCCCGACGACCACGCTGGTGGCCGTGCCGGTGGCCAGCCAGGACCGCCCGTTCATCCTTGAACTGGTGACGGCCGATTTCCAAAGCGTGACTGTGCAGGGCCAGGTGACATATCGCATCAGCGACCCGCGCCGCACCGCGGCGATGATGGATTTCTCGCTCGCCAAGAACGGTCAGACCTACGTGTCGGAAGACCCGAAGCGTCTGGGCGATCGCGTGGCGCAGCAGGTGGAAGTGATCGTGCAGCAGGCCGTGCAAGCGATGGAGCTGAAGGCAGCGCTGCGCGCATCGGCCGCCATCGCACGCACCGCGCAAGCCGAATTGGCTGCGCAACCGGAAGTGGCTGCGCTGGGGCTGGAAATCCTCGGCGTGTCGGTCATGGCGGTCAAACCGACGCCGGACATCGCTCGCGCGCTGGAAGCTGAAGCACGCGAATCCAACCTCAAGGCCGCGGATGACGCCGTCTATTTGCGCCGCATGTCGGCCGTGGAAAACGAACGCGCCATCCGCCAGAACGAGCTGGACACCGACATCGCCGTCGAGCAGAAGAAGCGCCAGATCCGCGAGACGCAGATGGAAGCCAAGGCCACGCTGATGCGCAAGGAGAATGCCCTGCGCAACGAGCAGATGACTGCCGATGTGGAACTGGAAGGCCAGCGCAAGGCCTTCGTGGCCGGCCAGGCCGAGAACAGCCGCACACTGGCCGAAGCCGAGGCTTACCGCGTGGCCGCCGTCATGCAGGCGCTGGAAAAGGCCGACCCGCGTATCGTCAACGCGCTTGCAGCAGCCGGCATGCAGCCCGGCCAGCTCATCGCTCAGGCCTTTGGCGGCATTGCCGAACGTGCCGAACGCATCGGCCAGCTCAACGTGTCGCCAGACCTGCTGCAAGGGCTGATGAACGCCTCCACCGGCACAACCGGCAGGGCCGCATCATGAGCACCGATGGCCGCAAGGTCGTGCTGGTGACGCGCCGCACCCGGCTTGAAGAGCTGGTGGCGCGCCACCACACGCTGGCGCAGGCAAAGTTCTATCTCGAACACCTGGGCGCCGATTTTTCAGACTACCTGGCCGAAAACGCCGCCTACGCGCGCAGCCTCGAAATCACCGTGCGCGCGCTTGAAGCCTGGGGCCGCTATCAGGTGGTGGACCGCAGCTACCTGCCCAACTTCATCTTTGCGCCGGACGACATCATCGTGGCGCTTGGGCAAGACGGGCTGGTCGCCAACTCGATGAAGTATCTCGACGGCCAGCCGCTGATTGGGCTGAACCCGGAGCCCGGCCGCTGGGACGGCGTGCTGCTGCCCTTCGAGCCGAAAGACCTCGGCACCGTGCTGGCCGACGTGGCGCGCGACAAGCGCCCCACCAAGGCCGTGACGATGGCCGAAGCACGGCTGTCCGATGGGCAGGTGCTGCGCGCCGTCAACGACCTATTCATCGGGCCCCGCACGCATGCATCTGCGTTGTATGAAATCGAAGTGGGCGAGCGGCGCGAAGCGCAATCGTCGTCGGGGATCATCGTCGCCACGGGGTTGGGTTCGACGGCGTGGCTGAAGAGCATCGTGACGGGTTCGATGGGCGTTGCACGCGCCATGCATGCGGGCGGCGATGGCTTTCGCTACGAACCCGAACCGTGGGACACCCCGCAATTGACGTTCGCCGTACGCGAGCCGTTTCCGAGCCGCGCATCGCAGGCCACGCTCGTGTTCGGGCATGTGGATGCGGATCAACCACTCAAGCTACGTTCGCGCATGCCCGAGAACGGCGTGATCTTCTCCGACGGCATGGAAGCCGATTACCTGCGCTTCACCGCCGGCATGGAAGCGACGATTTCCGTGGCGGCAACACAGGGGCGCTTGGCGGTTTGAATGAAAAAAGGCGGCCGGACCAGGGCCGCCGAAGGAGACACCGCCGCGCTCAGTGCGCCACGGCGTTGAAATTGGGCGGCCGTCGATCGACGAACGCCCGGAAGGCTTCATGCGCCTCCGGAGACTTCAGGCGCTGCGCAAAGCAGGCGCTCTCGGCATCCATCTGCTGCTTGAGCAATTCGGCATCGCGCATCAGGCGCTTGGTTTCGGTCAGGGCGCCCAGCGGCTGGCGCGCCAATCGCGCCGCAATGGCCTCCGCCTCCGTGCCGAGCTGATACAACGGCACCACCCGATTCGCCAAACCCCATGCGAGCGCCGATTCCGCGCTCACCGCATCGCCCAGCGCGAACATCTCGAACGCGCGCACATGGCCCAGGCGCGCGGGCATCAGCAGGCTCGATGCCGCTTCCGGCACCAGCGCCAGATTGACGAACGGCGTGGAAAGCTGCGCGTTGTCCGCCAAGAGCACGAAGTCGCAATGCAGCAACATGGTCGTGCCGATACCGACTGCGCGGCCCTGCACTGCGGCCACCAGCGGGCGCGTGGCACGTGCCAGCGCATGCAGGAAACGGATGACGTTGCGTTCGCCATCGCCCTTGCCGCCGGTCATGGCAATCGATGCGAATTCGCCGATGTCGTTGCCGGCGGAGAACATGTCGCCTTCAGCGCGCAGCAGCACCACGCGCACGGTGTTGTCGCGCTCGGCGGCGTCCAGCGCATCGGCCAGCGCGCCGTACATCGCGTCGGTCATGGCGTTCTTCTTGTCGGCGCGTGCCAGGGTGAGCGTCAGCACGCCGTCGGCGGTGCGGCTCTGGATGTGTTCACTCATTGCTCGTCTCCGTTGGGGAACTTGGTTTGCAGGCTGGCGAGCCAGCGTGCGACAACATCGATCTCGGCGTCGGTAAAGCCTTCGGTCAGCCGCGCATTCAGCTCGGCCAGGCCGTTGCGTGTTTCTGCCAAGGCTTCACGTCCGGCGGGCGTGATCCAGAGCTGCCAGGCGCGGCCATCCTTGGCATCGGCGCGACGCTCGATCAGGCCGGCGTCGACTGAGCGATCGACCAGGCCGCTCATGGCGGACGGGCCGAGGTCCAACGCCGCGCCGGCTTCGCGCATCAACGCGCCGTCGTTCTTCTCCAGGAAGAACAGCAGGCCGGACTGCGCGGCGGTCACGCCCTCGCCAGTGCGCGATTGAATCCAGCGCTGCAGGCGGCGTTGCCCAACGCTGATCAGATAGACAAGGCGGCGGTCGGGTGCCGTCATGCAGCCACCGCTTCGTTGCGTGTGGCGGCGGCACGCTCGCGTAGCCAATCCGCCAGACCTGGCCACAGCGTGGTGGCGAACTGCGAGCGGAAGAAGCCCATGTGACCCACCGCGCCGCCGGCCTGCGCAGGCGTGATTTGCCGACGCTCGACCCACGTGTTGGTGAAGTGCATCGTCAACGCGTTGATGGCGGCGGGCGTAGCCCACGGGTCGTCGTCAAAGCCGTAGACGAGCACGGGATGCGTCACGCGGTTGAAGCGTTCGGTGGCGCCCAGCGTCGGATCATCGAAAAAGTAGCGCTGCATGCCAGCCCACGCGCCCCATTCGATGGCGACGCCGCCGGGCAGGTCTTCGCCCAGGCCCATGCGCTTGCCGGGCACGTAGCCGATCAACCGCGCCATCAGTGGTCCAACGCCGCGCAGGATCAACTCCACGCGCCAGCGTTCGCCGCGTTGACGGATAAAGCGCGAGTTGCCCGTGTGGCAGGCCACCTGCACAACGCCCGCAACATCCCAGTCTGCAGAGCACAGACCGATGGCGTGACCGCCCACCGAATGCCCGACCGCCAGTTGCGGCAGCTCCGGGTAACGTGCCCTTGCCCATCGCATCACGCCTTCGGCGTCGAGCAGTGCCCAGTCGCGCATGCGCGCAGCAAAGCGGCGCAGGCTCTTCGGCCGGGATGCGCCGATGCCGCGGTAGTCATACGTGATGGTGTGGAAACCGCGTTCGGCCAGAAACTTGGCGAACGCTTGGTAGATGCGTTGCGGCACGCCGGTGGCCGGATGCATGACCACCACGCCCTGCGGCGCGCCGGCAGCCGTCCAGAGCATGGCGCCCAGCGGGTAGCCGTCCGTGGCGGGAACGGTGTGCGGTGTGCTGTTCATTGCGTCGATTTAGTTCGTATGCGAAGTGTTTACTTTGTATGCGAAGTAAATTGGTGTGTCAACGACAGAAAGATAAAGTACTTGCTTAACTATTTTGAGTCGCTATAGTTAACCACATGCTTAACCATGACACCTCCCTCGATCTCGCCTTCCAGGCACTGGCCGACGGCAACCGGCGCGCGATGCTGGTGCAGCTCGTGCGCGGGCCGGCGTCTGTGAGCGAACTCGCCCAACCGCTCGATATCTCGTTGCCCGCGGTGATGCAGCACCTGTCGGTGCTGGAGAACTCCGGTCTCGTGCGATCGGAAAAGGTGGGCCGCGTGCGGACTTGCCGTATCGAACCCGAGGCGCTGAGCCTCGCAGAGCAGTGGATCAACCAACGACGCCTGGAGTGGGAACAGCACTTCGACCGCCTCGGCGCCTATCTGGACACCCTCAAAACCCAAGGAGACTTGCATGACGACGACCATTGACAGCCCCGCCGGCACGACCCTGCGCCCCCTCGTGATCTCCCGCACCTTCCCGGTATCCCGCGACTGGGTCTTCAAGGCCTGGAGCACCGCCGAGCACATCAAGCGCTGGTTCTGCCCGACGCACTACACGGTGCCCGACGCGACGGTCGAGTTTCGCGTGGGCGGCAAGTTCGATGTGTGCATGCGCTCGCCCGAGGGGCAAGACCACTGGTCGCGCGGCCACTTTCTGGAGATCGTGCCGAACGCGCGCCTCGTTATCGACATGAACGTCGTTGACGGCGACAACCGCCCGCTGATGAACGCCCACACCGTCGTCACCTTTGCCGAAGAATGCGGGGGCACGCGCATGGAAGTCACGCAGACCCACACGCCGCTCGCGCCGATTGCCGAGATGATGATCAAGGGCGCGTCCGAAGGCTGGAAGCAGACGCTGGACAAGCTGGAGCGCGAAGCCGCAAGCGTGCCGGTGGCCGATGGCATCCAGCGCTCGGTGGTGCATGCCACCTTCACGGTGGAGCGCACGTACGACGCGCCGCGCTCGCGCGTGTTCAAGGCCCTCACAGACCCGGCCGCCAAGGCCAAGTGGTTTGCCGGCGGCAACGGCTACACGCTGCTCGTGCGTGAGATGGACGCCACGCCCGGCGGCCGCGAAGTCGTCAAGGGCCGGTGGGACAGCGGTGTCGTGTCCAGTTTTGAAGCGCTGTATCACGACGTCATCCCCAACGAGCGGGTCGTCTATTCGTACGTGATGCACCTGGACGATCGCAAGATTTCCGCCTCGCTCGCCACGTTGGAATTGCGTGAGCCGAAGGACGGTTCGGGCGGCACGCACCTCGTGATGACCGAGCAAGGCGCCTTCCTGGATGGCTACGATGATTCCGGATCGCGTGAGCGCGGCACGCAATTCCTGCTCGACATGCTCGGCAATTCGCTCAAGGACTGAGCATCTGCAATACGTCGCGCGTGACGGCCGCCAAGGTGACCGCCGCGCCGACAATCAACACTGCCGCCCACAACACGCCGCCCAGGTGCGCCAGAAGCGCCTGGCGCGGCGTCATTGCGCGTACTGCGCGAGTCCGTTGCCGAACGACCAGTTCTCGGGCAGCACCTCCACCAGATTGATGAACACATCTTCGGGCCGCACGCCGGGCTTGTCGCCCAGCAGCTCGACGATGCGGCGATAGAGCGCCTGCTTCTGCTCACGGTTGCGCGTGTTGTTGGCGGTGATCTGGATGATCACAACGTCGTCGCTGCGCGCGATGCCGAAGTAGGTCGGGCTGACGCTAAAGGTGCTCGCGTCGTGCTCGGTGAGCGTCATGAAGCGATCGTCTTCCGGCACGTTGAACGTCTCGCGCATGGCGCGATAGACGCCATCGAAAATGGCCTGGTGATAAGCGGCAGGCTTGCCGCGCCGCAGTGACACCTGAACGAGAGGCATGGTCCACTCCTTGGTTTGCAGTGACCACAGCATGCCTCACATTGATCATTGAAAAAAGACATCCTAAGATATTTCAATCATTCGATTTCAAAATGATTGAACCATGAAGATGCTGGATCTGGAGGCCGTCCAGGCGTTCGTGCTGACCGCCGATCTGAAGAGCTTCACGCGCGCGGCAGAGGCTATGGATTCCACGCAATCCGCCGTGAGCCTGAAGATCAAACGGCTGGAAGATGCGCTCGGTCGCCGGCTTCTGGAGCGCACGCCGCGCCTGGTGCGGCTGTCGCAGGATGGCGCGGCGTTTCTCGCGGCAGCGCGTGACCTGGTCGCGGCGCACGAAGGCGCGCTCGGCGCATTTGGCGTGGAACGGCGGCGGCTGTCGGTCGGGATCAGCCATCACATTGTCGGGGCCGAGCTGCCACGGCTGCTGCGCCAGATGGGTCTGGCAGAACCGGCGTTGACGCTGGAAATCCGCATCGCCAGTTCGTGGGAGGTCCTCGAGATTTTCGAGAGCGGCGCGTTGGATGCGGCCATTGTGCTGCGCCACGACAACCGCCGCACCGACGGCGAAGTCCTCATGGAAGAGCCCTTCGGCTGGATGGCCGCGCCCGACTTCGAGCACCGCGCCGGCGAGCCAATCCGCCTGGCGAATCAAGCTGACACGTGCCGCATACGGCAGATGGCAGTCGCCACGCTGGAAGGCGCGGGCATTACCTGGCAGGAGGTGTTTGTGGGCGGCGGCGTGGCCACCATCGGGGCAGCCGTGGCAGCAGGCTTGGCCGTGGCGGCGCTCAGCCGCCGCGTGGCGCCACCCGGCACGGTGGACATGGGCGAAGCGCTCGGTCTGCCCCCGCTTCCACCACGCAGCGTGGTGCTGCATTCGCGTTTGACCGATCCTGTGGCGAAGAAGGCGCTACGCACGTTCGCGTCCACCTTGCGGGCCACGGCGGGGCGTTAGCCGATAGCCATAGGCGCACATTTGCGCAATCGCTGCACCGCGCGGCGCCTGCGGGCCGACTATGCTTTGCCCCATGAAACCGCGCACTGAACACGACTATCACCGCCGCATCGCCCGCGTGATCGAAGCGATCCTGGCCGACCCTGCCGCCCCACACACGGTGCAGAGCCTGGCGGCGGTAGCGCACCTGTCGCCGTTTCACTTTCATCGCATCTACCGGGCGCTCACCGGCGAAGGCGTGTTCGAGACCGTGCAGCGCATGCGGCTGGCGCAGGCTGCGCACCGTTTGAGCGGCGCAGAAGATTCCGTCACCGATATCGCACTGAATGTCGGCTATGGCAGCCCGCAGGCCTTCGCCCGCGCATTCCGTGAATTCACCGGCGTAAGCCCGCGCGCGTTCCAGACCCGGCAGCAGGCACTGAATGTGCGCAGCACCGAGACCGCAGACCTGCCGCCCATCGAACTGATCGAACAGCCGCCTCTGCACGCGCTCTGCCTGCGCCACGACGGCCCCGTTGCGACCATTCGCCAGACGTTTGTCATGCTGCGGCAACTGCTTGGCATCGATATGGAATCGGCGGATGCGCCTGACCGCATTGGCGTTTGCTATGGCGACCCGGAAACGCCTGGCTCGTTCGAATACTTCGCAGGCGTGATCCTCGATACGCCGCGCGCAATGCCCAGCCGCTTGCTGCCGATGCGTATCGAAGGCGGTCTCTACGCTTGCCACCGGCTGATCGGCCCTTACGCGCTGATCGCGCCCACCATGCAGGCGCTCTACGGCGGCTGCCTCCCGAGCTACGGCTTCGAACCGGACGACCGGCCAGCGCTTGAGTTGTATCGCAGCCCAGGGCGGCACCACCCGCCACGCGCGTGCGTCACCGACCTGATGATCCCCATCCGCAAGGAGTAAAGATGTTGCGTCGTTGCTTTGCCGCCGCACTGGCGGCCATTGCCATGGGCGCTGCCTATGCCGGTTCCGCTGATGAGCCTGCTGCGCAGTACCACGTAGGTGAAACCACACGCGCGTTCCACCCGCAGGCTGAGCGCCATTGGCGTGGGGCACGCACGCAGGCGCTCATCACCAACGTCTGGTATCCGGTGGACGTTTCTGTGCCGGAGGTGTTGCACAACATTGACGCACCGGGCCGGTCGCCCTTCCGCATGCAGCCATCGGCGGGCGAAGCGCCGCTCGCGTCAACGCATGCGCAATATCCGCTGCTGCTGCTTTCGCACGGCACGGGCGGCACGGCAGGAAGCCTCGATTGGATGGCCGCAGCGCTGGCAGCAAACGGCTACATCGTCGCGGGCGTGAACCACCCGGGCAACATGGCGCTGGAACCGCTCACGCACGACGGTTTCATGCTGTGGTGGGAGCGCGCCACTGATGTGAGCGAAGTGTTGGATGGCGTTCTCGCCGATCCCGTGTTGGGCGCGCATGTCGATCGTACGCGCATCGGCGCAGTGGGCTTTTCGTTGGGCGGGTATACCGTGCTGGAGCTGGCCGGCGGGCGCACGGATGTTCCGGCTTTCATGGCGTTCTGCGGCTCGCCGCAGGCCGATGCGATTTGCCATCCGCCGGAGATGGCCCGCGCGCAGATCAACCCGGCTGCCGACACAACGAGGTCACCGCAAACGGAAGCATCCCTCGCCCGCTCCGGTGCGTCCTACCGCGACGCACGCATCAAGGCCGTCTTCGCGATGGCGCCCGCAGTGGGCATGGCGATGGACGCCACATCGCTCGGCAACATCAGCATCCCGGTCTCGCTGATGGCCGGAGACGCGGATGTCACCGTGCCCGTCGACACCAACGTGCGACGCGTCGCCAAGATGCTGCCCAAGGCCGATCTGCTGCTGGTGCCGGGGGCGTCGCACTACACGTTCGTGGATACATGCCTGCCGGGGGCCGCACCCCATGTGCCGCTGCTGTGCAAGGACAACCCCGGCGTCGATCGCGATGCGGTGCATGCCCAGGCCGTGCGCCGGGCGTTGGACTTTTTCGGGGCGACGCTGCCCGGTCAGACCTGAGCGTCGCCCGCCAGTCGACGTCGGCGCCGATCGATTACTGCTTCTGCACCGCCACGCTGCCGATCGAATAGCCCGCGCCAAAGGAGCAGATCATGCCCAGGTCACCCGACTTCAGGTCGGCACGGTGGCGGTGGAACGCAATGATGGAACCCGCCGATGCCGTGTTGGCGAATTCGTCCAGAATGACCGGCGCCTCGTCGGCCGACGCGTCGTGCCCAAGCAGGCGCTTGCCGATCAGCTGGTTCATCGCCAGATTGGCCTGATGCAGCCAGAAGCGACGCACGTCGGCCGGGGCGTGGCCCAGTTGCTGCAGATGGCCGGCAATGTGCTCCGCCGCCATCGGGCAGACTTCCTTGAAGACCTTGCGGCCTTCCTGGCGGAAGAGCTGATCGCGGTCGTCCGGGTTGCGGTCTTCGCTGCGTGAGAGGTAGCCGGCGTTGTTGCGGATGTTGTTGGAAAAGCTCGTCGCGCACTTGGTGCCGAGCACACGCCAGGCGTCGGCGGAGCGTGTGTCTTCTGCACGCTCGACCAGCACGGCCGTGCACACGTCGCCAAAGATGAAGTGGCAGTCGCGGTCTTTCCAATCGAGGTGGCCAGAGGTGATTTCCGGGCTCACCACCAGCGCGGCGCGCGCTGTGCCGCTGCGCACGGCGTTGATGGCTTGTTCCAGCCCAAAAGTGGCCGACGAGCACGCGACGTTCATGTCGAACGCGTAACCGCCCGCGCCAATGCCGTTTTGAATCTCCACGCCCAGTGCCGGGTACGGGCGTTGGAAGTTGGACGTCGCGCACAGCAGCATGTCGACGTCGGCGGCATCGCGGCCAGCGGCGGCCAATGCATCGCGCGCGGCCGCCACGCCAATCTCGGCTTGCAGCGACAGCGCATCGTCGGGGCGCGGCGTCAGATGCGGGCGCATGCGCGTCGGGTCCAGCACACCGGCCTTGTCGATCACGTAGCGCTGGCGAATACCCGAAGCCTTCTCAATGAACTCCGCCGACGACTCCGCCAGCGCCGTCAGCTCGCCCGCCGCAATCGCTGCGGCGTGCTGCGCGTTGTAGCGCTGCGCGTAAGCGTTGTAGGAGGCGACCAGCTCCTCGTTGGTGATGACCTCGGGCGCGACCCACAGGCCCGTGCCGCTGATAACGACGTCGTGCATACCCGGAATTTGTGAATTTTTCGTGGCGGCGACGATAGCACATCGGCCCGGCAATGCGGGCTGCGGGATGTGGTCGTTTACATCTAGTTTGGCCTTGCGCTGCCGCGCGCACATGGGCAGGCGGCCGCTCCTGACTCTACGCCCGAGCGGAAAACAATGCGTTACGCTAGCCGCCATCCCCCAACTTCGCAGGAAACCCGCATGCCTATGCTCAGCCCCTCCCGACTTGCCCGAGCGTGTGTGGCCGTCGGTGCCGCCCTCATCACCACGCTGGCGCTGGCCCATCCAAAGCTGCTCTCGGCCAATCCCGCCGACAAATCCGCGGGCCCAGCGCCGGCCCAGATCTCGCTCCATTTCTCGGAAAAACTGGTCGCGCAGTTCTGTGACGCCACGCTTGTCATGACGGCAGCATCCGGCCCCACCAATGTCGCCGCCAAGGTTGCCACCAGCAACGACGGGCGCACGCTGACCATATCGCCCACGCAGCAACTCGCGGCCGGGCCGTATCGCGTTGACTGGCATGTTGTTGCCGCAGACACCCACCGCGTGGCCGGCAACCTCACGTTCCAGGTGAAGTAACGCAATGCCGGAGGACTGGCTGGCCGTCACCCTGCGCTTTGCGCTGTATCTGGATTTGATGGTGCTCTTTGGCGTATCGCTCTTCAGCCTTTACGCGCTGGGCCCGACCGATCGGCCGTCAGCCATCTCGCCCTTGTACGGCAGGGTGGCCGAAGCATCGGCATTGGCCGGCATCATGCTGTCGCTCTGGGACGTGGTGGCGATGGCCGAGTCGATGACAGGCGCCACGCACTACAGCCAGTTGACCCGCCATGTGTTCGACATGATCCTGACCGGCACGGCAGTCGGCGCGGCATGGCTGGTGCGCATAGCGGTGCTTGCGGCGGGTCTCGTCACGGCAATCGCGTGGCGCCGAAATACGCGCCGCCGACAGATCGGGCTGGCGGCGTCGGGCGGCATCGCGCTGGCCACGCTTGCGTGGGCCGGGCACGGCGCCATGGACGACGGCGTGCGTGGCATGGTCCATCTCGCCGCCGACATCGCACATCTGCTGGCGGCTGGCACGTGGGTGGGTGCGCTGGTCGCCTTCGTCTTGCTGTCGTTGGCTGCGCGGGCCCGCACGCCGGACTCGGTGCAAACGCTCAGCCGTGCCTCCAGCGGCTTCGCGACCATCGGCACGTGCATCGTTGGGATGTTGATCGCCACGGGCGTCGTCAACTACGTGCTTGTCGCCGGCCCAACGTTCGATGCGCTCTTCACCACGCCGTATGGATGGTTGCTGCTTGGCAAGCTCACGCTGTTTGTGTTGATGCTCGCGCTGGCGGCAGGCAATCGCTATCGGCTGAGCCCGGGGCTTGCGGCCGCCCTCAGCGCGGGCGATTCCACGGGCGCGGTAAAGGCGCTGCATAGAAGCCTGCAGGCAGAGACCTGCCTTGCCATGCTCATCCTCGTGCTTGTGGCTTGGCTGGGCTTGCTTTCGCCGGTGCCTGCTTAGCGGCCCGCGCGGTCAACAAAACAAAACGGGTGACAGCGCCGCGCCATCACCCGTTCGTTGTTGCGTACCGCCGGCGCGGCGCTTACTTGTTCGCCGCAAGCTCCATGATCATGCGCGACAGCAGATAGAGACGCGGCACGACGCTCTCCACTTCCGCGTATTCCTCCGGCGTGTGGATGCCGCCGCCAACGATGCCGAAACCATCGAGCGTGGGCGTGCCGACACCCGCCGACAGGCTGGAATCAGCCGCGCCGCCGCTGCCCTCAAGCGTCAGCTTGCGCCCGATCTCGCCGTAGATGGCTTGCGCCTTGGCGGCAAGTTCGTCCGACGCGGCATTGCGCGGCATCGGGGGGAAGCCTCGCACCAGCGACGTCTTCACTTCCGTATCGGGGATCAGCTTGTTGGCCGACACACGCGTCAGATCGCGTTCCACGCGGTCGAACTCCTCCGGCACGGCCACGCGCACGTCTGCATAGGCCGTTGCATGGTCGGGAATGACGTTGGTTGCGTCGCCCGCCTTGAGCACGGTCACGTTGAAGGTCGTCTGCTTGGCGCTGTCGCCCAACTTGCCGAGCTGCAACACCTGGTGCGCCAATTCGTTGGCGGCGTTGCGACCCGATTCGGGTGCCACACCGGCGTGCGCGGCCTTGCCTTTGATGTCGATCTCCGCCGTGCCGCTGCCCTTGCGCCACACGACCAGCCCATCGGCGGGCCGGCCGGGCTCCAGGTTGAGCGTCACGTCATGCTGCTTGGCCTCGCGCTCGATCAACGCGCGCGTGCCCTTGGAGCCGGTTTCCTCGTTGGTGTTGAGCAGCAGCGTGACTTGCCCGTACTGCTTGAAGTCGAGCTGCTGAAGAATCTTCATCGCGTACAAACCCGCCACCACGCCGCCCTTGTCGTCCATCACGCCGGGGCCGTAGGCGCGCTTGTCCTTGATGGTGAACGGCTTGGCACGGGCCGTGCCGTCTTTGAAGACGGTGTCCATGTGGGCCATCAGCAAGATGCGCTTCTTTCCAGTGCCCTTCCAGGTGGCGAGGATGTTGTTGCCGACTGCCGGCGCGGCGGACACCGTTTCCACGTGGGCGCCGGCCTTGCGCAGTTCATCGGTGACGATGCTGCCCATCTGGCTGAGCCCCGCTTCGTTGCCCGTTCCCGAATCGATATTCACCAAGCGCTCAAGCAGGTGCAGTGCGTCGCCACGGTAACCCTCTGCGGCGGACAGCACCTTGGGATTGGCATCGGCAGCGCAGGACAGCCCTGAGGCACACAGCAGCAGCGCAGCAACGGCAAGGCGGGATGGTTTCATACGGGACCCTTGTAGCGGAGTGGCAAAACGGCCATTACACACAAGATCGATGCTTGCGGGGGCGGCCATGTTGCGCGAGGCGCACGGGTGTCACCCGCAGCTTGCTCTGGCAGACAAGTCATGCAGGGGCGGCGGGAGGCGCGATCAAGCCGCGCGCAACTATTCATTGCATGCATTACCGGTCATTCAAAGAATAAATTTCACAAATAATGCACGCGCCGCTAATCTGATCCCCTTTGATTTGGCGAGCAGACGATGGCGGAGCTTTATCTCGTACGGCACGGACAAGCCTCGTTTGGCGCGGCAGATTACGACCGGCTCTCCGAGCGCGGCGAGCAGCAGAGCGTCTGGCTTGGTGAATATTTCGCGCGACATGACATCGTTTTTGATCGCGTCATCTGTGGCACCTTGCGCCGCCATGAGCAGACCGTCGACGGCATCCTGCGCGGCATGGGCATTTCAGGCACGGCGTATGAGCAGCACGCCGGGCTGAATGAATACGACTTCCAGGGGCTGTTTGCCGCGCTCGGAGAAGATTTTCCGGATCTGACACAACTGGCTTCGGGCTCGATGCGCGATCACTACCGGGCGCTCAAGCAGGTGCTGCATCTTTGGTCGGACGACAAGATTCGCGGGCCGCTGCCCGAGACCTGGGCCGCCTTCCAGCAGCGCGTGGCCGATGCGCGCGCGGCCATCCAGGCCGGCGGCGGGCAGCGTGTGCTGGCGATCAGTTCCGGCGGCCCAATTGCGGTAACCGCGCAGCAGGTGCTGGCCGCCCCACCCACCAGCGCCATTGCGTTGAACCTGCAGATCCGCAACAGCAGCGTCTCGCAGTATTTCTTCAACGCTGAATCGTTCCAGCTGGCCACTTTCAACGGCGTCCCGCATCTGGACGACCCGGCGCGACGCGCATTCCAGACATACGGTTGATCGCCCTGGCGGACGACCAAAACACAAAACCATTGGAGGAGCACACCATGAGCACGAACCTGTTCGACCTGACCGGAAAGATCGCCCTGGTCACCGGCGCCAGCCGCGGTATTGGCGAAGAGATCGCCAAGCTGCTTGCAGAACAAGGCGCGCACGTGATCGTGTCGAGCCGCAAGCTGGCCGACTGCGAAGCCGTGGCAGGACGCATCCGCGAAGCCGGCGGCAAAGCAGAAGCCCTCGCCTGCCACGTCGGGCGCATGGAAGACATTGCCGCGGCGTTCGACACCATCCGCCGCACGCACGGCCGGCTCGACATTCTCATTAACAACGCCGCGGCCAACCCGCACTTCGGCCACATCCTCGACACAGATTTGGCGGCCTATGAGAAGACCGTGGAGGTGAATATCCGGGGCTACTTCTTCATGTCGGTCGAAGCCGGCAAGATGATGAAGGCGCAAGGCGGCGGCGCGATCGTCAATACCGCGTCGGTCAATGCGCTGCACCCCGGCGACAAACAGGGCATCTACTCCATCACCAAGGCCGCCGTGGCCCACATGACGCGCGCCTTCGCCAAGGAATGCGGGCCCTTCGGCATTCGGGTGAATGCGCTGCTGCCGGGTCTGACCAAGACCAAGTTCGCAGGCGCCCTGTTTGAAGACAAGGCCACGTACGACCGGTGGATCAGCGAGATCCCGATGCGCCGCCACGCCGAGCCGCGCGAGATGGCCGGCACGGTGCTTTACCTCGTGTCTGATGCGGCGAGCTACACCAACGGCGAGTGCATCGTCGTCGATGGCGGCATGACGGTCTGACACCGGCCCAGCCACGCGGAGCAAGCGAGATGGCGACCCTGCCCCATGCAACGACGGCGCGTGCCGACTTCGGCCGCGTGTCGGTGTTCTTCGGCGAGAAAAGCGGGAAATATCCCGACGGTAACCAAGTCGTCATCCGCGGCTCGGACACGCTGGCCGCGTTCGACACGCCGCTCGTCTCCAACCACATCGGCCCCGAGTTCGACGCGACCGAACTGGTGGTGATGGGGCATGTGCATGAAGACCACATGGCTGGTCTGCATCGGCTGCCCGGCGCGACGGTGTACGTGCATGAAGCCGATCTGGCGGCCGCTCAAAGCTGGGACGGTATGGTCGCCACATACGGCCTGGACGATGCCACCGCCCCGGCCATGCTGGACAAACTCCAGCGCGAGTTCTTTTACGCCCCCCGCCCCGATGCGCTGGGCTATGAAGACGGTGCGCGGTGGGACTTGGGCGATACGCACGTCCGCGCGTTTCACATGCCGGGCCATACCGCCGGCCACACGGTTCTGCTGGTCGAGCCCGAAGGCGTGGCGTTCATCGGCGACATCGACCTGACCGGCTTCGGCCCCTACTACGGCGACGCCTGCTCAAGCCTGCGTGATTTCCGCCGCAGTCTTGCGCGCCTGCCGGACATTCCGGCCCAGGTGTGGGTCACGTCGCACCATCGCGGCATCTACACCGACCGCGCCCACTTTCTGCGCGACTTGGCGGCATATACGGCCAAGCTTGATGAACGCGAACAGCGCCTGCTGGCCATGCTGCGCGAATCCCCCAAGACACTGGCGCAATTGGTGGAGCAACGCTTGCTGTATCCGCCGGGCTACGAGGCGTTGTGGGTGGTCAGCGCGGAAACCCGCACGATTTCCCAGCACCTGGCCGAACTGCAGGCCGATGGGCGGGTGCAGGTGGACGGATACGGCGTCTACCGGATTGACTGAGGCGACCGTGACGGTGGTGCAGCGCCCCCGCAACATCGTCCTTGAAATCTGTGGATACCTGTATATATTTACAGTAACTGTAAATTTATACAGCATTCGCCATGGACGACCTGATCCGCATCGAAAACGAGTACGACCGCCAGACGGTGCTCTGGCTGCGCGAGCGCCTGGGTGAACAGGCGCTGAACGAAGTCGTGTTGCGCATGGAGGTGCGTGGGCGGCCGTATGCGTCGGAAGTCTGCCGCACGCTGGGCCTGACGCCGCCGCCGCGCAAGCGGGCGACACCGCGTGCGCGACCATTCAACCGGGCCGTGGGCGAGGCCTATCTGGCCACCATTCGCGGCATCCTTGGCGGCGGGCACGCAGCGGCGTAAGCCGGCGTGCGTTAGTCCGCAAGCGTGGCGGCCGTTTCTTCGCGCAACCAGGCGAGCCACGCGCCGGCCGCGCTGTCGGCCGCAATAGGCGCATCGGCCAGCAGGTAATAGGCCGACCCGTCGCGTCGGAAACCGTCGGGCGCAATCAGCCGCCCATCTTTCAGGTCATCACCGGCCATCAGCTTTGACGCGATGGCCGTGCCCTGCCCCGCCAGGGCTGCCTGCAAGCTCAGATAGAAATGTTCGTAGCGTGCCTCGGGCAATCGACCGCGCGGCCGTGCCGTGCTGCTGGCCCGCCACCACGCCTGCCATGCATCTGGGCGCGTGGCGGTATGCAGCAGCCGTCGGCGCGCGGCGATATCCGCTTGCGGGGCGTGCACCGGGCCGATCCACTCATCGCAAATGGGCGCCGCATGCACGTGTGCGGGCCATGCAAAGTCATCGCGACGCAATGCAACGTCCACGCCCGTGCGTGCGAAATCGATGGGGCCACCCGCCGCAAACAGATGCACCTGGATGGCCGGATGCCGCGCCTGAAAACGCGACAGCCGCGGGATCAGCCACCGCATCGCCAGCGTCGGCTCGCACGATACGACCAGCGCTGAAGACGTTGCCCGACGCGCAATCCGATCGATGCTATCGGTGAGAATTCCGAACGCATCGGTGGCAGCGGCATGCAGCTGTTCGCCCGCCGATGTTAGGAAGACCGCCCGATTGCGCCTCTCGAACAAGTCCACGCCTAACGACGCTTCCAACTGCCGTATCTGTCGGCTGACCGCACCATGTGTCACGTGCAGCTCCTGCGCCGCACGCACGAAGCTGCCGTGCCGCGCCGCAGCTTCAAACACACGCAGGGTATTCAGCGGAGGCAGTGCCATCTGTCAGTTTTTATCACCGAAAGACGGCATCATAAATCGATTTTCAGCGATGGCGGAGGCCTCCAGAATCGGCGCATCCTCACTTTGCGATTGCGCCCGACATGACCGAACTCCTTGCTGTTGCCGTCATCACCATCCTGGCCGTCATCAGTCCGGGCGCGGACTTTGCCATGGTCACGCGCAACAGCCTGCTGCATGGGCGGCGCGCCGGCGTGCTCTGCGCGCTGGGCATTGCGCTGGGCGTACAGGCGCACGTGTTCTACACGATGTTCGGCGTGGGGCTGCTGATTGCGCATGCGCCAGCGCTTCTGCAGGGCATCAAGCTGGTGGGCGCGGCGTACCTGGTGTGGGTTGGCTGGAAGACGCTGTCGGCCAAGGCGTTGCCCAGCGGTGAGGCAACCGCCCACGGCACCAGCACGCCGACGCTATCGACCCTCGCCGCACTGCGCATGGGCTTTCTTACCAATGCGCTTAACCCAAAAACGACGCTATTCGTGGTCAGCACGTACACGCAGGTCGTTCACGCTGGCACACCGCTGGCCGCGCAGTTCGGCTATGGCGTGTTCATGTCGGCGGCGCACGCGGTGTGGTTTGCGTTGGTGGCGGCGGTGTTTGCGTCAGGTGCGTTGCGACGTTCGCTGCTGGCGCGGCAACGCATCGTGGACCGTGTGATTGGCGTGATCCTGATCGGGTTGGGATTGGCGCTGGGGCTCGCGCGGCTTGCGTGATGCCACGCAGAGCAGCCTGCCCATGCCTGCGCCCATGCCGTCTGCCCCAGGCCTTCTGCTGCATTAACAGGCGGCAGCCTGTTTGAGACAGTGCCCTCGCGCCCTGCCCCGTCGCCACATGGCGATGGAGGCCACCGCGCAGACCCGCTGACCCGCAGCACAACCTCACACCTGGAGTGCAACCATGCAATGGAATCGCGCCTTCACTGACCTCATCCGCAACGGCCGCGCAGCTTACTGGGGCAACTGGACGCTCGCCCCCACCATCAGAACCGGCGCCGTCGGTTTTGTGTCGCCTGACACCGGCGACTTCACGCCCGTCAAGCCTGAAACGCCGGGCGTGGCCATCAGCACGCGCACCGTCCCAAACCAATGGAAGCTGTCGACCAACAACGTCCACCGCACCGAGACCAACGTCAAGCTCGACGGCTCGGCCACCGATCCTGAAAGCGGCACCAAGATCAACGCGGGCGTAGAAGTGAAATGGGAGTTCTCGTCGGTCGGGTCGATCGCCTCGGAATTCGGCATTGCCTCGGAGTCGTACATCAACGACCTGACGCAGCTCACGCGGCCCGAGACGATCAAGTGGCTGGCCGAGCAGGCGCAGTCCGTCAGCATGGGCTCGGGCGGCAACATCGCGCAGGGCTTCGGCGTGGTGACCAGCGTGATCCTGGCCAACAGCGGGCTGAATGTCGGCTCGCAAGACAACAACTCGTCGTTCTCGATCACGGGCTCGGCAGGTGCCGTGCATGACATGCTCGGCAGCGCGACGGGCAAGGGATCGTTCGTGTCGGTCAACCAGACCAAGAGCGTCGATCAGCACCTTTGGCCGTTCGAGCCGGGCAAGCAGGCGCCGGTGCCCATTCCGGTGGCCTACACGTTTGCGTCGTTCGACGGCAATCTGCTGATCCCCAACTGGATCACGCGCCTGGGCGGCTTCGAGATCTACTTCAACAACAAGCCGGGCTGCACCTACGTCACGCACATCAAGCTGCGCTACAACACACCGCAAGGCCCGCGCAGCGACGAGTTCTCGCTCAGCGGCGGCATCTCCAAGACGGTCGCGAACATCCCGCTCAACGCCACCGATATTCAGGTCGACGTGAAGTTCCAGGGCGTCGTGAACAGCGACAACTACGCGTTCCGCTGGCCCAGCCCGCTCGGCCAATGGCTGACCGGCCGGCGCGAGATCGAGATGACCGGCGTGTGGCCGGGCCCGACCCACGCCGTCGAGAAGTAACGCCAAAAGCAAAGCGGCGGAGCGCCCGGGAGGGGACGTCCGCCGCGTTGCATCTGCACGCGATGTGCGGCGCGTTATGCCGCCTGCTGGCGCTTGCGTTCGATATCCGGCAGGAACACCGTCAGCAAGCCGATGAGCGGCAGGAACGAGCAAAGGTGGTAGACGTTGTAGATGTCGGTTGCGTCAGCCAGCTTGCCGAGCACCGCGGCGCCAATGCCGCCCAGCCCGAACGCGAATCCGAAGAACAGGCCCGACACCATCCCGACCTTGCCGGGAATCAGTTCCTGCGCATACACGAGGATGGCCGAGAACGCCGAGGCCAGCACCAGCCCGATGATCACCGTCAGCACGGCGGTCCAGAACAGGTTGGCGTACGGCAGCAGTAGCGTGAACGGCGCCACGCCCAGGATCGACACCCAGATCACGACCTTGCGGCCCACGCGGTCACCAATCGGCCCGCCCACGATCGTGCCCACCGCCACCGAGAACAGGAAGAGGAACAGGAACAGCTGCGACGTCTGTGCCGAAAGCTGGAACTTGGTGATCAGGAAAAACGTGTAATAGCTGTTCAGGCTCGCCAGGTAGAAGTACTTGGAAAACAGCAGCACGACCAGCAGCGTCATCGCAAACGCCACCTGCTTGCCCGACAGCTGAACCGCGGCATGCGCGCGGCCACCTGCCTTGCGGCCATGGCCCGCGGCGCGTTCACGCTTGTACCAGCCGCCCACGTGATAGAGCACGAAGATGGCGATCAGCGCCGCGATCGAAAACCACGCAAGGCTGTGCTGCCCGTACGGCATGATGATGATTGCTGCCAGCAACGGACCCATGGCGCTGCCCACATTGCCGCCCACCTGGAACAACGACTGCGCCAGCCCATGACGGCCACCCGAGGCCATACGCGCCACGCGCGACGATTCCGGATGGAAGATCGACGAGCCTGTGCCCACCAGCGCCGCCGCCAGCAGCACCGTGCCAAAGTTGGGCGCCACCGACAGCAGCACCAGCCCCACCAGCGTGAAGCCCATGCCCACCGACAGCGAATACGGCTTCGGATGCTTGTCGGTATACAGCCCGACCATCGGCTGCAGCAGCGACGCCGTGATCTGGTACGTAAGCGTGATCAGCCCAATCTGCGAAAAATCGAGGTGGAAGTTGCCCTTGAGCAGTGGATAGATCGCCAGGATCAACGACTGCATCATGTCGTTGAGGAAGTGCGCGAAGCTGATGGCGCCGATCACGCCAAAGCCGGTCTTGTCGGCCTGCGCGGCGGGGGCGGCCGATGCAGCGGCCGTGCCGTTTGCGGTGGTTTGCATGATGGTTTGCGGTAACGGTGTTGAGGCGAGGAAGCGCTCAATCTTGCGCCTAAACGGTGCAGGCGTGTTACCGCAAATTCGACAACGATTAACGCAAACCGGACAATTTACTGTCGGGGCAAAAGCGTCAGCCCGCGCGGCGCCGTTTCCACCCAGATACCGGCCATCTTCCCGCAAACCCTTGCCCAGCTTGCCCTGGCAGGTAGCTAACGTGTTAGCCGTTTTCTCGCCCGGGGCTACTCCGTTCGGAGCATGGCCGCTCAGGAGACGCTTTCTATACTCGGCAGCATGGACTGCAGCACGACGCCAGAAACAAGCGCAAGGCGCCAGTGCCGACAGCCTGACGGAACCCGCTGCGTGACCAACTTCACACGCACAACGATCCGCAAACCGAACCGATGACCAGCATCGACGATGCCGCACATCGGCCGACATGGGAGGGGAGCCATGATGATCCTGCTAACGGGAACGCTATGCCGCGCGATGGGAGACCTTTTTTATCAGGCCCTGCTCGACGACCGGGTCGTCTGCTGCTTCGTCACGTCCGAAGCCGTGGATGTCACTGGCAACGCCACGCGCCCGCCGCTCGCTTCGTCCCCCTGTACCGACCCTCGGCTCGCTGACGTCTCTCGGTCAGCGAGTTATTGCGCGCCCCTCGTCCCGTAGGGCGCGCTCTTTTCTGCCGATGCCGTCAGCGCGGGGGCGCTGGCGGGTCACCCTGCACCTCAACCCCACACGAGAAACGTCTCAGCCGATCAGCCCGGCGTCCGTCAACTCACGCTTCATATAGGCATAAAGCACCGGCGCAGCAATCACGCCGCCCACGCCAAACAGCGCTTCCATCACGATCAGCGCGAGGATCAGCTCCCACGCGCGCGCATCGATACGGCTGCCGATAATGCGTGCGTTCACGAAGTATTCCAGCTTGTGCACCACCACCAGAAAGATGAGCGATGCCACCGCAAGTTCCAATGAGGCGGTCACGCTCATCACCACGATGGCCGTGTTGGAGATGAGGTTGCCCGCCACAGGAATGAGCCCGGCCACAAAGGTCAGCAGGATCAGCGATTTGGAATACGGCACGTGCTGCCCGAACAGCGGCAGTGCGCCCAGCAGGTAGATGGCCGCGAGCGCCGTGTTGAGCGCCGAGATCTTGACCTGCGCAAACACCACCGCCTCGAATGCATCGGTCAACCGGCTCAGCCGGTTCACCAGTGCTGCGGCCAGCGGCTTGTGGTCCTCGGGGTCAAGCGTATCCGACCAGGCCACCATCGCCCCCAGGATCAGCCCAACCAGCATCAATGCGCTTGCACGCAACCCGTCGATACCGAGGGTCGACACCTGATGACCGTGCTCCTTGATCATCTGCACGAGCTGGACACGCAGCTCAGTCACCGATTGCGGAACGTAATCGACCACGGCCGCCGGCAAGGATTCCCTCAGGTTGTCGAGCACGTCGGCAATGCGCGTCAGCATGCCTTCGAGCCCATGCCCGTGCTCGACCAGGCGCCCGATCCCGATGCCAAGCCCAGCAAGAATGAGGGCGGCGATGACGAACACGCAGATCACCGCGACCGCCTTCGCGCGCCTGGATAGCCTGCTGCGCTCGCGCAAGCGCGCTTCCAGCTTGCGCGCCAATGCGTAGACGAGGAAACCGGCAATGGCAGCCGGCAACAGGTGCAGCCACAGCACGGCTGCAATCATGGCCGCCACCAACACATAGCTGACAGCATTGATGGGGCGAGTGTGTGCGTTGGAAGGAAGCTCGGGAGGCAGCATCGTCATGAAAACAGGCCAGCAGCAATGTTGATGGAGAGCGCGAGGATGCTCGTATTGAAGAAGAACGACAGCAGTGATTGCCCTAGCACCGCTCGCCGCATTGCACGCGAACGAATGCTGATATCGGCCGTCTGGCTGGCGACCGCGATCGTAAAGGAGAAGTAGAGGAAATCCCAGTAATCGGGGTCGAGCTGCTCGTCGGGAAACTGCAGCGGCGGCTCGTGGGGCGAACGGTAATACAGATGCGCGTAGTGCACCGTAAACATCATCGGCACCATGAGCCACGCGCCGAGCACCGTGATACCGGTGAACACGTAGTGCGACGTCTGCGCATGCCCCGCCGACTTGGCTGTCGCAAGCTCAAACGCAATTGCCACCATGCTGGCCACGACACCGAGGCAGACCACCGCCAGCACGGCCGACGTACGCTCGTCTTCACGGCGGGCGACGGCGCGGATACGGCGTGGGTCTGCGCGCAGCATCATCACTGTAATCAGGATCAGGTATGCCCACACGGCGATATCCCAGCCGAGCAGCAGGCGCGTAAGCCACCCGTGCGCTGGCACAACAGCGACCGCAACGGCGCCCAGCGCAAACGCAGACAGCAGGCGCGGCCGTGTCGCAGCAAAGCGGGAAACCTGGGAAATCTCGGAGGACTTGTCTTGCGGGTTCACGTGCGCCTCAGGTGCGTGCTCGGGATATTCACACAAGGCCGGCACCGCCAGCCGATGAGGCGACATGGTAGCCGCTTCAGCGCAGCATCAGGACGGCGAGAGCATTGAGGCAAACGAACGCTTGCAGCGTTCCTGCAGGCGCTCGTGCGTTGAGAGCTGCTCTGCGATGACGGTGGCCTCCGGATACACGCGGCACATGCCGATCATGGCGGTCTCCAGCGACCCCTGCGAGCCAGCCTGGAACTGGAACTGCTCCAGCACCGTGTCATCGGCATCACGCACGGTAATCTGGAACGGGCCCGGGGTGACGGTCGCACAGCCAGCCAGCATGGCGGCCGAGGCCAGCATAAGGCACAGAAGGGAGCGGGTCGGACGACGGAAACGGATCATCATGGCTTCCTGGTTGCGATGAGAGTGAGACGCCGCAATGGCGACTCGGTTCGCAATCATCGCGCTTCCCCGGTGACACAAACAAAAACGCCCGCGGTGTGCGGGCGTCTTTCCGGGAGGAACCAGGCTCAGGCCACGGCGCCTTCGGTGTACGGGTCAAACTTGCTACCGGCCTTGGCACCTTCAGTGTAGGTATCGAACTTGCCGGCACGGGCCAGGGCGCCTTCGGTGTACGGATCAAACTTGCTGCCAGCCTTGGCGCCTTCGGTATAGGTATCGAACTTGCCGGCACGGGCCAGGGCGCCCTCGGTGTACGGGTCGAACTTGTCGCCAGCCTTGGCGCCTTGGGTGTACGGGTCGAACTTGTCGCCAGCCTTGGCGCCTTGCGTGTACGGATCGAACTTGTCGCCAGCCTTGGCGCCGTCCGAGTACACGTCGAAACGTTGGCTGACTTGCGCAGCACCTTGCGTGTACACGTCAAACTTGGCTGCGGCCAGGGCCGGCACACTTGCCAGGGCGATCAGGGCAGCAATCAGAGTACGTTGGGCTTTCATGATGTCTTCTCCAGATGGGCGCAGCGCGTCGGGCAGGTGATCCAGGCATTTCCCGGGTCTTCTTTTTCGCTGCGGCGCCGCATTCGATGGAGTCATCGTAGGCGAGCCTGTTCAGACAATAAATGTCGCGACAGACAATTTATTGTTGCGATATGTGAAATTACGGGAAAACCCGCATCAACAGTGGTTTTGCGGCCTACAGCAAAGGTTGGCGGGTTAATTTGCGCAAAATGAGAATGTGACTTTTTCACCCAAAGTCAGCGTTGTGCGGCTTTCGAACGCGTTTTATTGTTGCGCTCTGACGCATCGCGTCATGGTTTTGAGACCCACACAGATTGCCATTTCCCGATACAAACGCGCACAGGTTGGCGAAAGACTCTGTGTCACACTGCCCGGCATTCGCTTTCAAACCCATCCACGATGAAACACCTTCTGCTCGCTGTGTCCCTGCTTGGTGCTGCTCTTCTTTCCGGCTGCGGCGTCGTGGCCGCGCCGTGCCGCGTGGCATCTGCGGGCCTGAAGATGGTGCCGCTGGTGGGGCATGTGGCGGCCGCGCCCACTGACGCCTGCGCCGACATCATCGATTGAGCGTCAATGGGCGAGGCAAACCCAATATCTGCGTCTATTGAGGCTTCGCAGCCTCCTGCTGCTGAATCACCCAGTCCTGCAAGTCTTTCAGTTGCTGGGCGTTGCTGTGGAAAGCTTCGGCCTCGCGCTCGTGCTGGGCTTCAACGTCAGAGAGGACAACGCCACTGGCGGTTTCATCAAGGAGGCCGACGGCGCTGGGAAGCTCGGCCCGGTTGGCGGAGTTCCACATGCCGACAAAGCGACCAGGGATACGGCAAGCAGCATCGTCGTGCACAACGATTTCATGGGGTACCTCGCGGTCTCGGTAAAGGATGCGGTCTCGGTAAACGGTCTGGATGCGCGCCTGGGCCTGGGCGGCTCGATCGCTCACCTGGGCAGTCACCGTGGCTTGGCGGACCTCCGTTTGTGCAGCGACCAACTTGGCTTGCAGCGCATGTGATCGCTCGATCTGAAGCCGATGCAGATCTCCGGTGCCGTAGCCTAGGCCAAACGCCAGTCCCAAAGCCAGGAGCGCGCCACCCCAAAAGCGCGGGTCGAGCAAGCTCATGATGCTGTTCCTCCTGCAAGCACGGCGCGAGCGCGCAACCACAGTGCACGCCGATCATCGAGGCCATTCGTGCCGCCATTGACGCGGCGCGTCAGTTGCACGAAGGCGGCGTCGCTGTCCTGATCGGCAAAGCGGTTGAGCCCATTGTTCAGCCAGAACCACGCGGCCGATGCCGTGGCGTGCGCGGGTGTCTCGAGCAGTTCGGGCTGCGCTTCGAGATCAAGGCCCAATGCGATGCCGCACGCACGGTAATTGGCACGGCCCGTGATCTGGATAAGGCCGCGGCCAAGAAAGCGCTTGCCGTCGCCGGGTTGCGTATTGCCGAGGTCGGCACGCCCTTCGTAGCCGCGCTGCGCAAGCGTGGGACCCCACAGCTCGCGCACGTAGCGCAGTTGCCCGGATTCGTGCCCGACCTGCGCAAGAAACGCGGCAATGCGTGCGGGCGTGTTGATCTGCCGGAACAGCAACACGTCGGCCAGGATGGGGGCGAACACATCGGCGCGCCCGCCGGCGCTGGGCATGACGGCGCGCAGTTGCGCCGCAGTAAGAAGCGGTTCAGCCATGGTTTGCCTTGTGCAGGGATTCGCGCACGTCGTCGACGACCTCGGCGAGGTCGGCATCGCGCCGCTTGTTGATGAAGTTGAAGACCCAGCGCACGAACGCCCAGCCAGGCAGGCCGCAGACAAAGTAGATGCCGCCGAGTGCCATGGCACCGTTGGCCGAGCCGATCCAATGCGCTACCCCGAAGTACTGGATGACGGTGGCGCCGCCGCCCACACTGGCGATGACGGTGGAGATGAGCGCAACGGCCCACTCTCCGCGGGCGCGAGGCAACGTCATCACCATGACGACGATGGTGGCGAGCACAGTCGCAGCAAAAGCCACAGCCGCGAACCCGCCAAGCGCCTTGAAGGCAGCAGCGCCCGCCACCCCCGCAACGGCGCTGCCGCTGATGGGTTCAGACATGGTTCCCCCGGAAATGAAAAAGCCCGCGCGAAGGCGGGCTGTGTTGCTGGGATGGCGGTGCTTACCAGTCGATGGCTTGCACCTCTTCAATACTGTTTGCGGCGTTGATCCTGGCGATCAGGTCGGCGTACTTCTGCTGCGCGGCGACGCGGTGGGCCAGCCAGTCGGCGTTGACTTGCTGGATTTGTGCGGCCGTGTGCGCGGTGAAGGACCAGGCATCGTTGTTGGCGCACCAGATGGGCGTGGTCCAGTTTGGCGGTGCAGCGACCGCGGCGCTGACCGCGCTTTGGAGGTTGCGTTGGTCGTCGTCTTGGGATGGGTACGTGTGGGGTGTGCCGAGGGCGGGTGAGGTGAAGCCGTGAAGCAATGCGGCGGCACAGGAGGTACTGACCTTCGTGGCTTGCTGCGCTTTTGCTTGTGCCAGCAGGGCCTCGGCAGTCGGTGGTAACGGTGCGACCAAAGCGCCATTGACAACCGTGTAGCCGGGCTGGTTGATGCAGGCGAGCCACTCGTCTTGCGTGATTTCGATGACGTTGGTCATGCCATCGGGGACGGGGCTGTCGATGTTGTCGTAGTAGGCAGTGATGCGGCCTTGGAGATCGTGTGCTGCAAATTTTTTGTGCATGATCTAGCGTCCAATTGCGATCCAGGAAACAAAGTCTGCGGCCCAAGATCCTTGGCCGTTGGAGTTGCCGATTTGGAATTGTGAAGGTGAAAGAACATTGACCCGGCCGGTATATAACGTGGTGACGTTGTTTGTGGTCACGACCATCGAAAAGACGTTGTTCGAAAATGCGATCGGGAACGAATACGTCTGATAGGACGTTGTGGTTCCTTGGTTCATCCCCCATTGGATAATCAATCCACTTGGAAGCTTTTGATAGCCGTTGCCCTGCAGTGACGCGCCAAACAGAGACGAAAACTGGGCCTGACTAGAACCAGAAATTGGGAGCCAGCAAGCCGTTGAAGCAATCAGGGTGATTGAATCGGTTCCACTCAAGGGAAATGCCGAGGTGTAACCAGCAGTGCCAAGGATGTTGTCCGAACCTTGGCGTTGGACGATCGTTCCAGACGCCCCAGCCGGATGAATGGTGACGGTCGCGCCAAGAGGAACCGACGACAGCAACGGCAACGTCAACACGATGCCGTTGCCAATGACCGTGACGGTTTTTCCACAGATTGAGGCGGGGAGTGTAGTACTGACGGCGTACCCTACGTAATCGGCAAATTGCAGCCCTGCAGTTTTGACGAAAGCCGTCGTAGCCAACTTCCCACTGTTATCAAACTGCGCAGGCGTCACCCCCGTCGTCAACGTCTGCCCGGCGCTCACCCACCCATTCACCCCATTCGACACAAACTGCACCGCCTCACCGGGATTCAGCGTGAGGCTGTTGGCGCTGCTGCCCTGGCCGAACGCGAGCGTATCGGCGCCATTGCGCGTGACGGCGGTTGAGCCGCTGGCCTGCATATAGGTCACGCAGATGCTCGTGCCGTTCGGGCAGTTGGCTGCGGGCGGCAGCGTCATGGTCTGGCCGGTGGCCGTGACATTCACCAGTGCGCCAAGCGCCGCCGTGGTGAGCGTGCTCGATGTGGCGACGTTCTGGATGCTGGAATAGCGCTCGCCGATGGCCGCCAGAAAGCCACCCGTCGGTGCCGTCGGCACGTTGGGATACGGGACGATGCTGGCGTTGGTAACCATGCTCTGCCCGTTGGCAACCGTGATGACGGCCAACCCTACGTAGCCCGCGGTTACAGCGGGCGTGGTCTGCGTGCCGGTAGATGCAGCAGTGCCGGCCACGAGTTGCAACGACACCTGCCCCGCCCGCGTCGTCGGCTGCGCATTGCCGCTGCCACCCGGCCCGTTGAATGCCTGCGACGGGTTCGCGCTGTTGTAGTACGGCAGCACGACGTTGTTGACGTCGCTCTCAAGGTAAGCCGCCTGGATCAGGTAGTTCTGGCTGTAGCCGGACGTGGCAGGTGCCGTGAGAGTAAAAGACTGCGCATCCAGCAAGATGCCTTGCTTCAGGATGCTGTGCGCAGTGTCTTGCGGCAGCGCGCTGTACAGCGTGCCGTCCACATTGGCGAGCTGGTAGATCTGCCCCGGGTTGATGGTCACGCTCATCGACGCGGGCGTGGTGGGCACGCAGCCCAGGCCCGAGATGACGGTGGATGTGCCAAACAGATCCGCGCACAGTTTTGCCAGCGCGATCATGGTCTGCCGGTTGGTGTTCAGCAGGTCCGTGGTTTGCGGCACCTGGCCGCTGTAGACAATCTGACGATCCAAGACTGTTCTCCAAAAAAAAAGCCCGGCGTCTTGCCGGGCTGTCGGTGGTAAGGAAAGCGCGTGGGTCCGCGCTTAGGAACTGATGCGCGTCCAGATGATCGAGGCGGCGGGCCGCACCGATTCGATGGCGGCGTAGATGTCGGCGTCAGACACGGTGTTGCTGCTCATCGACGCATCAACATATTCGCCTTGCGACGGCGCGCTGTAGCCAGTGGTGACGATGCTGTAGCCGGCCACGTTCGGGATGCCACTGCCAAGCGGGCGATACGCCTGCACAAACGCCTGATACGTCAGCGAGACCCGCCCGTAAGCGCCGGCCATGCCGTAGCCGCTGTTCGGGGCATCGTAGGCGCCGCAGTCTGCAGGGCGGCTTGGTTCGATGATTGTCGGGGCACGTCCGGTCAGGTCGGTCAGCACGCGAATGATGGCGCCGCGCGTGCCGCGTTCACGAAACAGGTTGGCGACGATGTTTGCACGAAACGATGCGTCGGATTGCCCGGTCCTGCGCCGGATCGACAGGCCAAAGAAGTCGGCCGCAATCATGTCGAGCCAGCCGTCAGTGGCGGTCAGAATGCGCGTCTGCTGCCTCGCATAGGCATACAGGCCGTAGACGTAGGCGCCGCTGTATGCAAGGCCCTGCAGCAGCCCGTTGAGGACGGGCGACTGCGCCACATCACCAAACCAGCGCGGCAGATACCCGCGTATGCGGGTGAAGATGTCTTGTTGGTCACCGATTGCCATTACGTCACCGTGATGGAGTTGGTTGTGGCTTTGATGACCTGCAGGCTGGTGGCCAGCAAATCCGCTGTGCTGCCGTTGAGCAGTGTGCCCGTGACGTTGGTAACTGCAGGCGACGCGTCATACGCCACCTGCGCCAGCCGCGAATACGTCAATGCTGTGCCCAGAGGCAAGCTGTTGATGTAGCTCAGCAAGGCCGCCTGCACTTGCAGCGCGACGGCCTGGTGCGTGTAGCCCGCAGCGGTGGCGATGCTCATGGAGACCGTGGCGTTAACGACGACAGGCCCGTACACATAGAACGTGCTCGTCACCGGGCGCACGGCATCCACGGCGTTGCTCACGCTGGCAAGCAGTGTTGACGTGGGCGCGCCCGTACCGTCATCCACGATCACGATGAAGGTGCCGTTCTGCGGCAACCCGGCGTAGGTCTGATTCTCCAGAATCACGTATGTCAGCCCCTGCTTCACGCTGGCGATGGCCGAGCCGATGGCCGTCTTGGTGGCCTTCGACAGACTCGCAACATAAGCGATGAAGCGTGATCGGAATGCCGTATCGGGCTCGGCATCTGCGCCGTTGACGAACGCCGCCGTGTTGCTGACCGTGTCCACGCCCGAGATGGCACCCACGATGGTGGACACAGCGCCCGCCACCGCATTGCCCGCTGCGCCGGGCGTGACCGCTTGCACTGGCACGCTCACGCTGGCCGTACCGGCTGCAATCACATAGCCGCCGAGCGTGGCGCTGTAGGCAGGGTTGGTCGTATCGATCACCACGTTGAACTGCTGCGTACCGTCGCCCGTCTGCACCACCGCCGTCACCGGCACCAGCACCTGCTGCGTGACGGTGAAGCGCGAGAACGTGACGCTGCCCGTGGCCGGCACGGCGGCCAAGCGTGTCAAACCGAAATCGGCCATCCACGTATCGAGATCGGCGCCGCTCGAGGTTGCCGCTCGAGTGATCGCCAGCACCTGCAGGATCAACCCTTGCAGCCACACCGTGACCGCCGCGTTGGCTTCAACGACGGCGCGCAGCACCGATCCGACCGTCAGGTCGACCAGCACCTTGGCGTAACCCTGGATAGCCGCCACCTGGTTACGCACGAGCGTCACCCAGTCTTGCGTCTGAATGGACATATCACTTGCTCACATTGAATTGAAGGGACACCGGCTCACGTGTGACCGCGCTGCTGTACAGAATGCGCACGCTCACACCACCGGTGATGGCCGCGACATCCACCTGCGGCTCGGGGTCTTGCGCAACGCCGGCTTCCTGCAGGATTTGCGAGCGGATCAGCCCGCGCAGCGCCGGCACGTCGAGCGTTTCGCCGATCTTCTGCGGCAGGCCTGCGCCGTAGTCGGTGTGGAAGATGTAGTCGCCAGGGTTGGTGACGAGGCGCCGCACGATGCGTTGCTGCGTTCGCAGGTCTGCACTGGCCAGACCCAGATCGCCGGTGGGCGACACCATGATGTCGCCGCCCACCCAGTGGTTCGCGTCGTTCAGAAGTTGCTGCGTCATGCCACGCTCCCTGTGTTGCTGGACCCGGACTGCACGCCCGTATGGCGGTGTGTGTCGTCGATCCGGTGGCCATTCGCCGAAACCTGGCCGCTGAACTGCGTATTGCCGCTGATGCTCATCGAGTTGCCCGTGCCGTTGTTGCCCGACACCGCCATGCCCGCCTGGCCCGTGATGGTTTGCGTAACCACCAGCGCACCGTCGATCTGCACAGGCCCCGTGTGGTTCCACTGCGGCGCCTGGGTGGTGAGCGTGCCTGCGCTGATGAGCGTGACCGTGCCGTCGTTGTGGAATTGCAGCTTGGAGCCCGACGCGTGTGTCAGGAAGAACTCGCCCGACTGCGCGCCGGTCGGCCGCGCCTGATCGCTGAACAAACGCGCGCAGATGTAGCCGTTCTCGATGTCGCCGCCAAGAAACTGCACCTCCACCTGATCGCCCGGGCTGACCGGCGCATCGATGCCCCAGCCATTGCCGACCCAGGCAGAGGCAACGGGCATCCAGCCGGTCAGCGAGCGCGCTGGGTCGGCGGGGTCTTCAGGTTGGAGGCGTACGCGCGCAGAGGCCGTACCCGGGTCGTAGCTGGTAACGATGCCCATGCGGTTCTCGGCGCGATTGGACTGCGCCATCATCGCGGCGAGCACCATTTGGTTGCGAAGCTGTTGGATCATTTGCTCGTTCCCTTGTTGATGTTCTTGGCCGAGATGTCCATCACATAACCCTCGCTCAGGCTCATGCTGCGGGTGATGCTGTCGATGAGGTAGTCCTGGTCAAAACGGGTGCCGGTGCCTGTTAGACGGAGGGTGTCGGTCTGCCACAGGAGGTGGTCCGCAGGCAGGCGAGCGCGTAGCTTCATTGCGTGCTGAACCGTTTCGTCGTGTACCTGCTTGGCCAAACGCTTGACGCCCGCCTGATCCAAGCCGTTACCCACCGCAGTACGCGTTGGCTTACGCCCTTGCCCACCATCGGACTCGCTGCTGTATCGAGCGGTCAGGGTCTTGCCTTGCTTCAAATTCCAGGAGCGGGCTTCGACTGTGATGCCCTTCGCAATGGTCAGATCGCGCGATAGCTGGAGGCTAGTCACGTTGGCAGCGGGCATGCCCCGCGCATCGCTAGTCCAACGCAACTCGTAGGGTTCTGGCGGCTCGGGGGCGCGAGGGCCGAAATACAGCGTCCTGCCCGTCACGTAGCAGACAAAGCTCTCTGCACGCGCCAGCGCGGTCAGCAAGTCCCACTCGCTGCGCTGGCTGGTCATGCCGACCTTGTCGTGGGCATACAACTTTCCGACCGGACGCTCCGTGTCACTGCCGGCAATCTGCAACCCATACCCAGCCGCAAGGGCGGCCGCCACCTCAGACGCGGTCTGGTTCTGGAACTGCATCGTCACCGTCGCATCAATGAACAGCGCGGTGAGATCGCGCCCGCTCAGTGTCAGTTGAGCCGATGCAGGGTCAAAATCAACGCTATCGACGTGGCCGTAGATGAGGCTCAGCAGATTGGACTCGTCATACTTCAGCGGATTTGATGGAAACCCGGCGAAAATCTCGACCAATAGCTCGGGTTGGCTGGAAAACCAATTCGCATCTCGGTCAGGTGACAGTGCACTCGCCGCCAACGTGAGTTGAAACGTGTCCGCCTGCTCATACGAGTTGTTCTGGACTGACCAGCTCACACAGGCCGGCACGCGTTCACCACCCACCTTCACGATAGAGCGCGGCTGCCGCACCTCGGGGATCACAGGTAGCTTGTTCAGGCTCATAAGAAAAAAGCCCCGCATTGCGGGGCTGTCCAGTTGACGAGAACGATCGGCTATGGTTTAGGCAACCCACCAGCACTGTCCTTGTTGGGCGGCACCACGAGGTTCCTGATGCCTTGCACCAGTGGGTCCCACGCAAGATCTGGGTTGGCCTTCGCCAGGCTTGTCCACGCCATTGCATCGTTGTACTCCTTGGCGGCAATCTTCATCAGGTCCCCTCCTGCAGTCACCACCTGCTTGGCGCTTTTATAGACAGACGTGATGTTCTTCTGCACGCGGCCGGCAACGCGATCAAGCTGAACCAACACCGGCAAGCTCAACGCCGAGTTGATCTGGCCATTGAGCTTCGCTACCTGCTGTGCCACCGGGTTGTTCGGCAAGATGCCACCCAACGTCGCCACCGTCATCAGCTGGTTGTTCGCCGAGGTCATCAATGCTTGCGCACGATCACGCACGGCCGTGACTTGCTGGAGTACGTTGCTCAACGTTGATTGCGCCGCGTTGGCAAAACTCGCTACCGTTGTGATTGTTGAGTTAGCCGAATTGATCAAACTGGAGAGGGTGCCATCGCCGACCACGCTTGCCATGTCGGCAAGGGCGGCCGCATCACTCTTGATCTGGCCATCAATGCTTTGCACATCGCTGCTCTGAGGTTTAGCCGCCGTGCTCGATACCTCGCACGAGATCTTGTACGGTATTTTGTAGGCGCGCTGAAAGTCCGCATTGAACTCGCGCACAACAACCCAGTAGTACAACTCCGACCACTGCAGCAGCAATCGCTGGCCACCGATACGCAAGTTGTCCAGCTCGCGTGCACGTGACAGTGCATCCTCGCCAAGCAACCAGCCCGACCACTCGATGGGACGCTCGAAGTCGCCCATGGAATGGATCACGCGCGTGCCGCCTACAAGTTCGTGCACCGCCAGCTTCTGCGTTCCGCCAAAAGGGAGGGCTTCAGGAATCTCCAAGTCCTTGAACTGGAAGCTTCCAAGTTTGAGAGCAAAATCAGGCATAGGTGGTATATCCAGATGGTGACACGTGCATGGCAGTGTTGAAGTCACTGGACCCGGTTTGCGGACGCGCCAGGTGGTTGTCAGCGTGCTTCCATACCACCGTCCCAACAGCACGGCCGTCCATGACTACATCGCCTTTGAGCGCCACAGGCCTTGCATCCGCAGGCTTAACGGTGTTGCTCACAAGGTTGCGGTTATGCCCCTCGTTCGAGTATGAAGCGGCGTGATCACGAGCAACGGAATCCGTATACGCGCTCTTGAGTGCCGTATCGATGCGATCAACAACACCCCCGAGATTGAGTCGTTGCGCGAAGGCACGGACGGCGTCCGCAACATACTGTATGAATGTCCGAACGAGTGTGAGTGGAATGGCCGCCATTTGGCTCATGGAATCCCATGCCTGTTGCACGCCGGCTTTGATTTTTTCGAAAACTGGTGCCACATACTCCCAGAGCATCGCAACCGTGGATCTGATCCCGTCGAAAACCGGCTGCACGTACTCCCAGACTCCTGCAGCTACCGTTTTGACCTTCCCGAAAAGCGCAAGCAAGTGCGTCCAGAGCCAGTTGGCTCCCTCTCTCAATAGCTCGAAAGCCCCAAGCAATCTCGGCTTGATCTCGTTCCAGTTTTTGTAGACCACGAACGCCAGGCCCGCGATAGCCGCCAACGCCAACATCATCGGCAACGTCATAGCACCTATCACGCCCATCACTGCGCTCATTGCCGTAGTGAGCCCGGCCCTTAGCGCCACACCGATCACCGTACTCATCGTGGTCATCGATGCGCCTATCGTCGCCATGGCCCCAGGGAAGATCACCCCCAACGAACTGATTGCCGCGCCGAACTGCAGAGCAACACCGGCCCCTACCGCAACAACGGAAAGCAAGCCCGCCAGCCCCAGAAAGACTTTGGTCAGCGTGGGATGCTCCTTGGCAAACTCCGTCACGCTCTGGAGCAACGCATTGAGCTTCTCCAAACCAGCAATTGCCACCGGCAGAATATGCTCACCTAACGTCATCTGAAGATTGGCAAGCTTGGCTTGGTACTCGAGCTCCAAGGCCTGCATGCTCGGCTTTGCCACACCCGACGTGCTCGTCGCGGTTCGAGGTAATGCGATCGACTTGGCGTAGTCGTCCGAAGTCGCCTTTCCATTCGTAGCGACGTAGGTCTGACGCATCGAGTCCAGCACATCCGACACTCTCTGCGGGGCAATCAACCCGGTATTCGGGTTCGTAATGGCACTCTGCAGCTGCTTGGTTTTTAGCGCTGACAGGGCGCTCTCTTCGAACTTACCGCCAGCCTCAGAACCCATGACCGCCATCACGCCAGACTTGGCCTGCGCGAGCTGAGGCATCACCAACTTTGCCTGGTCAAAGCTACCAAGCGTCGCTGTTGTTTCACGCAGCAGTTTCAAGTTATCGAGGGACGACTGCCCCATGACATTCAGGCTCTTGGCGAACTTGTCCGCCTGAGATGCCATCGCGTCGCCTGGCATGACTTGGCTGAGGCGCTGAAGCTCGGTCTGATACTGCTTGGCGGCCTCCAACGGGCCGTCAAGCATCTTGAAGCCCTTGGCACCTGCACCGGAAAGCACGCCCCCGGCGTCAATCATCTTGCCGATCTTGTCGAGCCGCGCCTTCAGCGCGTCTGCATCCAGATTCAAGCGATTGAAGTGTCCCGCGAGGGTCATCAACCCACGCGAAACGTTATCCACCAACGCAATCTGTATCCCAATCTTGTAAGCATCGAGGCTCATAGGAATCCTTGTTCGTCTGTTGAGGCCACCGATCTCACGTGTGCGCGTTTGCGGTGGGATCGATCGGGCGGCCCTCCAGCGCCGCCGTCACCGCATCGCCCACGCTCTTTTGCACCGCGTCGGCGTGCTCGCTCGCCACCACAGCCAGGAAGGGGTGCGGTGGCGTCTGCGCACTGCCTAGCTCCAGAACGACAGCCTGGTTTGCGTTGGAGCCGATGGCCGCCTCCAACCCTTTGACCTCGCTGCCGATGGAATCACGCAGTGCGTTCACGCGCGCCGCTTCGGTCATGCCAGCGGCCACTGCACTCTCCACGGCCTTGGCGCGGGCCGCCAGCTCCGTTGCCGCAACGGCTGCAGCCAGCCCCTGCGACAACGCCTCCGGCACCCGCGTCTCCAATTCGGTCAGGCGACGCACCATCTCAGTCAACGAGAGGTTCATTCGCGCTCCTTGAAAGACATCGTCCTCAGGTCGAACTCCGCGCCATGGAATTCGCTGCATTTGATGGCCATCGCCTGCCGCATGGTGTCGTCCAGCGAAAACGCCACGTCGAACGGAACACCGTTATGCACGAGCCACATCGCCTCGTGAAACGGGCCGTTCGTCAGGAGTTTTTTAGCTCGGACTCCGACGTGGCAACGTTGAGGAAGGTGGCCGCCACACCGCGCTGCGCGGCTTCGTTGCCTTCTTCGCCCAGGCGTTGATACAGCGCACGCAACTGGGCTTCCGACGCAGGCGTCGGCACCGGATCACCATCGATCGCGCAGACGAACTTCAGGTGCGCGACCTCGGCCAGGTAGAGCATGTTCAGTTCGCTGCCGCCCGCGGCCTTGGCAAAGTCCAGATTGGCCAGCGGGCTGGGCTTGCGCAGCGTGATCTTGCGGCCCAATGCATCGTCGACCACTGCTTCTTTCGCGGCGGCCTTGATGATCTGTTCAGACGGAGTGATGGTCACGTTGGTCATCAGGACACCTTGATGCGGCGCGAGGCCACGAAGTTGACGGATTGCTTGATGGTGGCATCGCCCGCGCGGTTGCCGGCATCGGCCAGGGTCATGAGCACGCCGTCATAGCGGAACTGCGAGACCGAGCCATTGGCTTCCTGAATCGTCTCGTAGATCTGCGCGGGGGCTTCGTTCACGCCTGCGTAATAGCCCGCTTCGAGTTGCGCGAAGTAGTTGTCGAGCGTGGCGTCCTGGCGCTCTACGTCGAACGAACCTGACCAGCCGTCGAAGAAGCGCACGTGGTCGGTAATGCCGTCCAGGCGCTTGACGCGCACGTCGGTCACGTCCTGCTTGCTCTTGAAAGCCGTGATCTTGTTCGGTTGCAGCGTGCCGCTTGCGGTCTGGATGACCAGCGTGTAGTCGCGGCCGACGGAGTAGCCTTGAATCGGCATAACGTTCTCCAAAAGAGGAAGCCCCGCGCCATGCGGGGCCAGAAGGTTGATTGACAGGTATCAGGTGGATTACTGATTCGCGGTCGAAGTGCGGATCACCGTGGCTTGCGAGCCTTCCACGTTCACCAGGAACTTCTCGATGACCGACAGGTAGACCACCTTCACGTCGGCCTGCATGTAACCCAGCGCCACGCGGTTCATGGGGTTGTTGTTCGCATCGATCTGCACCGAGAACGCCGGGCCGCCATTGACCGCGCCGATCATCCCTTGCTGCTCCATCGAGCTGAGGAAGTTCGACAGCGTGGCCGCCGCCTGCGCGCGCACCGTGGCCGACTGCAGCTGGCCGACGTACTTGCCCATGCCCGCGTTGATCGTGCTGGCGATGTAGTTGGTCATGCGCGTGTAGTTGTCGCCCTGTGTGAGCGCGTTCGAGCTGGTGTTGTGCCCCGCGCGGCAACCGAAGTACGCGCCGCCCGGCACCGGATTCGTCACCACATCGATGCCCGCCTGGATCAGCGCTTGCAGCTCGGCCGAGCTGTAGCTCTGGTTCGCGAACGTCTTCTGCGTGCCCACCACGCCGTAGATCTGCTTGTTCAGGCTGCTGTTCTGCGGGGACAGGTTGGCCAGCAGGCCCGCGACAAACCCTTGCGGCGACACCAGGCGCGTCACACCGTTGACGGTATCGAGCCAGTACACCCAATCGCCAAACAGCAGCTTGAAGGCGTACGAATCAATGCCGGCAGTGCTCTTGGCCGTCGCGGCGTTGGCGATGGTGTCGCCGCTCGGGCCCGTGCCGATCATGTAGATGCCTTCGGACAGGCCAAACGCCACCTGCGTCGGCCAGGTCGTCGCATCGGCGCAGTCGGCCAGCATGGCGATCGACACGCCCTGGTTGCGCAGCGCGTACATGCCCTTGCGCGGTACGGTGTCCTGGCCGAGCAACACAGCGCCGGTGATGGTGGCCGCGCCATCGGTACCGCCCGCCAGTTGCAGCGTGGCGGCCGTCGGGGCGGTGGTGCTCGCGCCTGCGGTGGCAGTGATGATTTGCGAAGCGCCGCGCATCACGCTGACGCCGTTGTTGATGGCGTTGGCGATCGCCACCCACAGCGCATTGCCGGTCTGGCCTGCACCAATGTTGTCGAACACTTCCGGCGCCAGCGTGGGCGCGGCCACGGTCACTTTCCACGTGTTGGCTGCCGAGCCCGCCGACAGCGCCACCGTGACAGTGTTGCCCAGCGAGCCCGTGTACTTGGCGGTGAACGTCACGCCGTTGGTCTGGGCGACCACCGTGGCAGCGGTGTCGGTGCCGTCGGTCACGCGCACGCAGCGGAAGTTGTTGGCGCCCTGTTGCACTGCCACGGCCACCGCAGTGCCCATGTCGTAGGTGCGGTTCTGGATCGCGCCGAACGTCTGCGCGTACATGGCCATGTTGCCGATCAATGTCGGCGAATTGACGGGACCCCAGCTGGCCGTGCCGACCACGCCGAGCACGTTGGTGGGAACGCCGTTGAGCAGGGTGACCTGCGGCGGAACAATCTGGACGTACAGGTCCGGAACGATGAGAGCAGTGGTATTGATGCTGCCCTGCTGGACGATCGGCATGCGTGCCTCCAAGTGAGAAAACAAAATGGCCGCACAAAGGCGGCCGGCAATAAAAAACCGCCCGAATGATTAGGGGCGGCGCGGTTGGTTGACTTCGATTACTGCACGATGGTCCGAACAGGAAACTGTGCGCCCATCGAGGCACCGGCCGTCACGTTCTCCGCCCCCGTCGCAATCTGGTAGGCCGTGTCGGTCACGATGGTTGCGTACTCCACGGCGTACCGCAGGTCACGCCGGTAGATGCCATTGGTCAGATCGTCATGCTGATGGCCGCGCTTGTAGCGCAGCGCGGCGCCCTGGTCGGGTAACGTCAAGCGCACGATGCCCGAGAGCACCGAATCGACCTTGCCGGCAATGACGTCGCGCGGCGCGCCGCCATTCGCCCACGTCGAGATCAGGAACGTGCGCTCTTGCCGGCGCGTCTCGCGCTGCACGGTCCCGATGCCACCCACGCGCGGTGAGATATACGTCGCATTCGGAATGGTGATCGACGTGCCAGCAGCCGTTGCCGGTTGATCGACCGCCACCAGCGCAGCGAGCGCCGCCGCGATGCTGGCCGGCGTATCGCTGGCCTGCGCGGCGTAGGCATACGCCCGGCCATCCACGAGCAGCACAACGTTCTGCGGCGTGCTGACGGTGCCGTTCACCATGACGGTTTGTGCGGTTACGCTCAAGGCCAGCGTGTTGGCCGGCGGTGTGGCCACGGTCCAGTCGGAGAACGCGGTGTTCGCATGCCGTTGATGGCTCGTGATCGGAAAGACCGAGACGTGCGCCTTGTTGGCCTGCAGGTCGGTCTTCAGTTGCGTCATGTTGGGCCAGCCGCTGTAGACCACCACCGGATTGCCCGTGATCGACGGCTGGCTGGTTCCGTTCGGATAAACCACGCCGGTGACGAGCGTGACGAGTGCATTGGAAACATCGGAGAGATCTGCCATAAGACAAGCGCCTTCATCGATGCGCGCAGGAATGCGTGATCGATCGAGTGAGTTGCATCCAGGTTTGAAACGGCCCCGATCGGATGGTCACCGTGCAGTGACGTCGAGGCAGGTGTTGCGTGCAAGTGCATCAGTGAGCAAAGCGGAGAAACAAAAAAGCCCGCTGGGTGGCGGGCTTTTCTTCGCTACGTCTGCGCTTCGTCTGGGTAAGTCAATGCACCCCAGTGGGGTGCATGTCTCGGTCTGAACCGGTTACGCCGCGAGGGCAATCGAACATCTGGGAAACAGAATACGAAGGGGATATAAACGGTGCAAGGGGGCTGAAGAAAAAAATCAGAAAAATTTTCAGGCGGCCATCGGAGCCGCCGCTGCGGCCTTGGCTGCAGCACGCACGGCCTTCGTCATCTGCGCGCGAGCGACCTCCGAATCGATGACGTGCGACATGATCGACTGCGCCTTCGCAAGCCGCACCTTCCAGTGCTTGAGCGTATGCGGCGACGCGCCGTACTTGCGCACAAGAATGCGGCACACCATCTCTGCCGGCATGCGATGCACGTAGTGATACTGCAGCAAGCGCTTTGCTACAGGGTCAGCAATTTTCTGCCAGGCGTGCTCCACCAGCCAGCCGTCGTTCACATCGATGCTGACGATGGCCTGCGGCGCGCCGCTTTCCGCATCGCGCATGGCAACGGCCAGGCGTGCCCACGATGCGCAGTACTGCGGTTGCCAGCTTGGGTCGCGCACCACGCGACTCCAGTTCTCCAGACGGTCTTCGATTCCCATGTCCCTTGTCCTCGTATGTTCAGTGCTTGTTGATAGCGATATCGGCGTGCGTCAATCGGCTTCGCGCTGCCGCGTTGCCCACTGCAGACAGCGCAAGAACGCGACGGCGCATGCGCCTATTGAACGACGCGCACCTGCGCGGGCGCCGCACGCACCGATTGCACCCAGCGGCCTGTGACGCCGCACTTGCGCTCCTCATCCAACTCCAGCCGCTTGGCGGCGATCAATTCGCTGCGGCGCGCAGAGACGCTCGACTTTTCAATGCGCAGCGCCTGCGCGATTTCGGCAATCGTGGCGGTGCCGCTGCGTGCCACGTAGTCGGCAATGCGATCGCACTGCAGCTTGGCCGTGGACGTGGTGCGGCCACGTCGAAAAGCATCCATCGAAGTTTGGGTGACAGTCATGGAAAGAGGCTCCAGTCGGCGCGGGGTGGCGCGCGGATTGAACAAGATTCGGATCGGCCGCGGCGCCTCCAGCAAGCGGGAGGCCGGTCGATGCAGGGAAGTTTAGATTGTTCTAAACTGTTGCGTCAAGACACTTCTAATACACAAATTAGAAATTTCTTGCTCTAATGCGACCCATGGACATCTACGACAACCGCCGCCAGTGGCTGACCTACTGGATCCAGACCCTCGTCAACGGAGACCGCTCGGCGTTCGAGCGTCTGTACGGGTATTCGCGTTCGCAGGTGGCACAGTTTCTCTCGCGCACCTACCAGGATGGCCGCAGCATCGGCGACATTGCCGCGCGCCGCCTTGAGAAGAAGCTGGGGTTTGCCGACCGTGTGATGGACACGCCCTTCTCCGATGCCGCCGCGCATGCTGCAGGCGGCAGCGCTGGCGACGTGGTACGCACGAGCGCTGGCGCTTCGGCGCACAGCAAAGGCTTTCCCGCACGCCCCATCACCACGTACAACAGCCTGGACGAACTGCCGGCCGAGACGACGATCCTGATTACGCACGTCGACGTGGCGCTTTCAGCCGGCAATGGGCGAGAAACGTGGCACGTTGAAGAGAAGGAACCCCTGCCGTTCCAGGCCGATTACGTCCGCCGGCTGGACGCCAGTCCCAAACACCTGGTGGCGGTGAAGGTGCGTGGCGACAGCATGGAGCCGCGCCTCTTTGATGACGACACGGTGGTCGTCGATAAGGCGGACCGGCGCATCCCCACGGGCGGCGGTGTGTTCGCGCTGGTGTACTGCGGCGAGATGCTGGTGAAGCGGTTGTTCCGCCTGCCCGACGGCTCAATCCGGGTGGTCAGCGACAACAAGGAGAAGCACGATCCGTTCATCGTGGCACCCGAGCAGCTCGAACACATCGACATCGTCGGCCGGGTCAAGTACCGGTCAGGCATGGGCGATTTCTAAGCGCGCCCAACATCGACTTCTCAACACACAAACCCGCTTCGGCGGGTTTTTTCGTACCAAATCGCAGCCTTCTAAACATCACAAATTAGATATTTCTTGACATAAAGTTAGAAATGTCTAAAATACTGGGATGCGATGCGCTCAAGACAACGTCGCAGGGAGAGGGGAAGATGGCCGGCACGGCCTCGATCAAAAATGGGGCATGGCCCCGGGTAGCGTGAATCGCCAGCCCCGGTGTCGCGCCTGGATGCGAGGCCGGCAGGTCGATCTGGTGATCGTGGTAGCGCTGTTTTGCGCGGCGTTGCGCGAGCTCGGGCGCCTGCTGTGACGCGAAGACCCTCATGAAGCATGAACCGAACGCCGATCCAAGGCCTGTGGCCAGCGGCAACACGGCCTTCGTCGACTGGCTGCTCATCATCGGGATGGGGCTATTTGCCGGCGGCGCGATGTATCTGGCCGTGCTCGTGCGCACGACCTACTAAACGTGCCGCGCTCAAACCAACTTAACGCGAACTGAATGACTTGAATGACTGAAACTGAAACACTGAACCGTATTCTTGAAGCAACCCGCACGGCATGGGGCCTGCCGGCCCTGCGATGCGGCGCCGCTTCACTCACCTCACAAAGCGCGCTGCATCAGCAGACAATCCAGCCAGCGATCAAACTTGTAGCCCACCGCCTCCAGCACGCCCACCTCGCGAAACCCGCAACGCGCGTGCAACTTGGCTGAGCCCGGATTTTCGCGGCCGCCGCCCACCACCGCCACCATCTGCTTGAAACCGCGCGTCTGGCATTCACGGATGAGCGCCTCCAGCAGCAACGTCCCAACGCCCCGCCCCTGCGCTGCAGTGTCAAGATAGATCGAGTCTTCCACGGTGTGGCGATACGCGGGCCGGGCGCGATGCGGGCCGGCATACGCATAGCCGAGCAGCACGCCGTCAGCTTCGGCCACAACGTATGGCATGCCGGCATCCTGCAGTGCGTGAAACCGGCGCGTCATCTCGGGCAGATCGGGGGCGTCGATCTCAAAGCTGGCGGTGCCGGTCTGCACGTTATGTGCGTAGATGCCGACGATAGTGGGCAGATCCTCCACCGTAGCCGGACGAATAGCGATGGCACCAGATTCGTGCACGGAAACGGCAGCGTTGATGGGCATTGCAGAAGACATGGCGGCAGGATTCAGAAGCGGTATGAAGCGTTCATTGTCACGCCAATTCCACACGATCCGCATATCACCGAGCGCATTCCGGTGACATGGCTATCGGGCGGCGCCGGAATTCGGTAACTTGGCAGACGCTTTCGCCCCCCCGCCCGCCGCGCCCTTCCTGCCATGCATGACCTGTTTCCCCTGATCGCCGAATACGGTGCGTTTGCCGTATTCCTGAATGTGCTGCTGACGCAAGCCGGTGCACCACTGCCGGCCGTGCCGACGCTGCTGGTGGCCGGCGCGCTCACGTTCCACGGACCGCTCTACCTGATGGAGCTGGCGCCCGCCGCCGTGTCCGGTGCACTCCTGGGCGACGGTCTGTGGTACTTCGCAGGCAAGCGCTATGGCCGGCACGTCATGGCACTGCTGTGCCGCGTGTCGCTGTCGCCCGATTCGTGCGTACGGCGCACGCGCACGCAGTTCGAGCGCTGGGGCGCGCCGATGCTGCTCATTGCGAAATTCGTTCCGGGTTTGTCGACGGTGTCGTCTGCGCTGCTGGGCACGATGCGCACGCCGTTCAGCACATTTGCGCTGTACAACCTGGTGGGCTCGGCAGTTTGGGCAACGCTCTGGCTGCTGCTGGGCCGCGTGGCGCATGACAGCATCGACCAGGCGCTGCGCCAGCTCGATCTGCTCGGCACGCGTGCCGTGCTGTTGATCGCATTGCTGGCCGCGGTGTATGTGGCGGCACGCTGGCTGCAGCGCTGGCGCTTTCGCAAGATGCTGGAGATGGCGCGCATCTCGCCCGATGAGCTGCACGCGCTGATCGAATCGGGCGCGGCCCCCGTCATCATCGACGTACGCGCCGATAGCTCGCGCATGCTGCAGCCGCAACGCATTCCGGGGGCGATGCTGTACGACATGTCCACCAGCCACCGCGCGATCGAGATCGACGGCCCCGACCGCGAGATCATCATCTACTGCGCCTGCCCCAACGAGGCGTCTGCCGTGATGCTGGCACGCACGCTGATGGGACGTGGCTTCAAGCGCGTGCGTCCGCTACACGGCGGTATCGATGCATGGGTGGAGCGCGGCTACGGCGTGGAGCACGTGGTATCGGTCACCCCCGCCACACTCGCAACGGCCGAGGCGGGCGCCTGAAGCTCACGACGCGTGTGCGCCGCACCGACAAAGCGAGCGCACAAAAACAAAAAGCGCACCTCGCGGTGCGCTCTCCCGTAAGTACGGCAAACATGCGGTGCGCCAGCCCCCCGGCTCGGACACCCCGCATCGGTCCGTGTGCATCCGCCCGAGGACGGATGTGGCGAAATGATCCCCGTTTGATCCCTTCTTCGCCAGTCGGACTTGACCCCCTTGTTATTCATTTGCAACGCTGCCGCATCAAACGTATGCGCGGCGTGCTCACGTTGTTATTTCCCGTCCTTCTTTCGTTGCCTTGCGGCTGGCCATTTATGCATGGCACTCCTGCGTACTAACGGCCGGCTAGCCTCAAACTTTAGGCGCCGCCGGCAATCGTCAGGCAAACGTATCGATCGCACCTTCGTGGCTGGACACACGGCGCGGCGCCACCGTCAGCGTGTCGGCGCGGTCTTGCGAGCCGCCGTTGCCATAGCGGCTGCCGCTGCCCCCGTTGCCCGAACCGCCACCCTGGTTTTGCGCCGACGAGCCTTGTGATGCGCTCTGCTGCTGGCTGAAATCGCCCGTGCTGACGGACGTTTGCGCAAGCTGCATCCCGCCTTGCTGCATGGCGTCGCGCAGTCGTGGCATGGCGTCCTGGACGAGTTCGGCCACGGCTTGGTGCTGGCAGACAAAGCTCGCGTTGACCGCGCCGTTGTCCACTTCCAGCTTGACGTGCATGCCGCCCAGCTCGGCCGGATTCAACTGCAGCTCGGCCGACGATTGGCGATGCACCTGCATGAAGGCGAGCTGGCTGGCCATGCTCTGCGGCCACGCGGCATCGCCAAACGTGGGCAGCGTATGGATTTGCTGCGGCGTGATCGACGTTCCTGCTGCAGCGGTTGTGTTGGCGCCAGCCACCGCAAAGGTCGGTGCGGCCATGCCCGCGTCGCCATTGGCGCGCGACAGCACGCCCTGGAACTGCATACCGCCGCCCTGCGCATTGGCCTGCGTGCCGGCGTTATCCGAATTGCCGGTGTTACCGCCATTGCTGGCGTGGCTGGTGGCATCGGTCACGGCGGCGGTTGCCGGTTGCGCGACGGTGCTGTGCGCATTCAGGTCGGTGCGGCGCGGCAGGCCGCGGTCGGCATTGGCGCCCTGTGCAGACGACGTGCTGCCGAGTTGGCGCACGGCAGCCGGCGTGTTGTCGGCAACGGCGCGCGTGCGGGCCATGGTCTGGGCCAGCGTGCCGCTGTCGGGCAGTGCGGTGGCAGGTGGCGTCGGCGTGTTTGCGGCGTTGGCTTTGGCGTCCTTGGCGGCGGGCAATCCGGCTTGGCCGGCTTGGCCCGCTTGTGCCGTCGTAGCCGGGTCTGCGGCGCCCTGCGTACTGTTGGCAGCCGCAGTTGCGGCGGCCAGTGCGGCGGCGTCATTTGCGGGCGATTTGCCAGCAGCCTGCGTCGTCGCGTCGGTATCGGCGTTGGTATTCGATTGGGCAGCGGGCTGGGCGATCGGCTGTTGGGCAGCAGCGGCTTGCTGTGCGGCCTGGCGTGCGGCCTCGATCTGGGCAGCCAGTTGTGCCGCCGGATCGACCACGGCCTGCTGCGCAGCGGTATCGAGATCCTTTGCACTGGCAGGCTGCGCCGGCTTGGCGTTTGCCGTATCGGCGGTGGTGCTAGCCGGCGTGGTGATGGCCTGCGCCGGCGTGTTGGCCTCTGCCGGTTTCACATCCTGATCGTTGCGTGCGGCGCCGGTGCGAGCGACATCCTTGCGGGCGATATCGGCACGGCGGCTGGCATCGTCGGCGGTGGATTGTGCGTCGGCGCGTCGGCGCGCGGCGTCTTGAGCCAGGCGGTCCGACAACAGGTTACCGAAGGTATCGGTGCCCGACGAGGAGGCCTGTGTCTTATCGGCGGCGGCAGTATTGCCGGCCGACAGCATGGCGCCCAGGTCCTTGGCAGCGGCGTTGGGGGTGGCACTCAAGCCCACGTTGACTCCATCTTGCGACTGCGTGTTCGCGTTGGTCTTCAATTGCCGCCCTGTGCCGCACGCATGCGGATCACCTTGGCGGCGTGTTCGTCGTTGTCGCGCTGGGCACGGCGTTCTTCGTCCAGGCGCTGCTCTTCAATGTGGCGCTGGCGCAGGATGTCGAACGACTGCTCGCGGCGCTGCTTTTCGAGCCAGTTGGCACGGCTCATCGCAAGCTGCTGCTCCAGCGCGTTGATGGTGCCCTTCTGCTGATGCACGGCATTGCCCAGGCGGTCGATAAAGGCCGCGTAGTTGCGCAAACGCGTGACGTCCATACCGCCTTCGGCGGTGCTCAGCATCTGCTGGTGATAGTTGTTGCGGTAGTCGGACAGCAGTGCCAACTTCTGCGTGGCGGCCTCGCGCGTGTTCATCAGGCGGCCGACTTCCTGCGTGGCTTTCTCGGTGTCCTTCTGCGCCAGTTCCAGCACGGTTTCGAGGCGGAACGGCTTGTTCATGGTGGTCATCGGTAGACCCTCCAGCTTCCCGTTACATCAACCCATCGGACGCAAACCCGGCGGCTTTAGCCTCCGGCTTGCGCAACGCTTGCGGCTTCACAGTGTCAAGTGGGCGTTTCATGCCAACACTCCCTGCATCTTCTCCAGCGTGTGTTCGCGGCTTTCGTTTTCGAACATGCCCTGCTGCAGGAACGCTTCCATGTCGGGGTAGCGCGCGATGGCCTGGTCGGTCACCGGGTCGCTGCCCCGTGCGTATGCGCCCACGGCAATCAGGTCGCGGTTGCGCTGGTAGCGGGCATAGAGCTGCTTGAAGCGGCGGGCCGTGTCGAGCTGCTCACGCGGCACGATGGCCGACATCACGCGGCTGATCGACTGTTCGATATCGATGGCCGGGTAGTGGCCTTGCTCGGCCAGCTTGCGCGAGAGCACGAAGTGACCGTCCAGAATGGCGCGCGCCGCATCGGCAATCGGATCCTGCTGGTCATCGCCTTCGGCCAGCACGGTGTAAAACGCGGTGATGGAGCCGCCGCGCCCATTGGCATCCACCATGCCGTTCCCGGCACGCTCGACCAGCGCGGGCAGCTTGGCAAACGCCGAGGGCGGATAGCCCTTGGTGGCCGGCGGCTCGCCGATGGCCAGGGCGATCTCGCGCTGCGCCATCGCATAGCGGGTAAGCGAATCGACGATCAGCAGCACGTTGCAGCCGCGGTCGCGGAAGTACTCGGCAATCGTGTGGGCGTAAGCGGCGCCCTGCAGGCGCATCAACGGCGAGGTGTCTGCCGGTGCGGCCACCACGGCCGAGCGGGCCATGCCTTCGTCGCCAAGAATCTCGTCGATGAATTCCTTGACTTCGCGGCCGCGCTCGCCGATCAGTCCCACCACCACCACGTCGGCTTCGGTGTAGCGGGCCATCATGCCCAGCAGCACGCTCTTGCCCACGCCGGAGCCGGCGAACAGACCCAGACGCTGGCCCTGGCCGACGGTCAGCAGACCGTTGATGGCGCGCACGCCCACGTCGAGCACATGCTCGATCGGCTTGCGCTTGAGCGGGTTCAGCGGTGCCGGGTTCAATGTGCCCCAGGCCAGGTCTTCATGCGCGCCCAGCGGCCCCTTGCCGTCGAGCGGCTCGCCGTTGGCGTCCACCACACGGCCCAGCAGGCGCGGCCCCACGGGCAGGTATTTGCTGTGTGAAATCGTTGGGTCGGCGCCGTCTTCGCTCGACACCGCCAGACGTTGCGGCTCCAGCGGGAACACGCGCGCACCGGGCACCACGCCCATCAGATCCGTTTGCGGCATCAGGAAAGCGCGCTCTTCGGCAAAGCCCACCACTTCGGCCAGCACGTGCCGGCCGTGCGGCAGTTCCACGCGGCAGGCACTGCCCACCGGCAGCTTCAGGCCAACGGCTTCCATGACCAGGCCGGCCACACGCGTAAGCTTGCCGCACGTCACCACCGGGCGCGCCAGACGCGCACGCTGCGCGGTCTGCTGCAAGTGGGTTTGCCACATGCGCACGTTGGGATTGTTGACGGCGCTCTGCGCTGCCGGCTGCATGGTCTCAGGCGACATGGAGTGCCCCTCCTGCCACGCGCTCGGCTTCCGAGCGCTCGCTGGCAAGCCATGCGGTATCGCGGCCCAGCGCACGGGTCAGTTCGGCCCAGCGGGTTTGCAGCGTGGCATCGGTTTCGCCAAAGCGGGTCTGCACGCGGCAGCCACCGCGCTCGATGGCGGCATCGACGATGAGCGTCCAGCCGGCGGCGGCCAGCTCGGTGCCCAGCGTCTGGCGAATCAGCTCGGCGTCATCGGCATGCACGCGCAACATGGCGGGCGCCGGTGCGGTGGGCGCATCGCCCAGCACTTCGCGAATCAGCGGCAGGATGCGCTCAGGCTGCGCATGCAGCGCGCCGTGCAGAAACTGCTGCGCGAGTTGCAACGCCAGATCGACCAGCTCTTCGGCAACGCTGCCGTTCAATTGGTCGATCGCGTCGCGCACGGATTGCATCAGCGCGGCGATGTGTTTGGAATCTTCCTCACCCTGGCGGCGGCCTTGCTCAAAGCCATCCTGAAAGCCCTGTGCGAAACCATCGCGGCGGCCTTCGTCGCGGGCGGTGGCAAGCTCGGCGTCCAGCGCGGCCTGCCATTCCTCTTCGGAAATCGGCGGTTCTTCAGGCTCGGGCGGCGGAGGCGGCGGCGCGGCGGCAGCAACAGCCTCTGCAGCCTGCCGACGGAAGTCGGTCGGCTCCCACGCCTGGTATTCGACCAGCGTGTCGCGCGGGATGATCGGCGGACGCGGCATCTCAGCGCCCCATCACAGCAAAGCGGCCAGCACGGTCAGACATAAGCGTCCTCCGCCTTGCGGCCGATCGTGATCTCGCCTTCGTCGGCCAGGCGGCGCGCAACGACCAGGATTTCCTTCTGCTGCGCTTCGACTTCCGACACCTTGACCGGGCCCAGCACTTCCAGCTCTTCCTTGAGCATCGTGCCGGCGCGCTGCGACATGTTGGCGAACACCTTGTCGCGAAACTCCTGCTTGGCGCCCTTGAGGGCCACCACCAGAACGTCCTGGCTGATCTCGCGCAGCAGCGTCTGCAGCGCACGACCGTCCAGATCGATCAGGTTGTCGAACACGAACATCTTCTCGACGATGGCGTCGGCCAGTTCCGGATCGCGCGAGCGCACGCCTTCGATGACGGAGCTTTCTACGGCGCTCGGCACCAGGTTGAGGATTTCCGCTGCCGTGAGCACGCCGCCCATCGCGTTCTTCTTGCGATGGTCGTTGCCTTGCAGCAGCTTGGTCAGCACGTCATTCAGCTCGCGCAGTGCGCTGGGCTGAATGCCGTCGAGCGTGGCGATACGCAGGATGGTGTCGTTGCGCAGGCGCTCGGTGAAATAGGTCAGGATTTCCGATGCCTGATCGCGGTCCAGGTGGACCAGGATCGTGGCGATGATCTGTGGGTGTTCGTTGCGGATCAGTTCCGCCACCGACGATGCATCCATCCACTTCAGGCCTTCAATACCGCTGGTGTCGCCGCCCGACAAGATGCGGTCGATGATGTTGGCGGCGCGGTCGTCGCCCAGTGCCTTGCGGAAGACGGTGCGGATGTACTCGTTCGAATCCACGTCCAGCGGCAGGTCTTCGGCTTCGATGAAGAACGCGTCAAAGGCGTCGAGCACGCGCTCGCGCGACACGTTCTTCAGCGCGGCCATGGTCGCGCCCAGCTTCTGCACTTCACGCGGGCCCAGGTGCTTGAGCACTTCGGCGGCTTCGCTTTCGCCCAGCGACATCATGAGGATGGCGCTGCGTTGGAGTCCTTCGGCGCTCATTCGTTACTCACCCATTGTTTGATGACGGCCGCGACTGCGCGCGGGTTGCTCTGCGCCACGCGGCGCATGGTCTCGAGCTTCTTCTCGAAGTCGTTGTTCTTGAGTTGCGGCAGTGCGTCCGGCAGCTCTTCGGAATCGGCGCCGGCAGCCGCCGGGCCTTCCAGCTCCGGCCCGGCCGAAGCCGCGGCGCCGGTGATGATCGGGGCGTTCGGATCTTCGCCTTCGCGGCCGACGAAGGTGGGCGTGGCCGCCTCGTCCTTCTTGCCCATCGAGCGGATCGCCGGACGGATCACCGCGAACACCAGGATCAGGAAGCCGATTGCCAGCGCCAGATATTTGGCGGCCTGGATGGCGTACTGGATCATCTCCGGCTGCTTCCACAGCGGCAGGTCATCCTTGGCGATCGGCATCGAGCCCGAGAACTGGCTGTTGACCACGTTCACGGAGTCGCCACGCTTGGCGTCAAAGCCCACGGCATCCTTGACCAGCGCGTTGAGGTTGGTCATCTCGGCTTCCGACAACGGCTTCCAGGTCTTGCCGTCGCCACGGTAGTTGACCACCACGGCCACCAACAGGCGGCGCACGGTGCCCACTGCGGCGCGGGTGCGGCGCACGGTCTTGTCGACTTCGTAATTGGTCGTGGTGTCACGGGTGCTCGACGAATTGCCGGTGGCTGTACTGCCGCTCGTGTTGGCAGCCGCCGCTTGTTGCGGTTGGCCATTCGGGCCGTTTGCAGCCGGTTGCGACGCCGAGGCCGGAGCCGGTGCGGTCGGCAACATGCGCGGCGCGGTCGGCGGTTGGTTGGACAGCGCGCCGGGAACACCGCCCTGTGCGTCGGCCTTGTTCTGCGTGGCTTCAGCGGTGTGCGTGCTGCGCACGGCTGCATTGGCCGGGTCCTGGTTCGGACGATACGTCTCGGCCATCTGCTCGGTGTTGTCCAGATCGACGTCGGCCGTCACCTGCGCACGCACGTTGTCTTCGCCCACCACGGGGCCCAGGATGGCTTCGATGCGCTTGATATAACCCTGCTCGACGTCGCGCACGTAGCTCAACTGCGTCGGGTCAAGGCCCGAAGCGTTGTCCTGGAACGACGACGACAGCAGGCGGCCCGATTGGTCGACCACCGTCACGTTGGCCAGCGGCAGGTTCGGCACGCTGCTCGACACCAGGTGGCCAATCGCCTGAACCTGCGAGCGGTCAAGCATGCGGCCCGGATACAGCTTGAGCAGCACCGACGCGCTGGGCTTGGCCTGCTCGCGCACGAACACCGACGGCTTGGTCATCGCCAGATGCACGCGGGCGGACTGCACCTCCTGCATGGCCTGGATGGTGCGCGCCAGCTCGCCTTCCAGGGCGCGCTGGTAATTGACTTGCTCGGCAAACTGGCTGGTGCCGAATTTCTGGTTTTCCATCAGCTCGAAACCGGCCTGGCCGCCCTTGGGCAGACCTTGCGAAGCGAGCTTCAGACGGGCTTCATGCACGCTCGTCTCGGGCACCATGATGGCGGTGCCGCCTTCGGCAAAGCGATACGGCACATTCATTTGCTGCAGCGCAGCGATGATCGCCCCGCCGTCGCTGTCGGACACATTGCTGTACAGGACGCGGTAGTCCGGAGCGCGGCTCCACAGCATCGCGGCGGCGATGACGGCCACCAGCGCGGCACCGCCGATCATCAGCAGCAGTCGCGGCGACAGACGGCCGAGCGGGCCCAGGGCGCCCAGCGCACCTGCACCTCCCGCTTTCTGGCGCGTCATCGCGCCCTGGCCCACCGCCGGCATATCGACCGTACCGAGCGTGTCGGCGACAGCAACCGAATCGGCTGTCGTTGGCATCCCAAATCTCCTGACTGACTACGTTGCTTGAGCGCTCACCCAATGTCTGGGCATGGCTCCGTGGTTGCCATTATCGGCAGCGGGTGCGCAAGCAAATTGCCAAGAAGAGGGCCTTTTCCCGTTCTTTTGGGCGCTTGGGAACGGCGGGCGGGCGGCTACCTTTGCATCACCGTGGCGCCATAGCGACCAACCGGCCAGGGCGGAAAGCGCTCCAGGAATGCCGGCCCAGGCAGCTAATCAACGGCCCCACAAGCAAGACAGAGAAACGAGGAGCTTTCTTCACATGGATATTACGAACGCCAATTCAGTGGTCTCGCTGATGAACAGCGTGCTGGCGCCGTCCAGCACGGTGGGTGGCATTGGCGGGGGCATCGGTTCGGCCACGGGCGACGGCGCCAAGGTCAGCGTGGACTTCGGGGCAGTGCTCAAGTCGTCGCTGGACCGGGTCGACGCGTCGCAGCAGAAGGCCGAATCCGTTTCGCGCAGCTTCGAAATGGGCAACAACGACGTGGATCTGCACGACGTGATGCTCTCGCTGCAGAAGGCCAACATCGACATGCAAACCGCGGTGCAGGTGCGCAACAAGTTCGTCTCGGCGTACCAGAGCATCATGAACATGTCGATCTGACGTCACTTTTTCTACGCTTTCTTTTCTTCGCGCCGCATGTCCAAACACGCCAAACACCGCGCCAAGCCCGCCCGAGGCAGTCTTGCGCTGGTCGTCATCGCCCGCGACGAGGCCGCCTGCATCGAGCGCTGCCTGATGAGCGCCAAGCCGCACGTCGACCGGATGATCGTGCTGGATACCGGCTCGACCGACGACACCGTGGCGATCGCCAAGGCGTGCGGCGCGCAGGTGCACCATTTCACGTGGGTGGATGATTTTTCCGCCGCCCGCAATGCCGCACTGGCCGCCGCCAATGCGGACTGGAACCTCGTGCTGGACGCCGACGAGTGGATCGAGGCCGGCACGGAAGAGCTGCGCAACGCCTGCACCTTTGGCCCGCTGCTCGGCGTGGTTTGCATCCGGAGCGAATACGACATTTCCGGCCATGTGGAGCATTCCAATAGCTGGATCGCGCGCCTCTTGCCGCGCAGCGTGCGCTACAAGGGCCGCATCCACGAGCAACCGGTCGCAACCGCAGCCAACCTGCAGCGCGTGCGGCTGCCGCTCGTGATTGGCCACGACGGCTATATGAACGCCAAGCTGGACCAGAAGCGCGGGCGCAACCACACACTGCTGCAACTGGAGTTGGCCGCGCATCCGGATGACCCGTATGTGCTTTACCAGCTCGGCAAAGATTTCGAGATCAACCAGAAAGACCCGGCCGAGGCCGCCGCGCATTACCAGCGCGCGCTGGCCACGGCACCCAAGGCGGCGCCATATCGGCATGACCTGTGCATCTGCCTGCTGGCGTGTCTTTCCAAATCGAAGCAACTCGACGCGGCCATCACGCTGGCGGGTGAATGGATGGAAGAGTGGTCCGGCTCACCCGACTACTTCTACATGCTGGGCCACCTGATGTTCGAGGCAGCGGCGCAAGACCCCGCGCAGGCCGAGAAACAGTGGCTGCCAATGGCGGAAAACGCCTTCCTGAAGTGCCTGGAGATTGGCGAGCAGCCCAAGCTGGACGCTGCCGTGTTCGGACGCGGCAGCTTTGCCGCCGCAAAGTACCTGGCGCTGACCTACCGCGCCCTGGCCGACACGCTGGCCATCAAGTCGAACCAATATTCCGACCTCGCGCGGCAGATGCAGGAACGCAGCGCAGCCGTCGCCGCATGAGCACGCAATCATGAAGACAGTCATCCTGGCCGGGGGCCTCGGCACGCGCATCAGCGAGGAATCGCACCTGCGGCCCAAGCCGATGATCGAGATTGGTGGCCGCCCGATCCTGTGGCACATCATGAAGATCTATGCCGCGCACGGCATCAACGATTTCATCATCTGCCTCGGTTACAAGGGCTACGTCATCAAGGAGTACTTCGCCAACTACTTCCTGCACATGTCGGACGTGACGTTCGATATGTCGAAGAACGAAGTGACGGTGCACGAACGCCACGCCGAGCCCTGGCGCGTCACGCTGGTCGACACGGGGGAGCAATCGCAGACCGGCGGGCGCCTGAAGCGCGTGGCCGCCTATCTGGACCCGAACGAGCCGTTCTGCTTCACCTACGGCGACGGCGTGTCCGACATCGACATCACGAGCAAGATCGCCTTCCACCGCGAGCACGGCAAGATGGCCACCGTGACGGCCGTGCAGCCGCCTGGCCGCTACGGCATGCTCCAGCGCGACGGCGCACGCGTGACCGGCTTTACTGAAAAGCCTCCCGGTGACGGCGGCAGCTGGATCAACGGCGGCTTCTTCGTGCTCAATCCATCGGTGATCGAATACATCGCGAGCGAAGACACGCCGTGGGAAGGCGCGCCAATGGCACGCCTGGCCGAGATGGGCGAACTGAACACGTTCGAGCACCACGGCTTCTGGCAGCCGATGGACACGCTGCGCGACAAGAACAGTCTGGAAGCGCTTTGGCAGGCCGGGAGTGCACCATGGAAAAAGTGGTGATGCTCGACCCGCGTGCGTGGGCCGGCAAGCGCGTCTTCCTGACCGGGCATACCGGTTTCAAGGGCAGCTGGCTTGCGCTCTGGCTGCGCCAGCTTGGCGCCGAGGTGTACGGCTACAGCCTGGCACCGGAAACAACGCCGAATCTGTTCACCGCTGCTGACGTGGAACCCGCATTGGCCGGTCATACGCTGGCGGATATCCGCGATGCGGAGGCCCTGCGTACCGCGATGACAGCGGCGCGGCCCGATGTGGTGTTCCATCTCGCGGCGCAACCGCTGGTGCGTGCGTCGTACAACGACCCGGTTGGCACCTACGCCACCAATGTGATGGGCACCGTGAACGTGCTGGAAGCCGCGCGCAGCTGCATGAACCTGGCTGCCATCGTGGTGGCTACCACCGACAAGTGCTACGACAACCGCGAGTGGGCCTGGGGCTATCGCGAGACCGATGCACTCGGCGGCCATGACCCGTACAGCGCATCCAAGGCCTGTGCCGAACTCGTCGTCGCAAGCTACCGGCGCGCCTTCTTCGCCAACGGCCCGCTGCTGGCCACGGGCCGCGCAGGCAATGTGATCGGCGGCGGCGACTGGTCAGAAGACCGGCTCATCCCCGATGCCGAGCGCGCGATGCGTGCCGGTGCGCCGCTGGTCATCCGCTCGCCGCACGCTACGCGGCCCTGGCAGCACGTTCTGGATTGCCTGCATGGGTATCTGGTGCTCGCGCAACGGCTGCTGGCCGGTGACTCGGCCTGCGCAACCGCCTGGAACTTCGGCCCGGACAGCGCCGCCACCCGCACGGTCGAACAGGTCTTGCAAGGCTTGCAACACCATTGGCCCGCGCTGATCTGGCACCTGGACGCCAATGCCGCCACCGGCAAGCACGAAGCCGGCATGTTGCATCTGGACGCCAGCCGGGCACGCCAGCAGCTAGGCTGGCAGACAGCGTGGCCGTTCGAGACCGCGCTGGAACAGACCGCCGCGTGGTATCGGCATCTGCATGAAAAGACCGCGGGCGCACGCGCGCTCTGTGACCAGCAGATCGACCGCTTCACCGCCGTCGCGTCTGCCGCCACATCCTGGAGCGCCGCATGAGCCGCTTCACCATCCAACCGACACCGCTGGCCGGCGTGGTCGAGATCAGCCGCAAGGTCATCGGTGACCATCGCGGCTACTTCACGCGCTTCTTCTGCGCAGACGAACTCGCCGCCGCCGGCTTTGACAGCCCGATCGCGCAAATCAATCACTCGTATTCCGCCAAGCGCGGCACCGTGCGCGGGCTGCACTTTCAATACCCGCCGCATGCCGAGATCAAGCTCGTGAGCTGCGTGCGTGGCCGTGTCTTTGATGTGGCCGTTGACCTGCGTGCAGGCTCGCCGACGTTCTTGCAATGGCATGCGGTGGAGTTGTCCGCCGAACGCCACAACAGCCTGCTGGTGCCGCGCGGGTTTGCCCACGGCTTCCAGGCGCTGGAAGACGATTGCGAGCTGCTGTATCTGACCTCGACGCCGTACGCGCAAGCCGCTGAAGACGGGATCAACCCGACGGACAGCCGCTTGGGCCGCGGTGGTATCAGTTGGCCGCTCGACATTACCGAATGCTCCGACCGGGACCGCAACCATCCGCCGCTGACGAACGCGTTTGCGGGCATTGCGCTGCGGGCCCTGAATCCTGAACTGCAGGAACAGCCATGACCCAAAAGATTCTGTACTCCAAGCCGTCGATCACCGAGCTGGAAGTCGAATACGCCACCGACGCCGCACGCAACGGCTGGGGCGACCAGTGCTACGCCTACATCAATCGCTTCGAAAAGCAGTTTGCTGAATTTGTCGGCACGCAATACGCCATTGCCACATCAAGCTGCACGGGTGCCATGCACATGGGCCTGGCAGCGCTCGGCATCGGCGCCGGCGATGAGGTGATCCTGGCCGATACCAACTGGATCGCTACGGCATCGCCCATCACTTACGTGGGCGCCACGCCGGTGTTTGTCGACATCCTGCCGGACACGTGGTGCCTGGACCCGGCACTAGTGGAAGCGGCCATCACGCCGCGCACGAAAGCGATCATCGCCACGCACCTCTACGGCAACCTATGCGAGATGGACCGCCTGCTGGACATCGGCAAGCGCCACGGCATTCCTGTCATCGAAGACGCAGCCGAGGCCATTGGCTCTCGTTGGCACGGCCACGCAACGGGGTCGCAAGGCATCTTCGGCACGTTCTCGTTCCATGGCACCAAGACCATGACGACGGGCGAAGGCGGCATGTTCGTCACGAACGACCGCGCGCTATACGACCGCGTCATGACGCTGAACAACCATGGCCGCGTACCGGGCGGCAAGCAGTTTTGGTCTGACTTCATCGGCTTCAAGTACCGCATTTCCAACGTGCAGGCCGCCATCGGCTGCGCGCAGCTCGAGCGCATCGACGCACTGGTTGCCCGCAAGCGCGAGATCTTTGCCGAGTATCAGGCGCACCTTGGCGGCGTTGCTGGCCTTGCGCTGAACCCCGAGGCGCCCGGCACGCTCAACAGCTACTGGATGCCCACCGTCGTGTTTGACGAAGCGCTGGGCATTACGCGCGACGGGCTGCTGACTGCGTTCTCGCGCCGCGGCATTGATGCGCGCGTGTTCTTTTATCCGCTGAGCGAAACCGAGCTGTTCGGCACGTCCGCCGCCACCGCGCGCCACAACGCGCCCAACAGCTACGCGATTGCCGAGCGCGCCATCAACCTGCCGTCGTATCACGACATGTCGAGCGAGAACATCGAGACGGTGTGCAACGTCGTGCTCGATCTCGTGAAAGCCCATCAGGAGACGCTGACATGCCTGGCATCCTGAGCCCCGATCAGATCGAGACCTTCCAGCGCGACGGCCTGCTGATCCTGCGCGACTTTTACGCGCCGTCGCAGATTGAGCCGATTCAACGGGCGATCTACGACATCATCGGTCTGGTGATCGACAAGTACCGTCTCGACATTGACCGCGCACCGTTTGCACCGGAACGATTCGACGACGGCTATCAGGCGGTCATCAAAGCCAATCGCAAATACGGCGCCGAGGTGTACGACGCCGTGAAGCAGATCCCCGCCTTTGTCCGCCTGCTGGGCGACGAACGCCATGAGCAGCTCGTTCGCAGCGTGCGCCCCGGCGCGCTGCCGGGCATTGCGCACGCCGGCTCCGGCATCCGCATCGACAACCCGCGCGAAGAGAGATTTCGTGCCAACTGGCATCAGGAATATCCGGCCCAGTTGCGCAGCCTCGACGGCGTGGTGTTCTGGAGCCCGCTCGTCGAAATCACGCCCGAGATCGGGCCGGTGGAATTCTGCCCCGGCTCGCACGTCGAAGGCCCGCTGCCCGTCTTCAGCGCCGACCCGGACAACGCCGGCAAGCAAGGCGCCTACGCATTGCTGATCAAGGACGAGGCGAGTTACCTCGCGCGCTATCCGCACGTGCAGCCCCTGACCAAGCCGGGCGATCTGGTGATGGTCGACTTCCTGGTGCTGCACGCATCGGGCCACAACACGAGCCAGCGCTCACGGTGGTCGATGCAGTTCCGCTACTTCAATTTCTGCGAGCCGACCGGGCGCTCGCACGGCTGGAAGGGCTCGTACGCCAACGGCGTCGACTTCCGTACCGTCCACCCCGAACTCTCCGTGGAAGCCTGACCATGATCCAAGGTGCACTGCCCTGCAACGTCTGCCAGCAACCGCTGCCAGAACCGATTTATCGCGCCGCGCCGCAAAGCTCGCTGTCTTCCCTGCGCCGCGCCATGGACGGCACGCTCGAGGTCTTCTGCTGCGTCGCGTGCGGCCATATCCAGACCGTCGAACTGTGTGACAACGGCAGCTTCTACGACACCGAGTACGACATCCTCGTGGGCAGCGAGGAAGAAGACCAGATTTACGCCGTCGAGAACGGCCAGAAGATCTTCCGCGCCGACCACCAGGTCGCCACGTTCCAGCGCAAGCTCGCCTTACCGGAAGGTGCGCGCGTGGTCGACTTCGGCTGCGCAAAGAGCGCGACCATGCGCCTGCTGAAGCAGCAACGCCCTGACGTGAACGTCCACCTGTTCGATATCAGCGACCGCTACGTCGGCTTCTGGGAAAAATTCCTGAGCCCCGAACAATGGGCGACGTACACGATCCCGCCGGCATGGCAGCGTTCGTTCGATGTCGTCAGCTCGTTCTTCTCGCTCGAACACATCCCCGACCTGACGACCGCACTGCGCAACATTCACGGCCTGCTGCGCGACGGCGGCGTGCTGTACGCGATCGTGCCGAATACGTTCACCAATTCTGTGGACTTCCTGGTGGCCGATCACGTGAACCATTTCACGCAGCCGTCGCTGCAGACGCTGCTGGCCAACCACGGGTTTGACTTGCTCGAGGCCGATGCGCAAAGCCACCGTGGCGCATTCGTCGTGACCGCCGTGCGCCGTCCTGGCGACAGCAAAGTCGCGCCGGTGCTCGATGCACAAGAATTGGCCGACACACAAAGCGCAGCCAGCAAGCTGGCCAACTTCTGGCAGCAAGCGTCCAGCCATCTGACGGACTTTGAAACGCAGCACGGCAGCGCGCCCGCGGTGATCTATGGCGCCGGTTTCTATGGTGCCTACACGGCAAGCAACCTGCAACAGCCGCATGCCCTGCGCGCGTTTGTCGATCAGAACCCGTACCTGCAAGGGTCTTCCCTGGCGGGCAAGCCCGTCGTGGCGCTGGACAGCATTCCGGATGAGGTTGAGGTGGTGTACCTGGCCGTCAACCCGGTCATTGCAGATGAAGTGCGGCACACCGTTGAAGCGGCATATCCGAACCGCTTCCGCTATTTCCGCTTCCAGCCATGATCGCGCGCGGCTCACTCGTCCTTCGGGAATGGCGCGAGAGCGACATCGCGCAACTGCTGCCGTTGCGCAACGACGTGCCGACGCAGCTGCAGCTCATGACGCGCCCGCGGCCCAACTCGGCCGCGAGTGTGCGCGACTGGCTGACCGCAAAATCGAAGCAGAGCGACCTGGTGCTCTTCGTCATTGCCAGTCAGGCAGATGACAGCGTGCTGGGTTACCTGCAGTTGAACCACATCGATGCGGTGAACAGGCACGCTTCGCTCGGCATCTGCCTGGCGTCGTCTGCGCAAGGCAAGGGCCACGGGCGCGCCGCATGCGAAGCCGCATTTGCCTACGCCAGTGAAACGCTGTGCCTGCGCAAGATCACGCTGGAAGTCCTGGCCGAAAACACGCGCGCCATCGCGCTGTACGAGAAGCTCGACTTCCGGACCGTCGGCACGTTGGCCAGCCACTACCTGCAAGACAACCGCTGGCACGACGTTGTCCTCATGGAACGGATGCTGGCGTCATGAAGGTCGTGATCACACAACCGATGCTGTTCCCGTGGGTCGGGCTGCTTGAGCAGATCCTGCTGGCCGACGTGCTCGTCAATTACGCCGACGTGCAGTTCTCCAAGGGCAGCTTCACCAACCGCGTGCAGATCAAGGAGCCGGCCGGCACGCGCTGGATGACGGTGCCGCTGGAGAAGTTCCACCTCGGCGCACGCATCGACGAAGTCAAACCCGCCACCAACGTTGACTGGCGAGCACAGCATCTGCGCATGCTGGAGCAGGCCTACGAGGCCGCGCCGCATGCAAGCGACATGCTGACGCTGGTGCGCTCCGTGTACGAAGCCGACTACGCCAACATGGGCGAACTGGCACTGGCATCCATGCGTGCGGTGTGCCGCTACCTGGGTATCGAGCTGGACCGCAAGTTTGTCGATTCGCCTGAACTGGACATTCCCGGCCGCAATACCGAGCGTGTGCTCGCCATCGTGAAGAAGCTGCAAGGCGACACCTACATCACCGGACACGGCGCCAAAAACTACCTGGCCCACGCCGAGTTCGAGCAGCAAGGCGTTGCCGTCGAATACATGAATTACGCCATGCGGCCGTATCCGCAGTTGCATGGCGCGTTCACCCCGTTTGTCAGCAGCCTGGACCTGATTGCCAATCATGGCCCGGCCGGCAAGCAGTACATGTGCCCTCAGACCCTCCACTGGCGCGAGTTCATCCAATGAGTGAAATCGAAGCAATCCAAACCGAAGCGCTGCGAGACGTGGCGCCCGTGAAGCAGGCGGAGGCCATCCAGCAGGTTGCGCTGAGCGTCTGCATCCCGACCTACAACCGCGCCCGCTATCTCGACAACCTGCTCGCAGAACTGGTCTCGCAGATTGGCGAACTGAAGTTCAGCTACGAACTGCTGATCGGCGACAACTGCTCGACCGACGCCACCGAAGAAGTCGTCGGCCGCTATCAGGACAAGCTGAACATCCGGTACTTCCGCCGCCCATCCAATCTGGGCTCCGCAGAAAACCTGAACCAGCTTTATCGCAGCGCGCAGGGCAAGTACGTGCTCTACCACGCCGATGATGACCTGCCGATCCTGGCCGAGATCAACAACAACATCGACATCTTCGAGCGCAACCCGGGCGTGGATGTCATCTTTGCGCCGTGGTTCATTCACGACTTGCCGACGCGGCAGGATGTCACCGCGTTCTATCGCCAGGAAGACAACTACCTGATCGAGCAGCACGACTACGCCAAGCTGCTGGCGCTGGTCTTGTCGCATCACCTGTTTCCGGAGATCTACCTGGCACGCCGCGAGGTGATGGACCGCATCTATTTCAGCGCGCCCGAACCTGCGTTCTACGCCTTCGTGCACGCGGCAGAAATGATCGGCTCCAGCGCGGTGTACTTCAGCAAGACGCCGTTCTATCGCTCGGTCTCGCGCTACTTTGCCGACGAGACCCGCGCCCAGGCCGGCAACGAAGAAGTGAAATATGCCTGGGACCGCTATCGCGGCGGCCTGGAATACCTGTTCGGCAAGTTTTCGCACACGCTGCCGGCAGCCGAGCGCCCGGAGTGGCTGAACGCCATCAACCAGTTCGTGCTGGCGCGCATGAAGGTCGCGCTGCGTCTGCGCACGCATGAAGGCGGCAACTGGATCGACAACTATTACATCGCCAACCGCATCCGCGCGCTGGGCGAAGTGTCCGATCTGCCCGCGCCGTATGACCTGTACCGCGTCAATGCTGCGTTCGAATACCTGACCAAGCTCGACCCGTTCAAGCCCGAGCCGCCCAAGTACGCCACCCTGCGCCGCGCGCCGCTTCAGGTCTTTCACCATGCGCACGGCTTTGCCGAAACCGAGTTTCTGGTGCTCGACGACGATGCCGCCATTCCGCATCACACCATCGTCGTGACGCCAATTCCGATGGACATTGCGGTGCCGGCCGGCCGCGAAGTCCGCTTCGTATCGGAACTCGAAACGCTCGCCAAATTCCCCTGAGTCACTGGTCACGCCAACATGGACCTCTCCAACGCCAATTCCGTGGTCTCGCTGATGAACAGCGTGCTGGCACCGTCAAGCGCCGTCGGCGGCAGCACCGCCAGCGGCGATGCCGGCAAACCCAGTGTCGACTTCGGCTCCGTGCTCAAGTCGTCGCTGGACCGTGTCGACGCTTCACAGCAGAAGGCTGAATCCGTTTCGCGCAGCTTCGAAATGGGCAACAACGACGTGGATCTGCACGACGTGATGCTCTCGCTGCAGAAAGCCAACATCGACATGCAGACTGCCGTGCAGGTGCGCAACAAGCTGGTCTCGGCATACCAAAGCATCATGAGCATGTCGATCTGAGATCACGCTGCCCCGCCCTTTTCCATGTTCCGGAAAAGGCTTTCTGGTCGTCCTTGCTATTTATATTGCGTGCAATATAATTGCGTCATCGATTTCAAGATCGATCTCCCGGCCGACATGTCGCCGACCGGGCTTCCCAAATAAGAGGACCCGACCATGAAGACGCTCTACCAGACCCAAGTCACCGCTGAAGGCGGCCGTGCCGGCCATGTTCGCAGCGCCGATGGCACGCTGGATCTGCCCCTCTCGCTGCCGCGCGAACTCGGCGGCGCAGGCGGTGCCGCCACGAACCCGGAGCAACTGTTTGCCGCCGGTTATGCCGCCTGCTTTGAAAACGCTGTGCTGCATGTTGCACGTGGCAAGCAAATCAAGCTGGCGTCGACATCGGTGACGGCCACGGTGGGCATTGGCCCGCGCGAAGATGGCGGGTTTGCGTTGACAGTGTCGCTGGCTGCCACCCTGGGCGGCGTGGATCAGGCGACGGCGGAGGCGCTTGTGACTGCCGCACACGGTGTATGCCCCTATTCGCATGCCGTCCGTGGCAATATTGACGTCCAATTGAACACGGTCACGCGCTGAGCCTTGCTAGCCCTTTTAGGGCCGATGCGGCACTCGCCGCTCGGGCGCCAGACCGTCCCCCCGGGAGTTTTCCGTGAACGACGTGCTGGCGCTCGATCAGCAGCTCTGCTTTCCTTTGTATGCCGCCGGCCATCTGCTGACGCGCCTCTACCGCCCGCTGCTGGATGAACTGGGCCTGACCTATCCGCAATACCTGGTGATGCTGGCGTGCTGGCAGCAGGCGCCGTGTGCCGTGGGTGACCTCGGGCGCACGCTGTACCTCGATACGGGCACGCTTACGCCGCTGCTCAAGCGCCTGGAAGAACAGGGCCTGGTCACTCGCACGCGCGATCCCGATGACCAGCGCCGCGTCGTCATTGAGTTGACCGATGCCGGCCGCACGCTACGCGAACGCGCCGCCAAGGTGCCCGAAGCGCTTGCGTGCAAGATTCCGCTGGAACGCGATGAAATTGGCGCCACGCGCAACGTGCTGCGCAAGCTGCTCGACGCCCTCGCCACGGCGGAGGACCGCGAATGAGCGCCCCGTCCGCTTCCGCCGATGTGGCGTTGGTCGTCATCGCCCGCAATGAAGCCGCCAGCATTGCGCGCTGCCTGCTCAGCGCGAAGCCGTTTGTCGATCGCATGGTGGTGTTGGATACGGGCTCCACGGATGACACCGTGGCCATTGCGCAGTCGTGCGGCGCACTTGTCAGCCACATGGCCTGGACGAACGATTTCTCCGCCGCGCGCAACACGGCGCTGCAGGCAGCCAACGCCGACTGGAACCTCATCCTCGACGCTGACGAATGGCTGGAAAGCGGCGGCGACCATCTGCGCACACTCTGCGATGCAGAACCGGCAGTGGGCGTGGTGTGCGTCAAGAACGATACCGACGCGGCCGAATCCGCCAGCCAACTGATTGCGTGGATCCCGCGTGTGCTGCCGCGCGGCGTGCACTACACCGGGCGCATTCATGAGCAGCCCGTGTCGTCATTGCCTGCGGTGCGCGTGCCAATCGTGGTGCGCCATGACGGCTATACCGCGGTCAGGATGCAGATAAAAGGCGAGCGCAACACGCAACTGCTGCTCGATGAACTCACCCAGAGGCCGGATGACCCGTATGTGCTGTATCAGCTCGGCAAGGAGACCGAGCTGCATCACGAAGACTACGCAAAGGCCGTGAATTACTATGCACGCGCCTTCAGCCTTGCACCGCCTGATGCGCCGTACCGCCGCAACCTGACGCTGCGCTATGTGTACAGCCTGGGCAAGGCCGACCGCATTGAAGAAGCACTGGCGCAAGGCGATGTCGCCATCCAGACGTGGCCAGATTTTCCGGACCTTTGCTTTGCGTTGGGATTGGTCTTGCTGGATGCGGCCGCCAAACACCCTGATGAGGCAGCCAGCCGGTGGCTACCGCTGGCAGAACAGGTCTTCAACCGCTGCCTTGAGATCGGTGATCAGCCGGAGATGGACGGCAGCGTCGTCGGTCGGGGCAGCTTCCTCGCTGCCCAGCAACTGGCCATCGTGTACCAGATGCAGAGCCACGCGCTCGCACGCAAGTCCGAGCACTATCTGACGCTGTCAAAACAACTGCAGGACGCTTCGTCTCAGTAACGCGCCATGCTGCCGTAAGCGTTGCTTGCGGTAGTGGCGCGGCGCGCCGTGTCGATACGCTTTTGCAGGCGGTCCAGGCGCGGATACACCATGGCGCGCACGCGGGCGTCATCTTCCAGAATACGTACGAGCAACGTGCGCTTGCGCTCCACGTCTGCGCGCGAGAGTTGCGGATGCGGCTCGGAACGGCGCAGTGCATCCACATAAGCGGCGCTCTCGCGTTCAAGCGTACTGACGACTTCCCAGTTACCCACTTCGGCCGCGCTCACCATTTCGGCGGTCAGGCGTGCGATGGCTTCGTAGCAGGTGAACAGACTTTCGCTGTCCTTGATCGGGATGTTGCGTTGCATATTGGCTCCAGTTGGGCCGAATTCAGTCAAAGGTCGCTTACTACAAACGACCGGCAATCAGCTCACAACGCTCAGGTGGCTGTTCGCCACGGCGGTGCCAGGCTGGCCCATCTGGCCAATGGCAAGCCACGCATCCTGCAGCGGGACAAGCAACGCGTCCACTTCGGCGAGGATCGTCAGATCGTTGTTGCCGTGGGCCACCAGCAGGCGGCGCAGCATGTAGTCGTACAGATTGTTCAGTTGCACGGCGATGTCGCCACCGCGCTGGTGATCAAGGCTGGCCTGCAGGCCCTGGCCGATGATCGAGATGGCCTTGTCAAACGCCCGCACCTTGGCCAGCACGTCGCCACGCTGGATGGCGGCGCTGGCCAGGTTGATGGCGGCGCGCGCGCCTTCAAACAACATGGCGATCAGGCGGTGCGGATTTGCGTCTACCACGGACGTCTCGATGCCGACTTGCGCATAGGCACCGATGGCACGGCGTGCAGCGTACATGGAAAAGGTCCTCGCTGTAGTCTGTTTTGTTTTGGGTTGTGCTCTAAACCTGAACCTGGCTTAGTTGCTGCTCGAAGTCTGCTTTGTAATGGCCGCGAGCTGCGTCGTCAGGTAATTGCTTGTGTTCGTCATGCTCGCCACCGCTGCCGACAACGCGTTGAACTGCGTGTAGTACAGCGCCTGCTTGTTATCCAGCCGCGTCTGCATGGCGGTGATCTGGCTGGCAAGCGAGGTGAGCGAACTGTTGATCGAGTCCGTCTCGTTCTGCACCATGCCGCTGGACGACAGCAGGTTGGTCATCACCGTGTTGAGCTGGGCAGCGTAACCGCGCTGCACCGTGACCGTGCCACGGGCGCCCAGAGGACCACCGGCAATCTGCACGGTCAAGCCGTCGGTGGATGAACCGCTGATCCCAAACAGGTTCTGCCCCGAACCGGTTGCTGCAACGCCGTTGATCGTGCCCTGCACATCCACACCGTTGCTAGCCGTCGGGCTCCCGCCGAAGAGCGACGAAGCCCCATTGCCCGACACCGACACCGCCGACACCGAGCCGAACTGGCTATCGGTGATGCTCAGCACACCACTGGCATTGGCCGACACAGATGCGTTGACCTTGGCGTTCTGCAGCGTGGTCGATGCGTTGATCTGGCTCTGGATTTGCGCAGCCAGCGTCGCCGCGGTGTAGCTGCCGGCCACCAACGTCACGTTGACGGACATCCCGCTGATGTTGAACGCGAGCGTGTCGTTCACACCCGCCGTGATGGTCGTGTTGGCAGCGGCCGAACCCGTGAGCGTGCCCTGCGAGGCCAACTGCGTCACGTTGACGGCGTAGCTGCCGGCCTGCGTGGAATCGGAGAACGTCGGCACGCTGACGAGCGAATCGGTGGCCGTGCCGGTACCGGCAAACAAACCGGCAACCTGGCTGGGCGACTTTGCAATGGCAGCCGACAGCTTGGTGTTGTCCACCGACAGCGTGCCGTCGGAATTCATCGTTACGCCCACACTGCCCAGCGACTGGTAATTGCCGTTGCCCACCGCCTGGCCCAGCACGTCGGTAATCTGGTTGATGAGCGTCTTGGTACTCACGTCGCCAGCCAGCGGGCCGTTGTTAGCCTTGTTGGTGGTGTCGATGTTGGTGAGCGCGTTCAGTTGCGTACGCAGCGCGTTGTAGCCGTTCACGAAGTTGGTGACGGCGGTGGTGGTGGCGGTCGGGTCGTTGGCGACCGTCACGTTGGTGCTGCCCGTCTTGGACAGCGTGAACGACGTGCCGTCCACCACGTTCGACAACGTGTTGGTCGGGCTCTGCACGGCAATGCCGTTGATGGTGGCCAGGGCGTTCTGGCCCGTGGTCACCTCGGTCATGTTCTGCGTGCCGGCCGGGTCTTGCGAGAGCAGCGATTGCAGCGTCGAGTCGCCCGACACTGAAATCTTCATCTCCGAGCTGGAACCGCCCGCGGTCGATGTCAGCACCAGACGGTACGGGCTGCCGCTGCCGTCGTTCACGATGCTGGCCGAGACACCCACGTTGGCCGAGTTGATCGCATCACGGATACCCGCGAGCGTGTTGTTGGACGAGTCGATCGTGATCGAGCCGCCCGCCAGGTTGCCGTTCTGCGTGAACGTCGAACCGGTGTACTTGCCGCCCGAAAGCGAGCCGCCCGACACCGAGCCGAACGAAAACGAAATCGTGGTCGACGCGCCGCTGCCGATGGCGGTCGTGGTGGACGTTTGCCCCTGCGCCGCCAGCACCTGCGATTGCGCAAGCTGCGAGACATTGACAGCGTAGGAACCTGCAGGCGCCGAACCCGTTACCGACGCACTCAGCATCGAGGTGTCGTAGCCGCTGGCCTTCATCGCGCTGTAGTTCGACGCGCTCGTCAGGTTCGACAGCGTGGTCTGGAAGGTCGACAGCGCACTCTTGAGCGACCCCACAGCCGACAGCTGCGTCTGGTACGAGCTTTGCTGCGTCTGCAGCTGCGTCAGTGGCAGGCTTTCCACCTTCATGAGGCTGGACACCAGCGAGTTGACGTCAATGCTCGTCCCAATGCCAGGAATCGAGATCGGCGGTACGTAGGTGCTGGTCGAGGAGGTGGTAGTGGTAGTCGCCATGATCGGGTCTGATAAGCGTCTGCGCCGGCGGAAGTCTCTCTACACAACGGCACGGGCCGCAGCTTCTTTAGGGCAGGTTATGCAGGCGCCACCCACGAAAAGGAGGGGTATCCGACAAAAGAAAAAAGGCCGACGCCCCGAGGAGCGCCGGCCCTTGGCCCAGCCGCCAGGCGGCTGGGTGGCATTCAGCTTACCGATTAGCCCTTCAGCAGGCTCAGGATGCTGTTCGGTGCCGAGTTGGCTTGCGCCAGCATCGCCGTACCCGCTTGCTGCAGGATGTTCTGGCGAGTCATGTTCGACGTTTCCGACGCATAGTCCGTATCGATCATCACCGACTTGGCGGCAGACAGCGCCGTGTTCGACGAGGTCAGCGTGTTGATGGTCGAGGTCAGACCGCTTTGCTGTGCACCCAGGTCAGCGCGGGCTGCCTTCAGGCTGGCCAGATCGGTGTCGATCTTCGCCTGGGCTGCCGTTGCGTTGGCCGTCGACGTCACGCTCGTGCCGGTCAGCGTGCCGAAGCTTGCCAGGTTGGCGTTGGTGACGGTTGCCACGTCGGTCGATGCGTTCTGACCGTATTGGAACGTGGTCGAGGTCACCGTGCCGTCGAACAGCTTGGCGCCGTTGTAGTTGGCGTTCGTCTCGATGTTCTTGTTGGCCGTGGCCAGCTGTTGGTATTCCTTGTCCAGGTTGGCCTGGTCGGTGGTCGACAGACCGCCGTTGTTGGCTTCCACAGCCAGTTGGCGCATACGTTGCAGGTTGTTTTCAACCTGGCCCAGGTACGAGTCAGCCGTTTGCAGGTACGACTGTGCGTTGTTGGCGTTCTGGATACCTTGGGTTTGCGAGTTCAGCGTGGTCGTCAGGCTGGAGGCCACAGCGTAAGCAGCGGCGTCGTCCTTCGCGCTGTTCACGCGCAGGCCGGTCGACAGACGTTGCAGCGAGGTCTGCAGGGCATCCTTCGATGCCGACAGTGCTTGCTGCGTTTGCAGGGACGAGATGTTGGTATTGAGGCTGAGGGACATGACGGCTCCTAAGTTTCCCGATGGTTTGTTGCCCGTGTTTGCTAATTCCGGCTAGGCCGGGCAACGTGACCTGCAACTTGAAGGGGATCAGGTCTGCGTTGTACTCAGGTTATCGGTGGCCTCTGAGGAAAGTTTAGGGTCACCTTGACAAATTTGTGCGTCGGCGGCGGTTTGGGCTTGCGGCCGCCTGACTTGCGGCACCCCTCCAAAAGAGGCGGCGAGCCTGCTTCTTGGCCTGCAGGCCCTCGGCTATACTCGTTCGACCAGTTCATAGGCGCCAGCATCCCTCTATATATAGAGCGCCACACAGTGCACAGATGGGGAGTTGCAAGCCCGCCAGTTCGGCCGGAAGGCCAGCGGGCGGAAAGAAGAGCTCGATGCGAGCCCGCGTTTGACCCGCAACACCCACCATGCTCAATGTCCTGATCGTCGAACCGCACGATATTGCCCGTGTCGGCCTGCGCCAGATCCTCAAGGATTCGCGCCTGGCCCGGCAGATCGAGGCCGTGCCGGACCTGCGCGATGCCAATAACGACCTACTCGTTCAGCGCGAGTGGGACGTCATGCTCTTCTCGGTGGAATCGGCCACCGGAGACGAATTCCAGACCATCAAGACCGTGCGCCAGCAGCATGCCCGCTTGGCCGTGCTGGCACTGGGCCGCCACCCTGAAGCGCTGCTTGCCGTACGGGCGCTGAAGGCGGGCGCCGCTGGCTATCTGCCGATGGACGCCAGCCAGCCGCAGCTGCTGGCCGCCGTCAACGCCATCTCCAAGGGCAAGAAATACCTGCCGTCGGACCTCGTGGAAGTCCTGGCCGACAACCTGAATGTCGACTGGGACAAGCCGCGCCACGACATCCTTTCCGACCGCGAATTCCAGACGCTGCGCATGCTGGGCTCCGGCCGCACGCTGGGCGAGATTGCCGAGGCGCTGCAGATCAGCGTCAAGACGGTCAGCGTGTACCGGGGGCGGGTGCTCTCGAAGATGAAGCTGCGCAACAACGCCGAGCTGACCATGTACGTGGTCAGCAACGGCCTCCAACTCTAGGGTGCCCCGTAAAGCTACTGCGCACCCCGATCTTGGCCTTGCGATGCTCGCCGTACACGTGTACGGCTGCGCTTCTCACGCCAACCTCGGGGCGCTCGCTACGCTTTCCGGGACACCCTGAATAGACTCAAGACTTATAGAAACCGGGGAACACGTTCGCCGTAGCGGCGCGCGTTCTCGCGCACGAGATCCTGCACCGCTGTCGGCTCCAGCGGCCGCGTGAGCAGATAACCCTGGAACTCGTCGCATCCGACTTCGCGCAGGAATTCAAGCTGGCCGGTGGTCTCCACGCCTTCGGCCACGGTCTTCATGCCCATGGCCTGCGCCATCATGATGATGGCCCGCGTGATGGCCGCACGTTCCGCCACATGCGGCAGGTCTTGAACGAACGAGCGGTCGATCTTCAGCGTATCGATCGGGAAGCGGTGCAGATACGACAGCGACGAATATCCGGTACCGAAATCGTCCAGCGCCAGCGATACGCCCATCGCGCGCAGCTCGGTGAGCAACGCATGCAATGACGGATCGTCGCGAATCAGAATGCCTTCGGTCATCTCCAGTTCCACCGCGTTGCCGGGCAAGCCGCTGGTCGATAGCGCGCCACGCACCATCGCACTCAACTGCCCCGAGCTGAATGCCTGGCCCGAGAGGTTGATCGACATGCGCAAGTCCGGCAGCCCGATGCGGCGCCAGCGCGCAAGCTGGTCGCAGGCGGCGCGCAGAATCCAGCGGTCGATCTCGACGATCAGGCCGGTTTCTTCGGCGTCCTGAATGAACTGGCCAGGCATCATGCGGCCGAAATCGGCCGAGTTCCAGCGGATGAGCGCTTCCACGCCGACGATGCGGCCGCTTCTGACGTCAACGCGCGGCTGGTAGTCGGCATAGAACTCGTTGCGATCGCTTGCGCGGCGCAAGCCCGATTCAATGCGGAAGCGGCGCGAAACGCGGTCGTCAAGGTCGCTCGTAAAGGTCTGGAAGTTGTTGCGGCCGCGCTCCTTTGCCAGGTACATGGCGGCATCGGCCTTGCGCAGCAGCGTGTTTGGGTCGTCGCCGTCGTGCGGTGCCACGGCAATCCCGATCGACACGCCCAGGTACAACTCCTGCCCTTCGATATAGAACGGCGCACTGATGGCCGAGAGAATGCGCTCGGCCACGCGCCGTGTGCCCAGGCCATCGAGCGCTTCGAGCATGACGACAAACTCATCGCCGCCCAGGCGGGCCACGGTGTCGGCCTCCCGCGCGCAGGCCTGCAGGCGGGCCGCCACTTCACGCAGCAGCATGTCGCCAAACTGGTGGCCCAGCGTGTCGTTGACGTTCTTGAAACGATCCAGGTCAAGGAACATGACCGAGACGCGCGAGCGGTTGCGGCGTGCAATCGCCAGCGCGTGCTCCAGGCGATCTTCCAGCGCGGAGCGGTTCAGCAAACCCGTCAGCGTGTCGTGCGTGGCCAGATGCCGGATGCGCTGCTGGGCTTCGCGGATCTGCGTGATGTCGACCAGCGACACCAGCACCGAGTATGGCGTCGCGCCGGCTTCCGACGCCCGCGGGGAGGCCGTCATCGAATGACCGCCGTCGGCATACAGGGGCGTCCAGTTGCTGGAAACCCACACGGTGCGGCCATCCACGCAGTGCATCCCGAAAATCTGGTTCAACTGCGGCTGACCTTCGGCGATCACGTCTTGATCGGGCCAGTCGGCCTCGTGGATGGACGCATCGAATTCATCCACCGCGGCGTTGACAACCGTGGGCAGCAAGCGCCCCACCAGCGCTTCCACCGGCAAACCCAGCAGCCGGGCGGCGCTCGGATTGGCGTAGGTGACGCGGCGGTCTGCCCCGCAAACGAGGATGCCCTCTGTCAGCGCGTTGACCATCGACAGCAGGTCCAGCTTCGGGCAGAAGCCCGGCGGCTCTCCGCGCGCAGGACAGTCGGCCGGCAAGCCATCGGCATCGACAAGTGCAAGGTCAATACGGGTGGAAAAGGGCAAGGAATTCAAGGCGGCTTCCGGCAAGACAACGCAGGTATGCAGGGCCGGGACGTGCCGGCGCGTTCCTCCATTACAACGGCACGCACGGGCAAATCTTTCGGGCCAACGTCACTTTTGCGGCGGAACTGGCCAGCCGGGGAGGCGCTAAGGCGCGCGATGCAACATCATTGGCACATGAAAGTGCTTTAAAAACCACTTTTCGTGTACGCGCCGCCCGACCCTGCACATCGCAAACGCCCGAGATAAGCGGGATTGACCGCGTTTCTTGCTGGAATGAGCTGGACACAGGTGGGGAAGAATGCCATCCGAGAACCCGACTCTGTGCTTTGCGTTGTTTTACGGTGTGTTGCGCGATGCGAGCCGGGAAAGCCCACCCCCCCTTAGTCCCCGAGTGATCCCCATGGCCGAAGCCGCTGCCGCCACTACCGCCCCCGCCCCAGCAAAGGGCGGCTCTACCAAGCTGCTGCTGATCATCCTGATCGTGCTCTTGCTCGTCGGCATGGGCGGCGGCGCTGCCTGGTTCTTCCTCGGAGGCGGCAACCACGCCGCATCCGGCCCCGCTGCACCGCCCAAGCCCAAAGAGCCGGTGTTCGTGGCCATGGAAACCCTGACCGTCAATCTGCAGCCCGAGGAAGGCAACGATCGTTATCTGCAGATCGGCATCACGTTCAAGAGCTTCGACAAGCATGCCGAAGAAGAGATCAAGACCTATACGCCCGAGTTGCGCAGCAAGGTCCTGATGCTGCTGGCCAGCAAGACGCCCACCGAGCTGTACCCGGCGGAGGGCAAGGTCAAGCTGTCCAAGGAAATCGTTGAACTGTGCGAACACGTCTTCAAGGCTGTCGGCAAGGAATCACCCGTCGCAGACGTCTTGTTCACCAACTTTGTGATCCAGTGACATGCTCAAGGAAGAGTTTCTTTCCCAGGAGGAAATCGACGCGCTCCTGAAGGGCGTGTCCGATGACGCGGACGACGACCCCGTCGAAGCCGCCGACCCCTCGGGCGTACGCTCGTACAACCTGGGCTCGCAGGAGCGCATCGTCCGTGGGCGCATGCCCACGCTGGAAATCATCAACGAGCGGTTTGCGCGCAACTGGCGCATCGGGCTGTTCAACTTCATGCGGCGCAACGCGGAGATTTCCGTCGGGCCAGTGAAGGTGCAGAAGTACAGCGAGTTCATCCGCAACCTGGTGGTGCCGACCTCGCTCAACCTTGTGCACGTCAAGCCGCTGCGTGGCACGGCGCTGTTCGTGTTCGACCCCAACCTGATCTTCCTGGTGGTCGACAACCTGTTCGGTGGCGACGGGCGCTTCCACATGCGCGTGGAAGGCCGCGACTTTACCGACGTGGAGCAGCGCATCATCCAGCGCATGCTGCACCTCGTCTTCGAGCACTACGCCAAGGCGTGGCAGCCGGTCTACCCGATCGATTTCGAATTCCTGCGCATGGAAATGCACACCGAGTTCGCCAACGTGGCCACGCCCAATGAAGTGGTGATCACCACCAGTTTCAGCATTGAGCTTGGCAACAACGGCGGCGACGTGCACATCTGCATGCCGTACACCATGATCGAGCCGATCCGCGACCGGCTCACCTCCGCCATCCAGGGCGAAGCGCTGGAAGTGGACAAGCGCTGGCTGCGGCTGCTGTCGCAACAGGTGCAGACCGCCGAGGTGGAGCTGATTGCCGACCTCGCTACGGCCAAGGTGCAGGTGTCAGACATCCTGAACATGAAGGTCGGCGACGTCATTCCGCTGGAGCTGGATGACTGCGTGACCGCCAAGGTAGACGGTGTGCCGGTCATGGAATGCAACTACGGCACGTTCAACGGCCAATACGCACTGCGGGTCAACCGCATGCTGAATATGAGCGGCAGCGAGTCTGCCACGGAGTCTGACGATGACAACTGAACCGACCATGAACCCCGAAGCCAACGCCGACGACATCGATGTCGAGATGACGATGGAAGAGGCCATGGCCCTGGAAGCCGCGCAGCGTGCCGCGGCAAACCCGCCGGCGGCTGCGCCCGCCGCCGAATCCAACCCGGTGTTCAAACCCCTGACAGCCGACGGCCTGGGCGGCGCCCAGCGCAACGACATCGACATGATCCTGGACATCCCCGTGCAGTTGACGGTGGAGCTGGGTCGCACCAAGGTGCCCATCAAGAACCTGCTGCAACTCGCGCAAGGTTCGGTGGTAGAACTCGACGCACTGGCCGGTGAGCCGATGGATGTACTTGTCAACGGTTACCTGATCGCCCAAGGTGAAGTGGTGGTGGTCAACGAGAAGTTCGGTATCCGCCTCACCGACATCATCACGCCGTCGGAACGTATCCGTAAGTTGAACCGATAAGCCACACAAGTGCGCCGTCAATCGGCACCCTGACAGCAAACCAATGCTCCCCCCGGGCAAGGTGTTGAAATGAACCATGCAGTGGATTGGGCCCGCACGCTAGGCGGGCTGTTTGTAGTGTTGGCGATGATCGTGGCGGCCGGCTGGCTGCTGCGCCGTCTGCAGCAGCGCGCGGGCATGGGCCCCGCCGGTTTAGGCCGGCGCCGCAGCCAGGTGATCACCGTGGTCGCGCAGCAGATGCTGGGCGCCCGCGAGAAGGTCGTCGTCGTCGATGTGGAAGGCACTTGGCTCGTGTTGGGCGTCACCCAGCAGCACGTGCAGACGCTCCACACGCTGCCGCGCCCCGCCGAAGCCACCACGCCTGACGATCATTCCGGCGACGGCACTTCCGGCTCCGGCAAGCCGCCCCGCTTTGCCGACGCGCTGTCCATCCAGCTCAAGCGTCACCTGACGGGAAAGTCGGAATGAACGCGCGCACCTTCTTCCGCTGCCTGATAGCAATGGCCCTGCTGGGCGCCACACCCGCCGTATTCGCGCAGGCGCAACCCGGCCTGCCGCTGCTCACGGGCACCGCCGGGGGCCAAAGCTATTCGCTGCCCGTGCAGACGCTGGTCTTCCTGACGTCACTCGGGTTTCTGCCGGCCATCATCCTGATGATGAGCAGCTTCACGCGCATCATCATCGTGCTGTCGCTGCTGCGCCATGCACTGGGCACGCAAACCACGCCGCCCAACCAGGTGCTGATCGGGCTGGCGCTGTTCCTCACGTTTTTCGTCATGTCGCCGGTGCTCGACAAGGTGTACACCGACGCCTACGTGCCGCTGCGTGACAACAAGATCACCGTCGAACAGGCCATGGATACGGCCGCCACGCCGCTGCGCCAGTTCATGCTCAAGCAGACGCGCGAGCCGGATCTCGCCCTGTTCGTCAAGATGGGTAACATGCCGGCCATTGCCTCGCCTGAGCAGACGCCCATGCGCGCGCTCATTCCAGCCTTCGTCACCAGCGAGCTGAAGAGCGCGTTCCAGATCGGGTTTGCCATCTTCATCCCGTTCCTGGTGATCGACATCGTGGTGGCGGCCGTCCTGATGTCGATGGGGATGATGATGGTCACGCCGTCGATCTTCTCGCTGCCGTTCAAGATCATGCTGTTCGTGCTGGTGGACGGCTGGCACCTGCTGCTGGGCTCGCTGGCGCAGAGCTTTGTGCAATGAGCGCCGATAGGAAACCGACATGACACCCGAGTACGTTCTCGATATGGCCCGGCAGGCCATGCAGGTCGCGATGATGGTGGGCGCGCCGATGTTGCTGGTGTCGCTCGTCGTCGGTTTGCTGGTGGCCGTGTTCCAGGCCGCCACGCAGCTCAACGAGCAGACGCTGTCGTTCATCCCCAAGCTGCTGGCCGTTGCTGCCACGATGGTGCTGGCCGGCCCGTGGATTGTCGCCGTGATCGTCGACTACACGCGCGGCGTGCTGACCAATATCCCCAACTACGTCAACTGACGCGACGTAGCGCGCAGGCCACCGATGATCCAATTCACCGCCACGCAGCTCAACGACTGGATTGCCATGTACTGGTGGCCTCTGGTGCGCGTGCTGGCGTTCATCGCCATTGCACCCCCGTTTGCCAATACCGAGATCCCGACATCGATCAAGGTGGCATTTGGCGTGGTCATCACGGTGGCGCTGGCGCCCATGCTGCCGGTGCCCGCAGGCGTGTCGGTGGGCTCATACGAAGGGCTGTGGATCACGCTGGTGCAGGTGTTGATCGGCCTGGCGCTGGGCTTTTGCGTGCAGCTCGTGTTCTCAGCCATCAGCGGTGCCGGCGAGGTGATGTCGGTGCAGATAGGCCTGGGTTTCGCCTCGCTGCTCGACCCGACGCAAACCGAGAGCAGCATGTTGCTCGGCCGCTTCCTCAGCCTCACGGCCGTGACAGCTTTCATTGCCGGCGACGGCCATCTCGTGTTGCTGCACGCCCTGTTCGACAGCTTCACCGCCCTGCCCGTCTCGGCAGCTCCGCTGGCCAATCCGGGCTGGCAGACGCTGGCCGGCGGCGGCACGATCGTCTTTGCACTGGCCCTGCGCATCGCCCTGCCCATCATCGCGATCATGATGATCGTCAACCTCGGCTTTGCCGTGCTCTCCCGCACGGCACAGGCGCTCAACCCGTTTGCGGTCGGCATCGCCGCCACGCTCGTGGTGGGGCTGATGCTGGTCATGGTGATGATGACGTCGCTGGCGCCGGTAGTGGAGCGGTCGGTGATGGATGCGCTGGATTTGGGTGGACGGGCGTTCAGCCAGTTCAGTACACCCCAGGTATCGGGCCAGCCCCGTCCATAGTCCGCACGAATTTAAACGACAGTTTCAATACCCCTCTATATGAGGAAATCCATTCAAGCACCATCGCTTCAATAACCGCGCGAACGACACCATCCTGTTTGTCACATTCCTCGCGCATTCTCGCCGGCGTCGCGCATGTGACACGAAGTCACGCAAGCGGTTGTTTTCCTAGGGGACTTTTCAGTATGATTCGGCCCCAGGGTTGGGGAATAGCAAGCGCTTTGAAAGACAAAATCGGCCGAGAATAACGGCCTGCGCATTCACCCAGATCAATCGAAAACAATGAGAGCGAATCGGGTGAGGCAAGTGTTGCGTTGATGCGCGACAGCCGGCCCCGCGCCGGGCGCCGCACACACTGCGGCCACTGGCAGTGCTCCACATGCGAACACCGATATGCCCGATTTGCACTGGACAATCCCGGTTGCTCGCTGGTCCTGCTGGCCTGCCATTGGTGCTGATTCAATATCGTCTCCGGAAATCGATTTTATTGAACCGATGGTTCGGCGACGCCTGAGCTCGCTCTCTAAAAGCGCGCTGAAGGTCGCACACGATTGCGCGGCCGATGTCCCACGCGCGCGTATCGTCTTTGCCTCCCGGCATGGCGAATTGCGCCGCACGGCCGGCATTCTGGCCGACATCGAGAACGCCGACCCGGTTTCTCCCACCGCATTCAGCCTGTCTGTACTCAACGCCATGAGCGGCGTATTTGGCATTGCGCGTGGCGACACCTCGCCTGCCATCGCCGTGTCGGCCGGCCCCGCTACGCTGGGGCTCGCTCTGCTGGAAGCGCATGCACAGTACGAATCGGACCCTGCTTCACCGGTGCTGCTGGTCTACGCCGATGAACCCGCCGATGCGCGCTTCGGCTCCGTGGCCGATGAGGTGGACACGTGCGCGCTGGCCGTTCTGCTGGATGGGTCAGCCGGCGCTTCGTTGATGTGTTCGCATGGCTGCGCAACGGAGGGCAGGCAGGCGGCGCATGCCATGACCACGCAAAGCCGGGCCGTTCTGCACTGCCTGACATCTCGCACCTCCAGCACTTGGCAACACGCAGACAGCAGTTGGACATGGCAATGGCGCGAGGGCCCATGGCAAGCACACTGAGCGCCCGCCTCAACTTGGCATGGCGCTTGGTGGCAACGGGGCTGGCCTTTACCGTCTTCGGCGTCTGCGGGGTGCTGTTCTCCGTCGTCGTATTTCCTTTGGCTTGGCTGTGGCCACACCGGGCATCGCGCCAACGCACTGTCACGTTCGTTATCCATTGGTTCTTCCGTACGCTGGTGCGCGCGCTCCAATGGCTGGGCGTGATGAGACTGGATGTGCAAGGTGCGGACGAGCTGCGTGCACGCCGACCCGCCATTGTGGTGGCCAACCACCCGACCTACCTGGACGTGATGGTGCTCCTGGCGCTGACTCCGTCAGCCTGCTGCGTGGTGAAGAACGCCCACTGGGGTAACCCGTGCTTCTGGGGCATCGTGCGTGCCGCCGAATACATCAGCAACGCAGACCCGACCGAACTGGTAGAGGCGAGCGCCCGCCAGTTGGCCGCGGGGTACACCATGATCATCTTCCCGGAAGGCACGCGCAGTCCGGCCAAGGATCGCTTACATCCGTTCTCGCGCGGCTTCGCGCACATGGCGCTTAACGTGGGGGCCCCTATCGTGCCCGTGCTGATGGATTGCGACCCGCCCGCCTTTACCAAAACCATGCGGTGGTACGACGTGCCACCACGCGCGTTTTGCATGAAGGTCGCCGTGCTGCCGCCCATCAGCGTCGCGCAATACGTGCCGGATGGCGCGCCGCCAGCGCTCGCCGCACGCGCGCTTACCACTGGCGTCGAAACCCACATCACCGATCATCTTCTGCAACATGGATTCTTTGAAGCTCGAAATTAAGCAACTTCTTATCGAAGCGCTCGATCTGGAAGATATGACGCCAGCCGACATCGACGACGATGCGCCGCTCTTTGATACGAACGGTATCGGCTTGGATTCCATTGACGCACTGGAAATCGGCATCGTCCTGCGCAAGCGTTACCAATTGACGATTGCCGCCAATGACGAACATACGCGCGAGCATTTCCGCTCGATTAACACACTCGCCGCACTGGTGAAGAGCCAACAATAATCGCCCGGGCATTGGCACCGGCAGGCACAGGGAGAGAAAAACATCATGACGGACACTGAGATCCTCGAGCGCATTCGCGCCATTTTCAAAGAGAACTTCGATATCGATCCGGCGCGCGTCACGCCCGAAGCGCATCTATTCGAAGAGCTGGATCTGGACAGCATCGATGCGGTCGATCTGGCAATCAAGTTGCAGGAAATGACCGGGCGACGCATCAAGCCGGAGGAGTTCAAGACGGTACGCACGGTGGGCGACGTCATCGGCGCAGTCGAATCGCTGCTCGCGGCATAAGCGAATGCAGGCGCAACTTGCACGCCAACCCAAAGCACTGCCCAACTGGGCGCGTGGCGCAGCACAAGCGGCGCTGAAGATCACGTATCCGCTGGTGCTGATCGGGGCATGGCATTTCGGCACGCCGCGCTACGCTGGCATCGCGCTGCTGACGTTGCTCTGGATGCAGCGGTGGATCGGCGCGGGCAACGTATCGACGCTGCTGCGCCAGCTCACACCACTGGATTGGCTGACTGCGGGAACGCTGACATGTATGTCCGCCGCCGTCGCCATCACGGATAGCGAATTGCTGCTGCGCCTATATCCGGCGCTGGTCAATGCTGGGCTGTTGCTGAGCTTCGCAGCTACCCTTCGCTCGGGCCCTTCCATGATCGAAAAGTTTGCGCGCATGCGTCTGCCCGACCTGCAGCCGCGTGCCGTTTGCTATACGCGGCGCGTCACGCAGGTGTGGTGCGTCTTCTTCGCACTCAATGGAGTGACGGCAATGATCGCGGCCGTGTACTGGTCGCGCGGCGCGTGGGCCTTGTACAACGGCGTGATCGCTTACGTCCTGGTCGGTGTGTTGGTGGTAGCGGAAATGGCATTCCGCCACTGGATTGTGCGCCCCCACGCGCTGCCGTCGGAGGCGACATGATTGCCCTCCACGATTTACTGTCGCCTGCACAGCCTGATGGCACGGTCATCTGTGCCGATGGCCGGCAATCCATAACGTCCGGCGTCTTTCGTGCCCGTGTAGCGGCCTGCTCAGCGGTGTTCGCTGGCCAGCAGGCGACACGCTACGCGCTTTGCGTCGACGATCCGTTCGATTTCACGTGCGCGCTGTTTGCGTTGTTTGCATGCGGCAAGCACGTCGTGATTCCCGCCAGTGCCGCGCCTGCCTATCTCGGCACGCTGGCAGACGCGTACGACGTGCTGATCACCGATACCGACCTCTCGACCATCGGCACGCATGCCGAAGGCGTGACGCTCAACACGATCCATCCGGATGCCCCCATCACGCTGTACACCTCGGGTAGCGCCGGCACACCCAAGCCTATCCGTAAGACGCTCGCGCAATTCGATGCCGAAGTCTTAACACTTGAACAGCAGTGGGGTACGCAGATGGGTAGCGGCGTGGTGCTGGCCAGCGTGCCCCATCACCATATTTATGGGCTGCTGTTCCGCGTGTTCTGGCCGTTGGCTGCCGGGCGCGCATTCAGCCGGCAGACCGTTACCGAACCCTCCGCATTGCAGCGTGCCCTGATGTTGCAACCCGCTGCCGCGTTGGTCTCCAGCCCGACCCAACTGGCACGATGGCCGTTGCTTTCGGGTTTCGATACGCTGCCGGCACTCCCAACCGTGTTTTCGTCTGGCGGCCCGTTGGATGCGGCTGCAGCAACGGCGTTTGCAGATGCACATGGAAGTGCGCCCATCGAAGTGTTCGGCAGCACGGAAACGGGCGGCATCGCCTGGCGCCGTCAGGACCGCTCCCATGCATGGCAGCCGTTCGGCAGCATCGAAGTCCGCCAGGAAGACGACGGCGCGCTTGCCGTACGCTCGCCGCATCTGCCACACCGCGACTGGCACCGCACCGATGACGCGATCGCGTTTGACGACAGTGGCCGCTTCGTCCTGCGTGGCAGGTTGGACCGCGTCGTCAAGGTTGACGGCAAGCGTGTCTCGCTGCCAGAAGTCGAAGCGTGGTTGGGTGCGCATCCGTTTGTGGCGCGGGCCGCGGCAACGCTGCTAACGGGGGGGGCGCGTGACCGATTGGGCGCGCTGGTCGCGCTCACCCCGGCTGGCGCGCAGGCGCTGGGCGCGCAAGGCCGCGTGGCGCTGGCCAAGACGCTGCGCCGGCACCTGTCCGCCTACACCGAGCCCACGTTGATCCCGCGCCGCTGGCGCTTCTGCATGGCCATGCCGGTAGACGCGCGCGGCAAATTGCCCGCAGCAACCGTAACGGCTGCGTTCCGGCCGGGCGCCGAGGGCTTCGAAACGCTCTCCCATCTAAGCGATGCCGACAGCGATCACTACGAGCTGCGCGTCAGCCACGATCTCGTGCATTTCGCGGGCCACTTTCCTGGCCTCCCGATCCTGCCCGGTGTGGTGCTCATCGACTGGACTGTGAGCCTGGCCGCTGCCCGTAACAGCGCGGTACGTACGATTACGTCAATCGACCAACTGAAGTTCATGGCGCCGGTACCGCCGGGTGCCGTGGTGTCGCTGCGCCTCGTGCACGAGCCGGATCGCAGCCGCGTACGCTTCACTGCCCGACTCGGCGCCCGTGATTGCGCCTCGGGCGTACTGGTCCATCGGGAGGCTGTGTGAGCCCGAACACGGTCATCGTCATCCCGATCTACAACCACAAGGACGCGATCGGCAACACCGTCGCAAACCTGTTGGTCCACGGGCTGCCGATCCTCATCGTCGACGACGGCAGCAACGCGGCCACGCAATCCGTGCTGGCCGCGCTCGCTCAGCAGTACGCACAACAAGTCACGCTGCTGCGGCTACCGGAAAACGGTGGCAAGGGCGCAGCTGTGATGGCCGGTCTGCGTGCGGCCTACGCTGCCGGCTATACCCACGCCCTGCAGATCGACGCCGACGGCCAGCACAATGCGGGCGACGTACCACGCTTTCTTGCCGCCGCCATCTCCGCGCCCGACGCCATCATCCTCGGCCGCCCGGTCTACGACGAAAGCGTGCCCAGGTCACGCCTGTACGGCCGCTACCTCACGCACGTGTGGGTGTGGATCGAAACGCTGTCATTCGACATCCGGGATTCGATGTGTGGCTTCCGCATCTACCCCTTGGCGCTGGCATGCAAGCTGATGGATGACGTGGCGCTGCCCACCCGCATGGATTTCGATATCGAGATTCTGGTACGCCTGCACTGGCGGCGGGCGCGCATCGTCACGCTGCCCACGCGCGTGACGTATGAACGCGGCGGGCTGTCGCACTTTGACGTGCTGTGGGACAACATCCGCATCAGCAAGAGCCACACGCGGCTGGTGGCCGGCATGCTGCTGCGTTTTCCGATGCTGCTGGCCGGAAAATGCTTGCCGCGCTGGCGTCATTCTTCCGCATCAAACACGACGCAAGGTTGGTGGCGCGTGGCCGAGCGTGGCAGCCGGTTCGGCATGCAACTTCTTGCGCTGAGCTGCCGCCTGTTCGGTACACGCTTCACTTCGTTGTGGCTATACCCGATCGTCGCGTATTTCCTGATCACCGGCCGTGCGGCGCGAGAGGCATCCCGGCAGTACTTCACCCGCTTGCATTTGGCGTCGCCGGGCACGGGTATGCCGCAACCGGGTTGGCTCAGTGCGTACCGCCACATGATCGCGTTTGCGCAGTCTGGGCTGGACAAACTGGCGGCATGGTCGGGGCAGGTCAAAAATGAACGCGTGCGCTTTGATGACCCGACGGCATTCGAAGCGCTTGTTGCCAGCGGTCGCGGTGCGCTGGTCATCGGCGCGCACCTGGGCAATCTGGAGATGACCCGCGCGCTGGCTGCCCGTCATGGCCTCGCCAAGGTAACGGCGGTGGTCTATACCGAGCATGCGCAGCGCTTTAACCGCGTGCTGGCGCAGGCGCATCCGGATGTCGTCTCGCACCTGATGCAAGTGACCGACTTCGGCCCGGCCACAGCCATGCTGATGCAAGAGCGCATCGACGCAGGCGAGCTGCTCGTGATTGTGGGCGACCGAGTGCCTGCTCACGAGTCCGGCCGCACCGTGGAGGCCAACTTTCTGGGCGCGCCCACGCAATTCGCACAGGGCCCTTACGTGCTGGCACACGCGCTGGGCTGCCCGGTGTACCTGTTTTTTTGCCTGAAGACAGGGCGAGACCATACGCTGTATTTCGAGCCATTTGCCGAGCACGTGACGCTACCGCGTGCCGATCGCGCACGCCACCTTGGCGCATTGGCCCAGCGTTACGCCGAGCGGTTGGAACACTATTGCCGCAAAGCCCCTTTCCAATGGTTCAATTTCTTCGATTTTTGGGCGCGCCCCAACACCACCAAGAACATGGACGCCCATGGCTGAACACGATTTGAACGTGCCCGCGCAAATCAATGCGCCCGCCCAACGGCTCGGCGTTGGCATCGGCAACCGTCATCTGACGATTGAAGACGTCGTTGCCATTGCGCGCGACCAGCAGCCGGTTTCGCTCAGCGACGATGCCGCGTGGCGTGATCGCATCGAACGAGGTGCGCAATTCCTTTCCCAACGGCTGGCCGAAGGCGCAACCATCTACGGCGTCAACACAGGCTACGGCGATGCTTGCCAGGTGAACGTGCCAATGGCACTGGTTGAAGCCCTGCCGCTGCAGCTCACGCGCTATCACGGTTGCGGCATGGGGCGCCACCTGGAGCCGGCTGAAACGCTGGCCGTGGTGGCTGCACGGCTGAACTCGCTGGCCCACGGCTATTCGGGTGTGCGGTACGTGCTGCTGCAGCGCTTGGCCGACCTGATCAACCATCGCATCCTGCCGCGTATTCCGGCCGAGGGATCGGTGGGCGCAAGCGGTGACCTGACGCCCCTGTCGTACGTCGCCGCCACGCTGGTCGGCGAGCGCGACGTGCTTTTCAACAACCATGTGCGGCCCGCTGCCGGCGTGTGGCAACAGATCGGCCACGCGCCCATCACCCTGGCCCCAAAAGAGGGGCTTGCGCTGATGAATGGCACTGCGGTCATGACTGGCCTCGCGTGTCTCGCCTACGCCCGCGCTGAACAACTGATTCGCCTGTCTTCTCGACTGACGGCCCTGGCCACGGTGGCACTCGACGGGCGTGCTGCGCACTTCCACCCGACAATCTTCGCGGCCAAGCCACATGCTGGGCAGGCAGAAGTTGCCGGATGGATTCGTGCGGATCTGGCGGGGTGGGATGACGCATCCGCGCACCGCGTACAAGATCGCTATTCGATCCGCTGCGCCCCGCACGTGATCGGCGTGGCGCGCGACGCGCAGTCGTGGATCCGCCGCGACATCGAGAACGAACTCAACAGCGCCAACGACAACCCTCTGGTCGATCCCGACGCGCAGGAGATCCTGCACGGCGGCAACTTCTATGGCGGGCACATCGCGTTTGCGATGGACGCGCTCAAAACAGCCATTGCCAACCTGGCCGACCTGATGGACCGCCAGTTTGCGCTGCTGGTGGACGACAAGTTCAACAACGGCTTGCCGCGGAACCTGTCGGGCGCCACAGCCGAGCGTGCACCGATCAACCACGGCTTCAAAGCCGTGCAGATCTCGTCGTCGGCCTGGACGGCCGAAGCGCTCAAGCACACCATGCCGGCCAGCGTCTTCTCGCGATCAACGGAAGCGCATAACCAGGACAAGGTCAGCATGGGCACGATTGCCGCACGTGATTGCCTGCGTGTGCTGGAGCTAACGGAACAGGTGGCAGCCGCGCACACGCTCGCTGCTGTGCAGGCAGTGCGATTGCGCTGTCAGCTTGACCCATCCACGCAGGTACCGGCACCTGTTCAGGCGTTCGTGGAGCGTATCGGCGCCATGTCGGCATTCGTGAGCGAAGACCGCCCACTGGAAGCCGATCTGCGCGCACTGACGCTCGCCATCGAGCGCGGCCTGCTCACCAACGCAGACAACCAACAGGAAATGCCAGCATGACTTCCCGCGACCTGCCGCCACTGGCCGCCAGTGCCCAGGTTGAAGTGCCGTTTCACGACGTCGACGCCATGGACGTCTGCTGGCATGGTCACTACCTGAAGTACTTCGAGATCGGCCGCGCCGCGCTGCTGCGCCGCTTCAACTACGACTACCGCGAGATGCGCGACTCTGGCTATCTATGGCCCGTCGTCGAAGCGCACCTGAAGTACATCAAGCCGGCGACCTACGGCCAGCAGATCGAGGTGCGCGCAACGCTGCTGGAATATGAGAACCGGCTGAAGATCAGCTACGAGATCGTCGATTGCGGATCCGGCATCCGGCTGACCAAGGGCACCACCACGCAGGTAGCAGTATGCGCCCGCACCGGCGAACTGCAGTTCGTCTCGCCGCCCGTGATGATCGAACGTGTGGAGCGTGCATGGTTGGGCTAAACGCTATCGTGCGCGCGTGGATTGCCGCTCTGATGCTGGGGACGCACACACTCGCCGGCGCGGCATCGACCGAAGTACCACAGGGCAGCACACTCGTCTCGCAAGTCGCTGCGCAATTGGCACAGGCACGTGGCGTACGCGCACAGTTCGTACAGACGCAATCGTTGCAGGCCATGCAGAAGCCGCTGGTAAGCAGCGGCACGCTGCTGTTCTTGCGCGATCTGGGCGCAGTCTGGCGCATCGAGCAGCCGACTCGCATGACGTATGTGATGACCGATTCCGGCGTCACCGTGCTGGATGCCAACGACAAGCCGACGCGTGGCGCGCGCAACGCCGCTGGTGTAGCGCAGGTCTCGCGCATGATGCGCGCGATGCTCACGGGCGACCTGTCCGCGCTGTATTCGCAGTTCAACGTCAATGCACAAGGCAACGTCAGCCGCTGGCATCTGAAGTTGACCCCCGCCCAGCCGCAATTGGCGCAGGCACTGCGCGGACTGGATCTGTCTGGCGACACTTACGTGCGGAGCATCCGCATCCAGTCGGCTAATGGTGATGAAACACGCATCGAGTTCACGGGCAACACGCGTGTGGAATCGCCCAGCGCTGCCGAGCGCACGCTCCTGGGAGCGCCCTGATGACGCAGGAGCTGGGGTTGCATCGGCCGGCCCTCTCTGTCCGACGAATGTGGGGCATCCGGCTCGGCTGGCTGGCGGTCGTGCTGGCCGCCCTGCTCTATTGCGGCGTGCGCCTGCACGACGGTGCGGCGTTGCAAACGAACCTGCTGTCGTTGCTGCCGGATACCGAGGCCGACCCGGTTGCGGAAAAGGCTGTCGACACGCTGGCGACATCACTGGGGGACCGCGCGGTCTTCCTGCTCAGTAGCAGCAACGCTGACCATGCAAAAGCGGCAGCCATGCAGTTTGGTTCGCAACTCAAGCGCAGCAAGGCTTTCCGCACCGTGATTGCCCAGTTGCCGCCATTCGATACCGCGCAGATCACCCGCTTCTATCTGCCTTACCGATTCAGCCTCCTAAGCGCCGCAGACCGCGCGACGCTGGATGACACATCCACCGCGCTGCCCACACTGCTCGCCCAACGGCTGTACGCGCCGGTCGAGGCCGGGCTGAGCGCTCCGCTGGCTGACGACCCATTCGGCTGGCTCAGCCACTGGCTGGCGGGCCTGCCGCTGGCCGCCAGGCGGCTCGAACTGGAAGACAACCTGCTGATTACCCGGCGCGGTGACACCACCAGCGTCTTGGTCACCGGCACGCTGGCCGCTTCCGCCTACGATGGGCAAACCCAGGCCGACGTCCGCACCGCCGTCGCCCAGGCTGAGCAATCATTGGCATGTACCTTTCCGGACGTCACGCTGGTGCGCACCGGCGCAGTGTTCTATGCCGCCGCTGCGCGCAGCGCTTCGGAACAGGAACTGCATCGCATCGGCATCATCTCGACGCTCGGTATCGCTTTGCTGATGTTGTGGGTCTTCCGCTCGCCGCGCTTTCTGCTGCTCGGGTTCCTGTCCACGGCCATTGGGATCGTGTTTGCGTTGGCGGCAACGATGCTGGTCTTTGGAAAGCTGCACCTCCTCACGCTCGTATTCGGCGCCAGCCTGATCGGCGAGGCGGTGGATTACTCCATTCAGTACTTCGTCGGTCACCTCGGTGCCCAGGGGCAAGACGCACGGCGCACCGCGCGCGAGGTCCGGCCGGCGCTGCTGGTGGCGCTTGCAACAAGCCTGCTCGGCTACGCGATCCTGGTCGGCGTGCCATTTCCGGCGTTACGCCAAATTGCGTGCTTTGCCATCGCAGGGATCGGAGCGGCCTTCTTGTCAGTGGCATCGCTGTTGCCTGCACTGCTGACGAATGCGCCGCGACAGCCATACCGCACCTACGATTGCGCCGCGCGTTGGCTGGGCCGCTGGCAAGCAGCACTGACGCGACGGGGGGCTTGGGTTTGCCTGGCACTCATTGCGGCGGCCGCCGTACCCGGATGGCTACACCTGACCAGCGACGACGACATCCACCTGCTGATCCAGCGCGACCCCGATCTGGCACGACAAGAAGCTTTCGTGCGCGAAGCCATCGGCGTAGAAAACAGCACCCAATTTTTCGTTGTGAAGGGCGACTCCGCCGAGCAGGTGTTGCAACGTGCTGAAACACTGCAACACAAGCTGGAGCTGCCAATTGCAGGTGCCTCGCTCAAGGGCGTGCAATCAGTCGCCCAGTTCGTGCCTTCGGCTCATCAACAGGCGGAGGACCGCGCCCGCCTGAGCAAGCGCGTGTCTGCTGATCCCCAAGCCCTGCGCACAACCTTGACGGACGCTGGTTTCCGGCCGGAGATCGCCGCCAAGTACGTGGCGGCGGTTGAAGCCGCGCCTGGCAGCCCGCTTACGGTGGACGCATGGCTGGCGATGCCTTGGTCGCAGCCCTATCGCCACCTTTGGCTAGGCCAAGTGTCGAGCGCCGGTGCGCCGCCCATGTTTGCCGCCATCGTCATCCCGACCGGTGTCACGACGGCGCAATTGCCCGCGTTGGCAGCGTTGGCCGATGCCACCCCCGGTATCCGCTTCGTCGATAAACCCGCCAGCGTCGCGCGCCTGTTCGCCACCTACCGCGTCGATAGCGGTTGGTGGCTGGCTGGGGCGCTCAGCCTGATCCTCATGCTGTTCTGCCTGCGCTATGGCGTGGGCGCCGGTGTGCGCGTGACCATGCCGGTCGTCTGCGCTGTCGGCATCACGTTTGCTGTGTATGGCTACGCGGGCATTCCGCTGAACCTGTTCCATTGGCTGGCCCTGATGCTGGTGCTGGGCGTCGGGGCCAACTACGCTGTGTTCCTGCGCGAAGGTTGTGCCCGGCAGCGCGCGGATATCGGCGGCGTATGGGTGGGCGTGTTGCTGTCGGCGTCTACCACGCTGCTCTCATTCGGCCTGTTGGGTACCAGTGCCATGCCGGTGCTGCGCAGCTTCGGCATGACGCTAGCCCTGGGCATTGTCATTGCGGTTGCCTTGGCGCCGCTGGGAATGCCCATTGTCAGACATCGATCATCATGACCGCTTCTCCTGTTTATCTGCACGCGCTCGGCATGGTCAATGCGCTGGGTGACGACGTGAATGCCATCCGCCGCAACTTGGCAGCAGGGCATGCTCCTGGCATGGGCGTGGTTGACCGGCCGGATGGCTCAACGGGCATGGTCGGACGCGCCTTGGCTTCGCTCGAACTCGAACCGCCTGCACACTTGTCTGCCTACGACTGTCGCAACAACCGGTTGCTGCTTGCCGCGCTCGCGCAGATTCAATCGGCGGTGGAGCGGGCCCGCACCCAATATGGCCCGCACCGGATTGGCGTCGTCCTCGGCACCAGCACGTCGGGCATCGACGCTGCCGAGGCGGCGCTGCACCATGCAAAAGAACACGGCAGCCTTCCTGACGCGTTTGACTATCGCCAGATGGAAATCGGCACGCTGGCACCGTTCGCCGCTGCGGCACTGGGCACCACTGGTCCGGCTTATACGGTATCCACCGCTTGCACATCGAGCGCCAAAGCTTTCGCCTCGGCCCGCAGGTTGCTGCAACTGAATCTGTGCGACGCGGTGGTCGTAGGTGGCGCGGATTCGCTGTGCGAATTGACGCTGCAGGGCTTTGCCTCGTTGGAATCGACCAGCGCCGCGCGCACCAACCCCATGAGCCGCAACCGTGCCGGTATCAACATCGGCGAAGGGGCGGCCGTATTCCTGATGACACGTGAACAGGGCCCTGTACGGCTGGCGGGTGTGGGGGAATCGAGCGACGCTCACCACATTTCTGCGCCCGACCCGACCGGCGCCGGCGCTGAGCGCGCCCTGCGTGCCGCGTTGGCGGATGCTGGCATCGATGCCAGCGCCATCGGTTACGTTAACCTGCACGCCACCGCCACCCGCAAAAACGACGAGATGGAAGCGCATCTGATGGCCCGCGTCTTTCCAACGGGTGTGCCGACCAGCGGCACCAAGCCGCTGACGGGGCACACGCTGGGCGCCGCAGGCGCCACCGAACTCGGCTTCGCATGGCTGACGCTTGCCGATGAAGGCATCACCCCGCCGTGCCACATCTGGGATGGTGAAGCCGACCCCGCTCTACCCACGCTCGATCTGATCGAAGACACTCGCCACCTGGGCTCCGGCCGGTACGTAATGAGCAACTCGTTTGCTTTCGGCGGCAGCAACGCCAGCCTGATCCTGGGCCAGGGATGAGCATGACTGATACCGAAGTGAGGACTGCTTTCCCCTTGGCTCCTATCGAATCGATCCTGCCGCATCGCGGCACAATGTTGCTGCTCGCAGGCGTCGACTCCTGGGATGACGAATGTCTTGCGGCGGTTGCCCATGTCGACCCTGCCGCCTGGTATGCCGACACCCGCGGCAACATGCCTGCGTGGATCGGTATCGAGCTGATGGCGCAGGCCATTGCAGCGCATGTCGGCCTGCTTTCGACGCGCGACGGGCAACCGGCACGGCCTGGCGTGCTGCTGGGCTCACGCAAATACGAGGCCAGCGTGCCCGCGTTTGAACACGGCCAGCCGTTGCGCGTGGAGGCACGCGAGCTGTTGCGCGGTGCCGAGGGGCATGGCGCATACGAGTGCACAATTAGCGCCGGCGGACAGCGCTTGGCCAACGCCATCATCAAGGTCTACCAGCCGACCGATTTTCAAGCATTCATCGAAGGGAGTCTCAAGATATGAGCCGCCGTGTTCTTGTGACGGGCGCGAGCCGTGGCATCGGTCGCGCGATCGCCTATCAGCTCGCATCCGACGGGTTTGACGTCTCGGTGCATTGCCGCAGCGGCCGCAACGAGGCCGATGCCGTTGTCGCCGGTATCCAGGCGCAGGGTGGTACTGCCCGTGTGCTCCAGTTCGATGTACGCGACCGCAATGCCTGCCGTACGCAACTTGAAGCCGACGTTGAGGCGCATGGTGCCTATTACGGCATTGTTCTGTGCGCGGGTGTCACCCGCGACGCTGCCTTCCCCGCCTTGACGGACGAAGACTGGGACATCGTGCTCGAAACCGGCCTGGACGGTTTCTATAACGTCCTGCACCCGCTCACCATGCCGATGGTGCGCGCACGCAAGGGCGGGCGTATCGTCACCATCGCATCGGTCTCGGGCGTGATGGGCAATCGAGGGCAGGTCAATTACAGCGCGGCCAAGGCCGGGCTGATTGGTGCAACGAAGGCCCTGGCAGTAGAACTGGCTTCACGCAACATCACCGTCAACTGCGTCGCCCCAGGTCTGGTCGAAACCGAGATGCTGTCCAACGTCGAACATCTGGACCACGCACTCCAGACTGTCCCGATGCAACGCGTCGGCCAGCCGGCCGAGGTAGCTGCGGTGGTCGGCTTTTTGATGTCGGATGCGGCGTCGTACGTCACACGCCAGGTCATCGGTGTCAACGGCGGGATGATCTGATGAAGCGGGTTGTCGTCACCGGCATGGGCGGCGTTACCGCCCTCGGCTCTGAGTGGAGCGAAATCCAGTCGGCCCTCGCGCAGGGCCGTAATGCCGTTCGGCGTATGCCGGAATGGGATTACTTCGACACGCTGCACGCTCGGCTGGCGTGCCCGCTGCCGGCGTTCACGACGCCGGCGGACTACCCGCGCAAGAAGACGCGTTCAATGGGGCCTGTGTCGGTGTACGCCGTGCGCGCAAGCGAGCTGGCCCTGGCCGATGCGGGCTTGGCGGGAGACACCTCCATCGCCGATGGCCGCATGGGCGTGGCGTATGGCTCGTCGTCGGGCTCGGTGCAGCCCATTCGCGCGTTTGGCAGCATGCTGGACACAGGCTCGATGCAGGGCGTCACATCCAACAGTTACGTGCAGATGATGCCGCACACGACTGCGGTCAACGTCGGGCTGTTCTGGGATCTGAAGGGCCGGGTCATTCCCACGTCGTGCGCGTGCGCATCGGGCAGCCAGGCGATTGGCTATGCCTATGAAGCCATCGCGACGGGCAAGCAGACGATGATGCTGGCCGGCGGCGCCGAGGAACTGTCCGCCCCCGCCGTGGCCGTGTTCGACACCCTATACGCCACCAGCACGCGCAATGACGAGCCGCACCTCACACCTCGCCCGTTCGACAAGGCCCGCGATGGTTTGGTTGTGGGCGAAGGCGCAGCCACGCTGGTGCTGGAAGACTACGACCACGCCCGCGCGCGCGGCGCGCGCATCCATGCCGAGGTCGTCGGTTTCGGCTGCAATTCCGACGGTGCGCACATGACGCAACCTACCGCGGCCACCATGAGCCAGGCCATGCGCCTGGCGCTGGAGGATGCACGCCTGCCGCAGGACGCTATCGGCTACGTTAACGCGCACGGCACATCCACAGACTTGGGGGACGTAGCCGAGAGCCATGCCACGGCCGAGGTCTTCCGCCCCACGATGCCGATCAGCTCGCTCAAGAGCTACATCGGTCATACGCTGGGCGCATGCGGCGCCATTGAAGCGTGGTGGACCATCGAGATGATGAAGCGCAACTGGTACGCGCCCACGCTCAACCTTGAAAACGTCGACCCGGCCTGTGCACCGCTGGACTACATCGCTGGCACTGCGCGCGCCCTGGATACCGAGCACGTGATGAGCAACAACTTCGCGTTTGGCGGCATCAACACGTCGCTGATCTTCAAGCGCGCTGCCTGATGTCGCTTAGCACTTCGCGCCCCTTGGCTGCACCGGAACGCGTGGTCGTGACGGGCCTGGGTATCGTCAGTTGCCTGGGTAATACGCTGGATGGGGTTTCTGCGGCGCTGCGCGACGGCCGCTCAGGCCTCTCGCACGTTCCGGCCTGGCAGGCGTTGGGGCTGTCGAGCCAGGTCGCAGGCTTGGCCTCAGTTGAGGGCGCTCCGCCGTTTGCACGCAAGTTCGAACGCTTCATGGGCGAGACCGCGCGTATGGCGTGCCACGCGGCACGCAACGCCATCGACGATGCTGGTCTGGACTCAACGGCTCTCCAAACGCCGCGCGCGGGCTTGGTAGCGGGCTCCGGCAGCGGTGCGTTGGCGGCGTATGACATTGCGCTGGACGCCGTACGTGCGCGCGGCGTGGAACGGGCGTCGCCCTATATCGTGCCGCAGGTCATGAGCAGTACGGTGTCGGCCAACCTTGCGCAGGTGTTTGGACTTGGCGGCATCAGCTACTCACCGTCTTCAGCTTGCACCACGTCGGCGCTGGCGATTGGTCAGGCTGCGCAGTGGATCCGATCGGGCCAGCAAGACATCATGCTGGCCGGCGGTGCAGAAGAACTACACGACAGCTATGCCATGTTCTTCGATGCCATGGGCGCGCTGTCGCGAGCACCGGCACACACGCCCGAGCGCGCGTCACGCCCCTACGATGTGGCGCGCGACGGCTTCGTGCTGGCTTCCGGCGCTGGCATGCTGGTGCTGGAATCGCTTACGCACGCACGCGCCCGTGGCGCCCGGATCTATGCGGAACTGACCGGCTTCGGGCAGAGCACCGACGTCAGCTCGATGGTGTCGCCACGTGCACCGGGCATTGCGCGCGCGATCCAGAGCGCGGTAGATGATGCAGACGCCCGCCCTGACTACATCAATACGCACGGCCCATCCACACCCTCGGGCGACGTGGAGGAGCTGCTCGCCCTGCAAACCGTATTTGGTACCGCGGTGCCGCCGTTCTCATCCACCAAGGCCCTCACTGGGCATCCACCAGGGGCGGCGGGCGCGCAGGAAGCCATCTATACCCTGCTGATGATGCGGGACGGCTTCATTGCGGGTTCGGCCGGTATCGAAACACTCGACCCCGCGGTTGTCGGCCTGCCGCTGGTGCGCCAGTCGCGTGCCGCTCGCGTCGAGCGGGCGCTATCGATTTCCTTTGGGTTCGGCGGCAGTTGCGCCGGGCTGATGTTCGACGCCGTGATCTGACACCATCCTCGGCGATTTTCTCAACGCAATAAGAAGACAGGAGTGCTCTCAATGAAGAAACAACTGCTGCTGGCCGCCAGCGCGCTTGCCATGCTGACCCAGGTTGCGCACGCGCGCACAGAAGTCATGACGTACCCGATCCAGCCCGTGCTGCAATCGCAGCAATTCGCCCCCGGCGTGGCGCTCTACTTCGGCAACCAGGCGCACCCGGCCGTGGTGTCCAACCTGGGTGAAGTCACGAAGTCGTCCCACCCGGCGCGCAAGACCGCCACCGAGGTCGAAATCTGCAACGCCACGCTGGCCGATGCTCTGCGGCAGCTCGCAAGCGCCGCGCACGATCGTGGCGCCAATGCTGTCATCAATATCAAGACGTGGTTCCACTCGACCGAGAGCAAGGACGAGAACAACTACACCTGCGGTGTCAGTGGCGTATCGGCGGCATTGCGCGTGAGCGGCGAGCTGGTCACGGTCGAAGCGGCCAAGTAATCGGCGTTCATCGTCCGCACCCACTCACACTCGTTACAGGAGTCTGGAATGAAGCGTCACCTGATGCTGGCCGTGCTATGCGTTGCCACGGTGAGCACCGCCGCGTTTGCCCGCAACGATGTCGAGGCGTACTCGCTCGATGCGGCCTTTAAGAGCGAAGGCTCCGACAAGGTGGGCAGCGATATCGCGCTCGTCTTCGCTGGCCAGAAGCATGCGGCGGTCGAGAAATCGATGGGCGAGATTGCCACCAACAAGAAGACCAATGGCGTCGGCCGCAGCGATGAAGCGGCGTGCCAGTATGTGTTCCTGTCTGCCGTGCTGGCGCTGCAGGAACGTGCGCGCCAGTTGGGTGGCAACGCGGTCATCAATATCAAGAGCAACTACAAGAACAAGCTGACCGAAAGCGCCACGGAGTTCACCTGCGGGTCTGGCGCCCTCATGTCGGGCGTTGCACTGAAGGGCGAGGTTGTGACCCTGAAGAAGTAGTGGCCAGCGGGCGCCGCCGGCCAGGAAGATCGGTCGGCGGACCCTCAGGCAGCCAACTTGGTGGCGGCGACATTGACGAGCGTCTCGCGCCGCTTGCCCGGTTTCGGATGATGCAAGCCCAGGCGTTCAAACAAGCCGAAATCTGCCGCCCTGCTCCACCAGAGATACGGTAGCGACACATTGCGTTGGTCAAAATCGAAACCACGTGCACGCAGCATTTGCAGATACCCGTCCGCACTCTTTTGCACATGCATTGGATGACGGAACAGCAACCGGATGACCCACGACTTGATATACGCGTCGGTCGATTCAGCGAACAGAAGTACGCCGCCCGGCTTCAATACGCGGTGGAACTCCGCCAAGGCGCGCTCCTGTTCGACAAGATGATGAAATGTCTGATGGCAGAAGACGATATCTGCGCTGGCATCGGGCAAGGGCAGCGCCGCGCAATCGGCGTGCAGGATGTCGACCGGTGTGCCGATGGCACGGGCCGCCCCGCGCGAAGCCTCCAGCGAAGGCGCATGGCAGTCCACACCGACAATCCGTTGCGGGGCAAACGCTTGCTCCAGCAACCGAAAGGAAATGCCCTGTCCGCACCCCACATCCACCAGGATCGGCGCGGCAGGCAGCGGTTTGGTGATCAGACGTTTGAGGTCATTGATGGCAACACGCAGCACATGGTGCTCCCACGTATACGTGCGCAGAAACCAGATGCCGAAAGCGGTTTCCGGAACAAAAGATCCGATATGCGCAGGCGTTGAAGTGGTATCCATGGATGAATGATGTCGGTCTGAAAATCAAAACGGGTTTTCAAGGCTGGCGCATTGTACCGACATCGAACACCGGTTTTCAAAGCGTTTGGGAAGACGTAATCTCGTGCGTTATCTCGGCCGGCCGCAGAAAGACAACGATAGTTACAACCGATAATGCACACCACTACCCCAGCAGTCGAAAAGCACGAACATGTTGACGTCGCCATCATTGGCGCGGGCCCGTCAGGCGCAGTGGCGGCAGCCTTGCTGCAGCGCGCCGGGCGCAATGTGCTGGTGCTCGAACGCCAGCATTTCCCGCGCTTCTCCATTGGCGAAAGCTTGCTGCCGCAAAGCATGGCCTACCTTGAAGCGGCGGGCATGCTGCAAGCCGTTGTGGAAGCAGGATTCCAGTACAAGAACGGGGCGTATTTCGTACATCAGGACAAGCACGCCTCCTTCGATTTCCGAGACAAGCATTCCGCTGGCTGGGGCACGACGTATCAGGTTGAACGTGCGGTGTTTGATCAAACATTGATTAAAAGCGCCGCCGAACAAGGCGCCGACGTTCGCTTTGGCCACACCGTGCGCACGATGCAGCCGGGCGTTGCGCCTGTGCTGGAGGTAGAAGACGAAGCTGGAAACGCGTATGCCGTACACGCCCGCTTCGTGCTAGACGCCAGCGGTTTTGGCCGCGTGCTACCACGCCTGCTGAATCTTGAAGCGCCGACCCGCATGCCAACGCGTGCCGCGCTGTTCACGCACGTGCGCGACGCCTTGCCTGCCGGTAGCACCGATCGCGACAAGATCTGCATCGCCGTTCACCCGGAGCGGCGCGACGTCTGGTACTGGATGATCCCGCTGGCCAACGGCCGCTCGTCAGTCGGCTGCGTAGCCGAAGCGAGTTTCCTCGACGTGCCGGAGGCAGAGCGCGAAGCGACCTTGCGCAAACTGATTCAGGCCGAACCGAATATTGCAGCGCTGATTGGCGACGCGCCGTTCCTCATGCCCGTGCGACAGATCGGTGGCTACGCGGCCAATGTAGAGCGCCTTTACGGGCCGGGCTATGCGTTGCTGGGCAATGCGGGCGAGTTCCTGGACCCGGTGTTCTCGTCAGGCGTAACGATCGCATTGCGCTCGGCGGACCTGGCAACGCGCGTCCTCGTGCGCCAACTCAACGGCGAAACCGTCGATTGGCTTGCCGATTACGACAAGCCGCTACGCAAGGGTGTCGATACGTTCCGGGCCTTCGTTGACCGGTGGTACTCGGGCGAGTTACAGGACATCATCTTCCACCCGCGCCACTCGCCAGGCATTCGCCGCATGATCAGCGCCATCCTGGCGGGCTACGCCTGGGACGAAACGAATCCGTTCGTGGTCAATCCGGAGCGGCGCCTCAATACGCTGCACGAGGTATGCCGGCGGGAAATGGCCTGAGCGAAGCGCCGCCCGCGCCCAGGCCTATGCAGCCCGGCCCCGCTTACCGACGGCGCGCCAGCAGATCATCCACCACAGGCACAACGGCCAGCAGCATCAGGATGGACGCCAGTGGAATCGTGGCGGCATAGCCCAGATGCTTGAAGCCCAACGCGCCCGCCACGCCGCCCACGAAGAACATCCCCAGCAATGACGCCAGCAGGCGTAGCTTGGGCCGATTGGCGACGACGGCCGGCAGGTTGCGGTGCCCGTGGTTCCAGTAGATCGCCTTGCCGATTTCGATGCCGATATCGGTGGCCAGGCCAGTCACGTGCGTGGTGCGGATTTCCGCTTTCGAAATCTTGGTGATGATGGCGTTCTGCAGCCCCATCAGGAAACACAGCAGTGCCACGGTGGCCGGCACGAACACGACCCGGTATTGCCCAAGCGACGTGCCCATCAGGCCGAAGAGCAACAGCAGCGCGGCCTCGAGCATGAGGGGCAACGCGAATTCACTCTGCGTGCTGCGCCGGCGGCCCCAGTTGACGAGCACCGCCGTGCAGGCGGCACCGCAAAGGAATGCCAGCAGCGAAGCAAAGCCTGCAAGCACGAGGACGATATCGCCCAGCACAAGCGAGTCGGCCATCGCCGAGACGATGCCGGACATGTGGGAGGTGTATTGCTTGACTGCGAGGAATCCGCCTGCGTTGGCGGCGCCCGCCACGAAGGCCAGCGACTGACCGAGGCGCCGGTTGGCATCCTCTGAGCGTTCTGGGCTGGTCAGGCGGCGAAGATACTGGATGGGCATGACCAGTCCTGACGGTAGGTGAGCCGACATGATACGCCGCGCCCTCCGCCCGCCCACCCGCGACAGATCAAGGATTGATGTACTGGAACAGTGACATGCCCTGCATGGCCGTGAACGTCTTCTGCGCGGCCTGCAGCGACACCTGCTGCTGAGAAAACTGCGAAATGGCGCTGGTGTAATCCACCGATTGCAGCTTGGAGATTTGCTCCTTCAACTGCTCGCCGTAGTTCGAGCCGCTGCTGTTGAGCGTGGTGATCTGCGCTTGCTGCGTGCCCACCGTCACCTGCGCTTGCAGGGCGACCTGATAAGCATTGTCCAGATTGCCCTGCGCCGTTTGCACGGCCTTTTGCAGGTTCGCGACGTCCGTGGCCTGGGTGGCCGCGTTGATCGGGGTCGACAGTGCCGTGATCAGGTTTTCGTACGTCTTGAAGACGCTCTGATTGGTGTTCGGGTTGGACGTATCCGAGTTGGGGATGCGCACAAACACCGAATCACCCGACACCGAATTCGGCATCGAAATGTTCTGGGATACCTGCACCGTGGGCGGCTGGCCGCTGCCAACGTACTGCACGGAACCGCTGGTATTGGTGAAAGGATCGGTCGTGCCGTTGGCGCCGCCAAACAGGGCCACGCCCGAGGCATCGCGCTGGTTGGCCGTCGACAGCAACTGCTGATACTGCTGCTTGACCTGCGCCAGCACACCAATACGCTGCGAATCCGTCATCAGCGAGGTGTTGGCGCCCACCAATGTCTGCTTGCCCTGCTGCAGCGTGGTCACCAGGTTGGTCAGCGCCGAAGACACACTGGTCAGGCGTGCGTCGGTGGTGTCACGGTTGGACTGGTATTGGTCGTTGGCGTCCTGCGTTTGCTGCAGTTGCGCCATCTGGCCAAACGCGCTGGGGTTATCGCCCGCGCTGTTGAGCGCGATGCCGCTTGCAATCTGCTGCTGCAGCGTGAGCAGGTTCGATTGCGTGTTCTGCATCGAAGCGGAAGACGCGGCAAAGAATTGGGCGCTACTGACTCGCATGATCGGTCCGGACGAAGGGCTTTAGGACGTTATCGGCAGGCGGGGCGTTTTCTTCAGTCGCTCGATCAGCCGCCTGCAATCGACAGCAGGCTGGCGAACAGCGAATTGGCCGTCTGCATCACCTTGGCGGAGGCCTGGTAGGCCTGCTGATACTTCATCAGGTTCATCGCCTCGTCATCGAGGTTCACCCCCGACACCGACTGCTGCTGTTGCGTGGAGCTGGCCAGCAGCGCCTTCTGCGAGGTCAGGTTGGTGCTGGCCCGGTTGGCCTGCACACCCACCTGGGTGACGAGGTTGTTCCATGCCGAGCCGATCGAGGTCGTGCCGCCGTCCAGCAGGTTGCTGTTGCGCAGCTTGGCCAGCGCGCTGGCGTTGCGGTTGTCGGTGCTGTTGGCGGTGTTGGCTGAAATGGCGAAGGTGTCACCGTTGCCGGGCGAGCCCGACAGCGTCATCTGCACACCGTTGAACGCGTACGTCGCGCCCTGCGTGTACGGCGCCGTGCCGCCCGTATACGTGGTCGACGTGCCGCCCACCGTGACCGTCACACTGCCCGGAAACCCCGACAGCGAACCACCCACGGCCGAGCTGTACGTCAGGTTGACCGGCGAGGCGAGCGGCGAACCGGCATACGTGCTGTCCACTCCCAGCGACGACACCGTGGCGCTGCCCGTGTTGTTGCTGCCCTGGTTGAGCACCACGGGCGAGGCCGCAGCCACGTTGTGGTAATCGGTGGTGAGCGTCTGCATGGTGGCCGCCGCGTTGGCGGTCGGGCGCACCAGGAAGGAGTCGCCGCTGTTCATCGTGCCCGACAGGTTCAGCGTGACGCCGTCAATCGTGGTCGGCCAGCTCGACACCGTTACAGAGGCGGAGCCGTCCGGATAGTGCGAAACGGTGTAGGCGCCGCCCTGGTATTTGACCTGATAGTCGTAGCCTTGCCCCGCATTGGCGTTGGTGATGCTGGCAGTGAGCGTGCCGCTGCCGGTGTTGTTCGTGCTGGGCGCAACGCTCGGGCTGGCCACGGAGAAGAGGTCCGTGCCCATCTTGCCGTTGGCGTCCATGCCGAGCTTGTTCTGCGCATTCACGTCGGCCGCCACAGCCGTGGCCAGGCGGCCCAGGCTGTTCTGCGCCGGAATGAGCGTGTTGTTGCGGAAGTCCATCAGGCCGCCGAGCGCACCGCCGCCGAGCTGGCTGTCGTCGATGTTGACCGTGCCGCCCGGGCTCTTGTACCCCACCGACAGTTGCGTCGGGTCGTACTGCGACGGCACCGCCGTCAACTGGTAGCTCTGGTTGCCCTGCACCAGCGCCTGGCCATTGCCCACATAGATGTTGAACTGGCCGTCGCCGGTCTGCACCACGCTCGCCTTGATCGACTGGTTGAGCGTCTGCACAAGCTGGTCGCGCTGATCACGCAGATCATTGGCCGGCTGGCCGGTCGACGCTTCCGCCTTGGAAATCTGGTCGTTCAGCGAGGCGATCTGCTGCGCGGTGCCGTTGACCGAGCTGATCTGCGTCTGCACTTGCGTATTGACCTGGCTGTTGAGCGAACTCAGCTGCCCGGCAATCGAATTGAATCGGCTTTGCAGGCCCGCAGCCGCATTCAGGAAAACCTGGCGCGCGGTGGTATCCGACGGCTTGGAAGCCAGGCCATCGGCGGCATTGAAGAAGCTGGTGAGCGACGAAGTCAGGCCGCTGTTGCTGTCCGACATGTACTGGCTCAAGCCAGACACCAGGCTATTGAGCTGGTCGGCCGCGCTGGTCGAGGCCTGGCCGCTTTGCACCTGTGCAGTCAGGAACTGGTCGTAGATGCGCTTGACGGTCGTGACATTGGCGCCCTGGCCGAGATAGCCCACGCCGGCATACAGCGGAATGTTTTCCGTCTGCACGGCTTCCTGGCGCGAATAGCCGGGCGTGCTGGCGTTGGCAATGTTGTTGCCGGTCACTTGCAGGTTGATATCGGCAACCCGCAGGCCGGACGCGCCAATATTCAGAAGGGAGCTGCTCATAGTTGTCTCGGTGCGGGCAGCACGAAGCCGCCGGAATAAGCTCTAGAAACAACATCGGCCGGACAAGCGCAAACTTGAGCCGGCCGTCGTCGCCAAAATATGCTTTTTGAATCACTCAAACGATCTGTTTGAGCACCGCCATGATCTTGTGGGCGTAGTTCGGATCCGTGGCGTAGCCTGCGCGCTGCAAACCCTTGGCGAACGATGCTGCATCGTTGCCGTTGCCGGCTGCCACGACGTTGCTGTAGCGCGGGTTGTTGGCCAGCAGGTTGGCGTAGTCCTTGAACGCCTCGGCATATGAGCTGTAGGCACGGAATTTCTCCTGGACCTTATGGGCCACGCCGCCGATGTATTCGGTGGTGGTTACCGTGGCGGTCTTGCCTGCCCACGAGCCGCCAGCCTTGATACCGAACAGGTTGTGCGTATTCGTGCCGTCCTTTGCCTTGATCTCGCGGCGGCCCCAGCCGGACTCCAGCGCGGCATGGCCGATCATGAAGTTGGCCGGAATGCCGGTTTCCTGCGCGGCCTGCGACGCGTGGCCGATCAGCTTGTTATAGAAGCTGGTCATGCGCTCGCCGCGCGGCTCAGCGGCCACCGTCGACAGGTCAACCTCTGGCGGTGCGCTCGGCGCCTGGGCTTGCGCATCCGCCTGCTTGCGCAGGGCGGCCAGTGCACGTTGCACGCGTTCTTCCAGACCCGGGCGCGGTACGGTGCTGATGCCCGAACCGTCGTCTTCGGTGCCCGGCGCGACGGCCGCCGCCATGCTGTTGAGCGACGAGCGGGCGATGGCCTTGGCGGCATCGCTGGTGGCACCGGCAGCACCCGGCAGCGCGATATTGGTCGCCGTCGTGTTGGACAGCGCGGTATTCACCTTGCCGCCCGCATCCGGGTTCACATGGTTGGCCTGACGCAGCATCTGCTTCAGAAGCTGGTCTGCCACGCCCACGCCGCGCGAGGCCATGGTCTGCGAAAGCTGCTGGTCGAGCATCGACGTGTACATCTTGCTCGACGACGAATCGAGCGGCCCGTTCTGCGGCGACGCATCGCGCATCTGCTTGAGCATCATGTTCACGAAGATCGCGTCGAACTGCTTGGCGACGGTCTTGGCGGCGCCGGTCGGATCCGTACGTGCCGTTTGCTTGAGCGACTCGAAACCCTTGGAATCGAGCGCCAGGCGGCTGGTGAGGTCGGTTTGATTCATCGTGGCCTCCCCAGCGTCAGATGATTTCCAGATCGGCGCGCAGCGCGTTGGCCGCCTTCATCGCCTGCAGGATCGAGATCAGGTCTTGCGGGTTGGCGCCAATCGCGTTGATGGCCTTGACCACGTCCGCCAGGTTGGTGCCGCCCTTCACGTTGATGAGGCTGCCGCCTTGCTGCTTGACCTCGATGTTCGAGCGCGCCCCCGCCACCGTCTGCCCTTGCGAGAACGGCGCCGGCTGGCTCACGACCGGATCTGTGCTGATGGTGACGGACAGGCTGCCGTGCGCCACCGCGCAGGGCTCGAGCTTGACGAGCTGGTTCATGACCACCGAGCCCGTGCGGGCGTTGATCACCACACGTGCGGCGGCCAGCGCCGGCGTCACGTCAATGTTCTGCAGCTTGGCCAGAAAGCCGACGCGGTCCGACGCCAGGGCCGGTGCGCGCACGTTGATCGTGCGGCCGTCCGCGGCTTGCGCCGTGTCCGTGCCGAACTGCTTGTTGATGGCGGTGACGATGTTCTGCACGGTGCCGAAATCTGTCGTGCCGGTATCGAGCTGGATACTGCCCGCCTCGCCCACCGTGGCCTGCACGGCACGCTCCACCGTGGCGCCATTGGCGATACGGCCGGCGCCGAGCTGGTTGATCTGCACCTTGCTGCCATTGGCCGATGCGCCTGCGCCGCCAATCACCACGTTGCCTTGTGCCAATGCGTAGAGCTGGCCGTCCACGCCCTTGAGCGGGGTGAGCAGCAGCGTGCCGCCACGCAGGCTCTTGGCGTTACCGATGGACGACACCGTCACGTCGATGGTCTGACCCGGCCGCACGAAAGCGGGCAGCGTGGCCGTCACCACCACGGCAGCGGTGTTCTTGAGCTGGATGCTCGCGCCGGCCGGCACGTTGATGCCGAACTGCGTGAGCATGTTGTTGAAGCTCTGGACCGTGAACGGGGTTTGCGTGGTCTGGTCGCCGCTGCCGTCCAGGCCGACGACAAGGCCGTAGCCGATCAGCGCGTTGTCGCGCACGCCGGCAACGGTGGTCAGATCCTTGATGCGATCAGCGTGTGCCGTTGACGGAACAACCACCGAAATTGCGCTCAGTGCCACCAGGGCTGCGCCGATGAATCGATGCAAAGTCATGGCAGACCCCTTAGAACGGTGACACGGTGAGGAAGAACCGCGACAGCCAGCCCATCTGCTGGGCTTCGGCCACATAGCCCGTGCCGCGGTATTCCATGCGTGCGTCCGCCACCTGGGTAGACAACACGGTGTTTTGATTGTTGACGGTGGTCGGGGTGACCACGCCGGAGAACTTGATCGACTCGGTGCCCTGGCCCACGGCCATCTGCTTCTCGCCGCTGACCACCAGGTTGCCGTTGCCCAGCACTTCCACCACCGTGACGGTAATCGTGGCCGTGAAGTTGTTCTGCGCACCGTTGGCGCCCTTGCTGTCGAACTTGTTGGCGTCGCTTGCCGACACACCCAGCAGCGACAGCACGCCCGGGTTCATGCCGGCAAACGTCGGCACCGAAGCGCTCATGCTGCCCGTGCGGTTGACGCTGCCCGAAGTCTGCTTGCTGGCCGCCGTGTTTTCAGTGATCACGATCGTGATCGTGTCGCCCACCATGTGGGCGCGGCGGTCTTCAAACATGCCGCGGAAACCGCCGCTGCCCGATGCCACTTCCTGGTAGATCGCCCCGTTCTGGCGCGGCGCCATCACCGGCATCGGTGGGCGCGCGGTTGTCGGACCCTGCACGATCGGGGCCGGCGGCGGCAGCATGCCGCACGCCGTAGCGAGCAAGGCGGCCGTGCCAAGCACGGCCAATCGAACGACTCGAACAGCAGACACAGCGCGGCCGCTGTGCTTGCCATTCTGGAGCGAGTAAACCGGGGGGGTATGCATCGCACTACATCCTCAAAAACTGCGCCGTCAGCTCAAAGCTGAGACAGCTTCTCCAGCATCTGGTCCGACGTCTGGACCGACTTGCTGTTGATCTCATACGCACGCTGCGTCTGGATCATGTTGACCATTTCTTCCACCACGTTCACGTTGGACGTTTCAACGTAGTTCTGATTGAGCGCGCCCACGCCGTTCGAGCCCGGGTTGGCCAGGTTGGCCGTGCCCGACGCTTCGGTTTCGGCGTACAGGTTTTCGCCCATGCTGCGCAGGCCGGCCGGGTTGATGAAGTTGGCCAGCTGGAACGTGCCCACCTGCGTGTTGTTGACCGTGCCCGGCGTGGTGACCGTCACAACACCGTCCTTGCCGATGGTCAGGCTGGTGGCGTTCTGCGGCACCGTCACGGCCGGCTGGACCGGGTAACCGCTCGAGGTCACAAGCTGGCCCTGCGCGTTGATCTGGAAGCTGCCGTCACGCGTATAGGCCAGCGTGCCGTCGGGCATCTGCACCTGGAAGAAGCCGTTGCCGTTGATGGCCACATCGGTCGAATTGCCGGTCTGCTGCAGGTTGCCCTGCGTGTGCAGACGCTCGGTGGCGACGATGCGCGTGCCGGTACCGATCTGCATGCCCGAAGGCAGCGTGGTCTGTTGCGACGACTGCGCACCCGGCTCGCGCACGTTCTGATACAGCAAGTCTTCGAACACGGCGCGCGAGCGCTTGAAGCCCGTCGTGTTGACGTTCGCCAGGTTGTTCGAGATGACATCCAGCTGCGATTGCTGGGCGTCCATCCCGGTTTTGGAAATCCACAGGGAGCGAATCATGTTCGAGTCCTTGGTTGATTCAATTCAATGCGCCGGCCGCTCAGGCGTGGCGCAGCAGTTCATTGGCCGACTGGGCGTTCGTGTCGCTCGTGTGCAGCGACTTCATCTGCATTTCCAGTTGGCGCGAGATTTCGATCATGTTGACCAGCGAGTCGGTCAGGTTGACGTTGCTGCCTTCCAGCGCCCCGCCGGTCACACGAACTTTTTCATCCACGTCGGCATCCTGACCGTCGCGCTGGCGGAACAGGCCATCGGCGCCGCGGTCGATGTTCGACGGGTCGATGCTCACCAGCTTCAGACGGCCCAGCGACACGGGCGGCGTACGGCTGTCGGCGCTGATCGCGTTGACCGTACCGTCCTTGGCAAACTGCACCGTGGTGTCGGGCGGCAGCGTGATCGGGCCGCCATCGCCCAGCACCGGCTGGCCGGAGAGCGTCTGGATCGTGCCGTCAGGACCGAGCTGGAACGTACCGGCGCGGGTGTAAGCCTCGCCGCCATCGGGCGTCTGCACGGCAAAGAAGCCTTGCCCATCGATGGCCACATCCAGGCTGCGGCCGGTGGTCTCGATCGGGCCGGGCGCGAGGTCCGTACCGATGGCCGAAGCCATCACGTAGCTGCGCGTGGGCGAGCCGTCGCCTTGCACACCCACCGTATGGAACGCGTCGATCTGCGCCTTGAAGCCGGTGGTGCTGGCGTTGGCGAGGTTGTTGGCACTGGCAGCCTGTTGATCGAACAGGTGCTTTACGCCAGTCATCGACACGTAGATCGAGCGGTCCATGCGAGTGTCCTTGGTGTGCGGTCAGTCAACTTCGGGCAACGACGATTACATCGTCACCAGGGTCTGCAGGATGGTGTCCTGCGTCTTGATGGTCTGCGCGTTGGCTTGATACGAGCGCTGGGCAATGATCATGTTGACCAGCTCGGCAGACAGGTCCACGTTGGATTGCTCCACCGCCGACGATTGCAGCAGGCCGAACGAACCCATACCCGGCGTGCCCAGGTTGGGGGCGCCCGAGTTGGACGTTTCCACCCACTGGTTGCCGCCGATGTTCTGCAGACCTTCGGGCGACTTGAAGTTGGCCATGGCAACCTGGCCCAGCGTCGACGTGCGGCCGTTCGAGTAGCGCGCGGTGACGGTGCCATCGGTACCGACCGCGTAGCTGGCCAGGCGGCCGGTGGCGTAACCGTCTTGCGTCACGCCCGGGGCCGTGTCGTTATAGCCGCCGCCGTACTGCGTGGTGCCCGTGAAATCCATGCTGGCGATGCTCATGCCGGCGAAGGCCGTGGCGATCTTGCTCGGCGTGGAAGTCAGCTGGCCGCTGCTGTTGAACGTCAGCGACGTCACCGGGTTGCCGCCGGTCGGGTTGTTGCCGTCAACTTGCGAGTACACATCCCAGCCCGCGGCGGTGCGCACGTAGTAGTTGGTCAGCATGTGGGCCGTGCCCGTGCCGTCGTACACCTGTTCCGAAACGGAGTGGTTGAACGTGGCCGAGTTGGTGGCCGAGAACGGCGTGGTGGTCGGCGCCGTGGCGGCAGCATCCAGGTTCACGCCGAACGCGGTATTGGTGGTCGCCAGCGGCGCCAGGTCGTTGACGGGAATCTTCAGGTTGGTCAGCACGGCGGTGTTGACCTTGCCGGTGGAATCCACGCCGTAGCCGGTCAGGTTCTGGCCGGTGGCCGAGATGATGAAACCGTTCTTGTCGGTCTGGAACTGGCCGTTACGCGTGTACGACACCTGGCCGCTGGACGGGTCGACCATGCGGTAGAAGCCCGTGCCGTTGATGGCGATATCCAGCGGGTTACCGGTGTTGGTCACGTTGCCCTGCGTGAACGACTGCGACACCTTGGTCACGCTCACGCCCTGGCCGATCTGGTTGTCGGACGCACCCACGAGCGAGCGTGCGTACACGTCGCCAAACTCGGCGGTCGATTTCTTGTAGCCGACAGTGTTGGCGTTTGCCACGTTGCTGCCGATCACGTCGAGGTTTGCAGAGGCGGCGTCGAGACCGCTCAGGCCTTGCTGGAATCCCATAGTGTTCTCCCGTAGAAGATAAAAGCGCGGGGTCTGCCCGCAGTTGACCGGTAATTACTGAATCGATGCAACGTCGGACAGCTTGGCGGTTCCGCCAGAAGCCAACACCAGCTGCATCGTGCCGTTGTTGATCGTGACGCCGGCCACCTTGTCGATGCCCAGCGCGTTGGCCGTGACGACCTTTCCACCCTGCGTGGCCGACACCTTGATGGAGTAGGCACCGTCAGCGAGCTGGTTGCCCTTGTCGTCTTTGCCGTTCCACGTGTAGTTGCCACTGCCGGCTGCCATCTGGCCGAGGTCGACGGTGCGCACAGCCACGCCCGCAGCGTTCGTGATCGTGACGACGACATCGTCGGCGCCGTTGGGCACCGAGACGCCGAAGTTGGCAGCGCCCGAAGCCAGCGTCAGGTTGTTGGTCGGCACCTGCACGGTGCGGCCGATCATCGACGACGCCTGCGTTGTCGCGTTCTGCGTGAGCATGCTCGACATCGTGGTGTTCAACTGCTGGATGCCGTTCACAGTGTTGATCTGCGCAAGCTGCGAGGTCATCTGCGAGTTGTCCATCGGGTTGAGCGGATCCTGG